>OHPB01000212.1_pt1 | contig 44422 bp, 43 predicted proteins | sample 1577621 | NCBI WGS metagenome assembly OHPB01 (sample SAMEA3879577, study PRJEB24766) | human gut metagenome | biome: human-associated habitat; feature: feces | place: USA | collected 1985/1987 | reverse complement strand
TCAGGCGGTGTTTATAACGACGGTTTGATTGGTAACGGTATATTCTCAACTGAGGGAGATATTGTTTTATCAGGTAATAACTCTAATTTCACTGGACGTACAAATATTGAAGACGGAATTTTAAGTTATACAAAATCTGCTGATAATTCGTTTATGCAAGGTGTTGTAAATATAGCTGAAAACGGCACCCTTGAGTATTCTACAGCCAATGCATCAGAAGAAGTTATAACAAATCTTGTTGGCAGCGGAATTTTTGTTAAAGAATTATCAGGTACTGTTAATATCCAAAATACAAATTCTGCAGATGAATATTTTACCGGGATAATGAATGTTAACGGCGGAACGTTAAACGTTAAAGCTGCGGATCAATTGAATACCGGTAAATTTAACTTCGGAGCAGTTGTTAATAATGATGCAAACTTGATTTATACAGCAGGATTAGGTGATAACTATATTATTGATTCTTCTTCATCTATTAAATTTGCAAATACAGCAGGAAATGCAGGTATAAATTTTGTAAACGGTACATACGATTTAATTTCAGATGTGAATGGTGCTGCCGGTAACAATATCGGATTTGATTCTGCAAAAATTAATATTAATGGAACAAATTACGCGGGTAATTATTCTGTAAATAATTCAAATTTAAATCTTGCAGATGGCAGTATTTCATCTGTAGTGTTTAATCAATTGTCTACAACCGGGACTAATAATTTAGATATTGATTTTAGTTTTAACGGTGCAGGCAGTATAGATATGCTTACCTCTAATGTAGATAAAAACGGCCAGGTTGTACTGAATAATATTAATGCAATCAATATAAATGAAGATAAAGGTTTTTTAAGCGGAACTTATACTGTACTTGATAATCTAACATTTATTAATGATTATAACGAAGAAATAAGTTCTAATATTTATAAATATATTGTAGATGCTCAAGCCGGCGGAACAGATTTAACATTTACGGCTGCAGGTTATGTTGGTAATACTTTATATACATTAAATCACCTTGTCACAGAAGAAAGAACATTCAAGCTTGCAGGCAGCAACGAATATTATATCGGTCAAAATTTAGAATCAACTTTGACCGGAACTCTAAATATTTTAGGCAGAACTAATAACCGTGCTGATACAATAATTGCAAAAGCTGATGCAGATTCTAGCGGCTTATCAATGTTTGAATTGACTAATCCGAATACTGTATTAAATATCAAAGATATTACAATTAAAGATGCATATACCGCAGCTTCTGGTGCTGTTATCTATGCAGATGCTGCTGATACTTTTGTAAATATTGAAAATACTACGTTTGATAATAATATGTCTGAAGGAAAAGGCGGTGTCGTTTATAATGGTGCAGGTACTACTGCAAAAATCGTTAACTCAACGTTTTCAAATAATGTGGCTGTGGATGGCGCAGCTATTTATAACCTTGGAAAACTTGAATTATCAGATGTGGTATTTAAAGATAACTTAGGGGATTCCTATATCTATAATGCAACCGGCGGTTTAATTGATCTTAACTCAACTAAAGATTATGAAATCAATAACGGTTATGAAATATTTATAACAAACAATGGAACTCTGAATATCTTTGATAATGGTTACAAGGTATCGATTTATGATCCGATTGCATCATCTGCATCTAGTAAAGGGACAATAAATACTGACACAACTTTGAATTTATTAGGTTCTGTTTCTGAGCAGGTAATTAATGTAAACGGACTTGAAACTGCAATAAAAATTTCTGATCCTGATATGGCTGATTATATCGAGTTCAGTGAAAATACTTTAAATATAGCTGGCGGTGCTGCTTTCTCTGATTATGACAGAAATATTACCGGAGGTGTTATAAATAATAGCGGAATATTTAATATCTATAATGACAACGATATTACTATTTCTTCGGATATTAAAGGTTCCGGAGTGTTCAATAAAACTGTTAATAACGGTAAATTGACCCTTTCAGGGATTAATAATCGTGAGTTTAATGGAACCTTCAATATTGAAAAAGGTATTGTTGAATTTATCAAAACAAATAATAACAGCTTCTTTGACAAAACAGCTAATATAAATGTTGAAGGCACAGAAGCAGAATTTGATTATACAACAAATGAAACTGAAGTTGATTTGAATTCTGACTTTAGTAAGATAAATCTTACAAATGGCGGAAAAGTTCAAATTAGCGGAAATGGTGCCGGTAATAGTAAAATTACCCTAAATAGCGGCTGGGTGAATTCCGATGCAAGTACTAACAATTTGGTGTTTAATCGTGCTGATTATATTGTAAATACAACGTTTGAAAAAACAACAGGCAATCTTGATGATAATATAATATTTAGTAATTCAAATGTTAAAGCAGGCACAGGTTTGTATGATAGTGTAAATAATCAGTATGATTTCGGGGATAACGTTTATACTTTAGATAATTCTGTTTTAGATTTGTCAGATGGTATCACAGCAGGAGATGTCTATCATTTTGATACTCTTAACATGAGTAATGATTCTAAAATCACTCTTGATGTAAATCTATATCTTGATGATGCAAATGACCCTTATGCTGACACTATTTTTGCAAACCAAGGTTCAGGAATTGCTAATATCACAAAATTATATATTACTGATGATAATGGTAAATTTAAAACTAATGATGCCGGGGTTCAGACAAAAGGGCCTATTTTGGTATTTGATGGAGGCAATGATTTACAAGTTGCAGTCAGAAATGATATCCAAATTCTAAGCTGGGCAACAAACGTTTATAAATATGGTATAAAATCTGCTCAAACCAACAGAGAAGCTGATAGTATCGAGGTATTGCCTAACGGACCTTCAAGTACAGATACATTAAGAGATTTGAACTGGTATGATGGTAACAGAGGGTTTAGTTTTATTGTTGTAGATGATAATGCTGAAACTAACAGATATAATATATTTAGAGATCTTGATACCACAGCAGACGGTAATTTTACAGTTGTCGGAAATGTTTTTGAAGGTGAAAAGAGTATCCTGGACGGTACCTTAACTGATTTGTATATCTCAAAAGATGAAATTGATTCTGATACAAGATTGAGAAAAGAAGGCGATGTTTGGTATTATTACGAAGCAGATGAAAGCAGCAGAACAGCACTTGTTGAAGGTGAAAATATAATACTGGATACAGAAGGCAATGCGACAATAAAAGTAAGTGCTTTTACTCTTAATGGTGATACTCAGGGATCTATGTTTGAACTTGTAAATAATACAAGCTTTGAAATGTCTGATGTTTCTGTCGAAAATGCAAAAAGATATTTGACAGATACCATAAAAAATGGCTCCGCAATTTATGCAAGTAATTCTGAAGCTACAGTAAAATTAAATAATGTTGATTTTAAAAATAATGAAGTTGAAGCTGGTAATGGCGGAGCTATTGCAAATATAAACAGTAAAACCTTTATTTTAAATAATTCTGTATTGAGCGGAAACAAATCTTCAGGAGATGGCGGTGCGTTTTATAACACGTCAAATGGCGAAACCGTATTATCTAATATTCAAGCTGAGAATAATACCTCAACAGGATTTGGCGGGGCTATATATACATCTGCTGATATGACAATAACCAACGGGGTTTTTGCAAATAACAAAGATAGCAGCGGAGCAAATGATATTTATATTGATAATTCTAAGCTTACCTTAATTTCAACAGAGGGCAATATTAGTTCTATCGGTAGTGGTATTACCGGTATAAAAGGGGCATCTGTTGTTAAGGACGGTGCCGGGGATTTAAATATATCCGGCAACAACAGCGGTTTTGAAGGTCAATTTGATATAATTAACGGAAATGTTAATTACAAAAAGTCTACAGTTAATGACTCATTTATTTCCGGATATCTTACAATTGCAGAAAATGCTATTCTGTCAATGGATGTTTCAGACGGCTTGAGTGATAGTGTCTATGAAATAAGCGGATTTATGAAAGACGGAATCAGAACAAGCGGAACCTTTGTAAAATCAGGTAAAGGTACTGTGAACCTGTTTGGTGAAAACTCAAGATTTGGTGGTCAAACTCAAATTACTGAAGGCTCTTTGGTTTATAATGCTGAAAATGACTCTGACAGATATTTTGGTGGTTCTACCGTAATTAGTCAGGATGCTGATTTAACATTAAATATTTCAGATGTTGAAGGTCAGACACTTGGTAATATTTCAAGCAAAAATTCTGGTGATGGTTCAATAATTAAAAACGGACTTGGAAACATTACATTAAATGGTGATAATTCAGGGTTTAGCGGTACAACAACTATTGATGAGGGTACGATAACTTATGCAGTTAAAGATGCTACTGATAAATATTTTGGCGGAAATACTGTTATAAACCCTAACGGAACTTTGAAAGTAAGTGTTCCGAAAAACGATACTCAAGGTATTGCTGTAACTAATCAAACAATAGGTAATATCTCAGGTTATGGTAATTTCATTGTAGACAATAATGATGGCAGAATCCAATTAATAAATGACAATAGTAATTTTGACGGCTATACAATTATTGAAAGCGGAGTTCTTGCTTATACTTCTGGCAATGGTTCTTATGTAAACGGAAGAACAGAAATTCGAGAAGATGGTACGTTAGAATATACCGTAAATTCCGGCTCTGATAATTTAAATAACTTTATCGGAAAAGGTACACTTGATAAGCTTGGTGCAGGTACACTTAATCTTACCGGTGATAATTCAGCTTTCGAAGGTATTGTTAATATCACAAAAGGGATTTTGGCATACACAAGCAGTGCCGATAATAAATTTATTAATGCTAAAGAATATAATATCAATGGTGATTTAAAGCTTTCCAATGTTGATACTGATTTGATATCAATACAAAATGTTTCAGGCAGCGGAAATATTAATAAATTAAATAACGGTAATTTGGCACTATATGCTAAGAATGAAAACTTCACCGGAAATTTGAATATTCATCAGGGTGCAGTTTTGTTTGAAAAAACACAGGATACTTCTTATATTAAAGGTAATACTGTAATTTCAACTGACGGTTCGCTGAACTATACAACAACAATAGATGATATATTGGAAAATGTTTCAGGCAGCGGAACTTTAAATAAGAACGGAGCAGCTAAGCTTACCTTTAATGCAGCAGATAATGCCGGATTTAATGGTACTGCTGTGGTTAATGATGGTTTATTAGAAACAATTGGTGCCAATACTGGCGCTTTAGATTTCAATACAAAGATCAATAGTGGTAAATTCAATTATACAGCAGCTGATGGCGCCTCACTTGCAATTGGCGGAAGCGGAACTCCAAAAGTTGCATTTGGTCAGGCAGGTCAAAATGCAATTGCTCAGTTTAATAACGGAATATATACTATTGCCGGTGATATTTTAAATATTACAGGTAACAATGTGGTATTTGATAATTCTACTATTAAACTTTCTCAAGATACCTATTCAAACGGTAATTATACAATTCAAAATTCGATAATTGATTTAGCTAACGGCTTAACCGAAACAAAAACTTTCGGGAATCTTACAACCGATAATGCACATTTGAAAATGGATGTTGATTTAACACTTCCGAATGCTAAATCAGATCAATTGATTGCAAATTCAGGCAGCGGAACTTTACAAATCGTGTTAACAGATATCAAAGTTCTTGATAAAACAGATAACGGTTTAAACCAGCCTAATCCATATATAATCAAAGTTTTGGGCGGTGGTTTAACATTTGATGAGGACAAATCACTTGGTGCCTGGTCAACGGATGTTTATGAATACGACGTTCAAACAAAAGGACAAAACCTTACTCTAACAGCGATTAAAGCCGCAACAAATAAATCATTAAAAGCAATGAATGATATAGTCGGTACACGTGGTTTCCAATTTACAAGTAATGACGGCAACCCTTATAAAATAGCTGAAAGTCTTGGAACAACACAAAACGGCATCTTTACTGTAAATGGTGTGGATAACGGTTCTACAGTAATTTCCGGCGAGGATTCAAAATCATTATTTGAAGTTACTCAAAAAACAGACCTTACAGTTAATAATCTTACAATAACAGATGCCAAAGGTTCTAACGGTTCGGCATTGATTGCGAATAATAGCAATGCTAATGTTAACTTAAACAATGTTAGTGTTACTTCAAGTTCTTCAACCGGTAACGGCGGTGCCGTTAACAATACCAATTCAAATTCATTTATAGTTAATGGCGGAGCTATGAGTAATAACGTTTCAGGAGGCAAAGGCGGAGCCGTTTATACTTCAGATAATATGACAATTATTGATACTAACTTTGCAAATAACAAAGATAGTAATGGTGCAAATGATATTTATATTGAAGGCGCTAATGCTGCAGTAAATTATATATCAAATAATAATACAAATATTTCCAGCGGTATTGCGGGTAATGGTTCGTTTAACAAATCAGGAAACGGCACATTAAATCTTTCCGGTAAAAATGACAACTTCTCAGGCAACCTAAATATTGCAGCAGGTAATGTGAACTTCAAACAAAATTCAACTGCAGACAGTTATATTTCCGGGAATACAAATATCAATAAAAATAGTTCATTAACTCTTAATACAAATCTGAATAATATTACAACAGGTGCATTTGGCGGTGCCGGTACAATCAATAAAGATGGGGCTAAAAATGTTCAAATGACCGGTGATAATTCAGGATTTAGCGGTAATTTGAATATTAATTCAGGGAGTGTTTCTGTTGATACCGACAATAATAAATATATAAACGGTACAACAAATATCAATCAAAATGGCCGCTTAGTTGTAAATACAAATAATGGAGTTAGTATTTCAAAAATAAACGGAAACGGAATACTATCAAAAGGCGGTGACGGAGCTCTTGTAATGACCGGTAATAATTCCGGATTTAGTGGAACTCTGGATATTACAAACGGCACCTTTGGTATGGCTGCAGGTTCTTCAATAGGAAATCTTTCAAAAGGTATTTTTGCTGACGGAACTTCAATTAATCTTCAAAATACATCAGTAGTACAAAGACCGGACGGAACTTATACAACTAATCCAAGTCCTGCAAGTCTTGAAAATTTACACTTTAATAATTTAACATTAAATGGTAATACCGCGTTAAATATTGATGTTGATTTGAAAAACTCTTTGGCTGATAAGATTGGTGCAGATACAGTATCAGGCGGCGGCCATTTAGTCTTGGGTCAAAACAGTTTGAATGTTGTAAGTGATTCGCTTCTAAATGATACAAGTGTTCAAATCGCATACGGTGCGCTGGCAAACGGCAGCAACATAATTCTGTCAAATGATGCTAAAGCCGTAATGGGACCTATCCAGAAATATGATGTTACTTATTTAGGCGGAAATCTTGGATTTACAAGACAGGGCGGCACTACTCCGGAGATTGAATCTGTTAACCCTGCAGTTATGGCAAGTTCTGTTGCTACTCAGGTTGGAGGCTTCTTGACCCAATTAGAAACCCTTCATTCAGGGTTCTATCACATGGATAGATATACAAAATACGCTCATAGCATGAGATTATCTGCAGAATATCCAAATACTTATGCAGTAAATGATAATGCGCAATTCAGAAGATCCGAACTACCGTTGACATCAAACGCAATGTGGGTAAAACCTTATACTTCATTTGAAAAAGTTCAATTAAGAGGCGGAGTTGATGTATCAAATGTTACATATGGTACATTGTATGGTGGTGATTCTGATTTATATGATTTGGGCAATGGTTATAAAGGGATAATCTCCGCATTTGTTGGCTATAACGGTTCACACCAATCATATAACGGAATAAGTATGAATCAGCAAGGCGGTACTTTAGGGGTAACCGGAACGTTATATAAAGGTAACTTCTTCACCGGTTTAACTGTTTCTACAGGAGCAAGTGCCGGGGAAGCTTATACAAATTACGGCAGAGATCATTTCTCAATGATAACTGCAGGTGTAGCAAGTAAAACCGGTTACAATTGGGAGCTTAAAGAAGGCAGAATGATTGTTCAGCCATCTTTATTCATGGGTTATACATTTGTAAATACTTTTGATTATACAAATGCCGCAGGTGTTAGAGTTAATTCTGATCCATTGAACGCAATCCAAATAGTTCCGGGAATAAAAGTTATCGGAAATCTAAAGAACGGTTGGCAGCCATATGCCGGCGTTGATATGGTATGGAATATCATGGGCAGTACTGACGTAATGGCAAATGATATTAGATTACCTCAATTATCAGTAAAACCTTATGTTCAATACGGTGTCGGTGTTCAAAAATCCTGGGGTGACAGATTTACCGCATTCTTCCAGACAATGCTGAGAAACGGCGGAAGAAACGGGGTTGTTCTATCAGGTGGTATGAGATGGACTCTGGGTAAAGATGTTTCTAAAGAAACCGTAAAAGCTCCGGCTAAAGAAATAAAGGTTTCTAAACCTGTTAAAGCTTCAAAACAAATTGTAAAATCAAATAATAATTCAAAAATAAAAACTATTTTGACAGGTGATAATGATCAGTATATATATACGATACAGATTAAACCTGATAATCGTAAAAAAACAATTCTTAGATCGTTATCAATGAAAAAATAAGCTAAAAAAGAGAGTTTCAAAGCTCTCTTTTTTATTATCTTATTTTTTCTATCAGGCAGTTAACTTACGTAAAACTTATTTTTGTTACGAATTTAGACAGTACCTTGCATAGACATAGCTTTTGCAAGTCGTTCAAATGCTGCTATATTAGCGCCTGCTACGTAGTTGCCGCTGTGTCCGTATTTTTCAGCTGCGGTATTACAGGAGTTAAAAATATTTATCATAATTTGTTCAAGTTTTGATTCAACTTCTTCAAATGTATAATAAAATCTCATACTGTTCTGTGACATTTCAATAGCCGAAGTCGCAACTCCGCCTGCATTTGCCGCTTTTGCAGGGGCAACAAGAACACCTTTTTCAAGGAAGAAATCCGTAGCTTCTTGGGTTAGTGGCATATTCGCGCCTTCTCCGACAGCCAGAACTCCGTTTTGAACAAGGATTTTTGCAGAATGCAGTGTTAATTCGTTTTGGGTTGCGCAAGGCAGTGCAATATCAGTTTTGATTGTCCAAACAGGTGAATTTTCTCCTGTTTTTTCAATATATTCAGCTTGCGGGTGAACCTCTAAATATTCTTTAATTCTTCCGCGGCGGACTTCTTTGATTTGCTTGATTAAATCTAAATCAATACCGTTTTTATCATAAATACAACCGTTAGAGTCACTCATTGCAACAACTTTAGCGCCGTGATCCACAGCTTTTTCACAAGCATAAATAGCAACGTTTCCGGAGCCGGAAATAGTTACAGTTTTATCTTTCAGGCTGTTATTGTTAGCTTTAAGCATTTCCCTCATAAAATAAATAAGTCCGTATCCGGTGGCTTCTGTTCTGGCTAAAGACCCGCCGTAGCTGATGTCTTTACCTGTTAAAACTCCGCCTTCGTAAGAATTTCTAATTCTTCTATATTGACCAAATAGGTAGCCTATTTCTCTTCCGCCAACACCGATATCGCCTGCGGGAACGTCAACATTATGACCGATATGACGATATAATTCTGTCATAAAACTTTGGCAAAACAGCATAATTTCGTTATCGGATTTGCCTTTTGGATCAAAGTCACTGCCGCCTTTGGCTCCGCCTATAGGTAATCCTGTAAGTGCGTTTTTAAAGATTTGTTCAAATCCTAAAAATTTCATAATACTTTGGTTTACACTCGGGTGAAATCTTAATCCGCCCTTATATGGCCCAATAAGAGAGCTAAATTGTACACGGTAACCGCGGTTTACAATTACTTGACCGTTATCATTTACCCAAGGTACTCTGAATGATATTGTACGTTCAGGTTCAATCATTCTTTCCAATAATGCTATTTTTTCGTATTCGCGGTGTGTTTCAACAACCGGTTCAATAGTTGAGAGAACTTCTCTTACTGCTTGTAGAAATTCCGGTTCGTTCATATTAAGCTGTTCAGTGCTTTTTAGAACTTTTTCAATATATTCGTTCACTTTAAAAAATCCTTTTATTCCTGCTATCTATTTTTATATAACGATAACAATGTAATTTCAAGTAGATATAAAATATTTTAAATCTATCGGTTAGGCTATCTTTTTTTATTTAAATTTTTTATGTATTCTGCGGCTGAAATCTTTTCCGGTTTTGTACCTAAATATTTGGGAAGATTATTTCGAATTTCTGCAAAATATGAGTGAGTCCTCATCAGCTCAATAAGCTTGTCAAAATGTTTGCCGGTTAATAGTTCTATGGTTTCTTTGTTTCGTCCTTTTTTTCGATTAATAAATATGAAATCATCTTTATGTTTTTCAACAGCAAGCTTTAGGGCATCAATTTCCTTGGCTGAGCCTTTGAAGATTTTGTATCCTTGAAATGAATAATTATATGCGGGGTGTATGTTTTTAATTTCCATAATGCCTCCTGAACATATAAGTACCGTAAATATAGTTTTTTGCCAAGGTCTTTAAATTAAATTTAAAAATGGTAAAACGCGGCTTATAGAAATAATTGGGATAATAATGCCGCAGTTGTAGGCGAAGAATAAATGGTCGGGATGACAGGATTTGAACCTGCGACCCCCTCGTCCCGAACGAGGTGCGCTACCAAGCTGCGCTACATCCCGAGAGAAAATCGTGCTATTGAGTTATAACACGATTCTCTTTACACTATTTATTATATATCAAACAATTTATTTAGAACATTCACATAATATTTTTTTTATTTCTGTCCGTTTTAGTTTATTGGTTGAAGTTCTTGGCAGAGTTTCTGTTCTGACAATGATTTTTATCGGACGTTTATAAGAAGCCAATTGTTTTGATAATTCTTTAACTTCGTTTATAACCGCTGTTTCCAGGTTATTTATTTCGGAGAATTTCATAGCATAGTCTTTTGTCGGTACAATTACAGCAACGATTTCTTCACATCCGTCTTTTTCTCCAAAACTTCTTTTCATACCGGAAACACAAACTTCTGCAAAGTTTATACTTTTTTCCAGTACTGATTCAATTTCTTCAGGGAATACTTTTTTACCGCCTGATAAAACTATCATATTTTTGATTCTACCTGTAATATATATAAGTTTTGTTTTTGCATCAATTCGGGCAATGTCTCCTGTGTGAAGCCAGCCGTCTTCTGAAATTACTTCGCCGGTCAGATCTTCGCGGTTGTAGTAGCCTTTCATAACGGACGGTCCTTTGAGCAATAATTCGCCTGTTGCTTCATCTATTTTAGCTTCGAATGAGTCAAGGGCGGGACCTACTGATTTGATATCTTGATATTTTCCTCTGTTAACCGCGACAACAGGACTGGTCTCAGATAGTCCGTAACCTTGGAAAACTCTGATTCCCAACCTTTCAAAAAATTCTCCGACATTTGTATCTAGTGCCGCGCCGCCTGATATACAGCCGAAAAATTCTCCGCCGAATTTTTTATGAATTTGTTTAAATAAACATTTTTTTAAGTTTATTGGTAAGAATTTTGCGATTGCGTAATTTAATTTAAATAAGAATTGAATTATTGGAGATTTTTTATTTATTTCTGATTCTATAGAACTTTTTAAAAGTTTTAAAAACGCCGGTACTGTTACCATAAATCTAATTTTTTTCTCGCACATCACATCTAAAATATCTTTTGGCTTGAGGCTTTGTGGATAATATATTGAGTGCCCGTGATGAAGGAACGTGAAAAATCCTACAGTCAATTCAAACAAATGATTCATAGGGAGTATTGATAGGATTCTAATGTCTCCTGACGGTAAAATCTGCTCAAGTGCGATATGTAAATCATGCATTTGCGCAAGCATATTTTTGAAAGTGATTTCTACCCCTTTAGGATTTCCGGTTGTTCCTGAGGTATAGATAATAAATGCCGATGCGCTAAGGGGTCTTCTTCTCCACTGTGCACTGTAGTTTTCAGGAATTGAGTATAGACTTGGTGTTTTTAAATCTTCGTAAACAGACGGATCCATAAGGATTATATGCTTCAGGGAAGGTATTCTTAGTTTAAGTTCTTTTGCTTTTTCAATGTTGGCGCTTGAGACCAAAATAACTGTAGGTTCACAGCTTGAAAGTATTGAATCAAGTTCATATATTGTTAATTTATTATCCAGCGGAACGGTTGTTAAACCGGCAAGAACTGCGCCAAATACACAAGCTCCGTATTCAGGTTTTGATTCGGATAATATTGCCAATTTTTCGCCTTTTGGTATTTGCAGATCATTGATTAAATAGCTGGCAAGCCTTCTTGATAACAGCCCTAAACCTTTATATGTAAATTCATTCCAGCCCCATTTTGACTTTATTCCAAGAGCGGTTTTTTCATTGTTTTTTATAGTAATTTCTTCCAAAAGTGAAAACACATTTTTGTATTTCATATCTTAACTCCTACCCCAATAATATACTCCAATTTTACTAAAAATTCCAAGTTCTGTAAATAGTTAAATTGAACTATGCAATTAATAAATTATCGTAATAAAAGTATAACAAAATTTTTTATTTTTTGATTTTATATTACAATAAATAAAGCATGCCGTTTGGGATTAAGTGAAATATTAAAAAGGATTCATTAGGATGTTTATTAATTCAGTAACTCCGAAAATTTCAAATAATTTATCTTTTCAGCGGAAATTGAGGCCTGAGGAAGAACAAGATTACAGATCCAATGTATTGCAAACTGCATTTGATTATCTTGGGACAAAAGAAATCGCAATGATAATCCATGGTACAAGTTTCCCACAGGAAGGGGAGGATTTCGGAGTGGGCTCGCCTTATGGCTCAGCTGCAGCTGAGTTGATTAAATTTGAAAAACTTCATGGGTTTAATTCAAATCAGTTAGGTCCTATTGGGGTAATTAGAGATGCCCAGCATATTTCTCCGTATAAATCAACTATCTCTGCTCGTAACTATCTTTTTATAGATTTTAAACAGCTAACAAAGGATAGATACGCAAATATCCTTTCTGATAACGATATTGACCTTGCTTTTAATAATGTGCAGGATTATGATGAGAATTATGCTTATTCTGAGTTTCCCGATGCGTTTGCAAATTATGAATATTGTATAAAAACTGCTAATAAAAATTTTAAAGAAAAGCTTGCGCAGAATAATCCTGTGGCATTAAGATTGAATAATGAATACGAAGCTTTTAAACGCCAGAAAGGTAATCTTGTTTATAAGGAAGCCTTATATGATGTTTTGGCAAAAATGTACGGAACTCCTGATTTTAACCTTTGGAGTGATTTGGATAAAAATCTTGTAAATCGTATTCAAGCCCATGATCCTGCTGCTATCAGCCGCTATAAAAAAATTGTTTCCCGCTCAAAAGATGATTATGATTCGTTTGTTTTCGGTCAGTTTATATTAAACAAACAAATAAAGGAAAATACTCGTTTAAGATCCGGTGAGAATTTTAAATATATAAGTGATTTGCTTGTTGGGTTCGGTCAATCTGACGAGTGGGCGCATCAGAATTTGTTCTTAAAGGATTATAGAATGGGCTGTCCTCATGGCGGGAAAAACGGGCCGCAGTTGTGGGATATTCCGGTATTGGATCCTAATAAGTTCTTCAATGCTGACGGAACTCTTGGTGAAGCCGGGTTGTACTTGAAAAAGAAACTTGAATCTGCTATTGAAGATTTTGATAATATAAGGATTGATCATGCTCTGGGGCTTATTGATCCATATATTTATGACAGGCACACTGTTGAGGTGACTGATGGTAATATTAATTTGAGCAAATTTCGCGGGAATAATGTTTCAAATATGCCTGAAGTTGACCCAAACGGCAGCTATAAGCAAATTTTGAATAAAATTATAATCCCTACATTGGAGGAGCACGGAATTTCAAAAAATTCACCTGTATGGGAGGACTTATGTACGGATACTCCGGTGTTTAATAAGGTTTACCATGAAGATAATCATCTCCCGGGGATTACTCAGCTTGAATGGCTGCGTGCTGAAAACTCCCAAGATCCTGATGATTGGGGGCTTGTTGGCTCTCACGATTCTGATCCTGCACATAGAATGATAAAAAAAGATTGGATTCGTTCTCACTATGCCTGGAATATATTCTACCTTGCCGGATTTTTGAACTCTAATCCGCAGCGTTCGGAGTATCGAGATTCATATTGTAAAGTTATTGATAATGATGATAAAGCGCGTGTAAAAGCGAAATTTGCAGAGTTGTTCTTGACCTGTAAAAAAATCCAAATATCTTTTGCTGACTTTTTGGGGATAGATAAAACTTACAATAAAGGCGGAGAAGAAAACGATACCAATTGGAAACTTAGAATTGGCAAAGATTATGAGGATAAGTATTACCAAAATCTTTCAAGTGATAATCCAACCGCGATTAATATGCCTGAGATTTTAAAATTGGCTGTACAAGCAAAAGCGGATATGAATGCTGTGCATAAAGCGCAAACTTTGGGAATGGATATTTCTGAGATTTCTGCCGAAAACAGTGAGCAGGTAAATAACCTGTTGGCGAAATTGGATAAGTATGAAAAGATTTTAAAAATGCCCGAAGAATAAAGGTTTAAAAAAGTGCACTATTCCGAACTTGTTTCGGAATCTAAAAACAGACCCTGAAACAAGTTCAGGGTGACAGAGAGAAAAAAAGTAAAACAACCCACAAGTCTTGAGGCAACTGGTGGCATAGTACCCCGTCCGACCAGGACCCCTCACCCCAGCCCTCTTCCAAAAGGAGGGGGAAGAAAATCAAAATAATCCAAGGTTTAAGGTAACTGGTGGCAAAGTACCCCGTCCGGTGAGGACTGTCATTCTGAGCGAAGCGAAGAATCTCAAAATCTAAGAAAAATAATGAGATCCTTCGGCTAAAGCCTCAGGATGACTTAATTAAAAAGTGTTTAACCTTGCGATTGCTACGCTTACCTTCGCAATGACATAATAAATCCTAGTGCTCAAATTTCAAACATTTATAAAGATGCAAAATTGTTTTTTCATTTTCAAGTGAATTTATAATCTCTGTTTTCATTGTTTCTATCGGGATATCATTAAAAACAAATAATTCGTATATCTCAACCTGTAATGCTGCGGCAATAGATGTCAAGTTTTCAGCAGTGGGATAATTATTCCCGTTTTCTATTCTGCTAATGTTTTTGGGGTCAATTCCGACAAGTTCTGCAAGCTGCTCCTGTGTAATTTTTCTATCTTTTCGTAGTTTTTGAATACGTTGTCCAAGATCTTGCTTTAATGTCATATAAATATCCCCTTTTATTTAATTTAACTAATAAAGTAGGTTTTATAACCATCTGTTATGTATAATTTTGGTATAATTGGACGTTGTAGATTGACAAAAATCTATTCATAAGATATAATTATAATATATTTCAATTTTATAAATAGAGTTTTGAATCTAATTCTATTTACAATGGAAGTTATATGTTATGAAAAGAAAGGATTTATCGGTATGACAAAAAGATTCGGTTTTACTTTGGGTGCTACGCACGTAGACATGTTACAAACAAAACGTTCCGGCTTCACATTAGCTGAAGTTCTTATTACCTTAGGAATTATTGGTGTAGTTGCAGCAATGACAATTCCAACACTGATTGCAAACACAAACGGAGCAAAATTCCGTTCACAATTTAAAAAATCAATTTCAACATTAAACCAGGCAGGTTTGATGTCACAAGCTCAATATGACTTTGACTATGCGGGTGCTTCTGCTTGTGCTGGTTCTACAAGTGCTGTAGCTACAGCAGAAAGACCTGATACTGTAATGACATTCTGTTCAATTTTTAATGGTACATTAACAGGTCAAACATACTTAGGTCCGGTAAGCGGGATTAGACGTGCAGGTACTAATGCTCAGGGTGTTTCTACAGCTGATACTGCATATACTATCCAAAATGCCGGTGATGCTCAGGGAGCTCCAAAACCAATCCTTGACACTTATCCAAATTATTTAGCATATTCTTTAGCTGATGGTTCCATTATTGCTTTCAATAATGCTGTTAAGACTCCGGCTTGTGAATTGGCTATAGGTCAAACTATGAACAGAGCATGGATAAACTCACATCAACAATGTTTAGGGTTTATCGACGTAAATGGTACAACATTACCTAACAAACAGGTAACTTGTTCTGCTGTCCCTGTTGCTACTGCCGGAAATCAAGTTGGTGCAGTTGACAAAGCTTCTACTTTAGTTGAATCTCCATGTATAGTTAAAAACGATGCTAAACACATGACAGATGTATTCCCGATTGTATTCCACGATGCAACAGTAGAACCGGCTTCAGATGCTGCAAAATACGTTTTGACATCATCTAAATAATAACAATCTTAAAATGTCAGGTGATACCGAATCACTTGATACGCTTTACATTATTGGAGCGCTGAATTCACCTTCAGCGCTCCTTTTCCTATAATGGTCTGTCATTCTGAGGTGCTCGCCGCACGGGGTAATCTCCCTCACCCCAGCCCTCTCCCAAAAGGAGAGGGTGAAAGCAAAAATAACTCAAGTCTCGAAGCAATTGGTGGCGTGGTGCCCTGTGCGGCTGAGCACCGTCATTCTGAGCGAAGCGAAGAATCTAAAAATTGATAAAAAGTAACGAGATCCTTCGGCTAAAGCCTCAGGATGACTTGAAAAAGTGCTCAACCTTGCGATTGCCACGCTTGCTATCGCAATGACAGGAGTAAATGAGGTGTTCGCAGCCTGGTGCGTTATTCATATCTTAGGGCATCTATCGGGTTTAATAATGAGGCTTTGTATGCCGGATAGTAGCCAAATCCAACTCCGATTGCTGCTGAAAACCCAAGTGATAACAATATCGATGAGGCTGTTATTGCAATATTCATTCCTGCCGCGGCATGCATTATGTGTGCCCCTGCAATTCCTATTATTACACCGATAAGTCCGCCTGACATTGACAACAAAAACGATTCTATTAAAAATTGAATTCTGATATCTGATGCTTTAGCGCCAATTGCCATACGAATCCCGATTTCTTTTGTTCTTTCTGTTACGGATACAAGCATTATATTCATAATCCCGATACCGCCGACGATCAATGATACTCCTGCAATTGCTCCCAAGAGCAGTGACATTGTTTTGGTTGTAGATTTTATTGTTTCCTGCATTTGGGCAAGGTTTCTTATTTCAAAATCATTTTCCTGATTTTTTCCTATATTATGTCTGTTTTGTAAAAGTTCGGTGATATCTTCCTGGGCAAGATTTATAACCTCGTCATTTTGAGCTTTCACTGCAATCATGTTGACTGTTCCCGGAAAATCTGTACCAAAAACTTTTCTCTGGGCGGTTGTTATTGGAATGAATACCAAATCATCTTGATCCTGCCCGTTTCCGCTTGCACCTTTTGTTTTCAAAAGTCCAACGACTTTAAACGGAACATTTCCGATTCTTATTGTTTTACCTATTGGATCAACATCTCCAAACAGTTCTGTTGATACGGTTTGTCCGATTATTGCTACTTTTGTACTGTTTTTGTTGTCTTCCGGTAAAAACCCTCTGCCAGAGTCTAGCTCATAGTTCCTTATTAAAAAATAAGGCATTGTCGTTCCGCCAACTGTTGTTGACCAGTTGCTATTACCGTAAGTTATTTGTTTGCTTTCTGCCGAATATGGTGCGACCGCTAAAATTCCGCGGCACTTGGCTTCTATTGCTTGTGCATCTTTAAGGGTTAATGTCGGGCGGGTTCCTGATCCCATTCTTACTCCGCCTGATTTGGCAGAGGCTGAGCGCACCATAAGCAGGTTGCTGCCCATCGATTCCATATCTTTGGCAATCTTTTTACTTGCGCCTGAACCTACTGCAAGCATTATAATTACTGCGCTTACCCCGATAATTATACCAAGACTTGTTAGGATTGAACGCATTTTGTTTATTTTTAGTGACACTGTTGCCATTTTTAATATTGATTTGAAATCCAGCATTATTATATCCTCTTTCACTACCCTCTCAACCTAAAGGTAAACAGAATTTCAAAAACTCGTTTCTCGTTTGAAATTTTGGTCCCGTAAGAGGCGAGGGTGAAGAATTATGTTTCTCTAGTTCTGTGTTTGATCCATTTTTCTTTTGACTCATCAAGCACAATGTTTCCGTCTTTGAATTTTACAACACGTTTTGTATATTCGGCAATATCGGGTTCATGAGTAACCAAAACAATTGTTTTACCCATTTCTTCATTTAGTCTTACAAAAAATTCCATAACCTCAATACTTGTTTTAGTATCAAGGTTTCCTGTCGGTTCGTCTGCCAAAATCAGCGGAGCATCGTTTACTATTGCCCTTGCAATTGCAACTCTTTGCTGCTGCCCGCCTGACATCTGGTTTGGCATGTGATCTTCCCGGTTTTTCAGCCCTACAATATTAAGCGCCCATTTTGCACGTTCAATGCGTTCTTCTTCCGGTACTCCTTTATAAATCATTGGCAGACATACATTATCCAGAGCTGATGTTCTGGAAATAAGGTTAAATCCCTGAAAAATAAATCCGATTTTCTCACAGCGAACCATAGCAAGTTCATCGTTATCTAAATTCAGCATATCCTGACCGTCAAGAAAATAGCTGCCGGAAGTTGGTTTATCAAGGGTTCCGAGCATATTCATAAATGTAGATTTCCCGGAGCCTGATGTTCCCATAATCGCGCAAAATTCACCTTTTTTGACACCCAAAGATACATCGTTTAGTGCATTAAACGAATCGTCGCCTGTTTGGTAAGTTTTTATTGCGTGTTTTACTTCTATTAAATCCATTGTATATCCTGTATTAAAACATTCCCGGAGGCCCGCCTCGGCGTCTTCCGTTGTTATTTGCTGATACTTTTGATGATTTTCCGCCTGTTGAGCCGATAATAACATTGTCTCCGAGTTTTAAGCGTTGAGAGATGATTTCAACATTTGTATCATCGCTTGCGCCTTCTTTTATATCAATTCTGAGCGGTTTCCCTCTTTCAAGAATCCATATACCTTGGTTTTTATATTTTTGTCCGCTTGTTTCCGGGGTATATTTTAATGCAATACTTGGAGCACACATTACATCTTCACTTCGTTTGGTTATAATTGAAACATTAGCGGTCATTCCCGGTTTTAGCTTTAAGTCTTCATTACTTACACTTACAATTACTGTGTAGGTTACAACGTTAGATGTGGTGGTGGAATCCAGTCTGACCTGAGTTACCTTTCCGTGGAATGTGCTGTCAGGGTAGCCGTCAAGTGTATATTCAACCTCTTGCCCTTCATCAACTTCTCCGATATCTGCTTCTGAGACGTTAACTTCAATCTGCATTTTTGTTAAATCCTGGGCGATTGTGAATAATTCCGGGGCTTGAAAGCTTGCTGCAACCGGCTGCCCCACGTCAATATCTCGTGAAATTATCGTTCCATCAACCGGTGCGATAATTTTTGTATAGCCAAGGTTTGTCATTGCCGTGTTATAGCTTGCTCTTGCCTGTGCAATAGATGCCCGTTGTGCTCCTATTGAGGCTTTTTTTGCTAAATAATCACTTTCAGCCTGATCAAGTTCGCTTCTTGCTATGAAATTTTTTGCATAGAGGTTTTTGTATCGATTATAAGTTTTCTGAGCCATTACCATTTCTGCGTTTAACTTTGCAAGATTAGCTTCGGCATTGTTTATCTGTGCTCGGTTTTGGTCAACTGATGCCTGAAAATTCGCAGGGTCAATCTGTGCAAGCAGCTGCCCTTGTTTTACCTCAGAGTTGTAATCGACATAAATCGCTTTCATCAAACCTGATACTGTTGAACCCACACTGACTGTATTCACAGGATTAATTGTACCTGAGGCTTCTACAACATCTGTGATTGTACATTTTTTAAGCTGTTGGGTTTGATATACTACTTTATTAGCGTTAATTTGGATAATCCCGTAAGCCCCGATTGCCAGGACTGCGGCAAGTGTTATTATATATCGTTTCTTTAAATATTTGGTTTTAATTTGATTAAAATCCATATTATGTTCCTTCCAAGGTTAATGTAACTTCCTGCGGTAAAGCTATGACACTTTCTAAATCCGCTCTGGCTACGTTATATTTATAAATAGTTTCAACATACGAACATTGTGCATTGTTATAATTAACTTTGGCATCCTGTAATTGTATATAATCGCCTAAGCCTACATAGTACCTGCCTTCTGCCAGTTCAAAGTTTTCTAATGTCTGTCGAACTTTTACTGCCAGTAATGGAATCTGCTTTTCAAGTTCAACCATATTAATATATGCGTTTTGTACCTCGAAATAAATATCCTGATTTAATTGGTTTAAAGAATTTTCTGCAATATCAACTTGAAATTTTGCAGCATCGACTTTTGATTTTTGGTTCATAATATTAACTGAAGTTGAAAGGTTAACCCCGACATTAAATGAACTTGTTCTGTTTGTGTCCCTAAAACCATATCCTGCAGAGGCTGATAATGACGGGTAATAATTACGTTTTACATATAATAAATTTTCTTTAACTGCATCCAAAGTTGAATTATATGCTTTTAAATCTGCACGGTTTTTATATGCCATATTTATACATTCTTCAAAAGTGTATGGAAATTCCGAAACTTTGTAATCGGTTAATAACTCTAATTTTTCAACAGAAGAGGTAAGTTTAGCATCTTTAACGCTTACCGGAACTTGGCTTATTTCGGTATCTGTAGGTTTTGTTATTGATGTTAAATCAACAGGCGCCAGATTATCTTTTATATTAAATCCCTCGGTACTTGAGATTGAATAGATTGGAGCTTTAGATAAATACATTGCATTATTTAAGTTAACCAAGGAGTTTTTATAAGAATTTTGGGATTTGATAAGAGATATTTTAGAATCGCTTAAAGTAACTTCGGCATTAACAAGGTCAATTTTTGATTTTATGCCTTCATCAAAATATGCCTTTGTTCTTAAATAGTTTCTCTCATTTATATCAACATAAGATTTGTTAATTGCAACAGTTGCCCTTGCTGCCAAAACTTCAAAATAGCGTTGTTTAACGTTAAATATGGTTTCCCTGACTGTATTGTCAAAATAAAATTTATCAGCAATTAAATAAAATTTCTGCATTTTTATATGAGCATTGGTTCTTCCAAAATTCCATAAAAGCTGGTTTAAAGATGCTTCTACAGAATAAGCATTGGTACTGGTTGTTTTATATTTTGTACTTGTATCATTGTAGCTGTAACCCGTGCCAACTCCTATTGTCGGGAAAAATTCAGATCTTGCGATATTGACGTTAGCTTTAGAAATGCCGTAATTGTATTTTGCGTTTTTAATATTCGGGTTGTTGTTTAAGGCAACTGTAATGCAGTCATTTAAACTAAGCACAGAACCCTGTTCAACTTTGATTTCTTCTAATGCAAAACTTGGGGTTATGCTGAATGCTAATGTAATAATTAATCCTATCGTTATTTTTGCAAATTTATGCACTTTGAATCCTCATTACATATATATAACGATTAAACATTAATTATGTTCATTCTGCACCATACAAAAAGTGGAAAATTTTATATTAAATAGGATTTTTTAATAGTCATCAACGCTGCATTTTGGTACACATAAATCTTCGCATAAAATAAATTTAATTTCTTCTCCTTGTTTTGCGTGATATTTTAGTCCAGGAGTTACAAGTCCTGTGACAAGTCCGATGAAGCACCCTACAGGCACCCCAATTGCCGCAGCTCCAACAGCAATCTTTTGCGGGCTTGGTATAAACGCTAACCCCGCGCCAGCACCCGCGCCTACAACACCTAAACCTACAGTTGAAGCGGCGAGTTTTCCTGCTGTCATCCAGCCGTTTTCAACAAGTGAAAAATCTTTGCTGAACGGCTTTACTTTTACATCAAGCTCAGTTCCGTCAGGCAGTGTAAGTTTGTTTAAAGTAAGATAAACCCTTGCGTTTTTATTAAATTTTTTCTGAGAGTAAATCCCTCTGATTGTTCCGCTGAATTTAGACCCCATTGGTATAATGACTTGTCCGCATTCGGTTACAATATCTTTTGGTACATAAAAATATATACAGTCTCCCTCTTTTGCGCATTCTGATAAAAATTTGCATTCAAAAGCTAATTTAATAACGTTGCCTTTTAATAAAATATAATAATCATCATTTGAATTAACACAATTGCAAGGTGCGTTAGATACAGGATTTGCAAGACAGGATGCAGAACCTGTAGGTTGGCTGCGGCAAGTATTGCAGCCACAGCAGTCTTGTGCTAAAGCAATCCCTGGAATTGTAGAAAGATATAATGCAAAAAATAAGGCAAATAATTTCTTCATACTGAAACTATAAATTAAATATTTTTATAAATAATTGCCAATTTAACCTAAACCGGGTTTCTATAGATTTTAATTTGGATATGAAAGTTTTTAGTATCTTATTTGAGATTAAAAATTTTTAAAGGGGTTGATTTTAAAATTTCAGCATTACATAATAATATTGTTGAAGGTATTTCAACAAAAATTAAATATCGCGGGATGGAGCAGCTTGGTAGCTCGTCGGGCTCATAACCCGAAGGTCGTTGGTTCAAATCCAGCTCCCGCAACCAATTGATATAACTGACTTTTAGAGATTTTCTAGAAGCCAGTTTGTATTTTCACAAGTAGTTTGATTAGTAAAAGGAATGTTTATAAAATGAATAAAGAAAATTCCAAAATATTTGACATATATCATGTCATTATGGAATTATCAAAAACAAATCCTATATTTCACAATGAACAAGGTTTTCAGGTATGGTTTGACAGACATTGCAGGAATTTAATTTTTTTGAACTAATAGGGGTGTGTTTCAAATATATCTTGATTTTTTTAGTCGGAATTTGCTAAAAATAAAATTCCTGAACTGGCAAAAAAGTCCGATTACTGTCCGTCAATGTCTAAAACAAGACAGTGTCTCAAAACCTTAAATGGCGGTAATTTAGACACAGTTCAGGAATTTTGGGACAGTTCAGGAATTTTGGAACAGGACAGTGTTAAAAATTTTTTCAAAATTTTAAATTTAGGTGGAAATTTATTCTAATTTACTCGGAAGTATAAATATATGAAAATTAATAAAAGTCGAGATATTTTTTTCGACTTTTATTTAATTGGTTTTTCATTATTATTAAATTTATTAGAAAGCAAACTTTTAACAATGTCATTAAAATCTTTTTCAACTTTGTTTTTAGGGGTGATAGGTTTTGGAATGTTTTCGATAGCTCTATGTAATTCGGTTTCAAGATTTTCAAAAGTTAAACTTTTGATTGCCTTTGATAATTTATAAATAGCAGTGTCCGCAAAGTTATTATGCTTAGAATCCGAATCGGAATACCTACACAAAGAAATTTCTGGAATTATTTCACTATCTGGTGTCTTTTGTATTCTTGTTCGTAAAGTTACTGAAGCATTAGCTCTATCAAATTCATCCCAATGAACAGCTCAAAAAATTCCCAAACTGGTTGTTCTTTTAAACCTACCTAATAACTACCAAATAATCAAAATATGTGCCTTTTTATAAATTAAATTTTAGGATTACCCAGTTTTTTAATTCTGATAATAATTCTAATTTACTTGAATGAACTAAGTTAGAAAAATTAGTAGAATAAATCATTCCATAATCTCCTGCTTTTTTATAAAATTCATGGAAATTTTATATTTAGTTTCACCCAGCACAATTTCGTTAACTTTTTCAGCACCCAGTCGTTTTAATAAATTGTTTATGGATTTATTTTTTGAATTTGTAGTCAATGTTATTTCTTTTACATTATTTAAATTAGCATTTTCATAAATTCTTCTACCTATATTTTTTAACACTTCAATTCCGGATTTTGTTTTTATATATTCAGGAGCTAATGTGATAAATCCTATATGTGCGGTACAATTTTCAGAATTTACAATCATTGAATACCCTCCTGCAAGTTTATTTTCGTTTTTTACAACCTCAGTAATGCAGTTAGGTTGTCTTGATGCTATTGAAAAAGGCAACAACGACAGATAGCGATCTATTTTTTCTAAAAATTTTGGGGTCTTTTTGTTTGGCTCTAAATTATGCTTTAAAGAATTGTAAAATAAATCCAAAACTTCTTTTATTTCTTCTTTTGATTGAACTCTTTTTATAATAGTCCCCCTAAATGATATTTTATCTTGAGGAATTGCAGATGTTTTTTTTGTGTTGTAAGAACGAGAAAAATTATTAATTTTTGCTGGTGTAAAATTTTTATTGATTATTTTCATAGAACCCTCCATGTATAAGTAAACTTCTGGAAAAATATTTTTGCTAAATTTTCATTAAAAATTTTACAATACTTCAAAAATTGAATGTTTAATATATATACTCTTATTTATAATATTATGAAATGTTTATAAATTTGTTTCTTTTTAATCTTAATTTATAACATTATTTAGGGTTTCTAAATTTATCTGTCCAAAAATTCCTGAACTGTCTGTCAAATATTCCTGAACTGGTTGTTCTTTTACATCAGGATTATTTAGTTCATAAAATTGGTATGCTTTATCCAAAATTAAAAATAAAATTTGAACATAAAACAATTCTTGATAAAGGACATAAAAGTTATATTGATATTTTAATTAAAAATGAAGAAGGTTTATATATTCCGATTGAACTTAAATATAGAACAAACAAATTACATTGTAATTTTGATGATTGTACATATGAACTTTCAAATCAAAGCGCAGAAGATATAACAAGGTATGGATATTTAAAAGATATTTCCAGAATTGAAAAATATAGTGAAACAGAAGAAAAATTTTTAACTGGTTATGCTATTATGCTTACAAATCAAAGTAATGTATGGAAGAAAGATTATCATATTGTTGGCAATACTTTTGATGACTTTTTAATCAATGATAATATTATTGTTTCGTCAGGTATAAAAAAATGGTCTGAAAATACATCTTATAGCAATAAGCAAAATTACACCTCTTTTGAATTGAAGCAATCATATCAAATCAAATGGTTTGATTATTCTGATTTTAACTGCAGAAATGGTAACTTTAAAATTGTTATTACAGAAATTAAGAAGATAATAACAGCAAATATATCTAAAAAGAAAAATATTTCATTTATAAAAAAGTCTACAATAGACGAAATACAAAATATTGATAATTTTAAAAATACAATTTATTCAGATAAAATTAGTTGCAATTCTCAAATTTTGAATGAAATTGAAAACTATTTATCTGATATTCCTATTGATACTATTATTGAAACAGGTACATTTAGAGAAAATTTAAGTAAAATCTACAATCGCCCTAAAGATTGCTATATACCAACCGATTACTGTTATGATAGGTTTAATGATGGTATAAATTTTGAATCGTTACCTAAATTTTTTATTTACCTGAAAAGGGGACAAGTAAGATATGTAGGTAGGAATTATATATATACTGGACCTGTTTATCATAAAAGAAAAGGAAATAAAACCGAAATAGAAATAGGATGCTGTGCCAATGGAAAGTATAAATTTTATTAGTCAAAAGGATAAATTGATATAAATGGGTATTTTTTCACTATCTTTAATTATATCTTTTTTATGGGAAATTAGCTTGATTTCCATAGTAATAATATCGACTATAATAAAATATGGCAAAAACGTTATTGGGAAAATACTTTAAGTGATGAAGAAGATTTCAATAAACACCTTGACTACATTCACTACAATTCAGTAAAACATGGACTTAAAAAATATCAGGGGAATTACTCTCAAAATGTTGATTTCTCAATTAAGGGAACTGGAGAATGATAAGATTATAGAAAGAAAAGTTTATTCTGTTGTTCCTCCAAATGTTGAATATTTTTTAACACCAAAAGGTGAAAGCTTAATTCCTATTTTACTTGAATTAAAAAATGGGGAGAATAGTTTGATCTTGATTAAAATTAGATTGTTCAAAATAATTAGAAGAAGATTTAGGTAAGGTATTTTTATATTATAATATTGTTGAAACTTTGAAATTTGGAGTATCAAAATGGCTATTAATTTAGATTTAATTATCAATAAATCTTCTCAGAAATTGCAGAAAAACATTTTAGGCGGTGTGAAAAAAGAAAGTGCTGTTGAAGCTATAAAATCTGCTGCTAATGAAACTTTTTCGTCAGCTAAAGATATATTTTTAAAAGAAAAAATGGCTATAATTGATGAAAAGGAGTCAGTTGTTCGTAAGTATCAACAAATTATTAGTGAAAAAGATGCTAAAATGGTTTCTTTAGAAGAGGAAAATGCAAGAATTACTATAGAAAATAACAAAGTAAATGAGCTTATTAATGCGATGCGAAATTCCGTTTCTGATAAATTTAAAAATATAGCAATGCTATCAGCACAGCTGGATTTTGGGAAAGCTCAATTAGCCCAACAGCAGGAGCAATTTGCACAAAAGGCTGCAAATAAGTCTGCAATATTGAGGCAGATACAAAAAGCTTTTGACTTTAAATTAGTAAAGAAAACATCTTCTCAGAGTGTATATGCACGTACCAACAGAAACGGTGCAATAATGCAAAAAGTTTATAATAAAAATAATGAGTTAGAATCTATTGAGGTAAAACTTCCGGGAGATTATTACCGAAAAACTTTTTATGAACAGACAGCTGGTAAGCCTGTTGCAAAGGTAACATATACAAATACAACCGGAGTTGAAAAGTTTTACAAATATCCAGCATTGGATAAATCTTTATCAGCACCGGAACTGCCGAAGGAAGATATTTTAACAAAATCCTCTTCAAAAAGAATTCTTTCAAAGGCTGAAATTAAAGAGATAATGGATGCGGATTATTTAAACAAATCTAATTTAAATATTATAGATTATATAATTGATGAAAACCAAATAACAATTAAGGCTCTAAAACCTAAGACGGAGAATGTCGAAGAAAGGCAAAATAAATTTAAAAAGTGGTTAAATGCGCAGCTGCAAATTCCTGAGCATTTAGTAGCCGAGAAAAAGTCTGAAAAGTATGACATAATGAGTGATACAATTAAATATAAGAATGATAATGGTATAGTGGAAAAAATTATCAAATATCAAAATACCAACGAGATTCAAAAAATATTGAATTTTAACCCTAAGACAGGAGAACAAAAAGAAGCTTTATCTTTAAGTTGGCAGGATAATTGCCTGACAAGTATTTTTATAGATCGAAGCAATGGCAACAAAAATACACGGATTTGCAATATCTTTTTTAAAGATAATGAATTTGACAGGGCAATGCTACTTGTAACTCGTCCGTCAAAAGGGGCTATAATGAAAGATATTGATAAAAATTTATCTACTTCTTCGTTATATTTTACAACCTACAAAAAGAAAGATATTCCTATTTTGATTGAATATGTTGATGCTCCATAATTTGCAAGGGTGCAAATTGAATGCTGTCTGATTTATAAAAAGTTTTTTGTATTTAATCACGGAAAAGTTCTATGCTTTTGCGTTTTTAGTTTATATATTAAGTGGGGTATCTGTTTTCCATGTACATTTTTTATGAATTCATCTTCAATTTTGGCACCTAAATTTTGTGCAACTTTTTGAGAGGGTTTATTGCTTGGTCGGATTTCAAATATGACTTCGTCTAAACCTAGTTTTGAAAATGCATATTGGGCTAATTCTTTAGCCATTTCTGTTGCATAACCCTTGTGCCAATACTGTTTTTTTAATATATAACCTATTTCATAATATTTTTTATTTTTAATCGTGTCAGGCATTAGGGCTGCTTGGCCGATAATTTCACCGGTAATTTTATCTTCTGCAATAAAATAGCCTAGATTAAATTGATTGTATAAACTTATGCATTTATCTATCCAGTTTTGAACGTCAGAATCTTCAAAGGCATATTCCCACGCATACATAACGTCAGGATCTTGTAATATTGATCTTAACTCATCAAAATCCTGCTGGGTTATCTGTCTTAAAATAGTGCGTTTTGTCTCAATAAAAATCAGCATAGAAGGATTGTATCATAAATATTGAACTATTTACCCCTTGATAGCTCCCCAGGCTTTTACATCCCCTCTTTCGTATCTGATTAAATAATATGAGCCTGATGGGATATATTCAATTGTTGCTTCCTGGTAGATGTCTTGTTCTTCATTAACCGGCGGCATTCCCTGTTTTGCCCGCTTTTTATTGGTTGCAGCTATTTTTTTTGCTTCTTTTTTCTTTTTCTTTAAAGCTTTATCATCACGAACCTGGGAGTACTGTGACATGTCAACTTCGACTTTGAACACGGGGATTAGGGCAATCGCTTTTTTTGATTGGATAAGTATTAAAAAATCCCTTTCATCAGACAGTGCAAGTTCATAGTGTCCGGGGGTGATTTTGTTTCCAAGGCTATCTGTAATCTCATCCACTAGCGATAATGTCGGATAAGAGGATTCTCTAAGTCCGTAGCGATAAATTGCTTCGGTCCCGACAACAATACCTGCTGTTATTTGCGGCTCTGTCGGATATACCCTTGTTTCGGAGTGCATCATTATATTATCAATATACATGCCTTCAATCATATTAAATTCTTTCCAGTATCTTTTGGATACTCGTTCTAATATGGCTAAAATCCTTGCCAAGTGCTCTATCTGTGCCTACAAAGATTAATGATAAATATTTTTGAGAAGCAAAAAGATTTTTCTCTTTTAATAAAAGTCTATAGCTTTCGCGCATAAGACGTTTTAATCGGTTTCTTTTCACCGCGCGTTTATGAACTTTTTTGCTTACTACAAAACCGACTTTAGTAGTAATTTCAGGATCTTTTTTTAAAATACCCGCAAACAAAGTTACTCCGCCCGAATGGGTGGAGTTTTTAACTTTATATGTAGCTTTAAAAGCTGATCTTTTTTTTAAACGATATTGCTTTGGGAGCATAAGGCCTTTCCGTTCTTTTTTACAAAATGCCCTGTAAATTATAGTTTCTGCATATTATCAAGCAGTAACTTCGATCTCCCTATGCACGGTTTTTAGCAGTGATAGCAACTTTGTGACGACCGCGAGCTCTACGTCTGTTGATAACTTCACGTCCGCCCGGTGTTGACATTCTTGCTCTGAAACCGCTTACGTTTTGTCTTTTTCTTTTTGTTCCTTCTAGTGTACGTCTCATTTTTTTATTTCCTTTTACTATTTATTTGTCGTATAATTCAAATGTTATAGTAAAAAAACTAATTAGTCAACAAATTTAGAAGGGAATGGTTAAATATTATGAAGAAAAATATCGGATTTATCGGTTGCGGCAAAATGGCTAGTGCAATTATAAGCGGAATTTTGGGTTCAGCGAAAGCTTCAGAATATAATGTTACGGGTTCAGAAGCCGCTGAAGAATTTGCAAAATCCGCATCTGAGCGATTAGGGATTCAAGTATTGACTGATAATAAAGAGCTTGTAAAAGCTTCTGATATAGTTTTTATTGCAACAAAGCCAAATGTTGTGGTTGATGTTTTGAATGAAATAAAAGATAGTTTAACTCCTGAAAAATTAGTTGTTTCAATAGCAGCAGGAGTTTCTACTTCAAAAATAGAATCAGTAGTAACAGAAAACAGGGTCATTCGAGTTATGCCAAACACTCCGGCTCTTGTTAAATTAGGAATGTTTGGAATCTGCAAGGGGGCTAAAGCTTCAGATTCTGATGTTAAAACTATTGAGGATTTATTATCTGTTATCGGAAGGTGTGTTGATGTAGAAGAATCTCAGATGGATATTGTTACTGCTATTTCAGGTTCCGGACCGGCGTTTTTTTATCAGGTTATAGAAGATATGGCACGGGCAGGTGAAAAATTGGGACTTGATTATGATAAGTCACTGATGCTTGCTGCACAAACTGCGCTTGGATCAGCTCAAATGGTGTTTAACAGAGGTGAAATTCCTGTTCAGACTCTTATTGATAATGTTGCAACAAAAGGCGGCTGTACATTTGTTGGAATTTGTGAAATGAAAGAAGGCCGTTCTGATAAATTGTTCTATGATGTAATTGATAAAACTGCCCAAAAAGCTAACGCATTAGGCGGAAAATAGAAATGTTAAAATGAATAAAGCAAAAAAATACCGGGAAATTAATTCCGGTATTTTTTAATTTTATAATCCTATATCGGATTTTTTATTGTTGTTGATTTTCTTCCCCTTCAAAATGTTCATCTTCATGAAGATTTTCATCATTTTCTGATATTTCTTCTTCAGAAACTTCTTCTTCTGCAGCTTCATCTTCTTCAGAGTTTTTGTTTTCTGAATTTTCATCAGATTCGTCTTCAGATTCTTCTGAAATTTCTATATCTTCATCAGATTCGTTATCATCACTTTCCTCTTCTGATTCAGATTCTTTTAATGCTTTTTCAATTTCAGCTTCATCTTTAGCTCTGATGACAGGAATTGAAAGCATTAAAGCCATTTGGTCACCTTCTTGATCAAAGTTAAGTTCAAGGGCATCCTTATCCATTTCAACGTATTTTGATAGGAGCTCAACAAGTTCTCTTCTCATACGCTGCAATAATTCCGGGGTAAGATTGGTTCTGTCTTGCATCAAAACAACACGTAATCTGTTGCAGGCAACATCTTTGGCATTTTCTTCTTTAAATTCTGTTTGTTTAAAAAGATTCAAGACCCTGTTGCAAAGTTCTTTTAAAATGTTTTCGCTCATCTTACTTCTCCTTACCTATAAGATTAGAGAAGAATTTTTTAACCTTAGCGATAACACTAGTTTCTTCTTCAAGATCCAAGAACGGAACTTCTTCGCCCATAATTCTTTGTGCAACGTTGCGATATGCCATACCTGCAAGTGATTTTTCATCGTTAACAATAGGTTCACCTTTGTTAGTTGATGTGATAATTCCTGTATCCTCCGGAATTATACCGATTAAATCAGCAGAAAGGATTTCTACGACATCTTCGACACTCATCATATCGTTAGATTTAATTAGGTTTGGTCTTACTCTGTTAAGAAGTAATCTGTATGATTTGATTTCTTCTTTTGATTCCAAAAGTCCGATAATTCTATCTGCATCACGAACTGCAGACATTTCAGGGGTTGTAACAACGATTGCTTCGGTTGCCCCTGCAACTGCGTTCTGAAATCCCTGTTCAATACCTGCCGGACAGTCAACAAGAATAAAATCATAATCTTTTTTCAATTTTTCACAAATATCTTTAAGCTGTTCTTCTGTGACAGCGGTTTTATCTCTTGTTTGAGCTGCTGCCAAAAGGCAAAGGTTAGGGTTTTTCTTATCTTTAACCAGTGCTTGTTTTAGCTTACAGCGTTCTTCAACTACATCAACGATTGTATAAACAATACGGTTTTCCAATCCCAAAAGCAGGTCTAAGTTTCTTAATCCCAAATCGGTATCAATCATAACAACTTTATTACCAGCTCTGGCAAGAGCAGTACCGATATTGGCATTTGTAGTTGTTTTGCCGACGCCGCCTTTGCCGGATGTAATTACTATTACTCTACCAGTCATCTATATCTCCTTAATTTTCTTCATGTATTTTTCTGATAACAATGCTTCCTTTATATGTGAAAGCTTCTTCCGGAATATATTCGCAAGACTTTTGAACATACGGAAGATTAATTGTATCAGGTCTGCGTGCAAAAACTTCGCCTATTCTAATTTGAACAGGATTCAATTTTAATGCACGTATTCTTGTATAGTTGTTTCCTTCCGAACCGGCATGTGCGATTCCGCCTAAAATACCCCATACTGTGATATCACCTTTTGCGATAATTTCAGCACCAGGGTTAACATCACCGATTACAACAATGTTGCCATCTGATGAAATACTTTGTCCTGAACGGATTGTTTTTCTTAAATATAATGTTGGAAGAGATTCAGCTTCGTTTTTCTTTGCTGTAATTTCTTCATCTGTTTCTTCTTTAATTTCTTGAGCTTCAACTTGGCGTGCAATCTCTTCGCTGTGTACAACTATTGGAGAAATTTCTTTTTCACTCAAATCTGTTTCTTTTTTATTATCTGATTTAATCAGATCAGAAGAATTCTCTTCGCCAAAAATATCATCTAAAGCTTCAGAAACCTCAGCGGCAGACTCTTGAGATTCAAATGTCGGAGCTTCCACCTGGTTAGTAAATTCTGAAATTTTTATATCCAAAGCTGTTGCAGATTCAAGAGTTTCTGTTGAGCTTGTACTGATAAATGCTAACTGAGATTCCATCAGTTCAACAAGTGCTTTTATACTTGTTAATTCCGCTTGTGACAAGTTCACGGAACCAAGTTTTAAACAAATATGTTTACCTTTAGATTCAGGCATGTCTAAAACTCTTGAAAGTTCATAAATAACTTCGGAGGTCTTTCTTGTGTTGGTTAAATCAACGATAAAACCATTCTCTATATATCCCTTATCCATTTTTCCCTTTCCAAAAAATTCGGTTACATGTGATAAGGTACACAAAACAAGTTAAGACTTCAAGAAATTATTTACATTTGTAATAAATGTTGCGCGTTTAAGCCAGAAAGCTGCTATCACTAACGTGTTTTCTTTTAACGCGTTGTCCAAGTTCAGTTTTAGTAATTTTACCATCTTTGTTTGCATCTAAACCTGAATTTTGGGCATAAAAATTTTCTCCCTGACTAGTTAAGACTTCTCGATTTGCTCTCCCCGGAAGGAATGTTAGAGCATACAAATCTCCGGCACTTATTTTATCGCTCGAAGAGAAACCAGCTGCCGCTTTTGCTTGAATTAAATACTTTTCAACATAATCCAGCTGCTCTATCGGTGACATATTTTTCAGGGCTGTAGTTGTTGTGCCAAGTTTTTTTGCGGTACTTGGCATAAATTGAATTAAGCCTGTAGCTCCGCCATTTGGGTTGCCGGCTTTAGAATTTATTCCTGATTCAGAATTCATCAAGCCTAATAAATCTTTATAATCGCAATTTAATCTTTTTGCAATCTGTTTTGTTTTTTCCAGAAATTTAGGGCCGTATGTGTTATTTAGTTTAAGTTCTGTTTCGCGTGCGCTTGAAGAATTATTCTGTACGCTTATATTGCTAGAGGAAAACAGATTATTGAAATTAAATATAGGTTGATGAAAAGTCGGTATATTCCCTGAGGTTGCAGAAGCTAACATTGTTTTTGTGAATGGTGAAAGAAAATCAGGTACAGGCATAGACATTGTTCCTGATGAATAATTGCTGTACCCGTTATTCATCCCAAAAAACGGAGTTGAAAGACTGTTCAATGATGGAGCTTGGAATAAGGAACCCATCATTGGCATTACAGGCATAGACATTCCAAACATTGGAGCGGAGAATAGTCCTGACATGCCAAGCATCGGAGCTCTATACATTGCCATAGGTGTTACCATTGGCATTCCAAATGACGGCATGCCCATTCCGGAGGTAGCGGAAGCTAATCCCAAACAAAAATTTATTTTCGGATTTGCAGTAGGAAAACCCATACCAAATGGGTTACTCATACAATGAATATTAAATTGTGATCCGTGACAAAACATGTTTTTAAAATCCTCTTATATATAATAAGGACATAATGTATATATAAATTGCATAATTTACATTGTTTTGTTAACAAATATTAAAAATTTTAACAAATTGATTTATGGAATTAATTATGTTTATTATATAAATATATAAGAAGGGTAAAAAGGTTATAACAGAATGTTCAGCGTAACGAAAACACATGAAATCACAGTCGACGTAGTAATTTTGACAATTAAAAACAATAATATCCACGTATTGCTGGTTAAACGTACCACTGAACCATTTAAAGGAAAATGGGCAATTCCCGGGGGATATATAAGATTATCCGAAAATCTTGATGAAGCTGCATTAAGGGTTTTGAAGGAGAAAACCGATGTAGATAATATTTATCTGGAGCAGCTTTACACATTTGGTGACCCGCTTCGTCACCCTAATGCACGTGTAATTACCTGTGCTTATTTTGCGCTTGTAAGGTCTGAGGATATTAGAATTGTTTCAACCCCCGAACTTGGTTGGCACAAGATTAATGACTTGCCTGCATTGGCTTATGACCACAAAGAAATTATCCAGTATTCATTGAAAAGAACCAGAGAAAGGCTTGAACTTTGTCCGGTTGCTTATCAGCTTTTACCTGAAAAATTTACATTAACGGAAATGCAAAAAGCTTATGAACTTATTATGGGTAAAAAGCTTGATAAACGTAATTTTAGAAAAAAAGCCTTGGCAACAGACGGTTTGATTGAACTTGAAGAATATACAAAATCATCTTCGAAACGCCCGGCAAGGTTATATACTTTTGAAAATATTGAATTAAACTCAAAAAGAGCACATTTTATAAAAAAAGGAGATAATTAATAATGGTAAACCTGTTATGGGCAATAGAAACTGTTGCAGCAGTATTGTTAATAATTTTGATTTTGCTTCATTCGCCAAAAGGTGATGGCATAGGTGGTATTGGAGGGGCTTCTCATGTTTTTGCTTCTCAGAAAAGTGCTGAAAAAGGACTGAACAAATTAACAGGAATTGTTTGCGCAGTATTCATTTTGTGTACCTTTTTAATCGGGTTTGGAATTGTAAAATAATCCGGTTAAATTAAAATTTAGACAAATCCCCGCAAAGTTTGATTGGCGGGGTTTTTGCTAAAAGGAGAATAATGAAAGTTCAAAATTTATTGGGCGGATTGATATTAACAGGAGCGGTAGTTGGGGCAGGTTCTGTCGGATTGGGTTCTTTAAATCGTAAGATTAAACATGAAAAATCTGAACAAGTTATGCTTGAAAATAAAATAAAAAGTACCGGAATTTCCACGGCTGATTTTGCAAAAATTCAACAAAAAGCTCAAAATATGCAAATTCCTCATGATGTGAATAAAGTATATCAAGAGGCTTTGGACTCTCTTGAGTTGAAAGCTTGGTATGAAAAAGTCCAGCTGCAGACTATTGATTCTCTAAAAAAAGTTATTGTTCAAAAAGACGACAGTATTAAAATGCTTAGAAAAGCAACCAGATATAATTAGAAGGATTTTGCTATATGAATATATTAGTTACGGGGGCATCTCGCGGAATTGGTCAGGTAATTGCGCAAAAATTAAAATCTTTTGGTAATGTTTATATCACTGCAAGGAATGAAGGGGCTCTGAAAAGTTTTGAGGGCGCGGGGTATTTTGTATGTGACCTGTCAAATGAGGCTGATTTGATTAAACTTGGAGATTTTATTGAGAAAAATAAAATTGATGTTCTTGTAAATAATGCCGGTGAATATTTCTATCACAGTATTGATGAAACCGATTTGGATAAATTAAACCATGCTCTTTTTGTGAATTTGAAAGCCCCGATATATTTAGCAAAACGCGCTGTACCGTATATGAAGGAGCAACATTTTGGCAGAATAATAAATATCGGATCAATTTCAGGAGTTATGGGAGAAGCTAATGCAAGTATTTATTCGGCGACAAAAGCAGGGCTTATTGGTATGGCAAAGTCAGCAGGGCTGGAGCTTGCAGAATTTGGGATTACTGTTAATACAATAAATCCCGGGTGGGTTGATACAGAGCTTGGTAATAAATCAATAGAAGATAGTGAATTTTCAAAAGAAGAAATTCTTGAATGTGTTCCGCAGCGTAGGTTTGTAGATCCCAGTGAGGTTGCAGGGCTTGTGAAATATTTGATATCAGAAGAAGCCAAAGGAATTACCGGACAATCTATAAATATCTGTGCGGGTCTTTCTGTTGGAATTTAGGAGAGGTTTATCTTTTCTGTTATATGTTAAGTTTTATTACCGTTAAATTTTGTATTTTAGCAATTTTTATATTCAGGATGGTTTATATTTTCAACGAAACTTTATTAAAACTAAAAATACAGAAAGGATTATTTTATGCAAGTAAGTAACAACAATGTATCCCCGAATTTTTGTATGGCTTTGAAAATTAAATGTACTCCGGATGAGCTGGCAAAAGCAGGCAGTAATGTTCTTGAAAAGCTTGGTAAGGCCGGTGAAGAACTTGCCGATACTAAATATTGGGATTTAGAAGTTTTAAACGGTATGACCGAACTAAGATACAGAGTTAATGGAAGGCATTGTGCCAATGCTTATCTCGGAGAGATATCCGGAAAAGCAGAACCTCATAATGAGTTTTTAACAATTAAATCAACCTGGGACGGTACGGATGGTGTTTGCGGCAGGCATCAAGGAGATGCATGTGAAACTATAATGCAGCTGGCAAATAAGGAAGCTGCAGTAAAGGCTTATGAAAGTTTAAACGGAACCTATGGGTTGGATAATGCCGTAAATGCAACAAAAGTTTTGGAAGATTGGACAACTTTTCAGACTGCTAAAAATGACGCCATAAGAGCTGCTGAAGAAGAGGCACAGGCTAAAGCTGTTGACTTATTTAAGAAATACGGCTCTGTTGAAATTTAATAACTATAAGAAATACTAAGTGAAAAAGACCCGTTCTCCGGGTCTTTTTTATTGTTAAAAATATTTCGAAAAGCAGGCAGTTTTATTTGAAAAATATCATGTTTATGGGATAATTTTTATGAGGCTAAATATAAAATAGCGATGTACATATAAATAAAAAAGGAAAAAGAAAAATGGCAAGATTAACTCCATTGGAAAAAATTAGAAACATTGGTATTGCAGCCCACATCGATGCCGGTAAAACAACAACTACAGAACGTATTTTGTTTTACACAGGTAAAACTCACAAAATTGGTGAAACTCACGATGGTGCTGCAGTAACAGACTTTATGGAACAAGAAAAAGAACGTGGTATTACAATTCAATCAGCTGCTGTTACAGCTTCTTGGAAAAATCACCAAATTAACATTATTGATACCCCGGGACACGTTGACTTCACTATTGAAGTTGAACGTTCTTTACGTGTATTAGACGGTGTTGTTGCTGTATTCTGCGCAGTCGGCGGTGTTCAATCTCAATCAGAAACTGTTTGGCGCCAAGCTAACCGTTACGAAGTTCCTCGTATGGTTTTTGTTAACAAAATGGACAGAACAGGTGCTGATTTCTATAGAGTTGTAGACCAAATCAAAAATAGATTAGGTGCTAATGCTGTTCCTATTCAGCTTCCTATCGGTGCTGAAGATAAATTTACAGGCTTGATTGACCTTATGACTATGAAAGCTGAAATCTACACTAACGATTTAGGTACTGATATCAGAGAAGAAGAAATTCCTGCGGATATGGCTGAAAAAGCTAAAGAATACCACGATGCTATGGTTGAAGCTATCGCATCTGAAGATGATGCTTTAATGGAAAAATTCTTTGAAGATCCAGATTCAATTACTGTTGATGAATTGAAAGCTGTATTAAGAAAAGCAGTTTGTCAGAACAAAATCGTTCCTGTATGCTGTGGTACTGCATTCAAAAACAAAGGTGTTCAGTTGTTATTGAACAACGTTGTTGATTATATGCCATCACCTGTTGATGTTAAAGCTATCGAAGGTGAATTAGAAGACGGTACAAAAACTGAAAGACATTCATCTGATTCTGAACCGTTCTCAGCTTTATCTTTCAAAGTTATGACAGACCCGTTTGTTGGTCGTTTAACATTCTTGAGAGTTTACTCAGGTAAAATCACTTCAGGTTCATACGTTTTGAACTCTACAAACGGAAAAAAAGAACGTATTGCTCGTTTAGTTCGTATGTATGCTAACCAAAGACTTGAAGAATCCGAAGTTTATGCAGGTGACATTTGTGCAGCTGTTGGTTTGAAAGATACAACTACAGGTGATACATTGTGTGATGAAAAAGCTCCGATTATTTTGGAAAAAATGACATTCCCGGAACCTGTAATCTCAGTTGCTATTGAACCTAAAACAAAAGCTGACCAAGATAAAATGGGTATTGCTCTTCAAAAATTGGCTGAAGAAGATCCATCTTTCAGAGTTAAATCTGATGAAGAAACAGGTCAAACAATTATTTCAGGTATGGGTGAACTTCACCTTGATATCATTGTAGACCGTATGATGAGAGAATTTAAAGTTGAAGCTAACATCGGTAAACCTCAGGTTGCTTACCGTGAAACTATCAGAGGAAACGCTGATCAAGATTCTAAATTCGTTCGTCAATCAGGTGGTAAAGGTCAATACGGACACGTTAAAATTAGAATTTCACCTGCTGAAGAAAATGCCGGATTTGTATTTGAAAACAAAATCGTTGGTGGTGCAGTTCCTAGAGAATACATTGAACCAGCAAGAAAAGGTATGGAAGAAGCTCTTGAAGGCGGTATCTTAGCCGGTTATCCAATGATCGACGTTAAAGTTGAACTTTATGACGGATCTTACCACGAAGTTGACTCTTCAGAAATGGCATTTAAAATTGCCGGTTCTATGGCTATCAAAGACGGTGTTAAAAAAGCACAGCCTTGTATCCTTGAACCTATGATGAAAGTTGAAATTGAAATTCCTGATGAATTCACAGGTACTATTATCGGTGATATTTCAAGAAGACGTGGCAGAGTTGAAGGTCAAGAACCTGTTGGCAACACCGGTAACGTAATTGTTAGAGCACTAGTTCCTCTAGCTAATATGTTCGGTTACGCTACAGACTTGAGATCAAATACTCAAGGTCGCGGTACCTTCTCTATGGAATTCAAATGCTATGAACAAGTTCCTAGAAATATTGAAGAAGAAATTATTTCTAAATCAGGAAAATCTGCATAGTTTTTGAAAACTAAGAATAAAAAGAACCACTTGAATGAGTGGTTCTTTTTTATTATAATAAAGAGTTTTGGCTTTAATGTTTATTATTTTCCGCCGCTTATGCCGCCGTAAATAAAGTCGTTTTTGATTGCTGTCATTAACAGTTTTTGCCATGTGTTTTCATAGGCTTGAATTTCGTTTAACTGGGTTTCAAGATTTTCTTTTTCAAGTTCAAGTTGAGATTCCCAGGAATTTATACTGGCAAGTTCAAATTCGTGTTCGTTTTGAAGCTCTACAAGCATTTGAGAATATTCATCAGTACCGTAACCGAAATCTTCATCATAGTATAATGCACTTAACTTCGCATTAAATTCCTGCTGTTTTGTTTGAACGCTTTTTGATGCTGATAATTGTTTCATCTGAACATCTGATAATTGTAGTCCAATTCTACTTTTTTGTTGTGTGTAGAATAGTAGTTTTTCTTGTAAATTTGCAATAGCCATAACTCTTGTCCTCTTATTTATAACTCTCTTAGTTATATAAAGTATTTTATTTTGGTCTGATTTCAATGTTTAGGTTTTCTGTTACATTTGTTTACAATTTATTTCCTAAATTTTATTTGACATTTTTGCAAAAATCGTTATTAAAAATATTATGCAGTGGAGCGAAATATTTAACTTTAATAAAAAATGTCAGCATACAAAAGTGCCGCTTGAAGAAGATATCGGGTATTGTCCTGATTGCGGTGAACTTGTTGAAAATCATTGGTACATAACACGTTGTGCTTGCTGTGGAGTTAAAGAAAGGGCAACAGTGAGAAACGGTGAAGTTGTGCCGGAAGAAAGTTACTGTCATAACTGCGGGAGTAAGGCTTATAAGGTTGAAGAGATAGAAAAAATCGATTGTATTAATATAAATTATGCAATCGTAGTTCGTGAAATCGTTAAAAATGAGATTTCAGAATATACTCAAAGCTGGCTTGATGCTATGCAAACAACAGATTATAATGTAAAATTATTACGCTAGAATTAAAGCATATTATTCATAAAATTCTTTAAAACCTTGGTATCCAGCGGGCATACTTTTGCGAATTGAGGATACATAGAGGTGATTTGTTTTTTAGCTGCAGGTTTTAGTGACTCATCTAAATCATCGTAACCCATGTACAAAATCTTCATGCGTTCGCAGTCTGGTTTTTGTGTTGTTTTAAAATATTGCAGACAGTTACTGAAGGTTTCGTTTTTTTGTTTTTGGATTGTTAGTTTTAGCTGATTTAGTCTTTGTTTTTCAGCTTGACTGCAGTGGTTTAACGCACATTTTTTAGCTGTATTTGCAAGTTCATGTAACGGAGCCATTGTTTCATCAGGTGTTGGACAATACCCTTGAGCAGATGCTATACTGCTTGAGTTTAATATTAATAAAACTAATATTACAATATATTTAACTAAATTTTTCATAATGGTTATTATATGAATTTTTTCAATATTTGTCAATAAGAGTTTAAGCAAACAACAGGTTACAGATACCAATTGCAGCCATAATTCCAATCATATCAGCCAGTAATCCTATTATCAAAGCGTATCTGATTTTTGTAATACCAACAGCCCCAAAGTAAACAGCAAGTACATAGAATGTAGTTTCGCTGCTGCCAAGCATTACAGCTGCAAGTTTTGTTGAATAAGCATCAGGTCCTGCAGAATTAGCTATATCTGAAAAAATTCCCAAGGCACCTGAACCTGACATTGACCGAACAATCATTAAAGGCAGGGTATCTGCCGGGATATTGAATTTTGTAAGCAGCGGAGAAAAGATATGTGCTGCAGATTCTATAGCTCCGCTTGCCCTCAGCATTGAAATTCCGACAATGATGGCAATTAGGTACGGAATAATCTTAATTGAAATTTTAAATCCGTCTTTTGCACCTTTGGTAAATTCTTCATATAGCGGAACTTTTTTCAAAAGTCCGCATGTTAAAACGATTATTAATATAACAGGTAGTGCCCACAGAGAAATTAGATTAAGAAGACTGTTCATTTTTTACAAGCCTCCTTTTTTTATTACTAATCCACTGCGCAAATTTTGCCATACATATTGCAAAAATAAAAGCTATTGTTGTAACCAAAAGAGTTGGTGCTATAATTTCAGTCGGGTTTTTGTACCCGATTCCGACTAAAACCGCAAGTACTGTTGTCGGTATCAATTGAAATCCTGCAGTATTCATTGCTAAAAATAAGCACATAGAATTTGATGCGGTATCTTTTCTGTTTCCTGATGAAATATTTTCTTTTTGAAGTTCTTCCATAGCTCGAATTCCAAACGGGGTTGCAGCATTAGCAAGCCCAAAAGCGTTTGCTGTGAAATTCATCGCAATATCTCCAATAGCCGGTGAATCTTGCGGAATTTCGTTAAACAAAAATTTTGTTACCGGGCGCAGCATTTTTGCAATAAGTTTTACAAGTCCTGATTTTTCTGCAATACGCATAATACCAAGCCAAAAAGCCATAATTCCTATTAGAGAAATTGCAATTTTGACAGATAACTCAGCCCCTGACATAACAGAGTTTACTACATCTTGCAGTTTTCCGTTTATTGCCCCGATTATTATTGAAAAAACTATCAGAAAATAGAAAATATAATTCATAAGTTAATTAAATCATTAAAGTCTGTATCGGTCAATCTGAATTATTTCAAATTATGCAAAATAATCCATCATAATTTCTTGTAAAACATTATTCATATCTTCAGCGCCTTTTTTAACAAGCTCAGGAGAATGGATTTCACGAATTTTTCTATCGTATCTGTCCCCGTAGGTTTTGCGTAAATCTTCACCAAGAATAATTGATTCTGCGGTATCATCATCTGTTAAATAATCGCGGTTAACTATAAATTCATTATTCGGAGTTGATTTTATCCTGTTTAGTAACCTTGCAATAAATGAAATCATTGGAATATTGTCATCATTTATTTTTAATTCTTCATCAGCATCATTTATATAAATTTGATAATCGGTAGACTTACCAAGATTATTACTTATAACGTCTTTTGATATCATAAGACACAGAGTATTAGGCATTACCGGGTGTGTATAATTTCTAAGTCCTGTTTTGCGCATTTTTGTTCTAAACTCGGTTAAATCCTTACCGTTATAATCGTCGGTTAATTGTATGTGAATAAAGTGTTCGTCATCTCGTTCTTTATATTCTTCATCATATTTGTTGTATGTCCTTTTTTCATATCCTATATTTTTTATTCCGGTAAAATGTATATTCATTTAATAATCCTTTCACTGTTAGTTTCAAACCATGAACAAAAATATTTTTGCCATAAAGATTCATTAAAAAAAGGACAAAGTTTCTAACTTTGCCCTTTTTATTTTATTGTTCAGAATTTATTGAGCTTCGTCTAAAGCTGCAACTCCCGGTAATACTTTACCTTCGATGAATTCTAAAGAAGCTCCGCCGCCTGTTGATACGTGAGTGAAGTCTTCAGCTTTGCAGAATTTTTTAGCTGCAGAAACAGAATCTCCGCCGCCGATAACTGAAACAGCACCGTCTTTTGTAGCTTCAACAATAGCTTCTAAAACAGCTTTAGTACCGTCAGCAAATTTAGGATTTTCAAAAGCACCTACAGGACCGTTCATCAAAATAGTTTTTGAAGATTTTAAAACATCCGCAAAAGCTTTTCTTGAATCAGGGCCGGCATCTACCCCTTCAAATCCGTCAGGAATTTCATCAATTTTAACAAATTTATTTGTTCCGTTGCCTGAAAAATCATCAGCAGCCAAAACATCTGTAGCCATAACTAATTTTACACCCTTATCAGCAGCTTTCTTTTCAATAGCTTTTGCAACCTCCATTTGATCGTCTTCACAAATAGAGTTACCGATTTTGCCGCCGTTAGCTTTTACAAAAGTATAAGCCATACCGCCGCCGATAATTAGATTATCAACTTTGTCAATCAAGTTTTCTAAAACACCGATTTTAGAAGAAACTTTAGCACCGCCAACTACAGCAGTGAAAGGTCTTGCCGGATTATCAAGAGCTTGAGACAAGCATCTGATTTCTTTTTCCATCAATAAACCTGCAACCGCCGGTTTTAGAATATGAGCAACTTTAGCTGTTGAGGTATGTTTTCTGTGAGCTGCACCAAATGCATCGTTTACATAGAAATCACCTAATTTAGCAAGTTTTTCTGCAAAAGTCATATCATCATCTTTAGCTTCTTCAGCTTTATAGTATCTGATATTTTCTAATAACGCAACCTGACCGTCTTTTAATGCTTCTAATTCTTTATCAGCACCTTCACCAACAGGAGATTTTACGAATAATACATCTTCACCCAAGACTTTTGACATATATTTAGCTACAGGTTCCAATGTAAATTCAGGATTCCATTCACCTTTTGGTCTGCCTAAGTGTGCCATTAAAATGATTTTAGCACCTTTATCTTTCAAGAAATTTACAGTCGGTAAAATTGCTTGGATTCTTGTATCATCTGTTACGTTTTTGTCAGCGTCAAGAGGAACGTTTACGTCAACTCTGATTAACGCTCTTTTGCCCTTGATATCACCAAGGTCTTTGATTGATTTTTTCATTGTGTTCTCCTTCTTAAAAAGTACCGCATGACTATTCTACAAAAAACATAACAGAATGTAAAAATAATCTCTAAATTATTAAAGAAACCTTTTATAAAATCCGAAAAATATAGTAGTTGACTCTTTAATATAAATCATTAAAACAACAACGAAAGGTGTATTTTAATGTCGATCTATGATGTTGTTCATATAGGTAAATTTACTATAGGCGGTCAGGTCTTGAGTGATGTCACCCGCAGACGTCTGATTGCGCTTGGAATTGATCCGTCAGGTGTAACATCAGAAGCCGAAGCTAAATTGCTTATCGAAAATAAAATGCAAAAATTGCAGGCAATAGAAAAAACTCAAACTGAGAGTAATTCTAAAAATACCTGCTCCAGTGAAGCTGAGGTTTTATCACGTGCAAAATTTATAGCACAAAAATTAGGGATTGTAATTCCTCAAAATGCAAAAGGGGAAGATATTTTGAGAACTCTTTCTGAAAAAATTACCCAAATGTTAGCCCAAGATTCTAAAAATACCGATCTTAAATCTTATAAAACAGAAGTTGAGTCAATGAAAAATGAATATCAAACAATAGCTCAAACTCAAAATTCGATATATTCGATGCTTAATCAAAGTGCGAATTTAAACAAATATATTCTGGGGCTTTAATATTGACAACCCTTAGTTTGGGGTATATTATTGAATTAAGGAAAAGTAGATAGGTACGAGGAGCTTTACTATGGAGAATTTTGAGAATAAATTATGTCCTTTTTGCAGTGCTGAAATCCCTTCGGATGCTAAAAAATGCAAGTTTTGCGGAGAATGGGTTTGCCAGGATGAGGAAAATTTTCCACAAGAATTAAAACGCTTTAACTGGGGTGCCTTCCTTCTAAATTGGATCTGGGGTATTATGCACAAAAAATATATTACTCTGTTGTATTTTGTGGCCTGTATAATTCCTGTAATCGGACCTTTGGCTATTTCTATATGGTTTGGTTTTGCCGGGAACAAATGGGCTTGGCAGTCTAAAAAATGGGATAGCATAGAAAGTTTTAATGAATCTCAGCAAAACTGGGTTAAACTATGGTTCATACTTGTTGTTCTGGGTTTAATTTTTGCGATAAAAATATTTATAATTCTAACACTTATTGGAAGCGCTGAAGTTTAAAAATTGAAACAAATAAGCCGATATAGCTCAGATGGTAGAGCAACTGATTCGTAATCAGTAGGTCAGGGGTTCGATTCCCCTTATCGGCTTGTGCTGATGTACTTTGCAATTGTTGATA
>OHPB01000211.1_pt1 | contig 44456 bp, 40 predicted proteins | sample 1577621 | NCBI WGS metagenome assembly OHPB01 (sample SAMEA3879577, study PRJEB24766) | human gut metagenome | biome: human-associated habitat; feature: feces | place: USA | collected 1985/1987 | reverse complement strand
GCGAGCTGGGTTCAGAACGTCGTGAGACAGTTCGGTCTCTATCTATCGTGGGCGCAGGAGTTTTGCGCGGGTCTGCCACTAGTACGAGAGGACCGTGGCGGACGGACCTCCGGCGAACCAGTTGTGCCGCCAGGCGCACCGCTGGGTACCCGTGTCCGGTGTGGATAAGCGCTGAAAGCATCTAAGTGCGAAGCCTTCCGCAAGATGAGAACTCCATCGAGGGCCGTCCTAGACGAGGACGTCGATAGGGCGCAGGTGTAAAGACGGCGACGTCAAAGCCGAGCGCTACTAATTGCCCGAAATCTTTTCCGCGCGTGTATTCCATGCGGTTCGTATGAAGGGTTCTGGTCCTGGTGTTGCTTGCTTGTACCGAGACCGTCAAAAAGCCATATTACGGTGGTTATTGCGGCGGGGTTCCACCTCTTCCCATTCCGAACAGAGAAGTTAAGCCCGCTTGCGCCGATGGTACTGCAATGCGATGCGGGAGAGTAGGAGGCCGCCTTTTTTGAGTGAGGGTCCTGCAGGAAGAGATTCCTGCGGGACTCTTTTTTTTGCGTGCCGGTGATGGGAGGAATGGAAGATATGCGACAAATGGGAGAGATGGGACGGATGTGAGTTATGGGAGAACCTGAGACAGGTTGGGAGAAGTCGTGCCTTAACCGTGCCTTTCTTTATGTGAGGAAGTGAAGATGACGTCTCCTTGCCGGGAATTTGACTCTCATGGTCGGATATTTAAGGCATTGTAAAAGCCATACCAGGCCAGGAGGCTTTGATATGGCTTGTTCTTAATGATATTGTGTCCAGGTTGGACCGACTGGCATTATCAGGCTGCTGTTGGCCGGAATTTAATTTGCTGTTCCAGATCTAAGACGGAGTTTCCCCGTTCTTTTACCTACCCGATGGTGTTTTTTACAGTTATTCGTTCCTGCTCGCTTTCGGGTCAAGAATCTTTGCAAGGCCGCCGGAACTCGTTTCCTTGTAAAGCGAGGGGATGTCGTGACCGGCTGTTTCATGTAATATATCTGTACTGCTTGCTTTGCGAGACAGCAGTATAGCCTAGTCCTTCTTATGCGTCTCTAGAGCGAACCCTTGTGTGAATATTAAATACCCCCTCCTGATCATAAATCAAGGAGGGGTATTGCTATATATATGTAAGATAGATTGGTGTTTTATTTAATTATTATTTTCAGTTGAATATTTGTCTATAAATTGCTTGGCTTGTGTATTACCTAATTTGTCGGCTTTGTTTAAGTTTAAGATACCATTTGTTTTATCTCCCTTGCTAATTTGAGCTAGTCCGAGTATTAGATAACCATCAGAATAGTCTTGTGCAATCTCTATGCATCTGGTTGCAGTTCTTATGGCATCATCAATTAAATTTACTCTTAATTGTAGCGATGCCATTTCAGCATAATATGTAGGTTCGTTTGGAGCCAATGTTATAGATGTGCTAATGTCTGCTAAGGCTTGCTGATAGAGTCGTGCTTTTATCTCCGCAAGAGCTCTTGTATAATAAAAATAGGCTTCAGGACGAGTTGGAGAGAGTATTTCGTACCTAGTGTAGTCGAAAACGGCTTGTCTATAGTTCCCAATTTGTTCGTATGCTTCGGCACGTTCAAGAAAATATGGAGCAGCTTCGTTTATGCGCAATGTGTCTGTTGTGTTGATAGCACTGTCAAGCAGGGCTATTATTTCTGTTTGAGATCCGTTCTGCATTTTTATGCAACGGGCAGCTTCATAAAATAATTCAGGATTACGTATAGGTGATTTTAGTAGAGCTATAAACTCATCGTGTGCTTCTTGATATTTTCCTTTAGCATAATTAATTTGTGCTAATTGGTGTCGATAGATGGGTAATGGGTTTATTTCGTATGCTTTTTCTGTTTGAGAAGTTGCCATTTCTAGCGTCCAAGGGGAGTATATTACAGAGTCGCTGTATGCAATGACATCGTAGATCAGTTTCCCGTATGCAGCGTGAGCGTCATCTTTTTGGCCGGTTTGTTTAATTGCTTCTTCCATTATATTGGCAGCTTGAGAAAATTCATTTCTGCTTACGTAAAACCGTGCAAGTGATGTATATCCGTCAATTAGTGTAGGATAATTTTTTATGTAATCCGAGGCTATAGCTTCTAATTGGGCTGTATCTGTTTTCTGGCCAGCTATCATTAGCATTAACAACGCCTGATCTTGTTTTTCAGGCAGGGCTGGAGGTATTCCGATTTGACTCAGTACTGGGTCGTTAAGTGAGAATCCTGACGTACTGAGACTCAATGCATAATTTGCATCAATTGCATGCATTCCAGCCGTAGCTTTTGCAGGTTTTGTGAGTCCTATAGCCTTGCCGCTTTCATTAAATAAAATACATGTGTTGGGTTCGGTTTCTGATGCGTTCGTATTGAGAATGTAATATGAATACTTGTCCATGAAAGTCTCTACACTTTTAATTGTAGATGCCGTTGGGTTTCCTTTATCATTTCCGTATGACGCTATCCATACGGCATCGCCAGGCTTTGATGGTTCCGATGCTATTTGTATAGGCTTTATTTTATTTGCTTCAGTCTTGAATTTTGCAAAATTATATAATTCGTTTGCTCCTAACATTCGGGTTACTTCTATCTGATGGCCACGTGTATCGGTAATGGTGGCTTTTGCTGCTCCAATGAAAGGGGTAAGTGTACTTATTGCAGTGCCCTCCGAGTCTGTGAATATACAGTTGCTTTCAGCTAAAATAGAGCCGTCGGCTTTATATGTTGTAAGTTTGAATACAGACTTTGCTGCAGTTTTCACCTTTGAAGGTTGTGCATTGCATTGAACGTAAGCAGTGATTATCGCAGCAAGTAGAATTATAAAATGTTTTTTATTCATTATGGTTATTTATTGAAATACAATTTTAGTTGATTTATTAATTATAATAAGCCACATAAATTCTGATAGTGGATTAACTTTTTAGAAGTTCTTTGGCATTGCTCACAGCTGCTTCTGTTATTTCTGAGCCACTTAGCATTTGGGCTATTTCGTTAATACGTTCGGCGGATTCGAGTATTCGCATACGGCTTATGGTACCATTTTGAGTTTCCTCTTTGTATACTTTGTAGTGTGTTGTACCTTTTGCCGCGATTTGTGGCAGGTGTGTTATGCTTATGACCTGTCGTTCTGCATGAGCCATGTCTTGCATTATTGCCGCCATCTTTTCAGCTATTGCGCCACTAACACCTGTGTCTATCTCATCAAATATTATAGTCGGAAGTTTAACTGCTCCACTTATCATGGCTTTTATAGATAACATTACTCGGGCGATTTCACCGCCAGATGCGACTTGCGTTACAGGCAGTAGTGGTGATTTTGTATTGGCGCTGAATGTAAACGTAATTCTGTCGCAGCCGTCAATTCCTAAACTTTTTGTTTCTATATTTATAATAAAACGTGCTTTAGTCATGCCGAGTGAGGCAAGTGTATTGGGAATTTTGTTTTCTATTGTTTTGATAGCTTTTATTCGTACGTCAGTAATTTGTGCGGCAAGTTTCTTGCATTCTTCCTCCAATCTATGTTCGTTTGCATCAAGTTCAGCCAATTCTTCATCACAATTATCAATATGCCCTAACTTTTCGGAAAGCTCGGCTTGGATTTCAAGTAGGTCGTCAATAGTAGTAACACTATGCTTCTGTTCGAGAGAGTATATTTTATCTAATGTTGAGTTTACAGATTCAAGACGTTGTGGATCAAACTCAATATCGGTAGCTCTTGAACTTATTTCTTGTAATAAATCCTTTAGTTCTATATAGCAACAGTCAATACGTTCGGCTGCCGTTTCTGATTCAGGATATATGGCTGATATACTGGCAAGCGAGCGGGATGCTTCTTTCAGTTGTGTTATCGCTCCTTTCCCGTTTCCGAGTATTTCTTCAACGTTATATAGTGTTGCTTTTATTTCTTCTACATGTCCGAGAATATCGCTTTCATGTTCGAGTTCTTCCTGCATGCCAGATTTCAGATTGGCATCAGTTAGTTCTTTCAGTTGGAATCGTATGAAATCTTCGTTTTTCTTGTTTTCTGCTATTTCTTCCCTCATGCGTTGCACCTTTTTCTTCGCTTCTGTGTATTGGATGAACTTTTTCCGATATTTAGTTAAAAGTTCATTATCAGATGCAATGATGTCAACAACGCTTAGTTGGAAGTTCTCTTCATTCAGAAGCAGGTTTTGGTGCTGGCTATGTATGTCGATAAGCAGACATCCCAACGTCCGCATGCAGGTTAATGGTACAGGTGTATCGTTAATAAAAGCCCTGCTTTTGCCAGAAGGGCTTATTTCCCGCCTCAATATGCAATCGTCAGGGTCGTAGTCTATACTGTTCTCGTCAAAAAAAGTTTGCATACCGTAACGGCTGATATCAAAATGTGCTTCGATTACACATTTTTGTGCAGGGTCTCTCATAAATCTCATATCGGCCCGTTGCCCTAAAAGCAGGTTGATGGCTCCAAGTATAATGCTTTTGCCAGCACCAGTTTCTCCTGTTATGACGGAAAATCCAGGATAAAAAGGTATGTCGAGTTTATCAATTATGGTAAAATTGTTGATGTATAGATGTTTAAGCATTTTTGTTGTATATTGTATGTAATTTATTATTCTTTTATTTTCTCCCAGAAATTATTTTGAGATGCATTTATTGAGAATAAAATTCCATATACAGATTCTTTTTCCTTTTGTGTGCCTTTTCCCTTATATATATTACTGAGTTCGTCTTTTTTAAAATCTGTCCATATTTGCGGGAGCATGCTTAGCGGCTTGTCTTCATGTACTTTCTTTAAATGAGTCTGGATGGCTGTAGAGATGTTCGTGCGTCCACGGTCGGCGTTATTTGCCATTTCATCCAATCCTGTACGATAGTAGTCATATTGTAATTGACGAAATGGTTTCATCGCTCCATCCATATAGTCATTTATAATCGCAAACCTGTTCCGGTCATTGTCAAAAGCTTTCCAACCGGTAAAATTCAGGTTTTGGGCGTTGTTTACTAAATTCAGACAACGCTGTAATATGTCTTCACCGCCCATTGGTGAAAAACTGTCAAGGTCAAGGCCTATTATAAGGTAAGCATAATAGGCTATTAGGGCTGTGAGTTGGTTATCAACCATTTCTTCATTAAAGTTGAGTTGGTCGAATTGGGCATATTCAAAGTTGAAATCTCCGTCTTTGTTGTTGTATAGGGTAGTTGTGTAAGCAGAATTGTAAACAGGGCGGTTTGCTTGTATTAGTGCTGTACACGTGAAAAGGTTTGACGATTGGTCATATTTTGTGACTGTTATATTGAAATTGCAGACAATTCGTTCGTTTTTTTGAAATTGCAATGATGTCCATTGTCTGTCGTTAATAAACTGTTCAAGTGTTTGTTGTAAATCGTCGAATACACTTGCATCGGTACCTTGAATTTGGCTATGGTTTACCGTAACCCTGGCTTGGAGTTCCTGGGCTATAGCCTTGTTTGCAGTTATTATGGCAAAACAAATTATTGTAAGTAACAGTCTCATGTATTTTCGATTACTACGTTATAAATTCTTTTGTTTTATTGTGGCAACCAATTCGTCAATAATATCGCGTGCTACTTCGTGTTTGTCCTTTTTATCATATTCTTTTACTTCTGTGGAAGTTATGATTTTTATCTGATTGTCGTCTGAGCGGAATGTGGTGCCTTTGTTACGAGTTGAGTTTAATACGATGAAGTCAAGATTTTTTTTATCCAGTTTCTTCTTTGCATTTGTGTCTTCGTTGTCCGTTTCCAATGCAAATCCAATCAAAATCTGTCCGGCATGTTTTGTCCGTCCCAATTCAGCTGCGATGTCTTGGGTTGGTATGAAATTGATGACCAGATCGTCATTACCTCGTTTTATTTTCTTATTGGCTGTTTGTGCAGGCTTGAAGTCAGCTACGGCTGCGCAAAGTATGGCTGCATCACAATGTTTAAATTCGTCAGTTGCCGAGTCGTACATTTCCTTGCAGCTTTCAACATTTATGCGTTTTACGTTTTTTGGACATTCAAGACTTGTAGGACCGCTGACAAGTGTGACATCCGCACCACGTTTTGCGCATTCCTCTGCCAAGGCGTATCCCATTTTGCCACTTGAGTAGTTCCCAATAAACCTGACAGGGTCAATTTTCTCGTAGGTTGGACCAGCTGTTATCATTATATGCTTACCGCTAAGTTCGTATTTCCTCGGGTTGAAATAGTCGTCCAATATTTGTATTATGTTTTCAGGGTCTTCCATACGTCCCTTGCCTTCAAGTCCGCTAGCAAGGAAGCCGCTTTGGGGCTCGATTATTATATTGCCGAACGAGCGTAGCTTTTCAAGGTTGCAATGTGTTGAAGGATGTGCATACATGTCTAGGTCCATTGCCGGAGCCACGAACACGGGGGCCTTCATTGAAAGGTATGTCGTTACGAGCATGTTGTCTGCTATGCCATTAGCCATTTTCCCAAGTGTGCTTGCCGTACATGGCGCTATCAGCATCGCGTCAGCCCAAAGTCCGAGGTTAACATGCGAATGCCACGTGCCGTCGCGTTGTGAAAAAAATTCACTTATAACAGGTTTATGTGTAAGCGCCGATAATGTAATAGGCGTGATGAATTCTTTTCCGGCTTGCGTAATAACTGTCTGTACTTCAGCTCCTTGTTTAATAAGCCCCCGGATTATGAGGCATGCCTTATACGCTGCTATGCTTCCTGTTATGCCGAGAACTATTTTCTTACCTTTCAACATTTTAATTGATTTTGTTTTTGAATATACTGCAACCCACTATTCTGATATTATTTACCTTTCCCAGGTTATGGAGTGGCTTTATCTGTTGTTGAATTCCCTGAGACGTATTCGGGTTAACACTTGTTTGGTGTTGTATGTGAAATCGCTGCTTAACATCCAACTGTAATATCCCGGGTCTTTGTGTAAGACGTCAGCGACCCCCCAACCTTTATATTTCCCGAAATTGAACACTTCATACATACGTGGTTTCCCTGAATTGTCGAGTATCGGATTCCCGTCTTTGTCTTTCATTTCTTTCCATACAATACGTCCTGCGAAGTCAACATTGTTGTTCAATTTCGAGAATTCGGCAAGTTCGTCCATGTCGTTGTTCAGTTGTCGTTCCGGTTCTTCCTGTTTTCCAGGTGCGTACATGTCAAGTTCTCCTTGCAGAACCCTGTATGTTGCTTCAGTGTCTTCGTCGGCTTTGTGTGCAGTGAAGTCATCCTCCATTTTGCGTCCACAATAAAACTTATAAGCTGCTGCAAGGTTGCGTCGTTCCATTTTATGGAATATTGTCTGCACATCGATAAGACGGCACTTTGAAAAGTCAAAGTCTATACTTGCGCGTAGGAATTCTTCTGCCAACATTGGAATGTCAAAGTGGTTTGAGTTGAATCCGGCGAAATCGCATCCTTTAAATTTTTTTTCCAAATATTGAGCTATGTCTTTGAATGTCGGTGCGTCTTTGACGTCGTCGTCTGTTATTCCTGTGAGTTGCGCTACTTCAGCGGGAATAGGTCTTTCCGGATTTACAAATTTATTTTCGCGTTCTTCATTGCCGTCCGGATGTACTTTTATATATGAGATTTGTATTATCCTGTCTTTTACAAGGTCGAGGCCGGTCGTTTCCAGGTCGAATATTATGAGTGGTCTTGTTAAGTTGAGTTTCATTGTAATTATTTCTTTGCGGGTTTACAGAAGCTGGCAGTAACATGCTGCCAGCTTCTGTACCGAGTACTATTGTTTGTCAATCATTTAGCAACATTGGCATTATCAGCATCAGAACGTCTTCGTTTTCCGGTTGATTGGTCGGTATGATAAGGCATGGACGGCTTGGGTCTGCTAGTTTCAGTTCAACTTCCTCTCCGTCAAGATTTGTCAGGATTTCCATGAGTGAGGTCCCTTTGAAACCTATGTCCATCGGCATTCCGTTGTAGTCGCATACAATTTCTTCTTTAGCACTTGTGTAGAAATCTATGTCTTCCGACGAAATCACGGCTTTGCCACTTTCTATGTGCAGCCGGATTTGCTGGCTGCTGTCGCTTGCAAAAGGAAGTACTCGGCGCACTACGCTTGCTAGTACCATGCGGTCAACTGTAAGCAAGTTGGGATTGTCCTGCGGTATTACTGAATTATAGTTTGGATAACGTCCTTCTATCAGCCTGCATGCTAACGTACCTTCGGGGAATAATATGTTTGCATTGCGGTCATCGAAGCGTATTATTACATCGTCTTCGGTTTTTTGCAATACGTTTTTAAGGAGTGTCGCCGGTTTCTTCGGCAGGATGAATGACATCGGCTTTTCCGACTTTATGTTTTTGTTGAGTGTACGTACCAATTTGTGACCATCGCTGGCCACTATGGCCAGGGAGTCTTCTTTAAGGTCAAAATATATACCGTTCATGACAGGCCTAAGCTCTTCGTTTGCGGTGGCAAATATGGAGTGGGCTATGTCGTTGGCCAATGTCTTTGACTCGATTGTTATTGCGGCTGCACTGTCATTGAGTGGTTGCATGCGCGGGAATTCGTCTCCGCTTTGAGCCGTGAAGTTGTACATGCCGTTCATGTATATGACCTTTATTGCGTAGGTTGACATATCAACGTCCAATGTCAGGGGCTGTTCAGGTAATTCTTTTACGGCATCTAATATGTTACGGTTGTTTACGGCAAATGTTCCGTTGCCGTCAGACTCGTCTAATTGTATTTGTGTTGTCATGACATTTTCGCTGTCTGAAGCTGTTATTGTAAGCTGGTTGCTGTTAACTTCAAACAGGTAGCAGTCTAATATAGGCAAGGAGTTCTTGCTGTTGAATACTTTTGAAAGGGCCGTCAGGCGGCTTGCCAAGGTTGTACTTGAAATAGTTAGTCTCATTATGATAGTTTTTTAATTTACGTTAATAGGCAAGTTCGCGGCTTGCAACGTTCAAACGTGTCATGGCATTCATTTCAGAATGAATGACTTAATGTTTGTATTACATGCTTTTTTCACTTGTCTGTTGGGGCTTTGTACTGCCTTTTAATAGGATACAAAAATACTAAAAAGCAAATTGCAAAACAAAAAAAATCTGCAAAAATTTCTTTATTCACAAGTATTTTATTAATTTCGCAATCGAAAAATCTAAGACTCAAGAAGAAGTTATGGAAATAGAAGGAAAAATCATTGCAGTGCTTCCTGCAAGGGAGGGAGTTTCGTCTAGGACGGGTAGTCCATGGATGACACAGGATTATGTACTTGAGACTCATGACCAATATCCGCGCAGGTGCTGTTTTAATGTATTCGGTTCAGACAAGATACAGTTGTTTAATATCCAGATAGGTGAGGAATTAAGGGTAAGTTTTGACATTGACGCCCGCGAGTATCAAGGACGTTGGTTCAATAGCATACGGGCATGGAAGGTGGAACGAATCGACCCGAATGCCGTTCAGAATGCCGCTCCAAACGCACAGTTTGCCCAGCCGGCTCCGGTACAGCCAGTTGTAAATGCCTCTCCCGAGGCCCCGGCCCCTGCAGCTTCTCCGTTCCCGCAGCAACCGAATGATGGCAGCGAGGACGATCTACCGTTCTAATGCTTGTTTTGTGAAACTGAGAGATGATAACTGTCAATAAAGGATTGTCGTATATAATGGCAATCCTTTTTTATCATCTATTTTACTTGTAAGTGAAAGAAGGCTTTTGACAGTGTGATTGGCTGTGTATTGTCTTATCGTTTGCCATGTTTTGCGCGGTATTTGTTTGCCTTTGTTAACTGACTTATTATGAAAAAGACAAATTAAGTTGTTGCTTATGGTGAAATATCTATTTGTTGTTTTCTTTTTGTCTGTCGTTTCCGTGTTGCATGCGCAACAGCGTGAGTGGGAGCAATATTTGTATCAATTGGGAGAAATTGAAGACTTTGAATCTTCCGAATGGGAAAACTCATATGACATGTTGTGTGATTTGGAGAAAGATCCGATAAACATAAATACTGCATCGAGGGAAGAACTGGAGCAACTTCCTTTTCTTACGTCAAAAGATGTAGAAAACATTGCTGAGTATATTTATAGATACGGAGCTGTTAAATCGTTGGGGGAGTTGGCAATGATAAGCGATTTGGATTATTTCAAACGTCGCCTTCTTTCATATTTTACATATGCAGGAGATGTTGCGAAAGGTAAGTATCCTTCGCTATCCAATATTGCGAAATACGGTAAACATGAAATTCTCGGTTCATTTAAAATTCCGTTTTATGAGAGGAAAGGAGACAAGAAAGGGTACATGGGGTACCAGTATAAACATTCTTTGATGTATGATTTTACGTATGGCGATTATGTAAGGTTGGGAGTGCTTGGCTCGCAAGATGCCGGAGAACCTTTTTTCGCAGGCAGGAACAGTTCAGGATATGACTTCTATTCGTTTTATCTTGTCGTGAAAAAATTAGGGAAGTTAAAGACCTTGGCTTTAGGCCGGTATCGTGTTAGGTTTGGTATGGGACTTGTTATCAATAACAATTATAGTTTTGGAAAATTGTCAACGCTTTCGACTTTGGGACGTGGTGGTAGCAATATCAGGGCGCATGCGTCACGTTCGGATGCAAATTATTTACAAGGAGTTGCAGCAACGGTTAATATAGCCAAAGGGCTTGATGCCAGTGCCTTTGTTTCATGCCGCAAGTTTGACGCCACGTTGAATAGCGAAGACAATACTATTGCAACTATTCTTTCATCGGGTTATCACCGTACGGAGACGGAAATGTCAAAGAAAAACAACTCTTCCCATATTTTGGCCGGTGGTAATATTGATTACAGATGGGGTGGGTTTTATGCAGGGTTGACGGGTGTGTTTGTGTCGTTGGATAAGGAGTTGAAGCCAAAGACGGAGGCTGTTTACCGGCGTATTTACGCACATGGCAAGGATTTTTACAATGTGGGTGTTAATTATGGATACACCGGCCATAGGCTTTCGATCAGCGGTGAGACTGCTACTGGTGGATGCGGTGCTGTGGCCACAATAAATTCTTTGAGTTTCAGCCTGGCAGATAATCTTGACATAATGGCTTTGCAACGCTTTTATTCGTTTAACTATTATTCTCTTTTTGCAGAGAGTTTTAATTCAGGCGGCGCAGTTCAGAATGAAAGTGGAATATATGTCGGCGTGAATTGGAAACCGGCAATAGGGCTTAATGTTTTGGCTTATACGGATTTTGCGTATTTTGCATGGCCGAAATACCAGGCGTCAAATAGTTCAAGATCATTCGATAATTTGTTGCAATTTAATTATTCAAAAGAGCTGTGGATTTTTGCTTTACGCTATCGGTTTAAGATGCGTGAACGTGACAATGAGGATAAAAGTCGGTTGGTATATCGGAATGAGCATAGAACACGTTTTTCTATTGCTCGTAATGGTGATTTGTTTAGTTGGAAAACACAGGCGGACATGGCTTATACTAAATATTCAGCAAGGAGTTTTGGATGGATGTTAACCCAGAATGTCAGTTTTAACCTAGCTCATGTCTTGAATGCTACGGTTACTTTGGGATATTTTAATACGAACGATTATGACAGTCGTGTGTATGCTTATGAGCGCGGTTTGTTTTATTCGTTTTATTCTCCGGCGTACTATGGCAACGGGATGAGATTTGCTGTCGTTGCAAGTTCGGCTTTTTCCGATGTCATTACTATTGCGGCTAAGATTGGCACTACGAAATATTTTGACAGGGACAAGATAGGAAATAGCTATCAGCAGATAGACAGTTCGGTGGCAACCGACCTTGAGCTGCAGTTGAATATTACTATGTAATAAGCATGAAACCAGATGTTTATGTTCATCTGATGTGATAACAATAACGGGATTAAATCCTACTAATTACTATAGTTAGGATTTAATCCCGCTATTGTTGCTGTATTATATTACCAAATGCAGTTTATCCGAGATATTTCATCAGTATCTTTGCATTACCACTTTCCCTTAATTTGGCAATACTTTTTTCTCTGATTTGGCGTACACGTTCACGCGTAAGACCTAATTGGTCGCCGATTTCTTCAAGGCCTTTTTCATGGCAACCTATACCGAAACACTCGCGGATTATGGTTATTTCGCGTTCTTTCAGTACCTTGCTTAAGACGGTATTGAGTTCCAATGCCATTGATTCATGGTCGACTACACGGTCAGTACGGCTGTCGTCTCCGCTTGGCATCACGTCAAGCATACAGTTGTCCTCACCGTCCTGAAACGGCGCGTCAATACTTACATGGTGACCGTCTGCAGCTAATGACTGGCCTATCTTCTCCTCGTCAAGTTTGGTCATTTCGGAAAGTTCAGATACAGATGGGTGTCTTTGGTTTTCCTGTTCAAACTTGTTTATTTCGTGATTGATTTTATTTAATGAACCTACCTGGTTTAATGGCAGGCGCACAATACGGCTTTGTTCGGCAATAGCTTGGAGAATACTTTGACGAATCCACCATACGGCGTATGATATGAACTTGAATCCACGTGTTTCATCAAATTTCTGGGCCGCTTTGATAAGACCAATATTGCCTTCGTCAATCAAGTCTGTTAATGTGAGTCCCTGGTGCTGATATTGCTTGGCTACTGAAACGACGAAACGTAAATTTGCCGTGACAAGCTTGTTTTTCGCCCTTTCTCCTTCGGGGCCTCCTTTCCTGATTTTTTGTGCTAGTTCAATTTCCTCGTCAATAGAGATTAATGGAGCGCGTCCGATTTCAACAAGATATTTGTCTAAAGCCTCACTTGAACGGTTGGTAATACTTTTTTGAATCTTTAATTGTCTCATCTATTTACCTTGAAAATATGTAAGTACCTGATTACTAAACTGATAGCTGTATTTTGCTTGAAAGACGCTGCAAAATTACAAAAAATATCAATACATTGTTATTGCAACCTAGTTAAAAAATGAAAAATATATTAGCCTGACGCGGATGCCGGTTGGGTTATACAGTTATTACTGCGGTGAAACAGTCTTTAAAAATCAATTCCAAATTGGTTGGCGCTTGTTTGAATATGCCAAACAGAGTGCTTCCGCTCCCGCTCATTGCCGAATAAACGGCTCCAAGCTCATAGAGCTTCTCCTTTATGCTTGCAATTTCCGGATGGTTAGGTATTATGCTTTTCTCGAAATCGTTTACAAGCAAGTCTTTCCATGTTTCGATTGGTTGGCAGACAATGTCTTTACAGCATATTGTAGGCGCTTCCGGCGTGATGTTGGCGAATGCCTCTTTTGTGCTGATTTTTACCTGCGGTTTTACCAATGCAAATACGTACTGGCTGAGGTCGAGGTTTATTGGGGTGAGTATTTCACCTATACCGGTAGCATAAGATGGCATTGGATTGACAAAGAATGCGCAGTCGGCACCAAGTGTCATTGCAAGTCGCTGCATTTCATGCTCTTGCATACCCAGATTAAACATTTGATTAAGTGCTGTTATAGTGTAAGCACAGTCGGAAGAACCGCCGCCCATGCCAGCTTGTGAAGGTATGTTTTTTGTTAATCTTATATTAACATCAGGAAGGTTGGTTGGAAACATTTGCTTGAGCAGCATGTATGCTTTTACGACAAGATTATCGGCTGCGTCACCTTCTATCTTAATACCATCCATGCTGAGTGTGCACGGTTGTCCGGGAGTAGTGCAGTCTGCTTGCTCGATTTCAATTTTGTCGCATAGCGGTATGGGATAAAATACGGTCTCGAGATTATGGTATCCGTCTTGGCGTTTGCTAACTATGTTCAGTCCAAGGTTTATCTTGGCGCATGGATAAACTGTTGTCATAATGCTGGAGGGTTAAAATGATACGTTTTTGTTTTACTATAACTGCTAAAGTACAATTTAATTGTATGAAACCCGATATTTATTTGTACTTTTGTGGCCGGATTTTAGATATGAAGTTGAAATGCCAGAAAAGAATAAACGACAGACATTGGATAATAATTATGCCCACATACAGCCGCAAGCCTTGGATATTGAGAGGATTGTGCTTGGAGCATTGATGATTGACAAGGACGCTTTCTCCGTAGTCAGCGAGATTTTGCGCCCCGAGACATTTTACGAGTCCCGTAATCAGAAAGTGTACAGGGCAATACAGAGCCTTAGCATCGAGGAACGCCCGGTCGACATATTGACGGTAACTGAAGAACTCAAGCGCCAGGGGACGCTCGAGGATGTCGGTGGTGCGGCTTACATATTGGATTTAAGTTCGAATGTGGCATCTTCGGCCCACATAGAGTATCATGCGAAAATACTTGCACAGAAATTTCTGGCCAGGCAGCTTATTTCTTTTGCAAGCGTAATAGAGACAAAAGCCTTTGACGACACTGTCGACGTGGATGAATTGATGCAGGAGGCCGAAGGTTCGTTGTTTGAATTGTCGCAGAAAAACATGCGGCAGGATTATACTCAGATAGACCCTGTCGTAAAGCAGGCTGTCGAGATATTGCAAAAGGCTGCTGCCAACAAGGGTGGATTGACCGGAATACCGACCGGATATGCCAAGCTTGACGATTACACGGCCGGTTGGCAGAAGAGTGATTTGGTAATCATAGCAGGGCGTCCGGCCATGGGTAAGACGTCGTTCGCCTTGTCATTGGCAAAGAACATCGCTGTTGATTATGGAAAGCCGATAGCATTCTTTTCTCTTGAAATGAACAACGTGCAGCTTGTTAACCGACTGATATCAAACGTCTGTGAGATTGAAGGCAAGAAGATATTGAACGGACAGCTGGACGATGAGGAATGGAGCCGGCTTGACAAGAATGTTGCCCGGTTGCAGACTGCGCCGATATACATTGATGATACGCCTGGCATGTCGATATTCGAGTTGCGTACAAAGGCGAGAAGGCTTGTTAGGGAAAAAGGCGTAGAACTGATAATGATTGACTACTTGCAGCTTATGAACGCCAGCGGTGCGCGTTTTGGCAGCAGGCAGGAGGAGGTCTCTACCATCAGCCGTTCTTTGAAGGGGTTGGCGAAGGAGCTTGACATTCCGGTGTTGGCCTTGTCGCAGCTTAACCGTACAGTAGAGGGACGTGAGGGGCCGGAAGGAAAACGCCCACAGTTGAGCGACCTTCGAGAGTCGGGTGCCATAGAGCAGGATGCCGACATGGTGTTGTTCGTGCATCGTCCTGAGTATTATAGGATATTTACCGACGAGAAAGGAAACGACCTTCACGGCAAAGCCCAGATAATAATAGCCAAACACAGAAAGGGCGGTACGGGCGATGTGCTGCTGACTTTCCGTGGCGAGTTTACCAGGTTTGAGAATCCTAATGAATACACACCTCCAACATCGGGCGGCGAAATAATAGGCTCGCGCATTAACGGCGGCGACGATATGCCCCCGTTTGATGGCCCGTTGCCTGGTGACGGACCACTGCCGTTCTAGGTCCTGATGCTTTTTATTTCAGTATTTTTCGGATTAAATCACGATGCTGATTATACAATTCGCCGTAAACTGTATTTCGTACTGTTTGCGGCGAATAGTATTTTTATAGTCTCCGGCTTTTATTTCTGCGAAGACGGGCATTGCTTTTATTGTTGCGACAATGTGTATAAATGATTGATTTACAATAATTTGGTACATGATGTATCATTATCCGATTAAATTCGGCATATATCTAATATTCAGCATTTTTATTCCATGCTTGCAAAAGGTTGTCTTTTAGCGTGCAAAAGATAGCCTTTTGTCACGCAAGAGACAACCTTTTGCAAGCTAATAGGCCGCCTTTTGGAAAGCCGCGTTTTTACAGACTTCTTCCCTTTGACTCCCTTAATGTTTACTTGGGACGGTTCCGGGCGCTCCTGCCTTATTCCAAAAGTTGTAAAATGCTCGTTGATAATCAGAAGCAAAACAGTCTGTTTATGTTAATATCCGTAACGTTGAGTGGCTAATCTGCATAGTTGTTGCTTGTATATGTGCGCTTGTTGTATATAATTTGGTTTAATCTTTAATGTAATTTTTTGCCGTAACGATTTTTTTCCTTAACTTTGCGCCTCAAACAAATGTAAGAAAATAAAAAGAAATAATATGGCCGATAAATTTGCCGAACACAAAGGTCTTGACTTGACCGCAACAAACAAAACTATATTAGAGGAGTGGAATAAGAACGACGTGTTCCATAAATCAATAACCGAGCGTGAAGGTTGTCCCCAGTTCGTATTTTTCGAGGGACCTCCTTCGGCCAACGGTCATCCTGGCATTCACCATGTACTTGCCCGTACTATAAAAGATACCTTCAACCGTTACAAGACGATGAAGGGTTTTCAGGTACACCGCAAGGCCGGATGGGATACTCACGGACTGCCTGTCGAGCTTGGCGTTGAGAAAGATCTTGGCATAACAAAGGCTGATATTGACAACAAAGAGTCAGATAAATACATATCAGTTGAAGACTACAACCATAAGTGCCGCGAGAATGTGATGAAGTTCACTGCCGAGTGGCGCAGCCTGACGGAAAAGATGGGATATTGGGTCGACCTTGACCACCCTTATATTACTTACGACAATAAGTATATCGAAACTTTGTGGTGGCTGTTGAAGCAGCTCTACGACAAGGGTCTCTTATACAAGGGATACACAATCCAGCCTTATTCACCGGCAGCAGGAACTGGCTTGTCAAGCCACGAGCTCAACCAGCCAGGTTGTTACCGCGACGTAAAGGATACTACTGTTACGGCGCAGTTCGCCATGAAAGACCCAAAGCCTGAAATGACGGAGTGGGGCAGGCCGTATTTCCTGGCATGGACCACCACGCCCTGGACTCTTGCCGCTAACTCTGCATTGTGCGTTGGCCCCAACATCGATTATGTTGCAGTGCAGACTTACAATCCTTATTCGGGCGAGCCCATCACGATTGTAATGGCCGAGGTGCTTGTAAGTTCGTATTTCAACGCGAAAGGCGAGGGCATGGATCTGTCTGAGTACAAGAAAGGCGACAAGGTTATACCTTATAAAATTATTGCACATTATAAGGGCACCGACCTTGTAGGCATGCACTATGAGCAGCTTCTGCCTATGATTAGCCCGATGACCGATGGCGCGTTCAAGGTAATCCCCGGCGATTATGTTACGACGGAGGACGGTACCGGCATTGTGCACATAGCTCCTAATTTTGGTGCTGACGACGCAAATGTGGCTAAGAAGGCAGGTGTGCCGCCTATTGTACTGATTGACAAGAAGGGCAACCAACGCCCGGTTGTAGACCTTGAAGGCAAGTATTATGTCATTGACGACCTTGACGAAGAGTTTGTAAACAAATATGTGAATGTTGAAGCATGGAACCGTTATGCCGGACGCTACGTGAAGAATGCTTACGATGAAACTCTTACGGACAAGGACGAAACGCTCGATATAACGATATGTATGGACTTGAAGGCGCGCGGCATGGCCTTCAAGATAGAGAAGCACGTACATAACTATCCGCATTGTTGGCGTACAGACAAGCCGATATTGTATTACCCGCTTGACAGTTGGTTTATCCGTTCGACTGCATGCAAGGACAGGATGGTGGAGCTTAACAAGACCATCAACTGGAAGCCTGAGAGCACAGGTACGGGACGCTTCGGTAACTGGCTTGAGAATCTTAACGATTGGAACCTCAGCCGCAGCCGTTTCTGGGGTACTCCTCTTCCCGTATGGCGTGACGAGGATGGCAACGAGATATGCATAGGTTCATTGCAAGAGCTTTACGATGAAGTGGAAAAGAGCGTTGAGGCTGGGTTTATGGCTTCAAACGTAATGAAGGATAAAGGATTCGTGCCGGGTGATTATTCACAGGAAAATTATGACAAGATAGACCTGCACCGACCATATGTTGACAATATAATATTGTGCAGCAAGTCTGGCAAGCCCATGAAGAGGGAAACCGATTTGATAGACGTGTGGTTCGATTCAGGCAGCATGCCTTATGCTCAGATCCACTATCCGTTTGAAAACGCTGATGCGATAGATAAAGGATTGGCATTCCCTGCCGACTTCATTAATGAAGGTGTCGACCAGACGCGCGGTTGGTTCTTCACGCTCCATGCCATAGCTACTATGGTGTTTGACAGTGTTGCGTTCAAGAACGTTATTTCGAGTGGTCTTGTGCTTGATGCTAAAGGCAACAAGATGAGCAAGCGTTTGGGTAATGCCGTAGATCCTTTTGAGACGATAGAGAAATATGGTGCCGATGCTGTGCGCTTCTACATGCTTACCAACTCGTCGCCTTGGGACAACCTTAAGTTTGACCCCAACGGCGTGGATGAGGTGCGCCGCAAGTTCTTCGGTACGCTGTATAATACATATTCGTTCTTTAGCCTTTATGCTAATGTAGACGCATTTGACTGTTCGCAGGAGGTAATACCCGTGAAAGGGCGTCCGGAGATAGACCAATGGATAATTTCGGAGCTTAATTCGCTCGTTAAGGGTGTTGACAATGCGCTTTCAGATTATGAGCCGACAAAGGCCGGCAGGTTGATCGATGCTTTCGTAAACGATGATTTGAGTAACTGGTATGTCCGTCTGAACCGTAAACGTTTCTGGGGTAAGGAAATGGACAAGGACAAGCTTTCAGCATATGAAACTCTTTACACTTGTCTTGAGACAGTGGCAAAGTTGCTTGCGCCGTTCTCTCCATTCTATTCAGACCAGCTTTACATGGATCTTGTTAGGGCTACAGGACGCAAGGATGTCGAATCCGTGCATCTTACGGAATTCCCCGTAGCTGACGAAAGTCTGATGGATAAGAATCTGGAAGCACGTATGAAGATGGCCCAGAAGATTACTTCCATGGTGTTGGCTTTGCGCCGCAAGGTCAATATTAAGGTGCGCCAGCCGTTACAGTGCATCATGATTCCTGCTGTTGACGAAGTTCAGCGCCAGCGTATCGAGGCTGTGAAGAACCTCATTGTAAACGAGGTGAACGTAAAAGAGTTGAAGTTTGTCGAAGGAGCTGGTGTTCTGGTTAAGAAAGTTAAGTGCAACTTCCGTACCATGGGCAAGAAGTTTGGCAAACTGATGAAGAGCATAGCAGGACAAATTGAGGTACTTTCACAGGAGGATATTGTAGCATTCGAAAAGGCAGGAATGATTACGTTGCAAGTTGACGGACAGGAAGTTACCGTTGAGGCTGGTGACGTTGAAATAATCAACGAAGACATACCAGGATGGCTTGTTGCCAATGACGGGAACCTTACTGTAGCACTTGAAGTTGAGCTTAACGAAAGTCTGCGTAATGAAGGTATGGCACGTGAGCTGATTAATAGAATTCAGAACTTACGTAAGGAATGCGGTTTGGAAATTACTGACCGTGTTAATATAACCATATCGTCAGACAACCGCGTTGAGTCGGCTATTGCCTCGTTTGGTGAATATATTAAGGGCCAGGTTCTTGCCGATAGTATAGTTGTTGCTGATAATGATGGCAACGAGGTAGACTTGGATGAGCTTAAAGTGAGAATTAAGGTAGTCAAAGTATAATCTTAATGGTGAATTTATAATTGTAAACAGAAAATTATGATTACTTCCGGCTGTTGTTAAACTCGGTTTTAGCAAGAAGGAATAGTCATAATTTTCTCAGTTTACTTAAATGTAAGTTCTTCATATAAATTGGAATATTAACTTTAAAAGATACATATTATGGCAGAAAAAACACGTTACAGCGATGAGGAACTTGAGGAATTCAGGGGAATTATCAATGAAAAACTTAGACTTGCCAGGCGTGACTACAATCAGATGATGAGGACGCTGATGAACGCCGATGGCAATGATGTGGATGATACGTCGCCTACATACAAGGTGCTTGAGGAAGGTAGCGCTACGCAGACAAAGGAGGAACTTATCCAACAGGCAAGCCGTTTGCAGAAATTTATTCAGGGGCTTGAAGGCGCTTTGGTACGGATAGAGAACAAGACATATGGCATTGACCGCATAACTGGCGAGTTGATACCAAAAGAGCGTTTGCGTGCCGTTCCACATGCAACGCTCAGCGTAGCTTCGAAAAATGCAAGGAAAAATAATTAAATAGTATTGCATTAATATTATTGTGGCCAAGGATTGGGAACAGATGCAGATTAAATGAAAGTATTATGCGTTTTGTTCCCAATCCGGGTTAATTTTAAGACAGTGAGGATGTTGGCATTAAACACTTGTTGGAAAAAAGGATTCGCGGTAGGACTCGCGGTAATATTATTACTTATAATCGATCAATTTATAAAGATAGAAGTAAAAACAGGCATGTGTCTGCATGAAAGTATTCATGTGACAGATTGGTTTTATATTTACTTTATAGAGAACAACGGTATGGCTTTTGGTATGACTTTGGTCAATAAGGTTGTTCTGAGTCTTTTTAGGATTGTTGCCATTGTTGTTTTAGGATGGTATCTTTGCCGTCAAATTAAACGTTGTGCACGTGCAATTTATGTAGTATGTCTGACTCTCATATTTGCGGGTGCTTTGGGCAATCTTATTGATTGCATGTTTTATGGTTTGATTTTTAATGCATCCTCACCATATTATTTATCTTATTTCGTACCGTTTGGTACAGGGTATGCTCCATTTCTTATGGGTAAGGTCGTAGATATGTTTTATTTTCCTCTGATTGTTACCACATGGCCTGAATGGGTCCCATTTTGGGGCGGAAATGAATTTGTTTTTTTTAGCCCGGTATTTAATTTTGCTGATTCTTGTGTTAGTGTCGGAGTTATATTGCTTTTGATTTTTTGCCGAAAGGAACTGTCGGAAATAACGTTTGTTAGAAAATGAGAATATATTCTGTTTTCAAATGTCTCATACTTTGTGCTTTGGTCTTGTCTTGCAAGCCGCAAGTTCCAGATAAGTATCTTCAGCCAGGAGAGTTTGAAGATATACTTTACGATTACCATTTGGCAGATGCCATGGCCCAAAATGAGGAGGACTCATCAGAAGACGAATATAATACTATGTTATACCGTCAGGCTGTTTTAAATAAGTATGGTATTACTCAAGCAGAGTTTGACTCGTCTTTGGTATATTATACCCGTCACTCGGATAGATTGCATCAGGTTTATGAGAATCTTGTCAAACGTTTTGAAGATGATGCCATGTCTTTGGGTGCATCGGCAAATGACATTAGACGTTTTGGAGACATGAGGTCGGAGCGTGACACTTCAAATTTGTGGGTAGGAGAGCCTGCAACAATGCTTACTGTATTTCCTCCTTATAATGTAATGTCTTTTGAAATAATGGCTGATAGTACATATCAAGCGGGAGATAGAATAATTTTCAGTTTTAATTGTGATTTTATATATAATGAAGGCATTAAGGACGGTCGCGCAGTACTTGCAGTGCAGTTTAAGAATGACAGCGTAGCTAGCAGCATGGTACGCATGTCGTCGAATATGAATTATGTACTTACTGTGACAGATTCGGATAAAAAAGGAATTAAGGCTATTCGTGGATTTGTTTACCTTGAAAAGTCTGTTAATTATGGTTCATCCATGACAAATAATGATTTGTGCCTGATGTTTATTGATAATATCCGTATGGTTAGGATGCGCGGCATGTCTTCATTGGGCTCAGGAGTAAATGGTAATACTAGTGCTCCTATGAGTAATGATACAGCGAGGAGAATTGTTGGAGCAAATCCTGTTGGACAAGGTTCTGGCCAGATAGGACAATCACAGCATAAGCCGTCTTCAAATTCGAAACCATTAAAATTATCTGATGTAAGGCCTTTACCGCCTCACCGATAGATTTGTTGTTCCAAGAAGTGTGTTTTTTATGATACGTCGTATTGCTGTACACAGGGTTATTATTGGAGGAAAAGTCATACCAATGTGCGTGGTTGGCATTGAAAATAATGGAATAGTTGCGTTTTATGAATCTTTTTCTGGTGAACCGCCATTTACAGAATGGATTGGCGGAACCGTAGTTTTGGGAAAAGATGAATGGGGTAGGATGGTGATTGAAAAATATGAAGATAGTTGAATCTCATTTTCATAAAAAGTGTTATCTTTGCAACATAATAACAAAAATCGTGTTTAATACTTAGGAGGGAAAAACGAATAAAGTGAACAACGCATATATAGAAAATATGGAAGGTATGGCGTATAGACGAGACGCAATGAATGGTTTGCAGCGGTCAATAAAGAGATTGCTTGATTTTGTATTTGCTCTTATAGGTCTTGTTGCTTTGTCTCCATTATTTCTAATAATATGTTTGTTGTTGAAACTGCAAAATAACGGCCCCGCAATATTTTATCAAGAACGTATAGGATATAAGGGGCGGCCTTTTACCATTTACAAGTTTAGGACGATGAGTGATTGCGAGACGGAGCCACGTTTGGTCGCGAATTGCAATGAGTATAATTCTACTAGGCTTGAAAGATTTTTGCGTGAACATCATTTAGATGAGCTTCCTCAGTTGTGGAATGTATTAAAAGGAGATATGTCGTTTGTTGGTCCGCGTCCTGAGCGGAAATATTATATTGACAAGATAATGGAGTTTGACAGGAATTATGAGCTAATATATGAAATGAGACCTGGACTCACTTCAGAGGCGACGTTGTACAATGGATATACAGATACGATGGAAAAAATGCTTAAACGTTTGCATATGGATATTTATTATTTGGAACACAGATCATTGTCTCGTGATTTTAGTATAATAATACGTACGGCATTAAGCATAGTAAGTGGAAAGAAATTTTAAATAAGATATTTTTTGTATTTGTAAGATTATAATTATGAGAAGATTCTTTATATTGGCCTTTTTTATGTCATTAATGACGATGGGAAGTATGGCACAGTCAGCAATGACGGACGAACAGGTATTACAGTATGTAGTTGAGGAACATCAATCAGGAACGTCCCAAGCACAGATTGTGACAAAGCTTATGCAGCGTGGTGTTGATATTGAGCAAATACGCCGTGTAAAGCAAAAATATGAAAGATTGGCTAAGAATCAGGGATTGGGAGCGATTGTTACCAAAGAGAAATCGGGTAATCGTTTGCGTACCAATAATAGCAAGACAAAGATGAATAATGCTAACGTTAATGATGATACTGATGAATTCTTGCCGACATATCGTTTGACTGATGGTAGAGAGAAGGATTATGATAATAAGAATATCTATGATGAAACCAATGAAGATTGGCTAATGATGCAGGATGAACTTAACGGCTTCATTCCTGATACTGCTGCTATCGTACAAAAATATATGGATGATAGGAAAAAGAAAAAAGTCAAAGTGTTTGGCCGGGATATTTTTAATAATAAAGAACTTACGTTCGAACCTGAAATGAACATTGCGACTCCGCAGAACTATCGTCTTGGACCTGGTGATGCAGTTTTCATCGAAATTTATGGTGCTTCGCAAAAGACGATTGAAGGAACCGTTTCGCCAGACGGAACAATTACGATTGAAGGTTTTGGACCAGTACAGATAAGTGGTCTTACTGTTAAGGAAGCCAATTCGCGATTAAGGTCAACTCTTGGCAAACGGTATAGTAGTTCCAAAATAAGTTTGACAGTAGGACAGACAAGATCGATAATGGTTAATGTAATGGGTGAAGTGAATAATCCAGGAACCTACACATTGCCTGCTTTTGCAACAGTATTCCATGCATTGTATATGGCTGGAGGAACAAATGACTTGGGTACAATGCGTAATATCAAGGTTTACAGGAATAATCGCCTTGTTTCGACTGTCGATATATATGACTATATCTTGAATGGCAAATTGACAGGTAATGTTCGTCTTGCAGATAATGATGTTATTTCTGTAGGTACCTATGATTGTCTGGTTAATATCACAGGTAAGGTAAAGCGTCCGATGTATTATGAAATGAAAAAGAATGAGAGCGTCGCAACATTGTTGAAATATTCAGGAGGTTTTACAGGTGATGCATATAAGAAGTCTGTCAGGTTAGTGCGTAAGGCTGGAAAAGAATATTCTGTGTACAATGTTGACGAGTTTGACATGAGTTCGTTCCAGTTGGCCGATGCAGATTCTGTAAGTGTGGATTCAATCCTACAAAGATATTCAAATATGGTTGAAATTAAAGGAGCTGTATTCCGTCCTGGAATGTACCAGGTTGGTGGCAATATAAACAGTGTCCGTACTCTTATTGAGAATGCTGATGGATTGAAGGAGGAAGCGTTCACGGCACGTGCTGTAATGCACAGAATGAAGCCGGACCGTACATTAGAAGTCATCCCTGTTGATGTAGAAGGTATATTGGCAGGTCGAACTGCAGATATTCCAATACAGAATAATGATGTTCTTTTCATTCCTACAAAACAAGAGATGATGGAGGAGCAGACTATAACCATACATGGCGAAGTTTTTTATCCGGGAGTTTATAAGTATGCAGATAATGAGACTCTTGAAGATTTTGTTTTACAGGCTGGTGGTTTGAAGCAAACAGCATCGACAGTAAAAGTAGATGTGGCGCGGCGTATTGTAAACCCTAAGGCATTGACTACTGATTCTGTGATAGCACGTACCTATACTTTTGCTTTAAAAGACGGATTTGTCATTGATGGAGAACCGGGCTTCAAGCTCATGCCATATGATGAAGTGTATGTTCGTAAGAGCCCAGGCTTTTATAAGCAGCAAAACGTTATGGTTGAAGGAGAAGTTATGTTTGGTGGAACATATACTTTGTCAAAGAAGAATCAAAGACTTAGTGATTTGATAAAGAATGCAGGTGGTGTTAATGATCGTGCTTATGTTGCCGGAGCAAGACTCGAGAGAAAAATGAATGAGGTCGAGCGTAAAAGGATGGAAACTATATTGAAAATGGCGCGTGAACAGGCTGAAAATCTAGAAATAGAAGCTGCTGCGCAGAATAAGAAAGTGGATTTGGAGAATAGTGAATTATTAAAACGATTTGAGATTCCCGAAACTTATTCTGTCGGAATAGAGCTTGACAAGGCTCTGTCTAATCCTGGAAGCGATGCAGATATTGTTCTTCGTGAGGGCGACAAGCTAATTGTTCCACAGTACACGGCTACGGTAAAGATTAATGGAGAAGTTATGTATCCTAATACTGTTGGTTACCAGCAAGGCAAGAAAGCCAAGTATTATATAAATCAAGCCGGTGGTTATAGTAATAAGGCAAAGAAGAGCCAGACATACATAATCTACATGAACGGTACCATTGCTAAGGTTAGTGAAGGTGCAAGGCCAATGCCTGGTTGTGAGATATTTGTACCACAAAAGAAAATTAACACAATGACAGTTGCCGAGAAGTTGGCTATTGGTTCAGCCAGTGCTTCTATAGCTACTATGATTGCAACATTGGTTAATGTATTGAAATAAAATGGTGTTGATATAAATTTTAGTTCATCCTTATATGGTTTGTTATGGGGTAATATTAAAGACTTTTCAAGATTCCTAAAAAAAGGATTTTGGAAAAATCCAGGGATAATTTTTTCTTTGGTTTTTTCTCTGTTGAAATAGTATTATAGCAAATTATATAAACAATGTAAATAACAATGTAAATAACATTAAGTTATTTAAGGATTCACCAAAAGGGTATTTGTCTGAAATTATAAAAACGTAGAAAATAAAATGGAAAAAGCAAGAGAAAAACAGGATTATATTGACCTGATTCAGATAGCAAAAAGGATAAAAGAACATCGTAAATTGTTTTTTACGGTTTTGCCTGTTGTTTTTGTTATAGCCTCGTTTTTTGCTTTGTGCATCCCTAGATACTATACGACAGAAGTTAAATTGGTGCCTGAAGTTGAAAACCCTGATATGGGAGGAACTTTGGGCTCATTAGCATCTTCTTTTGGTCTTGACTTAGGTAACATGCAGACTTCAGACGCGATAACTCCGTTGCTTTATCCTGATCTTATGGAAGATAACGGTTTTATATCAAAGCTGTTTTCAATAAGGGTGAAAAGTTCGGTTGATGCAGACGTTAAAGTAGATACGACATATTATACTTATTTGAAGAAGTATCAGAAAAAGCCTTGGTGGATCTCGGTAAAAGGATGGGTTGCGAAGCAGTTTAAGGAAAAAAAGAAAAAAGCGAGCACTCTTAAAGAGTATGACCCGTATAACATATCAGAAGAAGAGTTTTTGCTGATGGAGAAAATAAGAAATGACATCAGCATTCAAGTCGACAAGAAAACGGCTGTAATATCCATATTTGTGAAGGCGCAAGATCCTAACATCTGCAAGCAATTAGCTGATGCCATAAAAGAAGAACTGCAAGACTTCATTACAAGTTATCGAACAAACAAAGCTCGTATAGATGTAGCGTATTATGAGAAACTCGCAAAAGAGGCTAAGATGGATTATGAAAGAGCGAGAAGACGTTACGCGTCATTTTCCGACTCAAACTCCGAGGCGATTCTTGAAAGTGTGCGTTCAACTCAAGATGATTTGGAGAATGAAATGCAATTATGTTACAATGCATACAGTATGATGCAAAATCAGTTGCAGTTGGCAAGAACCAAGGTGCAAGAGCGAACTCCAGCGTTCACGCTTCTGAAAGGAGCTATGGTACCTGTAAAACATAGTGGACCTAAAAGAATGTTAATGGTTATAGGCTTTATGATTCTGACCTTTTTCATATTGACAGGATATTTATTTAAGGATGATATAAAATATGCATTAAGCCGATGAATAATACAAAAATAGAATTTGTTTTTTTATTTGCATAAAAAGAAACATGTTGAGATTTAAAATTAAAGATATATTTCTTATTAGCAAGCATTCATTAAGTGAAACTTTGTTTGTTATAGGAGTAACATTAGCTTTTTATGAATCTCTGCACCCATGGATTTTATGGTCATTGGGAGCTTATGCATATATATTATCGGCAATTTGCTTAATTAGTTATGTTTTAATATCCAAGACTTTAATAATTGAACCTGAATATAATAAAGGACATATCTTGTTGTTTTGTACATATACAATTTTATCAGTATATCTCTTCTTCGTTAGTCCCAGTGTAACATTTACTCATTTTATCTCAGTCGCCCTACTTATTATAATATTCTATATTATTTTTAAGGCAGATGGTACACTATTAAAAAAAACGTTGGAAGTGATATCTAAGTCAATGGCTTGCATATTGATAGTATCAATTTTCGGTTTTTTTTTATATATAATAGGATTCTCATTACCTTACTCCTCTGTAACATTTGGAGATGATCTATATTCATTTCTAAACTATTATTTCTTTTTAACTAGCGATAATTCATCCCTTATATTAATACCACGATTCCAATCTATATTTCTAGAGCCTAGTCACATGGCTATTGCGGCAACATTCTTATTAATGACTGAATGTGGAAACTGGAAACGTTGGTATAATATAATACTGTTAATTTCCATTATAATATCTTTCTCTCTTGAAGCTTACGTTTTATTATTGTGTCTTTATTTTCTAAACAAATGGATACAAAGAAAACATTTCATAAGAAATCTCTTCATATCAATATCGATTTTTATTCTTATCATCATTGGCTCATTCTTCTATAATGACGGAGACAATATGTTTAATAGTCTCATCGTAATGCGTATGGAAGTTGATGATGGCGATTTGGCCGGAAATAATCGTACAACAGATTATTTTGATGCAGAATATGAAAGTTTCCTAAATTCACCAGACGTATGGTTGGGACGTGATATGGATGGATCATTTGGAAATTCTGGTTATAAAGTATTCATATATGAGAACGGTTTTATAGGTATTATTTTATTGGTATTATTCTATGGCCCGTTATTATATAATAGGAACAATACACGTGCTGCTATTACTGCATTAACTCTTACTATGATACATTTTATAGTTAGAGCACACATTATGTGGGAAAGTTGCATATTACCCATGTATTATATGGCGCAATGGTATCAATATATTCCAACAAACATAAAAAAACGAGAAGTTGAGGAGGATGGATGTGGATAAGATGGAAAGTATATCAGATAGTAATAAAAGAATTGCAAAAAACACATTAGTGCTTTATTTTAGAATGATTTTTGTTACGCTTTTATCATTGATAATAATAAAGTACACATTACAAATTCTTGGAGTTAATGATTATGGTATCTATAATATCATAGGTGGTGTTGTATCATTCCTTACATTTATTACTGCCACAATATCTTCTGCAACACAACGTTTTTTGGCTTTTGAATTAGGCCGTAATAATATTGTTTCGTACAATAACACATTTAACATGCTACTAAGTATTTTTGGAGGTATAAGTGTTATTCTTTTATTGATCTTTATTTTGTTGTCACATCCAATCGTTTATTTGTGGCTGAAAATTCCCAATAACAGACTGTATGCTGCTGAAATAGTTTATTTCTTTTCAGTATTCTCGTTCATAATTAGTATTCTTGCAATACCATATATTTCGAGTATTGTGGCTAATGAAAAAATGAATGTTTATGCATACACGACAATTATTGATACAGTTGCAAAATTAATTTTACTTTTGGCTCTAGTATTTTCACCTTTTGACAAATTAATAACTTTTGCAATTGGAACCTTTATTGTAACATTACTTTCTAATAGCATTTACGTCTTTTATAATCAGAAAAATATAAATGGAACCCATTTGTATTTTTATTGGGAATATAAGTTGTTTCGCAAATTAATGAGTTATGCCGGATGGTCTTTCTTTGGCTCTATCTCAGGTGTACTTTGCAATCAAGGTTTATCGATTATAATGAACTTGTTTTTTGGTGTAGCGACAAATGCAGCCAAAGCAATTTCAGATAAAATAATGAGTGTTGTACAATCATTTGTCATGAATTTTTATATGGCGGTATCACCACAAATTACAAAAACATATGCTAATAATGATTTAGATTCTACAGTTAATCTTGCATTTAAGAGTACTAGACTTGGATATTATCTTATGCTCATTATATCTGTACCCGTAATACTATTACTTGATAAAATACTGGCTTTATGGCTTGCTGAAACATACACACAAGACATGTTAATATTTACGAGACTTTCGTTAGTATTTGCATTAATTAATGTTTTTGAGTCACCTATAACTTTTATGGTTAGAGCTACAGGAAATATAAAAAAGTACCAAATATCTGTAGGAATATTCACATTATTAGTTCTTCCAACAACTTATTTGCTTTATAAAATTGGTTGTCCGGCATATGTTGCTTTTTGGAGTGAAATAATCATTTATGCAATGGTACAATTAATAAGAGTAAAAATAGCAAGTGAATTTTATCCAATTACAATAAAATACTATATAAAAGAAGTTTTAGCATTACCAATAATAATCTCAGCTGTTATATTTATATTGTTTAAAATACTTGAGATATTACAATTTAACATTTGGGTAATAACATCGATTTGTTTTATTATTATGGTTATTATGGTATGGTGTTATGGATTACATTCAAGTGAGAGAAGACATATAATAAATGCAATTAAAAGAGGCACTATAAAATATTTTGTGTAAATGGAAATACGGGATTCAAATTAGAGTCTCGTATTTTTTATTTATAGCTTTGCAAAATGATAAGATTATGAAAAAAAGCATCAAGTAGTGCCCGATGAGGTGTTAAGCAAGGAGTTCCTTAGCCAGTTCAAGACAGAAGCCGATGTAAGCAAGTTCCTGAAGCAGTTGCATTCCCAGGTATTGGAAAAGATGCTTGAAAGTGAAATGGATGCCCATTTGGGATATGAAAAGAATTCCGTGGCCGGTAATAACAGTTGCGATTCACGTAATGGCAGCTATCCGAAGAGGAGCCAAACTACATGGAGAATCTGTCATTTCCATTCCACGTGACCGTAACGCCCAATTTGAGCCGATAGCCGCGCTCAAACATGAAAGTCGTGGACTTTCGATATAAAAGCTTGTTCTCCATATATGCTAAAGGAATGAACGTTTCTGACACAGAGGAAGAGATGCCGTAAAAAAGACCGTTTATCTTTCACTTATGGAGATTGAGAAGAAATGGACACAGCCTATTCATAACTGGGGGTTGATTATGAATCAATTTATTTGTATTTTTGAAAACAGAGTCCAGATATAAGGATAAACTTACGGCTGAATCCTGTTTCTATTTACACAAAATTTTGGACAGTGTCTTATAAAAATACAAAATCGTCTAATTTTCACAACTTATTTTAAAATTTTCTTAACCGAACTCACGTTTATTTAGTTCCGCCAAAGGATTTTCTTAATAAAATCCTTTTTCTTAGAATATATTTATATATGAATGATCTTAATTCAACAGGAATAAGTCTTATTGTACTTCTTACAATTACATTGAACAAGAACTCTCTTTTTGTCAGGAATCCAACACTATAGAATTTCTTTTGTGCTCTTAAGTCATCTTTTGCATATTTCCAACCTCCACGTCTCTTATAAAGGTCAGACGTAAATCTAAAATATAATAGACTTTCTTGTAAATTATAAAATTTACAACCGTTCATTATCATTTTTATCCAAAGATAATAATCTTCAGGAAAATCTTTATATCCTCCTAATTCAATAACTTTATCACGTTTGTATACTACTGTAGGATGGTTAACAGGGCATCTTAGTTTTGCATATTTTATAATTTCTTCATGTGTTTCGGGAATTCTTCTTTGAGATACAACATTGTTTTTGTCATTTTCAAACTCATCAATCCAAGAACTACATATATCAATGTCATTATTATTATACATGAATTTTATTTCTTTTTCAAATCTGTTTGGTTTGCATATATCGTCACTATCCATCCTCGCAACTAAATTATATTTGCAGTGTTTCAGTCCGATGTTTAATGCATGGCCTAACCCATAATTTTTTTCAAGTGGGATTATTTTTAGTTCTTTATGTTTATTCGAAAAGTCTTTTATGGTATTATAAAGTTCATTTGTTAATGGTCCATCTTCAATTAATATAACTTCAGTTGGTAATAATGTTTGGTTAAATACACTATCTAATGATTCTTTAAGAAATTCAGGTTTTTCTTTAATGTAAACAGACATTAAAACAGAAAAATTCATGTTTCCCATAATATATACAATTTAAGATATAATTTAACTCTTTATAAATTACAATATAGCATATTTTATGAATTTATATTGACAAGTATAAATTTTTATATAATAACCGTATTTTTTCAGGGTTAAAGATACTCTCTATTTTTGTAACTTCAACATTTATTCCTATTGTTTCATTGATTTTATTAATAAAATCTTTTTTGTCTCCATATTTGAAAATACTGTAGCCTTTGATGTCGTCTAAGTGGTCTAGAATTCTTACATTTTCAGACATAACTACAGGAGTTCCATAACATAGACTTTCCAATGTTACATACGAGAATGCTTCATATTTAGAAGGAACTACTACCAATGAAGCTTGCAAATAAAGTAGTGCAAGTTCTTCGTTTGAAATGTTTATATGTTGTGTTATGTCACTACGTTGTTTTATATTCCCTTTTCCTACACAATGTATATCATACTTACCTTCCGGAAGAAAATATAGGTGCTGAAATCCTTTTACAGGATCATCAACTCTACCGACAAATAATATCATGTTTTTCTTTTTCTCTACATCTATTCCAATATTTTGTGGTTTAAACCAGTGAGGTATCATAACAACATTCTTATGGAAAGAATTAAAAAATGCATAATCTTCTTTATTGATTGTTGTTATTGCTGTTGCACAATACTTTATTGTGTTTTTAAGAAAAATATTGAAAAACATTTTTCCTAATAATGGATGTGATAATCTATCAAAAGGATGCCAATGGGCTGTATATACAATACTTTTATGTAATATTTTTGCAGTTACGAGCGCTTGGACTGTTCCCATGGCGGTATACCCATTAATATGTACAATGTCAGCCTTTTTTATAGCTGCAGTTAATGTTTTTTGTTTATAGTAATAATGAAATAACCGAGATTTAATTTCAGGGTAATTTTCTATTACTCCTGCAGTACAATCTTTATCATTGTAAAAAAAATCAAATAACGATTGGCAATACGTTACAGTGCCATCGCACCCTCCTTTTGGGGATTGTCTTATATATATAATTTTTTTCATTTTTTTTCAATCAAAAAAGTATGTAGTTCAGGTCGGCAATAATTGTATAGACTCTTTACAAAAAGAACATAACGTTTGTATCCAATAAGATGATAAAGGCATTTAAACATTATTCCAATCATTTTCCGTTTATTTTCAATATTGCTTATATTTCGCTGCGTTAGTTTATCAATATTTTCTTTCTTTATCATGTGATACTTGTTTAGTATACTAAAAAAAGAATTCTTGCTAGTTGAGAACGGATTTAGTATTTTTTTTCCTGATAAAGTAAGACCGTGGTACAAACGTCTATGAAATGATGATATGCTATTACCATCATCATAAGTTGCATAAGAATATTGCATTGAAATATATTTGTCAAAAGTGTTAGCATTCTTTATTAGCATTTTCACGTAAATGTCAGTAGCTAATTTTAAGTCATCATATTCTTTCAGGTTTTCAATTCTTTTTCTGTATACGATACCTTTTTTCATTTTTTGATAATCATATCCAGCAAAATGTAGAAATACTAATTTATCTTCTTTATCATTATTATCATAAGTCCTGGATTTTACCATAATGTCCCCGTCTCTTAAGAATAATTGTCTTTCAAAATAATTCCATGGGGCCATATTCATTCCTAGATTTCTTATTACATAAAGGTGTTCATTTCCCAAAAGTGCAGGTAGCCAGTCCATCCATTTCTGATCTGTAAAGTTTCCCACACTTCTGTCAACAAAGCAATCATTTTTTAGTCTTTCTCTCCACCACATAAGTATTTTCATAGAGAGTTCAGTTCTTTTTATTCCACAAAAGCCAAGATTAAATATTCCATTAACATTCATTGCCCATTCAGGATGCTCTCCTGTATAGTTTACATGTATACCTGCAACTTGTGGAGTAAGTACGATATCATGTGTTTTAAGTTTCTCAAATATTTCTGTTACTGGTGAAAAAACGCATATATCAGGATCAAAATATATAGTATAATCATATCCTTTTGAGAAAAGATATTGGAAACAAAATGGTTTTATTGAAGTACAGAATTCTGTTAAATCATATTTAAATGACATATCTGTCCATTCTGTTTCAGTATAATCAGATATATTCCTAACGGGAATAACATTTTCAGGTATTTGTATTTTTTCTATGTCTATTTCATCTGCAACAAAAATGTAGAAATCCAAGTCTGATTTGTGGAATTTCATTAGTGATTGCTCAAGTATGAGGCCTAAACCAATATAATTTTTTGCAACTATTGTAAAAGAGCATTTTTTCATATTCTGTTAATCATTATTTTGTTTTATTATTTTAGCAGGATTTCCGGCTACTACACAATATTCTGGAACGTTTTTGGTTACAACACTATTTGCTGCAATTATAGCTCCGTTTCCGATAGATATATTGGGCAGTATCGTGGCTTTGTCGCCGATCCAAACATTATTGCCAATTATTATAGGTCCTTTAGAGTATATTGGACGTTGCGTTGGCGGTATCTTCATCATTTCCTTTATAGAGATACCATGAGAATTGTCTGATATTGTAACCCAACGACCTGTAAGAACATTGTGACCAATACTAATTTTATTAATACACGTTATATGATTGTATTCTCCAAAATCACACCCATTACCAATTTCTATGTTTGGGTGCAATATTATATCGTTATATTTATCCCAAGCACATATAACACAATGTTTTCCGAAAACAGTATAGTTTCCAATAGTTATATGTTTTCCACCAATAAGTTTTATAGGTTTGTAAAATATGGTACCAATACCAACTTTTCTAAAATTGGGAATTACCCAAAATGTATAAAGATATGAAATAAATAATCCTATGTATCTGTTTAATTTATAGTTATATATATAATGAATTATTGCACATATTACACGTACAACGGGTTCCAGTTTAACTCTAAGAAAATGTGTCGTACTCATGAGTGTTTTTATCAGATAGAATTTTAATTATTTTATTTCTAAATTATTATTAATTACAGCCATAGTATGACTTTATATCGTTCATTATTAGAACGAAGGATTTTTATATATATTATAATATAGTTTGTATATCTCTATTGCATTTTGCTCAATTGAGAAAGCATTTACAGCTCTTTGTTGTATACATTTTGCGATGTTGTTATATTCTCTTTCTTGCATTTCAACAACTTCGTTCATTCTTGAAATGAGTTCACCGACAGTTGAAAATCTTAGTCCTCCGGTATAATCAATAATCTCTTTTGTTCCAGCTGTGTTCCTGCCAATAGGTATACATCCTAACATACATGCTTCAGCTGTCATTCTGCCAAAACCTTCAAACCAAGAGGCAACAATTAGTGCACGAGCTTTGCGTATATAGTCTTTAACGTTATTTTTATAGCCTAGCCAATCTATAGCTTCACTGCAATTTAATTGTAGTGATAGTTTTTTCATCTTATAAATAAAGTGTTTATCTCCAAATCCTAATATTTTCAACCTATAGTCTTTATGAGTTTTATAAAACTCTGCAAATGCTCTTATTACATCTTCATGCCCTTTGTTTTCTTGAATTTGGCTTGCGCATGCAAAATACTTTTCTTTACTTATAGGTTCTTTGGCGTCATCTGTACTTAGTATGCCATTATAAATACATTTACAATTGGAGTTTTTGTCCAAATGAAAATATCTGAGAATATCTTTTGTTATTGTTATTACATAATTATCAGTTTGTAATTTTTTAATGAATATTTTTTTTGATGGAAAAATCTTCCAATTGAAGTCTTTGTCTTGATATTCTCTGAGATGCCAAACATGAGGTATGTTATACTTTTTTGCAACAGTATTTCCAATGCTGACAACACCTGTATTCGTATGAACGATATCGGGATTTGTGGTTTTTATGGTGTATTCTAATTGTTTTGTACCAATCAATATTTTTATTACAAGTTTTAGGATATTTATTGGCCACAAAATTCTTTGTTCCCAATTTAGTGTTATTGGCCAAATTTGCATTGGTATAAAAATGCCATGATATTCAATATTTAATTGTTCTATTCTTTTGAAAAATTCCTTTCCTGTATTTCCTTTGTATGTATTTGGACCTACAATTATTGGTTTTATGCCATATTTTACCAATTCAGTAATCATATTTAAAAATGATATAGTGGCTCCACCCATTTGACATCCATGGATAATATATAGGACCTTTATTTCTTTTTTCTTATTTTCCATAAATATATTTTAACGCAAATTCATTTCTAAGAATTGTTAATTCTATGAGTAACGAAATATGTTGTATTCTTTGTTATGCTCAAATATAAAGAATAATGGACAATACTCGTTTACTTCACTGAAAGCAAAGTTATAGAATTATTTCGTATTGTGAATGACTTTTGTTAAGTTTCTGACTCTCAAATGGAAAATATATGCAGAAAATCCACAAAAAGCACTGATTTAACGGTGGTTCAACTATATTTAAGGCACAAATCATACTATTATGAATTATAGCAGTAGAAGTACTTCTATCTTGAGCTAGCTAACAATTTATGTTTAGTGTTGAGAGATTGTTTGTCTACGTATTATAACCAAGTTGAGAAGCAACACGGAAGGAGTATTGATGTTACTTTCTGACAAAATACTTTCTTAGGAACTTGGTGTCAAGCATGTTAAGAGAGAAAATTCTTTACTTTATTTTGTATGGAGTTTTCTGTATATTAGAAAATGTTGATGTGATTTATGTTAATTAAAATAGAAAATGTATGGGCAAATATAACATTTGTTTACGTATGTTGGTATAAATCATGGGCAAAACTATTATTTTATCTGTTTAAAACAGTCTTTTTGTGCTTCAAAACATGGCTATTTTGCCTGTAAAATCTATTGTTTTAGCACCTGAAAGTAGGCTTGTTGTGCTACTTGTATTTGTATTTATGTTTATTGAATTGCGTAACTTGCAGTATGTCAGCAATATAGCATGAATACGCATTTTTGTGCGTATTTTGCGTTGCGCGCAAGAATTTTTATAAAGAGGCAACTCTGAGAGCATTAAATTATAAAAGTTTTCAGTTCCGATTTAACAATTTTGCATCAACTGTTACTGCCAATTGTTGATGCAAAATTGTCGTATCCGGGTATTTTGTTTTATGTTATATTGTTTTCATCTCTTGCTTTGCGTCCATCTTTTCTATTTCCCGTGTCTTGATGCTTCCGTAAAGAAAATAGCTTACGAAGATGGTAAAGATATTGATATACGACCAGATAAAGAATGTAAGGACGAATACGACGGATTGTATTATTACGAAATATGAAGGCAGGCCAATTGGGTCGCCAAGAGTGTTTACACCATAAACTGACATTATGTTGGCTGTCATTATTATTATTAAGGGAATCGATACGAGCAACGAACATACAAGTGTGCACAGTGTGGTCAGCAAAAGTGCTGTGAATATTAATCCCCAATGGCGTAGTCCTGTTACGTATGACTTGAAAATTATATTGCGCAACTTGCACTCTGGCTCAATCATGTACTGCATTACTACGTAGGCGTAAGGGAGCATTAATAGCATTATGATTAATGATGCTATAACGAATGTTGCGAATATATTTACAAGCTGAATGGTGCCTGCAGGTTGTTCGTGGTAAATAGTGGCATAGGCTATGCCTGTGAAGATTAGTCCTATTATGGCATTGAAACAAATGTAGCATAACGTTAGTTTGGAACTTCTTATAATGTTCCATTTCATTGGGCGACCGTTTACAAGGAACATAATCCGGGCGAAGTATGCCATTCCGGCACATATCATGAATAATGAGAATGCGACAAGTCCTATTCTTAGCGCCGTATTGTAGCCGAACAGCATGGCGTGCAAGTACAGCGAAAGGTAAATGGCGGAAACTACTGCTAGTACGGCACAATAAATCCATGTACGTGCGAAGATGGTACGTATGTTGTTGAAGAGCATCTTGTTGGCTTCGGATAGACATGCTATGTAGCTACGGCTCTTGCTTAATGCGGCTTGTTTAATATTGTCCATTTGTCATATCTGTTTTTACTGCCGGAGTTTAGTTTTGTTTTAAGCATTTTATGTGCTAGTATCGTGAAGCTCCGGCAGTTTGTTCACATTAATTTTTGCGACAAAGGTAGCAATATTATTGTTAATACGAGACTAAGGTATGGATAAAATTTGCTAACTTTGCCTGCAAAAATATTGAAAAAGTAAAAGCTGGATAATTATGAAATTGCTTAAATGGGGATTTATTGGTTGCGGGGAAGTCACTGAAAAGAAATCTGGGCCGGCATTCAATTTGGTTGAAGGCTCGGAAGTCGTGGCTGTGATGAGCCGTAATAAGGATAAAGCCCGTTCGTATGCAGAGCGCCATCATGTAAAAAAGTGGTATACCGATGCCCAGGAATTGATTGACGATCCCGAAGTCAATGCTATTTATATAGCTACGCCGCCGTCAAGCCATGCAACTTTTGCCATTTTGTCGATGCGTGCCGGTAAACCTGTGTATGTTGAGAAACCGATGGCAGCCAGTTATGATGATTGCACGAGGATAAACCGTGTGAGCGAGCAGACAGGCGTTCCGTGTTATGTGGCTTATTACAGGCGTTACTTGCCTTATTTTAGGAAGGTGAAGGAAATAATAAGGAACAAGACCATTGGCGACATAATGAATGTCCAGGTACGTTTTTCGTGTCCGCCGCGTAATCTTGATTATTCGGCAACGGCTTCGTTGCCGTGGCGTCTCCAGCCGGATATTGCTGGAGGAGGATATTTTTATGATTTGGCTCCTCACCAATTGGATTTATTGCAGGATTTATTTGGCGTGATAATCGAGGCCGAAGGCATGTGTGCCAACCGTGCCGGCCTATATTCAGCGGAAGACAGTGTAAGTGCTTGTTTTCGTTTCGAGAATGGTTTGCCAGGTAGCGGCTCATGGTGTTTTGTCGGGCACGAATCGGCTCAGGAGGATAGGATAGAGGTGATTGGTGACAAGGGCATGTTGTGTTTCTCGGTATTCAATTATGATCCGATACAGTTGGTGACCAGTGACGGTACCACGAGTATATCCGTGCCTAATCCGCCGTATGTGCAGCTGCCGCTTATTAAAGCGGTTATAGAGTCTCTCCAGGGGTTTGGCACTTGCTCTTGTACAAGCGTTTCGGCAACTCCTGTGAATTGGGTTATGGATAGGATACTTGGCAAGTTTTAACCGTATTCATTCTAATAGGTGTCTTTCAGTTTTGCAGAATTGATTTGAATTTATAGGTATAGGCTTGATATGAAGTATTTGTTGATGTTTTTAATGGCTTTTGCACCATGTTTGTGTAAGGCTTACGAAGTACAGTACGAAAAGTCGGATAGCATTAAGGTTGTCGGGCTGCTTGACGGTGCACGCCGTCTGCCTGATGGTACTAACGATGTCATATATTTTGCACGCAAGCTGAAAGGCATACCATATGTGGCTCATACGCTTGAGGTAAACAAGACGGAGAAATTGGTAGTAAACCTGCGTCAGCTTGACTGTACTACGTATGTTGAGAATGTTATGGCCCTTACGTTGTGCGTCAGACAAAAGAAATATACGTTCAAGGCTTTTTGTGATAATCTTTGCAGGATGCGTTATCGTTCGGGGTCACAACCACATTACGTTAGCCGGTTGCATTATTTTACTGATTGGATTGACGATAATACGCGTAAGGGCTTGTGCCGTGAGGTGCAGGAACCTAATCCTCCGTTTGTTTCTGTTCAGAAGATTAATGTGTATTATATGTCTACTTTCCCGTCTAAATATAAGATGCTGAAAAACAATCCAGGGTATGTTCCGCAAATAGCCGCTACTGAGAAGGAACTTAACAAGAAGTCGTACTGGTATGTACCGAAAGCGCGCATTGCAAACACTCAACTGCTTAGAAACACAATAAAAGACGGGGATATATTGGCATTGACAACAACCTTAAAAGGTCTTGACATACAACACGTCGGTTTTGCCGTGTGGCATAAGGACGGCCTTCACTTGCTAAATGCTTCGAGTTTGAGGCACAAGGTTGTTGAGGAGCCAATGGCGTTAGGCGATTATTTGAAGAAACAACCTAAAATGACTGGTGTCAGGGTGGTTAGGATTCTTTAGTATAACGCTTGTTCACATTAATCTCTTTTGATTATGACATTCAAGGATTTTTTAAATGAAAACGACAGGTTTGCGGTAAACGCCGGAGCCATGTTGACTGAAATACGTGACGGATATGCGCGTGCTGAAATGACCGTAACACGTGAACATCTTAATGCAGGAGGTGTATGCCAGGGTGGTGCGCTGTTTACTTTGGCGGACTTGGCAGTTGCGGCTGTTATGAACAGTCATGGCAAGCTTACGTTAAGCCTGGAGAGCACTATATCGTTCATGAATTCCGCCGTTGAGGGAGATGTGTTGGTAGCTGAGGCCGTTGAGACTCACAACCATCATAAAATACCCTATTATGAAGTGAAAATTAGCAATCAGAATGGTGTTATGGTATGCGCGTTTACATGCATCGCATACCGCAAGACACAAGACTTTGTCGTTGGTTGACAGGTCTCTCATTCTCCAAACAATACCGGATGTCAAGAATACAAGCAGGCGAAGAGGAATCTTATATAAACCCCTTCGCCTGCTTGTGTCATTTTTTATAGCCCCCAAGCCTTTAGTGCCACCTTGCTTTCAACTTCTTTTTCTATATTGTCAGGCAGGTTGCAGAAAAAGTCTATGCCTGTCAGTTTCTCAAGTTCGTCTATTGTTACGACGTAGTCCGATAGTGGCTCGTCGTCATGCCATTCATTGCTTTGTTGTTCCGCCCAAAAGCCTAAGGCCCTGTATCCCATGCTGTTTTTCATAAGACATGCCATGAAGAAGTATCTTGGAACTATCAGTTTGCCTTTTATCCGTTCTATTATCTGACTTTCAGTGTCAATCGTTCCACCCTTGCACACATATAAGGTGTCGCTCGATGCCGATGGTGTCCAGTCTCTTATTTTATTTTCCATTCTTACCCACAGTCCTTCTCCCTTGTCGCCTCCGCTATTCGTGTATCCGTTAAACTTGTGGTACTGTGGTTGCATGTTGGTCATATAGAAGGTCTGGTAGTTGGCCATGTATGAATATTTACGGTCAGCGTTGGGGCAGATGTGGCCGTGCTCGTATCCTGAGCCGTAAATATAGTCAGTGTTCCAATAGTCTCCATCTTCCAGGCTCGGGTCGTTCATGTATCCATCAACTACTCTACTGTAACTTCCTGTATAACCTTGGTGCATCTGGTAGCACGACCAGCGCTGCGACTTTTTGTCGCAGTCCCATTCAACGGCATAATTTACGCGGTCGTTGTCGTATTTCTTGCTATCGCTGGTCCTGTAAACTATTACAATGCTACGGCCTCCTTTCAGTCGCGGAAATTCCAGGCGTGATACGGCGGCTTCGTCTGTTACGACATTCTTGTTGGCGTTTTGTGAGCCTTGATGGTTGGTGCCGGTGGTATCATCGTCATTGCCACATGAGACAACGAATACCGACAGGAACAATAATGCTAGAAGATGGAGCTTTTTCATTATATTTTTGTGTATAAAAAATGCGTCTTGGCATATATGCGACTAAGCCAAAACGCATTTAATTTCTTATGAAATAATAATGTATATATTATTTACGTGCCTTACCGTAGCGGCTCATGAACTTGTCTACGCGACCTGCCGAGTCAACAAGCTTGCTCTTTCCAGTATAGAACGGATGCGAAGTGCTTGAGATTTCGACTTTTACCACTGGGTAAGTTTCTCCTTCAAATTCTACAGTCTCAGTAGTTTTGCATGTAGAACGTGTAAGGAACATATCGCCGTTGGACATATCCTTGAATACGACGGGGCGATAGTTTTCAGGATGAATACCTTTTTTCATTTTAGTTTATAATAATTGAATGTTAATTGATATAATCGCACTATGATGCGTTTGGGTTGCAAAGTTACAGTTTTTTTGCCTTATAGCCAAATTTTCATAATGTTTTTTGTTTGCTTGGATTTACATGTATCCATAATTGCGGGATATTTGTCATTCTGTCGTGATTTTACATCTGCATACCTCTATCGGATTGTTGTCGCCTTGTATCTTCATTATGCGTATGCAGATTACGTTTTCAGAAATGTCCTCACGGTAGAATTCGAGCTGGTCGCCGTAATGGCTCTCGGCAACATAGGCGATGTCGAAACGGCGGATTATGTGAGAGGAGTGCCACTCAAGAGCGAATAGGTCAAGTACGTGCTCAATGTATTTTATGCTATTAATGTGACCGTTTACATCGACATCGCTGTAGCTTGTGTTTATTGACGACACCAATTTTGCGTTGTTGCTCATTTTTACACGTGATAGTTGGGCAATGGGGCATGGCTTTTCGGTATCTATATAGTTAATTATCGAACCATTGTTCACAGCAAGGATGTCTTGTGGTTGCCTGGTTATAGTGTCAATCATTGCCCATATGCTTCGTCCGTATCCGTACACGCGGCTACTGTCTGTAGAGTCGACTATTCTGAAGTTTCTGTGTGTGAAGTATTTCATTGCGCCTTCAATCCATGTTTCCACATTGAAGCGGGCGTATTCCTTGGGCCTTTCTGTCATTTCTATTGCCAAGCGCGAAAGCACCCACGTCTTGTTGTCCAGATTAAGGCTGTCCATGCCGAAGCCGCGTTCCGTGGCATGGAAATCAGCGGCGTTAAGCAGGTGGTTGCCTAAATGCCCGATGAATAGTTTTTTTGTGAAATCACAATGAAATGGCTCTGCCAGAAATTCGTATGTTCCTACTTTGTCAAGCATATTTGTTTTAATTTGGAATATTTAATATAATGGCAAAGATAACCAAATTGACGCAAACCTGCAAGGTTTTTTATATATCTTGTCATTTTAAATAGTTGTATAATGAATAAAGCCTGCAAATTTCAAATTTGCAGGCTTTATGATATTTCCGCGGTGCGGACGGTAATCGCACCTACCTCTTTTAATATCTTTTTAATCAGTAACTTATGTGTAACCTAAATTTTGATGGTTACGACTTGGTTACGATTTCATCTTGTCAAGTTTCGTAGCTTATGACACCACCGTGTCACCTCTCGATTGCGGGTGCAAAAGTACTACACATTTTTGAAACATGCAAGACCTTGACAATATTTTTTTCAGCCATTTTTTTCAAGTGCAAGGTGCGAGCCTATATATATAAATAGGCTTGCACCTTGCACTGAACTAATTTTGAACCTATTAACCTTACTCCTGACCAAAACGGTCCGACCTTACATTTTCCCGAAAAAAAATGCAGGAACAAAAAAATTATGGTGTAGTACACGTATAGTATACCATGCGGATTTTGGCTTATCGGGAACTTTGCGGCAAACATTTCAATAATTAGGATTATGACAGAAGTTATCGTAATGGAAAGTGCCGCCTATCAAAAGATGATGGGGCAGATAGCGAAAATCGCTGAGTTCATCACCAAGAACGAGCACAAGTTGCAGGATTGCGACTTTGACGACGATGTATGGCTGGACAGTCAGGAAGTGGCCGATATGCTCCATATCAGCACGCGCACCCTGCAACGGTTAAGGAGCGACGGACTGGTGGAATATTCGGTGTTCCGCCGCAAGTGCCTGTACAAACTTTCGGAAATAGAGAAAAAGGTACGGGAAAAGGTTATCACGTGCGAACCGCACCTGATAGACGTTTACAAGAAGAACCGGTTGTTGGACGTGACAAAGGATACAGGCAATGAATAAGGAGGATATTTTACAGGCAACGGACAGGGGGCTTTCGGTGTTCAGACATTACCTGCCGGTGCAGTTCCGCATCGGGAAGAAGTTCCTGAATCCTTTGTATAAGGATACGAAGGCATCGTGCAACGTATATTATGACCGGCGACATTCGGTGTATAAGATGAAGGATTTCGGCAACGAGGAATATTCCGGGGACTGCTTCGAGTTGGTAGGGACAATGACGGGGCTGAGTTGCAGGAACGCGAAGGACTTCGTTGAAATCATGCGAATCATCGACCATGACCTGCATTTGGGGCTGGCGGACGGTTACGAAAATTGTACGGACACATCTTCCGTTCAGGTGATTTGTCCGCCCACGCCGGAACAGGTGATAAAGAAAATACGCCCGTATAATATTGTACCAAGGGCGTTCAATGAAACAGACCGGATATTTTGGAGCAAATCCGGAATCACCGAGCATACATTAAATAAATATAATGTACGGCCTCTGCATTCGTTCAGTTCCGTCAATCAGGAAGGGAGAACCTATACCTTGACTGAAACGGCACAGGAACCGATGTATGGCTATGTAGGCGACAAATACATTAAAATCTACCGCCCGCGCTCGGAGATGCGTTTCCTCTACGCCGGAGATTTGGGCGACAATTATTGCTTCGGACTTGACCAACTGCCCTCCAAAGGCGACCTGCTGTTCATTACCGGCGGTGAGAAAGATGTGATGAGCCTTGCAGCAAACGGATTCCATGCCATCTGTTTCAATTCGGAAACGACGCTCATCCCTACATCTGTGCTGATGCTGCTCTCCTACCGGTTCAAACATATCATTCTGCTATATGACATGGACAAAACCGGGCTGGAGGTTTCAGCCAAACGGGTGGAAGAACTGAAAGCGTTTTCGCTGAAACGCCTGTTGCTGCCGCTGGCAGGGACAAAAGAAGAAAAGGATGTAACGGACTATTTTGCGTTGGGACATACGCATGATGATTTATTGAAACTGTTCTTAAACCATTTGGATTCATTATACAAGGAAGATATGTCAGCATTAAAATCATGCGAGTTGGATTTCAACAACCCGCCACCTGTGGCACAGATGATAGTATCGGTGAACGGCGTGCCGCTCGGAACACAAGGGAACCTGCTCTGCATCACCGGCGGGGAAGGTACGGGGAAAAGCAACTATGTGGCAGCCCTGATTGCCGGGGCTGTGAAACCGGAAAACGCGGAAGGCATCGACACGCTGGGCATTTCCATCGAAGGGAACCCGAAAGGAAAGGCGGTGCTGTTTTACGATACCGAACAGAGCGAGGTGCAGCTATACAAGAACGTAAGTACTCTGCTGCGCCGCTGCGGGCGCGACACGATGCCGGAGTGGTTCAAGGCATATTGCCTGACGGGGATGAGCCGCAAGGAGCGGCTGAAGTCCATCGTGCTCAGCATGGACAGGTTCCATTACCAGTACGGGGGCATCCATCTGGTGGTGATTGACGGCATCGCCGACCTGATACGCTGCGCCAATGACGAGGCGGAGAGCATTGCCGTCGTGGAGGAACTCTACCGGCTGGCGGGCATCTACAACACGTGCATCGTCACGGTGCTGCACTTCATCCCCAACGGGCTGAAGCTGCGGGGGCATCTGGGCAGCGAGCTGCAACGCAAGGCTGCCGCCATCCTCTCCATCGAAAAGGACAGCAATCATCATTCAGATCGGA
>OHPB01000210.1_pt1 | contig 44655 bp, 36 predicted proteins | sample 1577621 | NCBI WGS metagenome assembly OHPB01 (sample SAMEA3879577, study PRJEB24766) | human gut metagenome | biome: human-associated habitat; feature: feces | place: USA | collected 1985/1987 | reverse complement strand
ACCACGGAGATACTTTCGAAACTTGCAAGAGCTGTATCGACTCAGGTTTCTCTTCTGTAATGATCGACGGTTCTCACCTGCCTTACGAAGAAAACGTTGCTTTGACTAAGAAGGTTGTTGACTACGCTCATCAGTTTGATGTAACTGTAGAAGGTGAATTGGGTGTATTGGCCGGTGTGGAAGATGAAGTTTCTTCTGATCATCATACTTATACTGACCCTGAAGAAGTAATTGATTTTGCTACTCGTACAGGTTGCGACTCATTGGCTATCTCTATCGGTACTTCTCACGGTGCATACAAATTTACTCCGGAACAGTGCCACATTGATCCTGCTACAGGTCGTATGGTTCCTCCTCCTTTGGCATTCGAAGTATTGGATGCTGTAATGGAAAAACTTCCGGGATTCCCCATCGTTCTTCATGGTTCTTCATCAGTTCCTCAGGAAGAAGTTGAAACAATCAACAAGTATGGTGGTGCATTGAAGGCTGCTATCGGTATCCCTGAAGAAGAATTGCGCAAGGCTGCCAAGTCTGCTGTTTGCAAAATCAACATTGACTCAGACTCTCGTTTGGCTATGACTGCTGCTATCCGTCAGACTTTTGCTGAAAAACCGGCAGAATTCGACCCGCGTAAGTACTTAGGTCCGGCTCGTGACAACATGGAAAAACTGTACAAGCACAAAATTATTAACGTGCTGGGTTCAGACAATAAATTGGCTGAATAATATTTACTCCATAATATTATAAAGGTAGAGGCTGCTTTCTATTGTGAAGGCAGCCTCTATTGTTTAATTTAGGTTACTTCTGTATTTGGCAGGAGAAACTCCGGTATGTTTCTTGAAATAACGTCCGAAGAAAGATTGGTCAGGAAAACAGAGCCGGTTTGATATTTCTTGAATGCTCAAATTGGTAGATTGCAGTAATGCTTTACTTTCCAGGATTACATGGCGGTCTATAATGCTTTTGGCTGTTGCATTGGATACATTTTGCACCACAGTGGAGAGATAACGGGGTGTGATGAAAAGTTCGGATGCATAAAAAGAAACCTCCCGTTGCGTAGTGCAGTGCTTATGAATCAACTGAATGAAATGTTTGAATATCTCTTCCTGGCGATTCATTCCTTTCGGCTTCTTTTGGAGGAACAGATGCCGGGTCTTGTCATAGAAATCCAGGATAAAGTTCTGCACGAAGTTCTTGAATATCTGAAGACGGAAATTGTTATCGCGGTCATTATACAGGTCTTTCATGGCAAAACTCAGTCCGATAAAAGGCTTGACACGCTCTTCGGGAATGACAATGCACGGATGCTCTTTCAAAAACTGGAAGAAAGAAGGCTCCAGACGTGAGGTGATTTCTCTGAACAGGGTATCGGAGAAAACAATATAGGACACACTGAGGTCCTCACTGGCGTAAGTGCAATTGAAAATGCTGCCGGGTAACAGCAGGATCTGGGTATTCTCGGTCAGCTCGTAGGCTTGCATATCAATTTCGATACGGGCTTTTCCTCTGCGGCAATGGCAAATGGACGCATCACTCAATTTCATAATTTGATTAGAGCAAATATCTATGCTTTCATCTGTTCCGGCAATGAACGGTTCGTTATCCGGTAAACTTAATATATCCATGTCTGTTCTTATTTTGACGCAAAATAAGCTATTATTTTTATAATAAGGAGAACTTTGTTCTTAAATTGAACAATTGTGGCTAATAATTGAATGTGCCGGCTCGTAAAAATCCAACTACCTTTGTCGTCGAATTAAAAAAGATTGGAATATGATAACAATGAACAGAAAATGGATGCGACTAATGGTATTAGTTGGTTGTGCTGCTTTGGCAGCATCGTGCAAACAGGCACCTGCTGCACAGACGGAGGCAGAGTATGCGGTGTTAAGGGTATCGCCGTCAGACAAAGTTTTATCTACTACGTATTCAGCCACGATCCGTGGCCGTCAGGATATTGACATTTATCCCCAAGTTTCCGGTTTCCTCACTCAACTTTGTGTAGAGGAAGGCCAGGCAGTGCGTAAAGGACAAGTATTATTTATTATTGATCAGGTGCCTTATAAGGCAGCTTTGGAAACCGCTGTCGCCAATGTGGAATCGGCTAAAGCCGGTCTTGCCACAGCCGAACTGACTTATAACAGCAAGAAAGAATTGTTTGCCAAAAAGGTGGTTTCAGAGTTTGATCTGAAGACTGCGGAAAACTCTTACCTGACCGCTAAGGCTGGATTGGCTCAGGCTAAGGCGCAAGAAGTCAGTGCTCGCAATAACCTTTCATATACCGAGGTGAAAAGTCCTTCGGACGGGGTAATCGGCACTTTGCCTTATCGTGTAGGTGCGTTGGTCAGTGCCGGCTTGCCACAGCCGTTGACTACGGTTTCTGATAATTCGGATATGTATGTCTACTTCTCGATGACCGAAAATCAATTGTTGGCTCTGACCCGTCAGTATGGTTCCAAAGCAGAAGCGTTGAAGAATATGCCCGAAGTGGAGTTGCAACTGAATGACAAGTCCATGTATGGTGAGAAGGGACGTATTGAAACCATCAGTGGGATAGTGGACCGGACAACCGGTACGGCAAGTCTTCGTGCTGTGTTCCCCAATAAGAACGGCTTGCTGTATAGCGGCACATCAGGTAATGTGATTCTGCCGGTTACGATGAAAGGAAGCTTGGTTATCCCTCAGGCGACTGCTTTTGAAATTCAGGATATCACCTATGTATATAAGGTAGTGGACGGCAAAGCTCAATCGGCTCCTGTCAGTGTAACCCGTGTAAACGGCGGACAGGAATATATCGTAAACGAAGGCTTGAAAGAAGGGGACATCATTGTTGCCGAAGGTGTAGGTTTGCTGCGTGAAGGTACTCCGATTAAAGTAAAACAAAACTAAGAAAGAAAATGAATTTAAGAACCTTTATAGAACGCCCCATCCTATCGGCTGTTATTTCTATTTCGATAGTGGTAGTGGGTATCATCGGGCTGTTTACTTTGCCCGTCGAACAATATCCTGATATTGCTCCGCCTACCATTCAGGTAAGTACCTCTTATTTTGGTGCCAGTGCGGAAACTCTTCAGAAGAGTGTTATCGCTCCGTTGGAGGAAGCGATTAACGGTGTGGAAAACATGACTTATATGACTTCTACGGCTTCCAATGCCGGCGTGGTGGATATCACAGTGTATTTCAAACAGGGGACAGATCCCGATATGGCAGCGGTCAATGTGCAGAACCGTGTATCGAAGGCAACCGGACAGTTGCCGGCGGAAGTAACGCAGGTGGGTGTGACTACTTCCAAGCGTCAGACCAGTATCTTGCAGATGTTTTCCTTGTACAGTCCCGACGATTCGTATGACGAGAAGTTTCTGTCTAACTATATCAGTATCAATCTGAAACCTTCCATCCTTCGTATTCAGGGTGTGGGCGATATGATGATTATGGGTGGCGACTACAGCATGCGTATTTGGATGAAGCCCGATGTGATGGCTCAGTACAAACTGATTCCGTCGGATGTGGCACAGGTGCTGTCCGAACAGAATATCGAGTCGGCTACCGGCTCGTTTGGTGAGAACTCAGATGAGACGTATCAGTATACCATGAAATATAAAGGTCGTTTGATAACTCCAGAAGAATTTGGTGAGATTGTCATTCGCTCTACTGATGACGGTGAGGTGCTGAAACTGAAAGATATTGCCGATATAGAGATGGGTGAAGAAAGTTACGCCTTTCATGGTGCTATGAATGGACATCCGGGGATTTCATGCATGATTTTTCAGACCGCAGGTTCCAATGCGACTGAAGTAAACAACCATATCGATGCGTTTTTGGAAGAGGCGGCGAAAGACCTGCCGAAAGGAGTGGAGCTGACGAAAGTGATGAGTTCCAATGACTTTCTGTACGCTTCTATTCACGAAGTAGTGAAGACATTGTTCGAAGCTGTCTTCCTGGTCATCTTGATAGTGTATGTGTTCTTGCAAGATATCCGCTCTACTGTTATTCCGTTGGTAGGTATCATTGTATCTTTGATTGGTACCTTCGCTTTTATGTCGTTGGCCGGGTTCAGCATCAACCTGATCACCTTGTTTGCTTTGGTATTGGTCATCGGTACGGTAGTGGATGATGCCATAGTCGTCGTTGAGGCGGTGCAAGCTCGTTTTGATGTGGGTTATCGTTCTTCGTATATGGCAAGTATTGATGCGATGAAAGGTATCAGTAATGCAGTTATTTCTTCTTCACTGGTATTTATGGCCGTGTTTATTCCGGTATCGTTTATGAGCGGTACTTCCGGTACGTTCTATACCCAGTTTGGTCTGACTATGGCGGTGGCTGTAGGTATTTCAGCTGTCAATGCATTGACATTGAGTCCGGCATTGTGTGCTTTGTTCCTGAAACCGTATATCAACGAAGATGGTACAGAGAAAAACAATTTTGCAGCGCGTTTTCGTAAAGCGTTCAATGCGGCCTTCGATGCAATGATTGAAAGGTATAAGAAAGGAGTATTGTTCTTTATCAAACGCAAATGGATGGTATGGACACTTCTTGCGGCTTCGGTAGTACTATTGGCTTTCCTGATGAATACCACCAAAACCAGTTTGGTGCCTGATGAAGACCAGGGTGTGGTGTTTGTCAATGTCAGCACGGCTGCAGGTAGTTCATTGAAGACAACCAATGACGTGATGATGCGTATTGAAAAGCGTATGATGGATATCCCGCAGGTATTGCATGTGCAGCGCGTAGCCGGTTACGGTCTGTTGGCGGGGCAGGGTAATTCATTCGGTATGCTGATTCTGAAGCTGAAACCTTGGGATGAACGTAAAGGAAAAGAGAATGATGTGCAAGCGGTCATCGGGCAAGTATATGGTCGTACGGCAGACATCAAAGATGCCAGTATATTTGCCATTTCTCCGGGTATGATTCCGGGTTATGGTATGGGTAATGCATTGGAGCTGCACATGCAGGATAAACTGGGAGGAGATATCGGTACATTCTTTAATACTACTCAGCAATATCTGGGTGCGTTGAACCAACGTCCTGAAATTGCGATGGCATACTCTACTTTCGATATCCGTTATCCGCAATGGACAGTAGAAGTGGATGCTTCCAAATGTAAGCGTGCCGGTATTACGCCGGATGCGGTGTTAAGCACTCTGTCAGGGTATTATGGCGGACAGTACGTTTCCAACTTTAATCGTTTCTCTAAAGTGTATAAGGTTATGATTCAGGCAGATCCTAAATACCGTGTGGATGAGGCTTCGCTGAACAATATATTTGTGCGTATGTCTAATGGCGAGATGGCACCGCTTAGTCAGTTCGTACATTTGACACGTAGTTACGGTGCCGAGTCTCTGAGCCGCTTCAATATGTTCAACTCCATTGCAGTGAATGCAATGCCTGCCGAAGGGTATAGTACAGGTGACGCGATCCGTGCGGTGCAGGAGACTGCTGTACAAGCACTTCCGAAAGGCTTTGGATATGATTTCGGTGGTATTACTCGTGAAGAGACTGACCAGGGAGGTACTACCATCATCATTTTTGGTATCTGCTTCCTGATGATTTACCTTATTTTGAGCGCTCTTTATGAAAGTTTTCTTATTCCATTTGCAGTGTTGTTATCTGTACCATTCGGTTTGATGGGCAGTTTCTTGTTTGCCAAGATGATGGGACTGGAAAATAATATTTATTTGCAGACCGGATTGATTATGTTGATTGGTCTGCTTGCCAAGACCGCTATCTTGCTGACTGAGTATGCTACCGAGCGCCGTAAGGCAGGTATGAGTCTGACTTCTGCTGCCCTTTCTGCTGCCAAGGCTCGTTTGCGTCCTATCCTGATGACGGCGTTGACCATGATTTTCGGTTTATTTCCGTTGATGGTCGCCAGTGGTGTAGGAGCCAACGGTAACAGTTCACTGGGTACGGGTACGGTCGGTGGTATGGTGATTGGTACACTGGCATTACTGTTTATCGTGCCTTCTTTGTTTATCGTATTCCAATATTTGCAGGAGAAGGTACGTCCCATTCAGTTTCAGCCGGCGTCCGATTGGCAGATTCAGGAGGAATATGCAGAAGCTGTCGAGGAAAGACAACATCACATTGAAAGCAAAAAAGAAGAGAAAAAATGAAAAAACAAATCATCACTCTAACCGTCGCAGCACTCACACTGAGTAGCTGCGGCATATATACTAAATATAAACCTGCAACCGAGGTTCCCATAAACCTGTATGGGGAAGAGGTTGTAGTTACAGATACTTTGGATAATATGGGAAATCTGAGTTGGCGGGAAGTTTTTACTGATCCGCAACTGCAGATTTTGATTGAAAAGGGATTACAGAATAATACAGACTTGCAGTCTGCCCAATGGCGTGTAAAGGAAGCAGAAGCTACATTGTTATCTGCAAAGTTGGCTTATCTGCCTTCGTTTGCATTGTCTCCGCAAGGGACTGTGAGTAGTTTTGATAAATCCAAAGCAATGCAGACTTATACCTTGCCGGTTACAGCTAGTTGGGAGATCGATATTTTCGGTCAAATCCGTAATGCCAAGCGTCAGGCAAAGGCATTATTGGAGCAGAGCCGCGATTATAAACAGGCTGTCCGGACTCAGCTCATAGCCGGTATAGCCAATACTTATTATACTTTGTTGATGTTGGATGCCCAATTTGAAATTTCGGTCCGGACACAACATTCATGGAAAGAAACAGTAGATGCCACCCGTGCTTTGATGGAAGCAGGTATGGCAAACGAAGCGGCTGTTTCGCAAATGGAAGCTACTTATTATACTATATGTACTTCAGTGCTTGACTTGAAAGAACAGATAAACCAGGTGGAAAATAGTTTGTCATTATTGTTGGCTGAAACTCCTCATACTATTGAGAGGGCGGACACATGGAACTTCCCCTATGGAATGCAGGAACGTTTCTCGGTAGGTATTCCTGTGCAGATGCTTTCCAATCGTCCGGATGTGCGTAGTGCGGAACGTTCGCTGGAAGCAGCTTTTTATGTGACTAACCAGGCACGTTCTGCTTTCTATCCTTCTATTGTACTGAGTGGTAGTGCCGGATGGACAAACTCTGCCGGAAGTATGATTGTCAATCCGGGGAAATTCATAGCAACGGCTATCGGTTCGTTGACGCAACCCTTATTTAATAGAGGCACAAATATTGCCCGGTTGAAGATAGCTAAAGCCCAACAGGAAGAAGCTAAGCTGGGTTTCCAACAGACATTGCTGAATGCCGGTAGTGAAGTAAATGAGGCTTTGGTAAAATATCAGACAGCGAAAGAGAAAGCGGCTTATTACGATAAACAAATCATGTCGCTGAATAAGGCTTTCGAAAGTACTTCTTTATTGATGCAACATGGAAATACTACCTACTTGGAAGTACTGACTGCACAACAGACTTTGCTCAGTGCACAATTGAATCAAGTAGCCAACCGTTTTGCAGAAATACAAGGTGTAATAAACCTCTATCAGGCATTGGGGGGAGGACGTGATTAATTTAAATACTGTTATCGTTAAAAAGGTGAGAAAAAGCTGCCTGAGTAGTGATACTTTGGGCAGCTTTTTTATTTATGGTTCTACAATGACACAGACAGGGTTGGAATCTTCATTTATCTTTTTTAAGAAGTTTAGCTTACCTTCTTTGACAGTTTCAGGGTGTTCGTCTAACCATTCCTGAATATCTCCTATTTCCAATACAGAAGCGTATTCTCCCTGTTGGGAGCTTGTTTCCGGGAAGAAAGGCATAAACCGGCTCAGGTCATCGGTAAATCCGGCTTCGTCTTTATTCATGTAAGTTGTTCCGGTTGCTTTGTTATATATTCCTGTGAAAGTTACGCTACGGCTATATATTCCTTGTATGCACTGGAACAGGATACTTTGCGGAGTCTCCATCACATAGGAGATAGTGATATACTCTTGTGTTCCTTCGGTTTCTCCAATTTTATCAGCCGGGAAAGTCCATTTGCCTGTATTGAATGTAAGATAAGGCTGCATGGTATTTCCATTGATGGTATATATAGTATCTTTCAGTGCTTCTTTGAAGTGAAGAGCATCTCCGCTGTTCCATATGGTAGGGTGATTGAGTGGGAAGATACCTTTTTTATTATCTTTGTACGTTATATAAATGAGACCATTGTAGCCAAGCATTCCGAAGGCTTCTTTTCCGGAGCCTCCTTTGAATACACTGATGGATGCAATATCATTGGGAGTAATGGTTGGGATGTTACGAGAGAAATTGCTTATGGAGTCTGTTGCTTTTCCTTCTTCATTTGAATATATCAATTTACTTTCGAATGGGGAAGTTCCGATTCCTCCACCATAATGGCCGATAATGAGTGAATCGGCAAAAGCTGCACAGAATCCTTGTAACAGACTTTTGGGTTGTATGGTTTCTCCCAAGAATTCTCCGTCTTGATTGTATTTGACCAATTTATTGGGTTGGCGATGAAAATAAAGAATTCCGGTTTGAGGATGGATGTAATATACTACTTCGCTGTATCCTTCCGGATCACCTCCTTTGTGCCCTATGGTACCTAAATACTTTCCTGTTTGTTTGTCGAATGCCAGACAACTACCTTCTGTAGCTACCAGGATTTTATCTTTCAGAAGCTTGATGTTGTAAGAGTTTCCTATTAAAGATGAATCGGTAGTTTCTAGTGGTACATAACGTATATTCTTTCCTAGCTGAGAAACCTTTAACTCAGTGAGGTGTTCAAAACTACCGGCAATGTCGATTGCATTTAAATTGTTCGTTGTTTTTGTGGGTGTGCAGGAACTTAGTAATAAAAGAAGTGAAGCACTTAAAATTGTTGTTTTCATGATATTAGAAGGCTAGAAGAAAGAGAAGTTGCTTTATAGTGAAAGCAACTTCTCTTTCTATTATACAATAAATTATCGGGCAGCAAAGAATACAGAACTTCCGGCTGCTACTCTTACAGCTGCTACACCTTGAGCATCGGGGGTGACAGTCATAGAGGTACCATTCTGCATACTGACAGTTGCCGTTCCGTCTTCATTCATTTTTACCAGCTCGAAACTTTGTCCGTCGGCTACCGCATTCCAGGTATTGTTGTCCTTGTTGTAAACCAAATCAACCGATTTTTCTTCTCCCTTTTTAGTGATGGTGTAACCGTCTGTGTTTGTCTTCACCAAATATTCACCGTTTTCGCCTTTTACTTCTTTCACTTCACCGATAGAAGCTGTCGGGTTGGAACCGCTCCAAAACTCGATAGAGTTGAGTACCAAAACATCTGCAAGATAAGCGATCTCGTAAACAGGTACAATGTGAAAAGCAACGAAAATAAGCTCGTTTACAAATTTGTTGCTGACTCCTTGGTTCCAATCCTTCAGATTATTCCATAATCCAAAAGAACCGATACATGATGAGAACATGATGCTTCCACCCAACATGGCACAAACAACCAATGTTTTACTTCTTTTCATAATTACATAAGTTAAGTTTATAAAAGTCATTTACCCGATGATAATTCGGGACTATTTGTCTTGCAAAGATAGAACTTTTTTATGGAAATGTTCTTCTCTCCTTAAAAATCTGTATCTTTGCCCATTCGAATATGAAAAACTATTAATCAAAAATCTTATAAAAGAAATGAAAGAACAGATTCAAAAAAAAATCAACGACTCTAAAGCGCTTCGGTGGGGAGTGTTGGTGCTGGTGGCTTTCACCATGTTATGCGGTTATTTTCTGACGGATGTGATGTCTCCCCTCAAAACAATGCTTGAAAAAGAATTATTATGGGACAGCCTTGATTACGGCATCTTTACAAGTGCTTATGGTTGGTTTAATGTTTTTGCTTTCATGCTGATTATTGGGGGGATTATCCTTGATAAGATGGGAGTTCGTTTCACCGGAATGGGAGCATGTATTTTGATGGTGTTAGGCTGCGGATTAAAATATTATGCAATTTCAACAACTTTTCCTGTGGGTGATACATTTTTTGGTATGAAAACACAGGTTGGTTTGGCTGCTTTAGGATATGCTATTTTCGGGGTCGGTGTGGAGATTGCCGGTATCACTGTCTCAAAAATTATTGTAAAATGGTTTAAGGGGAAAGAAATGGCGTTGGCTATGGGGATGGAAATGGCTACAGCACGTTTAGGCACCATGTTGGCTTTAGCTGTTACAGTTCCTATTGCTACTTTTTTTGGTGTAACCGATACCGAGGGCGTTTTGCATCCTAATATTCCGGCTCCCTTGCTGCTTTGTCTTATTATGCTTTGCATTGGCACGATAGCCTTCTTTATTTATACTTTCTATGATAAGAAACTGGACGCTTCGTTGGAGGAAGAGGGCATAGAACCGGAAGAGCCTTTCCGTATGAAAGATATTTGGCTGATTATCACTAATAAGGGATTTTGGTTGATTGCCATGCTTTGTGTATTGTTTTATTCAGCTGTATTCCCCTTCTTGAAATATGCTACTGATCTGATGGTACAGAAATATCATGTGGACCCTGAACTTGCTGGGACAATTCCAAGTCTTTTGCCTTTGGGAACTTTGTTCTTGACTCCATTTTTTGGAAATATATACGACCGTATTGGTAAAGGAGCTACTTTAATGATTATAGGTTCTATTCTCTTGATCTTCGTGCATACCATGTTTGCATTGCCGATACTTAATATTTGGTGGTTTGCTACTGTTGTAATGATAGTATTGGGTATTGGCTTTTCATTGGTTCCGTCGGCTATGTGGCCCTCTGTGCCTAAAATTATTCCTGAAAAACAATTGGGTACTGCTTATGCTCTTATTTTTTGGGTACAGAATTGGGGATTGATGGGTGTTCCTGCTTTGATTGGTTATGTGCTGAACAAATATTGCAAGGGGCCGGTTGTAGATGGTATGCAGACTTATGATTATACTTTGCCTATGTGTATTTTTGCTTGTTTTGGCGTGGCGGCCTTACTCTTTGCTGTTTGGCTGAAAGCAGAAAATAAGAAAAAAGGATATGGATTGGAAGAAGCCAATATAAAGAAATAGGCATATTTCCTGCTTAATTCCCTAAAAAAAACTGCTGCAAAGGATTGTTGTTGTCAATCGATTGCAGCAGTTTCTTTTTCAGCCTGTCGGTCTTATGCAAAGGCTGCAGTCAATAACAGAATAAAAATTGCTTCGGCTGCTGTAGCTATCATAAATACCTTTTTCACATTCTTCAGGCTTGCTGTTTGAGTAGTTGTATTCATACTTTCATCTTTTTAAGTTAGTAAAACTAATATCTTTTCTGTTGTTTTGTTATTGCAAAAATCAGAAATTATTCTGGTAGTCTACTGTTCTAAATGGCTTTTATAGTGTTCAAAAAATGCTTGTTAAACTTATTTATATCAACTATTAACAAGTGTATATAGGAAGTCGTTTAGGAGGATGGTATAAAGAAAAATACTACCTTTATCCATAAGACAGTATGCTGTAAATGGATAAAGGTAGTATATAGAGTAAATTGGAGTTATCAGTCTTTGTCTATCTTTACAATTTTTCCGTTATTGGGGTCGAAAAGTACTCGTGTGTTTATTTTTTTATTGAATAAGTTATCTACTAATACTTCGGTGGTTCCAAATTGTGTAATGAGGAGTTCACCCTTAAAGTACCGTTTGGTGGGGCTGGCAATAGTGACTAATGCTTTGCCCGGAATATTATAAATAACCCCGTCTACTTTTCTTTTGTCTTTTGCCTTCTGGTCTGCCGGAGGTAGTGTTTCCTGATTAGTGACAGATAGATAAATGGGTTCTCCTGCCAAGTTCTCGTCACTTACTACGCCCAACTTTTTTGAAAATCGGAAAGCGACTTTATCTTTCATGTCTTCTGTGGGAGTTACTCGGATAGTAAGGGTTTTGTCTTCACGATTGGTTATACCCGCAAACATTTGCATCATGGCTTGTTCCTGCTCGTCCAAATTGTCCAGCATCAGTTTCAGTGCTGCACCGTCTTTGGGCATATAATCAGCTTGTCCGCGGGTAAGGCTGTTTTTGCTTTCTCGGATATTATAGATTTCTTTAGCTACCAGTTCGGCCATCTTTGCGGTGGAGGCAGTACTAAGAATCTCTTCAGTCATAAAACTACGTGGATCTATACGTTTCTTGGCTGTATTTGTAATCGGAGTAGCAGGTATTTTTTCTATCGGTGAAGTAGTATTGATAGCTTTGATAATACCATCATTGGTCAGCTCCACTTGCGAAGCGGCACTTTTATCTTTTAGTTTTACTACATATGCATTATCCGGGTCGGGGATACCGATAGCTTTCGCTTTGATACTTTTTATTTCCCAGTAGGTTTCCGGTTGGGCCGAGATGTTTGTCATACGCAGATATCTGTTTGCATATTGGCATAACTCTCCCGGAGTATAGGTCACTTTGGTGGCCACTACTTCCAGTTCTATTTCAGTCTTGGGTAAGTAATAAACTACACCTTCTCCCATGGTTCCCGGAGTATATTTACTGAAATCTTGTGCAGCGCTACTCAATGAAGTCAGTATACTTGCTGCAATTATTAATCCTCTTTTCATAATTTCCTTTTCTTGTATAGGTGAGGGCAAATATAGCTATTCTTTTGTAAATCCGGCTTTTGTTTCGCTTAATTTCTTCCAAGCGATGGGAAGTGCTTCTACAATATCGCTTGAAGTCATTCCTATTTCTCCTTTTTGCTGGGCAGCAATGTCTCCTGCCAGGCCATGTACATAGACACCTAGTCGGGAAGCATCTTCTTGAGAGTACCCTTGTGACAATAATGAGAGTAGGATACCGGTCAATACATCACCACTTCCGGCTGTTGCCATACCGGGATTACCGGTGGGATTGAAATAACAATTTCCTTCCGGAGTAACGACGGCACTCCAAGAGCCTTTTACTATAATGTAGCTTTGCAAATAAGCAGCCAGTTCTTTAGTCTTGACTAAACGTTCATAGGTATCCATACACTTTCCGATGAGGCGTTCCAACTCACCCAAATGAGGAGTGAGAATACAACGTTTCGGCAGTCGGCTTAACCAACTGCGGTGAGTGCTTAGAATATTCAGGGCGTCGGCATCCAATACTAGCGGTAGCGGACAATTTTGTATCTGTTCCATCATAGCGAGGGCGGTATCTTCTTCTTGGCCCAGCCCGGGACCGATAGCTATTGCTTGATAGCGGTCAATGTCGGTTGGCTCTGCAAAATAACGTTCATGTATATCGGTATGTACAATAGCTTCGGGTACAGTGGATTGCATTAAATCGTGATTATGGATAGGAACATGTACTGTCAGCAATCCGATACCAGAACGCAGACATGCACGGGCCGATAGGATAGAAGCTCCTGCCATGCCGTACGAGCCTGCAATTAATAGCCCATGACCGAATGCTCCCTTGTGTGCAAATCGTTTTCGTGGTTTGATAAGGTTGCGTATTTCTGCTTCTTCAGTGGTGAAGAAAGAACTTTCTACTGTTCCTATAAATTCAGTCTTTAAACCGATATTTAATAACTCCCATTCACCTACAATATCTTCGTTCTCAGGGAAGAAAAACGAAAGTTTAGGCAGTTGGATGCTGAGAGTCACATCTGCACGCATGATATTTTGCCTTATATTATAGGTATTGTCTTCTCCCATTAATCCCGAGGGAATATCGATGGCTACTACCGGTGACTTGGAAGCATTGATATATTTCACTACAGCGGCAAATCCGCCGTTTAATGGCTTGTTGAGGCCGGAACCGAATAATCCGTCTACTACGAGATGCTTCTCTGTCAGTACAGGCGGGTCAAATTTTGTACTTACTTCCGTAAAGTAGATAGAACCGCATTCTTTCAGGCGGTTAAGATTGATTTGGCATTCTTCGGATAATTTTCCTTTGGTATTGAACAGGAAAACTTCTACCCGATAATTCTGTTGTGACAGTAGTCGTGCTACGGCCAATGCATCTCCTCCATTATTTCCGGGACCGGCAAAAACAACGATATGGAAAGAGGCGTCCCAACGACGCATAATGGTGCGTGTCAGTTCATGGGCAGCCCGTTCCATCAAATCGATGGAAGTTATGGGTTCATTGGCTATAGTGTATTTGTCCAGCTCTTTTAGATGGGTGCTCGAAATAATTTTCATATTCAATCTCTTTTGTTTGAATGTGCAAAGATAACACTATTTACTAAAAGAGGTTGTGAGAAAACTTCGATACTTAGAATAAAAATGCTAAGTTTCAAGCAGTATTAGCTGTCAATGCTTTAATAGTAGCTATTTTAGTCCTTATACTTAAAGGTCATCATTCTCATTTTAAGCAGAGATAAATATCTTCTTTAAATATCCATATATCTTTGGTTTTCGACTTGTTTTAAAAACAGATTATTATCCTCTTTCTTAGCACTATTTATTGCCTTTTTACAAAAAATGGCAATAATATGCTAGAGTTAGTTTTCATATTTGTATATTTGCACCTGAAATACTAATTGTGTTTAAAAAATAATCAATTTATTAATCTTAAATTTTGATATGTGTAAAGGCAAAAACTTACCCAGGGGCAGGCGTCAACAAACGCATTCTATTCAATTAACAGTAAATACATCCTTAAATTAAAATCTATGAGAAGAGAGCAATTTAAATTAGTAAGTGCGATACTACTTTTATCTGGTTTTTCTACCGGATATATGCAAGCAGCACCTCATGCAGCAGCTACGGGAGTATCTATCGTACAGCAGGATAATACCTGTAAAGGTGTTGTATTAGATCAAAATGGTGAATCCGTTATCGGAGCTTCAGTTGTTGTAAAAGGAACAACTAATGGAGGTATTACAGGTATGGACGGAGATTTTATCATTTCTAATGTGAAGAAAGGCGATATTATCGTTATTTCATTTGTGGGTTATGCAGAACAAGAAATTGTGTGGGACGGTAAGCCGATGAAAGTGACTTTGCAAGAAGACACCGAGACTTTGGATGAAGTAGTGGTGGTAGGTTACGGTGTACAGCGTAAGAGTTCTATTACCGGTTCTATCGCTTCTGTAAAATCAGACAAATTGAAGACGGTTACCACTCCGAGCGTGGCCAATATGCTGCAAGGTAAAGTTGCCGGTGTAGTAGTTACACCTACTTCCGGTCGGCCGGGTGCCGGTGTAAGTATCCGGGTACGTGGTACCGGTTCATTGCGTGGTAATACAGAGCCTCTTTGGGTTATTGACGGTGTGGTAGGTGATGCCATGGCTGATTTGAACCCGAATGATATTGAAAGTATCTCTATCTTGAAAGATGGTTCGGCTACAGCGCTTTATGGTTCTCGTGGTGCTAACGGTGTAGTGCAGGTTACAACGAAGCGCGCCACAACCGGAGGTTCTTCTTTCGATGCTTCTGTGAAGTTTGGTATTTCTCAACTGCAAAAGGGTAATCTTGAGATGATGAACGGTGCTGAATATTATGATTATCTGGTTACCGCTTATACCAATGCCGGAACATTACAAGACCAACAGTGGCTTCAGCCTTATTTGAAGGAACAAAACTTTGATTGGTGGGATTTTGCTACGCAGAATGCTTTGACACAGAACTACAACATCGGATATAAGTATGGTAATGACCGAATTAAATCTTATATTTCTGCTGACTATTATACAGAAGAAGGTGCAATCAAAGGATACGATTATGACCGTTTTACTTTAAGAGTGAACACAGACTATATTGTTAATGACCGTTTGACATTGAGAGCAAAATTGTCTACCAGTTATAAGGAGACATTTGACCAGCAATATGGTTTGTCTCACACCAGCTATACGCCGTGGGATACTCCGTATGACTCTCAGGGTAATATAAAAATCGGAACAGAAGGTCGACCGAGCAAAGAAGATGCCGCCACTGCAGATCCACGCGATTACTGGTATTCCGACGGAAGCTCCAACTGGCTGTATAACAACCAATTGAACTGGGGTAAATCACGTTCTAATGCTATGGATATCGGTGCTGGTTTTGATTATAAGATTTTTGATTGGTTGACTTTTGTTTCTAATAACAAAGTGGGCTTGAGCAATAGTTATGGTGAGAATTATTATGACCCGAAGGCTGTGGGACAAGAATCACTTCAAGGTACGATTTACAACAGTAATTCCAACGTTCGTACCATTTATACCAGTCAGTTACTTCGTTTCTTGAAGACTTTCAATGATGTACACGAAATCAACGCGTATTTGGGTTATGACTACGATGAATATCGTTATTATAGCATGACCGGTCAGGCTTCACAAATGTTTCAGGGTAATGAAATTCTGAACGGTGGTGTAGCTAATCCTAAAGTAGGTGGTACCAAAGTTGAAAAGAAGAATGCCGCTTATTATTTTAACGGTAACTACTCTTACGATAATAAATACCTCTTTCAGGTGATGTTCCGTGTAGATGGTTCGTCACAATTCGGTTCCAATAAACGTTGGGCTCCTTTCTGGTCTGTCGGTGGTGGTTGGAGTATGCATAAGGAAGAATTCATGAGTAATCTTAAATGGGTGAATGAATTGAAACCCCGTATTTCTTATGGTATTTCCGGTAACTTGCCTGGTGGTGCTTATGAATGGGCTACTATGCTGGCCAGTACTACACAATATGGTGGTAAGGTAGGATTGTATTCCAATTACTTGGGAAATCCTGATCTTTCTTGGGAAGAAACGGCTACTTTAGACTTTGGTTTGGATGTACGTTTGTTTGACCGTTTAAGTATTGTATTTGATTACTATCACAAGAACGTAAAGAATCTTATTTATTTGAAGCATTTACCTGCGGTTACAGGTTATAACCGCCAGACTGCCAATAATGGTAAAATGACGAATCAAGGTTTTGAAGTAACTGTTACTCCTGAAATCATCAGAACTAAAGACCTTTATTGGGATGTTAGCTTCAACTTAGGCTATAATAAGAATGAAATTACTTATCTTCCTGACGGTGATGAACTTACATCACAAGCTACTGCTGTGGGCTACCCTTACAGAAATTGGTATTTGCGCGAATGGGCAGGTGTAGATTCACAAACAGGAACTCCGTTGTGGTTTAAAGTAGATGAAAATGGTAAGAAAACTGTAACCGGTGACTACAACGAGGCAACCCGTGTATTGTTGGATGAAGTGCCTACTCCTAAATTTAATGGTGCTATCAGCACGAACTTGACATGGAAAGGTTTCACTCTGAACGCTAACTTTACATTTGCTACCGGCGCTATGATTTATAATGGACAGCGTGCCGGTGCGATTGACCGTGACTGCGGACGTAACTCTCAGCCTCCTATGAAATTGAAAGACGGATGGAGCCGTTGGGAAAAGCCGGGTGATATCGCTACACATCCTCAGTTGATCGATGGTGGTAATAACGGTGCCGATAGAGAATCCACACGTTATCTGGAAAACGGTGACTATTTCAAACTGAAATCTCTTTCATTGGCTTATAGCTTCCCGAAGCGTTGGCTGGAACCACTGGGTGTAAAGTCGGCTAATTTGAGTGTTGGTGGTGAGAACTTATTTACCATTACCAGCTTCTCAGGACAAGACCCGGAAATCCTGTATTCTGCAGATTATAATGGTAGTGCGGGAAGCTTCGGATATCCTACAGTAAGACGTTTTACCTTAGGATTGAATGTCCAATTCTAATTTCTAATATCTAAATGAAAACATTATGAAAATAAAATATATACTAGGTGCCATGGGAATGGCGTTCGGAATGACCGGATGCAACCTGGACATTACCATGTATGATGGTGTGATGGAGGAACAATTCGACAATAAGAACCTTCTTGAATTATCTCAGGGAAGTTATCGTTTGTTGAAAAATGACGGTGGATTGATAGACAACGGATATTATTTTTGGGCTTTTGGTGCTGATGATGTCACTTGGAACGGAACTTCAACCGGTTCAACTTTTAAATTGTATGATTATAGCCGAAACATTGCCAGTTCCACTACAGAATATACTTGGGAGCTCGGCTATCGTGTGATTGGTAACTGTAATAAAATTATTGAAATTATTCAGGGACTGGGTAATGAAAGTACTCGTGAGCAAACCATCATGATGGGTGAAAACTACTATTTGCGTGCATTGAGCTATTTCTTACTGGTCAATGAGTTTGCACAGCCTTATTCTAACAACCCGACACAGAACCCCGGCTTGCCTTTGAAGTTGACAAGTGATCCGAATGATTTACCTCAAAGTCGTTCTACTGTTGCCGAAGTTTACGACCAAGTGGTTCTCGACTTGAAAGATGCCATCACTTATCTGACACTTCAGCAAGGAGAGACTCCCAAATCAAACATCTATGCTACCAAGGAAGCTGCTGAAGCTTTGTTGGCCAGAGTTTATCTCTATATGGAGAACTGGGACGGTGCATGGGAAATGGCTAACAAGGTAATCACATCTGGCCGCTTTGAGTTGGAAAGAGGAAACCGTTTTGCTACTTATTCACAACTTATTCCGGAAGACAACAAGGAAACCATTTTTGCAGTACGTCGTACACTTGACAAAGATGATGATGGATACAGCCGTATGGGTAGTATGTACATCCGTATCGATGGTTCGGGTTGGGAAGAAATGTCTCCTTCTTCAAGATATTTGGAGCTTTTGGAATTGCATTTGAATGCTAATGATATGCCTCAGGACTTACGTAGTAAATTTATCGTGAAAAGATACGTAGAAGATGGTGTAGCCGATTATACTCCGGTTGGATATCCAAATAATGTATATGAAGACTGGACGTTTGCTTATGCTGTTAAGCAAGCTAATACAGCCAATTATGAATACAAACAGTTGGATGTAGAAAAACAAGCTGACGGTACATTCCTTATTACCAAAGACGCTTCTAAATTTCAAAGCGCTACCATTCAAGAAGAAGCCTATAACACAGGTACTCGTTACTATGTAGTAGGACAGGACGGTAACAAGTATATAGGTCGTATCGAACCTAAAGTATTTGATGCTTCTACTAAGCGTGGTAAATCTTCTCTTTTCCTTGTGTATGCTATCAACAAATGTTCTTACCAGGAACAGAGCAAACATTTGTGGTCACCTATCATTTCCCGTTTGGCAGAAATGTATCTGATACGTGCCGAAGCTAATTATGAAAAGGGTGGTTCCGTACAGGCTACTTTGGATGATATCAATATCCTTCGTGAAAGAGCTGGTATACCGGAGTGGACAATGGAAAACATAGCTACTGCTGAAAGCGGAAATCCGAAAGATGTTCATAAGATTATCGAAGAAGAACGTATGTTGGAACTTGCATGGGAAGGTCATCGTCGTTTCGATGTATTCCGCTGGCGCCATACTATGGATAGAAGATATCCGGGAGGACATACCATTGCTCAGGGTGATAAGTTCTATGAAATTCCATATAACTCTCCATCAGTATGTGAGTTTATTCCACAGCTTCAATATGATGCTTATCCTTACAAATTGGAACAGAACCCCTAACAAAAACAGATTTACTAATTTAAAATGGATATACAAATGAAAAAAATATCATATTTACTTTTGCTCTTTTTCTCGGCCATTGTTTGTGGATGTTCCGAATATGAGCAACCGTATGTCGGTTACATCGTTGTAGAGCGTGCCGTATTGGATGCTGCTGCCAATTCCAGTACTACTGTGATTGCAGATACAGATATCTCTTCTGATATTGTTGTTGACAATGTAGACGCAGATTGGTGTCAGGTTTCGGTAAACGGTAAGGAAATTACCGTGACTGCAACATCTGCCAATACAGACAGCAGTTATCGTACAGCTACTGTCAGTGTAACATCCGGTTACCGCCAGGCTACTTTCACTGTATTGCAGAAGTATGATGGCCAAGAATTTTTGCAGTATGATTGGACTCGTTGGACTGCTACCGGTAATGGTGTTGAAGCCAGTGATGGTGGTGGTTATCCCAGCTTGTTTAAGGAAGAACGTACGAACTTCTGGCATAGTCCGTACAGTTATTCTGTGCCTCTTCCTTATATTTTGGAAATTGATATGAAAGAGGAACTGGAGTGCGCTATGTTCCACATCGGTAGAAGACACTATGCACCGAATGGCAACAATTATGGTACTGTAAAGACCATGAATATTTATGCCAGCACGGATAATGAGAACTACGAAAAGGTAGCTGATTTTACTTTCGCATTGCCGTGGACTGCTCCTGATGGAACTGTGGTAAAAAGCTATACCAGTCCGCTGATTCCGGCGTATGAAGAATTGGTGTTGTCTTCACCTGTCAAGGCCCGTTATTTCCGTTTGGAAATTACAGAAACCAATACGTCGAATAATGCATGCCAAGTGGCATACTTTAAAGTATTTGAAAGAATCTAGTTAAGATTTGATGAACTTTTAATACCGACTCTCTTTTGTGGAGGATGTTTGGAGATTTATTTCCGGCATCCTCCTTTTTTGTATATTACAAAACGTATGGATAGATTTCATAAAATCGAATTAAAACACTATTTTTGCACCGATTTAATAAAAATACGGTTATGGATACCATTCAGATAAAAGACAAGCGTTTCACGACTTTCATTCCCGAAGAGCGGATATTGAGAGAAGTAGAACGGGTAGCGAGTGAAATTAACCGGGATTTAGAAGGTACGAATCCCCTGTTTCTAAGTGTGCTCAACGGTTCGTTCATGTTTGCAGCCGATTTAATGCGTAACCTTACCATCCCCAGTGAGATATCTTTTGTAAAACTAGCTTCTTATGCCGGCACATCGTCTACCGGTAAAGTGAAAGAGTTGGTTGGTTTGAATGACGATATCGAAGGTCGTACAGTGGTGATTGTAGAAGATATCGTGGATACGGGAGTCACAATGAAACATTTATTGGAGACACTTCAAGCAAAGAACCCGAAGGAAATTCGTATTGCCACATTGCTGTTGAAGCCTGATAAACTGAAGGTAGATTTGAATATACATTATATAGCTATGCGTATTCCTAATGATTTTATTGTCGGTTATGGACTTGATTATGACGGCTTGGGGCGCAATTACCGTGATATCTATACTGTAATAGAGTAAGAATTATACAACTAAATATAATAATAAAAGGTAAAACAAGATGTTGAACATTGTAATTTTCGGTGCTCCGGGTTCGGGAAAAGGTACTCAGAGTGAACGTATTGTAGAGAAATTCGGTATTAATCACATTTCAACAGGAGATGTGCTTCGTGCAGAAATAAAGAATGGTACAGAACTGGGCAAAACTGCTAAAGGTTATATTGACCAGGGTCAGTTACTTCCTGATGAGCTGATTATCGACATCCTGGCTAGCACATTGGATAGTTTCAAGGATAGCAAAGGAGTTATTTTCGACGGTTTCCCCAGAACGATTGCTCAGGCAGAAGCGTTGAAGAAGATGTTGTCGGAACGCGGACAGGAAGTTTCTATTATGTTGGACCTTGATGTTCCCGAAGACGAACTGATGACGCGTCTGATTAAACGTGGACAGGAGTCAGGTCGTGCAGATGATAATGAAGAGACTATCAAGAAACGCCTTACTGTTTACCATTCGCAGACAGCTCCGCTGATTGACTGGTATAAAAAGGAAGGCAAATATCAGCATATTAACGGATTGGGTAATTTAGAAACAATTACGCAAGACATCTGTAAGGCTGTTGATGCAGTGAAGTAAGTTATATTTTATCGTATAGAATAAAAAGAGGCTCAACAATGGATAGGAATATCTTTTGTTGAGCCTCTTTGTTATGGGGACCCGGTTTTTTCCGATATGTTTGTGAAGCATATAGATAAGACATGCCAAGAAATGGAAAAAGAATAAATATTTGTTTCTGTTAAAAAACTTGAGGAAATCGACTGAAATCATTACTTTTGCACTCATTATCTCAAACAATAGAAGAAAATGGCTGAATCGAATTTTGTTGATTACGTGAAAATATATTGCCGTTCGGGAAAAGGCGGACGAGGCTCTACACACATGCGTCGTGAAAAATACGTACCCAATGGTGGCCCCGACGGTGGCGATGGTGGTAGAGGAGGTCATGTTATTTTGCGGGGAAACCGCAATTATTGGACATTACTTCACTTGAAATATGACCGTCATGTGTTTGCTACTCATGGCGGAAATGGTTCCAAAAATAAGAGTTTTGGTAAGGATGGTGAAGATAAAGTCATCGAAGTACCTTGTGGTACAGTGGTTTATAATGCTGAGACCGGTGAATATATTTGTGATATTACCGAAGACGGACAAGAAGTTGTCCTGCTGAAAGGCGGACGAGGAGGCCTGGGTAACTGGCATTTCCGCACTGCTACTCGTCAAGCACCGCGTTTTGCACAACCGGGAGAACCGATGCAGGAACTTACGGTTATTCTAGAATTGAAATTACTGGCAGATGTCGGTTTGGTAGGTTTTCCCAATGCCGGTAAATCGACTTTGCTTTCCACCGTGTCGGCTGCACGTCCCAAGATAGCCAATTATCCGTTTACTACGCTTGAACCCAATCTGGGTATTGTGTCTTATCGCGAAGGGAAATCTTTCGTTATGGCAGATATTCCCGGTATTATTGAGGGAGCCAGTGAAGGCAAAGGATTGGGACTCCGTTTCTTGCGACACATTGAGCGTAATTCATTATTACTTTTTATGGTGCCCGGAGATACAGACGATATCCGCAAAGAATATGATATATTGCTGAATGAACTGGCTACCTTTAATCCCGAAATGCTGGACAAACAGCGCGTGTTGGCTATCACAAAATCCGATATGCTGGATGAGGAGTTGATTAATATGCTTGAACCGACTCTTCCGAAAAATGTTCCACATATCTTCATATCTTCTGTCACTGGCATGGGCATCCAACAACTGAAGGATATGCTGTGGACAGAGCTGAATAAGGACAGCAACCGTTTAGAAGGTGTCCGTACCGAAACAATTGTCCATCGTGCCAAAGATGTAGCCAAATTGCAAGAAGAGCTAAAGGCTATGGGTGAAGACGAAGACTTTGAATTTGAATATGAGGACGATGACGATGATGATTTTGATTATGAATACGAGGAAGAAGATTGGGACGAAGAAAAGAAATGAAACGGCTGACATCAGATAATAAAATGTTGGGATATGAGCTGATGAAGGCATATCCCAACATTTCTTGTTTTTCTACTACCCGTCATGGAGGGTGCAGCGAGGGAAATTATGCTTCTTTTAATTGCACCGGATATTGTGGGGATGAGGCAGAGCATGTGCAGAAAAATCGTGAAATATTGTGTGAACTTTTGCCACAGAAACCTTTGGAATTAATTATTCCCCATCAAACGCACAGCACCAATATCGGTGTAATTGATGATGCCTGTATCAGAGCGAACAAGGAGAATCGGTTGGAAGATATTGATGCCATTATAACGGAACTTCCCGGCTATTGCCTTTGTATTTCAACGGCCGACTGCATCCCGGTGTTGCTTTATGACCCGACAAAGCAGGTCATTGCCGCTGCTCATGCCGGTTGGCGGGGTACGGTGGGAAAGATTGTGGCAAAAACTCTTGCAGTAATGAAAGAACGGTATGCTTCAGAGGAAAAGGATATAAAGGCCTGTATCGGTCCGGGCATCTCACTTGCTGCTTTTGAAGTAGGTGATGAGGTATACGAGACCTTTCGTACTGCCGGTTTTGACATGCGGCGCATTGCCCGTAAAGAAGAAAAATGGCATATTGATTTGTGGGAGGCCAACCGTTTGCAGTTGCTCGGCCACGGTGTAAAAGCGGAGAATATAGAGGTGGCGGGTATTTGTACCTATCAAAATTACCTCGATTTCTTTTCAGCCCGTCGGTTAGGAATCCGTTCAGGGCGAATCTTATCGGGAATCATGCTGCATCGCTGACGTAGCGGCGGATTGAAATTTAAAAGAAAAAATGGATTATGAAAATAGAAGTATCATCGGAAATAAGAACAGCTTGTCCGGCTTTTGCCGGGATTGCCATCTCTGCCAAGGTGGTTAATACGGCGTACAATGAAGAATTGTGGAAGAAGATAAATGAATTTACTGTCCGTTATCGTGAAATGTATACGACGGATTCCATCAAAGATATGACGACTATTCATGCTACTCGCGAGGCTTATAAGAAATGTGGCAAGGACCCCAGCCGTTACCGTCCTTCGGGAGAAGCACTATGCCGCAGGATACTTCGCGGAGTTTCACTCTATCAGATAGATACATTGGTAGATCTTATAAATCTGGTATCTATCCGTTTTGGTTATTCTATCGGAGGCTTTGATGCGGATAAGATAGTCGGCGACGCTCTTGTTTTGGGTATCGGCAAAGCCGGAGAACCGTATGAAGGCATTGGGCGCGGTGAACTGAACATAGAAGGAATGCCTGTTTATCGCGATGCGGTTGGCGGAATCGGGACACCTACCAGTGACAATGAACGTACAAAACTGGAATTGGGTACAACTCATCTGCTTACCATTATTAATGGTTATAGTGGAAAAGAGGGACTTCGGGATGCTGCCGACTATATGATTGAGTTGCTGAAAGAGTTTGCATCGGCAGAAGATATCAAACAGATTGAATTTTAACTCCTGAAACAAGCCATGAAAAGAGCCACATCTATCCTGTTATTGGTAATCCTGACGATTGCAGCTTGGGGAGGAGAACCGGCAAAGAATTTTACCGCTATGGAAATCAACCATATACGTGTAAAAACACCGGGGCTGTTCTCTGCGCACAAAAGTTTCAGCCTTCATTTGGACAGCCTGCAAGATAATGAGTTCTGCTTTCCGCTGCCGGGTGGAAAGTTGATTTCTTCCTATGGGGGACGTCGCGGGCACAGTGGGGTCGATATCAAGACAAAAGCAAATGATACAATTCGGTGCATATTTGATGGTGTCGTAAGAATGGCAAAACCTTATGCCGCTTATGGAAATGTGGTGGTAGTGCGTCATACCAACGGATTGGAAAGTGTTTATAGTCATAATTCAAGGAATCTGGTGAAATCGGGGGAGGTAGTAAAAGCCGGAACACCACTTGCTCTTACCGGCAGAACAGGCAGAGCTACCACAGAACATCTTCATCTGGAGTTTCGGATAGACGGCCAACACTTCAATCCGAGTCTTGTTCTTGATTTAAAAGACCGTACTTTGCGTAAAGATAAACTTATCTGTACAAAACTCGGTAACAGAATAACAGTAAAATCTAAATTAATAAATAAACAATAAGAGGATGGACATAGAAAAAGCAATTACCGATGGAATCGTTTTCAAAGGTGGAAAGTCGTCGGGTAGAAAGAATGAAGAGAAAGTGAAAACGAAAGCGAAGAAGAAAAGTTATATCACCGGACTTCATGGCTCGGGTTCGGCCAAAATGAAAGCCGATATCCGAAAAAAACGTGCTAATCGCCATAAAGGAAAGTAAAATAGTTAGTGCTTTGTTAATTATTAGATATTAACGATTTATCCCTTATTTCATAATAAATCTTTTGAAAAAGGAAGTATTTATGTTGCATAACATAAATATAAACGATACCTTTGCGCCGCACAATACAGAAGGGTGCTGATTCCTTCTATGTAACAAATAGGTTAATGTTTAATTTTGAGAACAAAAGAAAGATGAAAAAGATTGTATTGGTGTGTATTGTGGCTATTATGGCTACTGCTGCACAGGCGCAGATTTATGTAGGTGGAACTTTGGGTTTCAGTTCTGTTAAGACTGAAAATAGTGATGCCGAATTAAAGACTACTACTATCAAGCTCTTGCCTGAAATAGGTTATGAACTGGATGAGAATTGGTCGATTGGTACAGTTGTGGGGTATCAGTATAGCAAAACGGGCGATTTGAAGACCAACACTTTTACCATTGCTCCTTATGCTCGCTATTCTTTTCTGCAGAGTGATTTAATCAAATTATTTGTAGATGGAGGATTCGGCTTTTCTACAGCTAAAGTAAAGGGAAGCGATGCTGCAAATTCTTGGAACATTGGTTTGAAGCCGGGATTGGCAATTAAGCTGTCTGACCGTTTTTGTTTGGTTGCTAAGTATGGTTTCTTAGGATATTCACAGGATGAAACTCCCATGGGAACTAAAACGAAAAACTTCGGTTTGGATTTAGATACTGATGAGCTGAGCTTCGGTTTCCACTATATTTTCTAATCGATTTTTAGACATAGGTTTAAAACTTGTCGGGAGGGGGATTGTGTCAAAACGTTGATAATGATGTCATTTTGTTAGTAGGAAAGAGGTTTGCTTGCCCGAAAATGTTTTGTGTATTATTTCCAAGGTCGTGACCGTTGGTTCGGGCAGGCAAATCCTGCCCCTACAGTTGACGATTTGTAGACCATTTTAGTTTTGATACCCTCCCCCTTTCTTTATTTTTTCAATAATTAATGGTGGAACAAGCGGACACCTGTAAATGCCATGGTAATTCCATATTTGTCACAAGTATCGATAACGTGATCATCGCGTACGGAACCTCCGGCTTGTGCAATGTACTCCACTCCGCTTTTATGTGCGCGTTCTATGTTGTCGCCAAATGGGAAGAAAGCGTCCGACCCCAGTGAAACTCCTTTCATTGTATCCAGCCATGCGCGTTTTTCTTCACGCGTCAGTACTTCAGGTTTTTCGGTAAAGAATTGTTGCCAAACTCCGTCAGCCAATACGTCATCGTGGTCTTCGCTGATATACACATCAATAGTATTGTCGCGGTCGGCACGGCGGATTTTTTCTATCCATGGCAAGTTCATTACTTTAGGGTGTTGGCGCAGATACCAGATGTCAGCCTTGTTGCCTGCCAGTCGGGTGCAATGGATACGGCTTTGCTGTCCGGCACCGATACCGATAGCTTGACCGTCTTTCACATAACATACAGAATTACTTTGTGTATATTTTAAGGTGATAAGGGCGATAATCAGGTCGCGTTTGGCCTCTTCCGTGAAGTGTTGGTTCTTTGTCGGAATATTAGTCAGCAAGCCTTCGTCCAGTTTGATTTCGTTACGTCCTTGTTCAAAAGTAATACCAAACACATCCTTGTGTTCAATGGGGGCAGGACGGTAAGACGGGTCAATCTTGATGACGTTATAAGTACCTTTACGTTTGTTTTTCAAGATTTCGAGCGCTTCAGGCGTATAGTCGGGAGCAATGACACCATCCGATACTTCACGGTTGATGAGCCGTGCGGTTGCTTCATCGCATGTATCGCTTAAAGCAATGAAATCTCCGTAAGAAGACATACGGTCGGCGCCTCGTGCACGCGCGTATGCTGTTGCCAATGGGGTGAGAGGAAGGTCGTCTACAAAATAAATTTTCTTCAGTGTTTCACTCATTTCTATGCCGACAGCAGCTCCGGCGGGGCTGACGTGTTTGAAAGATGCAGCCGAAGGTAGTCCGGTGGCTTCTTTGAGTTCCTTTACTAACTGCCAGCTATTGAATGCATCCAGAAAATTAATATATCCGGGGCGTCCGTTCAATACCTCGATGGGCAATTCTCCTTCTTGCATAAAGATGCGTGACGGCTTTTGATTGGGATTGCAGCCGTACTTTAATTCTAATTCTTTTGCCATAGTTTTATGTATTTCAGTCTATTGGATTTTCATTTGGACAAAGATAAAGTTTTTTTGAAGAAAAATATTGCTTTTAATAAAACTTTCATATCTTTGCCTCTTGATGAAGGCATGTTTAGTTTTCATATTATTCATTGGGATAAGTCTGTTATTGGGGTGTTCGCGCCACTATCGGTCTTATCCGCTTTTCATGGAGCAAGCCCAAAGCTGTGTGGAAACAGCCCCCGACAGCGCCCTGCATTATCTCTCTTTACTGAAAGACAGCATCGGGTGTGAACCCGAAGAAACGCAAATGTACTATCATTTGCTCACCATTAAAGCAGAAGACAAGTTATATACCCGCCATACCTCCGATTCGCTTATCAACCTTATTGTGAAATTCTACGATGAGCATGGTGACAAGAACAAACTGATAGAGGCATACTATTATCAAGGCAGTGTATATCGCGACCTGCATGATGCCCCGAGTGCTTTGGATGCCTTTCGTGAAGTGATTAGCCGGAGCAAGGAACTGTCGGCCGCCGACAAGAAGCAATCCGCTGATTTAATGGCACGAACCTATAATCAAATGGGAACCTTGTTTGCTTATCAAGGGCTTTACGATGAATCATTGCAAGCCAACAGGGAATCGGTAAACTGTTATCTGGCACAAGGGAAAGAAAATAAAATCTTTTATGCACTAAGAGATATTGCACGCATGTATGATGCCAAGCATCAAAAGGACAGTGCGCTTCATTATTATCAAAAAGCATACCGCACTGCATTATCCACTCACAGTCCTCATAAAGCATACATTATTTGGGGGGAATTAGGCAGTTTTTACTATTATAGTTTGGGAAAAGCCGATTCCGCCAAACAAATGCTTATTACCGCCCTCAATCATCAACCGGACATGGCAAACGCCCTGTTGGTATTAGGCGATGTCTATCGGGGTGAAGCCCGGTGGGACTCCGCCTGTTATTACCTGCATCAAGCCATCGAATATGGTGATATTCAAAAACAGCATAGTGCCTACCGACATTTATCATCCATTGAGATTCAAAAGCACAATTATCCCCAAGCCACAACATATCTCCGGCAGGCCCAACTGTTGGCAGACTCCATTAAAGAGATTACCCGAACAGAAGCGATTACCAAAATAAACTCCCTGTATAATTATCAGCACATCCAGAAAGAGAACTATACATTCCTGCTGGATAATGAAAAGAAGAGTACTTTCTTATGGATACTTGGCTGTATATCTGTGGTCATCATGGGGGTAGCTATCAGTGTCTATTTCCATTACAAAAAGAAAGTACAAAACACTCGCCTACAAATGCACAAGCTTAGCAAACTAAAAGAAGAACAAGAAGCAAAAAGCATGAAAGCCCATGAAGAAAACATCTGCAAAATAAAAGAATTAGAGCAAAAACAAATAGAAACAGAACCACGAGTAAAAGAATTAGAGCAAAAACTAGTCGAGCAAGAAGGGGAAATAACAGAAAAGGAAACACTATTGAAAGCGCAAAAGGAAGAATTAGAGCAAGCAAAAGCCCTGCAAAACTTGCTCCTGGCTCAAAAAGAGGAACTGGAAGCTAAAAACAAAGAAATTATCGCCTGTCTAAAAAAACAAAAAGTTTTACAAGACTCCCTGCGTCAGACTTCCATCTATCATTTTTTCCATCAGGCATGTACCAAGGCAGACAGCAAAATAACTGAAGAGAAGTGGTCAGAGCTACAAAAAGAGGTTGATACCGCCTATCCCAACTTCAGCAAGCACCTATATGAGTTATCTCCAAAATTATCAGTCATCGAACTGCGAATATGCTATCTAATGAAGATTTCAATTCCACCAACCCATATTGCCATTTTCACCAATCGCACCAAAGCTGCCATAAGTAATGCTCGTACCCGCCTTGCAAAGAGACTACTGGGAGAACAAAACTCTACCGAAAAACTGGATGCTTTTATCTCTGATTTACAGTAGATTATAGCCTGTAGTGTACTAATTGTGTACTTTAGAAAGTACAAGAAGTCATCTGTGTACTAAAAGTGTACTAGCTCTTGATGATACATTAAAATGTTTTTCTCATATTTGCCTAAACTTTAAAACGAAATGCAAAATATGAAAAACGCAGTATTAGTATTAACAGCTTTTCTTCTTCTCTTTCCATATAAGTTAATGGCAGAGAATAAAGTAATCTCTATTGAAGATGGATGGAATATTGAAAATGATCGTTCTATTTCATTTGCCCCTCAACTATCCATAGACGAACAGAACATCTATATCTATTCCGAAAAGGAATTAAATGATTTGGAAGTGATAATAAAAGACTCTTTGGGCAATGTTATTTATTATAATGTAACTACCGTTTCCGAGTATACCACTTATCCCATTAATATAACAGACTTTAGAACAGGAAATTATACCATACAAATGATAGAAAAATATAACTATATAAAAGGAATTATTTATATAGAATAGGAACTAAATCAAATAATCATTCTATTAATATAAACAGTAATCTTATGCATAAGAAAGACGATTACATTTTACAGAATATAGCCAACCATTTGATTATCAATTGTAGTTTCTCGAAAAATATTGGACTACTATATGGTACTATGGGAATTATCATTTTCTTTTATCACTATGCACGATATTCAAAGAATCGAGTTTATGAAGAATTTGCAGAAACATTATTGAATGATTTTGCAGAACAAATACATTCTCATCTACCGATAGATTTTGAAAATGGATATTTAGGTATTGGCTGGGGAATAAAATATTTGGGCCACCAAAAATTTATTAATGAGGAAAATATAAATAGTATACTTGAAGATATAGATAAAAAAATTATGGAACGTGATTTGCGAAGATGTGTAGACACATCTTTAAATCAAGGATTAGAAGGTATTTTCCATTATATCCTATTTAGGCTTTATAATAGTAAAACCACTACTTTTGACCTAACATATTTATCAGAGCTTTTCAGTTCCGCAAACAAGCTTAAAGAATATTGTACAAATTCAGATTCTCTCTTTTTAATAAATCAATACATACAATGGTTTCAAAATAGAGAATTAGAGTATGAATGTACTATATTATTTAGAAAATTATATACTAAAGGACATTACAAATATAGCAATATTAACGAATGGGAATTAGGCATAGCTAATGGATATGCTGGTCTAGGATTAAATATAATGAAAATATGAAAACCAAATTATACATATTTAACGAGTCTTGTTTTGGAGGTTTATATGGAATCGGAACCTATATCAACCAAATAATCAGTTTCTTTTCTAGAAATGAAGAGGTTGAGACTCATATTTTCAATATAAGATACAATTGCAAAGAAGTTATTATATCTCAAGGCTCCTATCCTAACAATCATATTTATTATATCCCAGAGAAGAGCCATTTTCTAAATTATTTATACAATAAAGAAATATACTACAGAAATATATTCTTTATTCTAAGAGGATTTATAGAAAACAATAAAAACAATCGATTTCTTTTTTTCTATACTAATCATAAATACTTGATAGAATCAGTAAAACAATATTTTGGAAAAGGAAAAATATACTTTGTAATCCATTTCTTCCCTTGGAGTTTAGAGATCAAGGGAAATACATCTTATTTCAAACAAATAATATGCACAAATAGAAAGAAACTAAAAAACGATAAAGAAAGAAATGTATATGATTTCTATAAAAAAGAGATTTCTATTTTAAAAAAAATAGATTCCATCATATGTTTATCTGAATTTGCATATAATACTTTAATTAATATATATAAAGTGGAGAATAAAAAAATATGGGTTATCTATAATGGAATAAAAGATGAATTTCATAGAATGTCTTTAGCAGAAAAAAATACCATAAAAAGCAACCTTTTATTTAAAAGCAATGAAAAAATTCTACTATATGTAGGACGACTAGATGAAAATAAAGGCGGAAAAGAATTAATTAATGCATTCAAATTACTTCTTATTGAGGAACCTGATTGTAGATTGGTTATTATTGGCAATGGAGATGAAAGTATCTATTTTGAACAAATGCAAATGTATTGGTCTAAAATCATATTTTCAGGAAGATTACCAAAAGAATTAATATACAAGTTCTACCAAATTGCAGACGTAGGCATTCTTCCTTCTTTTGCTGAACAATGTAGTTATGTAGCAATAGAAATGATGATGCATGGCTTACCTATTGTAGGAACGGATTCGACTGGACTTTCAGAAATGATTATAGACGGGGAAAATGGTTATAAAGTCAATCTAAATGAAAATGAAAATGATGTATTTTTAGATACTGTAAGATTAAGTCAGTTAATAAAAAAGATAATAAGCAATCCTACCTTGAAGGAGTATTTATCACAGCAAAGCCGTTTAATTTTCAAAAATAAATATAATATAGAAGAGATGAAAAGAAAATATAGTAATCTATTTATAGCACAATAATAAAAGGTGATTGTCTATCAGCCATAAATGTGGACAAAATATTAATTCGTTTTACTATGAAAAAGCTTATAAAGCTAAAATTAAATCAACTTTGCAACAGCGAGTTGAAGAAACGAGAAATGAATACCATTAAAGGTGGCAAATGCTGCGTATGTGGTTGCCGTGGTATCTCTAGCGATTGGGATAACGGAAACGCAAATGTTGCGCACGGATATGAGCCTGCTGATGGTATGGGTGGTATGGGAGGAAGTATGTAATATTGGAAGAGTTAAAGAATAAAGAATCTTTAACTACACCTTTAAACAAACTTCTCCAAAAGACTATTTATTATTCTGAACGAAGTAAAGAATTCCTTAGAAGCTACATTGCTTCAGCAAGTAAATTCTTCACTTTCGTTCAGAATTATGCAAACAAAAAACACAGTTAAGTTTTACCCTAATATGAAAGAAATCATTTTCAACACCAAATACAATAACAAATATTTATACTTGGATGGTAATATTGTTTTCCTACATAACAATTTTTTCAATAGTATAGATGGTTCAACAGACAAATTGGATAATTATTATACTCGCAAATTCATATTTCTAAAAGAAAAATTATCAAAAGAGAGCAAAAATATTACATACACAACAAATATTACCCCTCAGATAATAAAAGAGAACATTGCAAATCTAAAGCAATTACTGATAGAAGTTACAGATGGGTGTAATTTAGCCTGTGAATACTGTGGCTATGGAAAATTATATGGTAATTATGATAAAAGAAATGGCAAAATGCAATCTTTTCAACAAGTTCGCATATTATTAGATTTTTTAATTAATGAATGGAACAGTCAATACAACAATTAATATAAAAACAATATTTATATTGGCTTTTATGGAGGTGAGCCATTACTAAATTTCAAACTAATTCATGAAGTTATAGAATATTTAGATTCAAAATGCATGAATAATATAATTTTTCAATATAACATGACTACAAATGCAATGTTACTAGACAGATATATGGATTATCTCAAAGAGAAGCAGGTTCATCTGTTAATAAGTATAGATGGTAACAAAGAGAATCACAGTTACCGAATAACAAAAACTGGAAAAAATTCATTTGACACTGTTTATTCCAACATATTAAAACTAAAAAATAAATATCCAGATTATTATGATAAATATGTTAATTTCAACTCTGTCCTTCATAATCGAAACTCATCTCATGAAATAAGTCAATTCGGAGAACATTTTTTAAATAAAATTCCTAGGATTTCCGAATTATCTAAAGTAGGCATTGCTGAAGAAAAATATAAAGAATTTGAAAGGATGTTTCGAGCCAAATTTGATATTACTAATAAAAAAATAGAAATAGATGAAAATACAGATGTAGAATCTGTATTAAATGATCCTAATATATCTATATTCAATTTATTTATAGACTCTTTTGTAAGTAACACATATAATAGTTTGCAAGAGCTCTTTGAGCAATCAGATAAAGAAATAGAATACTTCCCTACAGGAACATGCTTGCCATTCCAAAAGAAAATGTTCTTAACAGTTAATGGGAAAATTTTACCCTGCGAGAAAGTTGGACAAGAATATCCATTAGGACATGTAGATTCCAATAGCATACATATAGATTATAAAAGTATATCTGAGATATATTCTAAACTATACTCTGAGCTCATAAAATCTTGTGAAAAATGCTTTACATGGCATAATTGTGGGCAATGTGTATTTGTATTAAAAGGACAAGAAAAAAGTATGGCATGTAACACAATATGTTCAGCAAACAGAGCTTATAAATATCTTTCAACTAATATAACAACAGCAGAAAAATATCCTTTTATATATAAAAAATTAATTGATGAACTAGTAAACAAATAACAGCTATGGCAAAGGATTGGGAAAAATATTGGTTATATCTTGAGTCTTATACTTTTATTTTTAAAGGTGACGATAAGACTGTTTTATATAATACATTAAATTCAGCATATATTGAATGTCCTTCAAATGATTTGATTATGTATGCAATAGATAGTTTATTTAATAGCGAAAATTATTGCATTAAAATTTCCAGTGAAGAATATAATGATCCTGAATTCTATAATTTTATAAATATTATACGTGAATCTTTTTCTGGTGACTGTATACCCTGTAATGAAACAGCCAACAAGCCCTTTATCTTTAAACCTATCTTACGATTAAATGATAATTTCCACAAATTAGAATCAGAAGATAGAATTATAGAAGGACATAATATTTTATATTACCTAAATGAATTATCTCTATATATTACAGACTTATGTACGCTACAATGCCATCATTGTGCAGACTATAATAAGCAAGTACTTTTTTGTCGAAAAGGAAATGCATCCGCTGATTTTCCTTTCAAAGAATTGGATAAAATTTTATTGCATTTAAGCACAAGTAATATAGCAAAAATAAACTTTCTAGGAGGGAATATATTTCAGTACAAATATATGCAAGAACTTATAAATACTATAGGAGAATATAGGTTTAAATCGCATTTTTTCACACACATAGAGCATATTAACAAACATAGCGTTGAGATTATAAAAAAAATATTAGCAAAAAAAGGGTCATTCACAATATTAATTCCAACAATTACAACAGATATTAGTTTAAAAAAATATATAGACAATGAAAATATTGAATATACATTAATGGTTGATTCGGAAGAATCTTTATCTAAAGCTATTAATATTGTTACTACCAATCCTCTAGCAAAAATCAATATACGCCCATTTTTCAATGGCAGTAATATGGCTTTTTTCAAAGAAAATGTATTTATGGACTTGAATGACTTATTATCCTCACCTATAAGTAAAAAAAGTATATTTAGGCATCAAGTATTGAATGAGAATTTTTTTGGTAAAATGATTATTATGCCTAATGGAGAAACTTATTCTAACATAAATCACAATTCATTAGGAAATGCTTTTGACGACATACTTTCTATAAATAAATTAGTATATAAAGAAATGAGACATGGTAAAGCATGGTTTAAAGTGCGAGATGAAATTCCTTGCAAAAATTGCTGTAACAAAAGTCTATGCCCTTCTCCATCAAACTACGAAATTGTCACCAATAGAGTAAATTTATGCAATATAAAAAAATAAGATATGAGAACATTAAAGACAATATTAGCTGCATTAGTTTTGGCAATTACAGCAAGTTCTTGCCATAAAGACGGGGAACAGGCTGATGCCACTTCGCCATTAAAAGACAGTCCTGTTGTAGCCCAACAAGTGATTACCTTAAACGGAGACACAATCATTGTTTGTGATTTAAGTTTATTGAAAGATACCATTGATTTGCCATTAAGCACATTCGTTTCTGATTTTGAACTTGTAGATTTGGGAGAAGATGAAGAAGCATTGATAAAAGAGACCAGCGGTGGAGGGTCAATAGCCGTAAGTCCCAACTACATAGGAATTTATTCGGGTACAGGATATAAATTATTCGACAAGACAGGCAAATATATCACTTCTTTGTCTGCACGGGGACAAGGCCCAAACGAGTATGCCTTTTCCATTTATGACAGTTACATTGACGAAAAGAACGACAGGGCATATTTACTGCCAATGAATGGCAATAAAATACTTGTTTATGATTTAAAAGGAAATGCACAACCATACATTCCGTTGGCACATGAAACCACGAAAGGAAAGTTTTATGTAGATGACCAAAAGAAACTACTCTATGTAGCTAATATGCCTTTTTCTGATACAGCCTCAACTTTTTGGATACAAGACTTTGAAGGAAAGCTTATCAAAGAAATCATAGCCGGACACTTAAAGATTGTACCACCTGATTTCAGCAACGATATAAATGTATCCATGAATACAGAAGAAATAGACTACTCGGTATTCCATTGGAAGAATACTGTTGACACACTCTATCATTATAATGAAGCGGATAATAGGCTTGCGCCCTCTTTTACCGTCAATTTCAAGGATAATCCCATCCTGCACGATTATATAGAATTGCCTGATTACTATCTTATAAGGCTAATAGAAATAGAGTCTGACTACCGTTATATATATGGACTGATTGACAAAAAGACGCTAAAAGGAAACTATATCAAATTAAAGCTGGATATGCTGGGAAATATAGATGCCCCTGCATGGGCAATATTTGAAAGGGGATTATATACAGCTAATATTTACGCCTATTATTTACAGGGACAATGTGACAGGTTATCTGATTTGTCCTCATTACCTTCCGGCATTGCCAAGTACATTCAGGATTTACAGCAAAATGATTGCGAAGATTTAAATAATATAATCTTGATTGGGAGATTAAAGAAGAATACAGCAGAGTCTTTTATGATGAACGACAAAGACTATCAGGAGCAACCCCAAATGAACAAAACAGTTGACACTATAAAGAAAGAGAAAGAAGAAGTTTCTTTAAAAAGAACCGGTAAAAAGGAAGAAACCATTACTGAAGAAGATGATCCGAATCGTATTTACACCGGGTTTGGCGTTTTCTCGCATATACCATTATTAAAAGGCGGACTAGACTATTTCAGAAAGAACAACCGCTATAACGATTGGGATAGCAAAAACCCGAAAGAAACACTCATCGAATATGTAGTTGAGAAAAACGGAAAGGCTTCTCATGTGTCTATTAAAGAAAGCTCCGGTAATGCAGAACTGGACCAAGAAGCTATACGCCTAATAAAAGAAGCTGAATATACCGTTGCTAAATTGAAAAACGGGAAAGAAGCCAGGGCAGGAGGTATGATGATTAACGTAACCTTCCCTACCAAATAATGTTCTTATGATTATCAACATCAGGAGATAGAGCCACCTACAGGAGATATGTTTGACAACACGAAAAAAAATATCCCCCACTACTTCCAGTTGGATGCGATGGACTGCGGCCCCACCTGTCTGCGGATGATAGCCAAATATTACGGCAAGAACTATTCGCTGCAGACGCTCCGCGAGCGCTCCTTCATCACACGCGAGGGGGTATCCATGCTGGGCATCAGTGACGCGGCGGAATCCATCGGGTTCCGCACATCGGGAGTGCGTATTACCCTGAAGCAACTGGAGGAAGACGTGCCGCTGCCGTGCATCCTGCACTGGAACCAGAACCACTTCGTGGTGTGCTATGACATCAGGAAGAAAAGGAACGGATACAGGTTCCATATAGCCGACCCCGCCTCGCAGAACGTCATATACACCGAACAGGAGATGAAGAGGTGCTGGCTGGTGACAAGGACGGAAGGGGAAGAAAAGGGAACGGCACTCGCCCTGGAGCCGGCCCCCGGATTCTATGAACAGGAGGACGAAAAGGAGAAGGACGGCAGGAACAGCCTCTCCTTCTTCTTCAAGTACCTGTTGCCCTATAAAAGACAAATCGCTCACTTACTTCTGGGGATGTTGGCTGTGAGCCTCTTGCAGCTGATATTCCCTTTCCTTACGCAATCATTGGTGGATGTCGGGATTCGGGACGGGAACCTGGGCTTTATCACGCTGATTCTGATAGCCCAGCTCGTCGTCTCCGTTTCCCAGCTTTCCGTGGAGTTCATACGGAGCTGGATATTGCTCCACATGAACACGCGCATCAACATATCACTCATATCCGACTTCCTGATAAAGCTGATGAAGCTGCCGCTGCGTTTCTTCGACACCAAGATGATAGGGGACATCATGCAGCGCATCGGAGACCATAACCGCATCGAGAGCTTCCTCACCGGCTCATCGGTCGCAACGCTGTTCTCGTTTGTCAATTTCTTCATCTTCGGGTGGATACTGGCCTGTTACAATCCGGTCATACTGGGCATCTTCCTGGCAGGGAACACGCTGTATGTGTGCTGGGTGCTCGTGTTCATGAAATACAGGAGGGAACTGGACATCAGGCGGTTTGCACAGGCGGCCGGGGAACAGAGCAGCCTGATACAGCTGGTGACCGCCATGCAGGAGATAAAGCTGAACAACTGCGAGAAGCAGAAAAGATGGCAGTGGGAAAGGATTCAGGTGAAACTCTTCAAAATCAGCATCCGGGGGCTGGCACTGGGACAGGTGCAGCAGACGGGCTCCGTCTTCTTCAACCGGACCACGAACATCATCATCTCCTTCATCGCTGCCAAGGCGGTGGTGGACGGACAGATGACCCTGGGCATGATGGTGTCGCTGACCTACATCATCGGGCAGCTCAACGGCCCGGTCACGTCGTTCATCGGGTTCGCACAGCAGCTGCAGGATGCGAAGATAAGCCTCGAAAGGCTCAATGAGATACACGGGAAGGAGGACGAGGAGCAGGACATGGCCTCCAAGCTCTCCGCCCTGCCCGAAAAGAGGGACATCACGCTCAGCCACGTGTCCTTCAGCTATGACGGCGCGGACAGGGATTACGTGCTGGACGACGTGTGCCTGAGCATCCCCCGGCACAAGGTGACCGCCATCGTGGGTGCCAGCGGCAGCGGAAAGACCACGCTGGTCAAGCTGATGCTGGGATTCTACACGCCCGGCAAGGGGAGCATCAGGCTGGGAGAGACGCCGCTGGGAATGATAAACCCGCACCTGTGGAGGGCAAAGAGCGGGGCGGTGATGCAGGACGGATTCATATTTTCCGATACCATCGCGAACAACATTGCCGTAGGCACCGAACAGCCGGACATCGAACGGCTGAGGCATGCCGTGAGCGTGGCGAACATCAGGGAATTCATCGACTCGCTCCCGCTGGGCTACAACACCAGAATCGGCATGGAGGGGAACGGACTCAGCCAGGGGCAGAAACAGAGGCTGCTGATAGCAAGGGCCGTGTACAAGAATCCCGAATTCCTCTTCTTTGACGAGGCGACCAACGCCCTGGATGCCAACAACGAGAAGGAGATAATGGAACACCTGCACGAGTTCTACCGGGGAAAGACCGTAGTGGTGGTGGCGCACCGGCTCAGCACGGTGCGCGACGCGGACAAGATTGTGGTGCTGGACAAGGGGAAAGTGGCCGAAGAGGGCACGCACCGGGAACTGACGGAGAAACGGGGACTGTACTACCGGCTGGTGAAGAACCAGCTGGAACTGGGAAACTGAGGAAAGGAGGACGGCATGGACGAGGAACGGACACACAGGGAGATTGAACTGCGCAGCGAGGAGGTGCAGGAGGTGATGGGCAGGATTCCGCCCGCCATCCTCCGCTATGGGATTGTCGTGCTGCTGGGCATTATAGCCGTCGTCCTTGCAGGAAGCGCCTGCTTCAGCTATCCCGACACGGTGGAGACGGAGTTCACACTCACCACGCAGAACCCGCCCGCCTACATCATGGCGCAGAGCGCGGGAAGGATAGAACAGCTATATACTGCCAACTCCCAGCCTGTCGGAAAGGGCGACATGCTGGGAGTGATAGAGAACGTGGCACGCACCGAAGACCTGTTCGTGCTGCGGGAACGGATGAAGGAATGGAAGCAGGGCGGAAGCCGCACCGAGCAGGTGGGTACGATCTTTTTCCACCGGATAGCGGAGCTGGGAAGTGTGCAGGCGGCGTATTCGTCCTGCCTGCTGGCCTGGAACAACTACCTTCAGCACATGCAGGAAAGCAGGACGTATGAGACAGAGGTGACCAACACCGTGGCGGCACTGCTCAACGCCGTGGCCGAATGGGAGAAGAACTATCTGCTGACAGCCCCCGCGGATGGGACGGTGGCGTTCATGCAGCTGTGGAAAAGGAACCAGTACGTGGAGGCGGGAGAGACCATGTTTGTCATTGTCCCCCACGACGCAGCCCTTCCGGTGGGCAAGGCCCTGCTGCCCATGGAGGGAATAGGGAAAGTCCGGACGGGGCAACGGGTCATCATCCGGTTGCCGGCGTTTCCCGAACAGGAGTTCGGAACCATAGAGGGAAGGGTGGAGTCCGTCTCCCCCGTGCCCGACGAACAGGGAAGGTTTGTACTGGAAATAGCACTGCCGCAGGGACTGACCACCCGCTATGGCAAAGAACTGCCTTTGATAAAGACCATGACGGGAACGGCATCCATCGTCACGAAGGAAAAAAGCCTGCTCAGCAGGTTGCTGAATTTAAAATAAGAGTTTATGCTTAACAAAATGGGAGAAACGATTGCCTTGTTCCGCCTCTATCGCGACACAGGAGAAGAAGAATGGAGCATACGGGCGGAGGAATTGCTGGATGATATATGGAACGGATGTACCGAAGATATGTCATTGGCATACGGAGACGGCCTGTGCGGAATAGGGGCAGGAACGGAATATCTGATACAAAATGGTTTTGTGGAAGGAGACGCGGATGAAATCCTGGCAGAAATAGACAGCAGGGTGTTTGCCGCCATCAATGCCCGCCCACCATTCGATTTAAGCATTGAACAGGGAATATCAGGACTGGCTTGTTATTTATACCATCGGCTTTGCTACAGGAAGGATTCTGAGGAACCGGTCGTGCTGAACTTGAAAGAATACACCATCTATCTCATTGACTGGATAGCTGAAGCCTTACAAGATGATGCTACCGGCAAGGATTATTATGAAGTCTATTTCATTCTGGTCTTATTGCACACTCTGAATATAATGAATGCCAAAATAGAAAATCTATTGGAATGGTGCGACAAGGAAATAACAGCAGCTCATGTAAAGAACCGATAATCAAACGATGACAACCATTATGAAAGACACTCCTTCCATGCCTCCTGTAAGTATTGTGATTCCGTTGCGGATTGAATCAACGGAACGTGAAGCAAACCTGCACTGCGTATTGCAGTATCTGCTCCGGTCGCCGTTTGTATATATTGACTTGCTGGAAGCTGACAAAGAACGCCATTTCTTTTTCACTCATCATGAACGGATACGCTACCGTTTCGTGCATGACGAAGAACCTGTTTTCTATCGCACCCACTACCTGAACGAACTGCTGAGGGAGGCACAACATTCCATAGTCGGTATATGGGATGCGGACGTACTGATACCTGAAGCTCAACTGATTGCTGCCGTATGGCATGTCTTAGGGGGATGCGTCTTATGCTTCCCTTACAATGGGAAATTCCGTTTTCTGGAGAAAGAAAGAAGCAATGCCATTCGGAAAGACATGGATGAGCTGCAGGCCGGAGAAGGTTATTGCCTGCTGGGGCGACCGTCGGTGGGAGGAGCCTTTCTGGTGAATAAAACTAAATATCTGGAAGCGGGAGGTGAGAACGAAGGTTTCTACGGATGGGGGCCCGAAGATGCAGAGAGAGTAAAAAGACTGGAGATTCTGGAATTGCCGATAGCAAGAACGAAAGGATTGCTTTATCATCTCCACCATGAAAGAAAGCCGGATATAGGAGTGGATAATAGAAAAAAGGCACAGCATAACCAGAAAGTACTTCTAAATACTTGCCGGCAAAGCAAGGAAGAGTTGACAAAGGCACTGAAATGCCATACCGGAATATTTTCTTATTTAGACAACCATAACTGAAACCATTATGAATATAGCATTCCTTTCCTCCCTGAATCCGACAGACATACACAACTGGTCGGGAACATTATATTATATGTATCATCATCTGGAGAAAAATCACCGGCTCACTTGGACCGGTCGGCAGCAATTGGAAGAAGCCATCCAATTCCACCGGGAAAACTTCGGGGAAGACACTCCTTTCTCACCGGAGAAATATGCCCGGCTATTCGGAAAGATGCTGACCGATTTATTCCATTATGAATGCTATGACCTGATTATCTGCCGGGACTATTTCTTTTTAGCCTATCTGACAACGGAGATTCCTGTTATATATATTGGTGACACCACTTGCAGACTCTTCAACCAATACTTGAAAATCACAGATTCCCCAAGACTCGATTTAGCCGAAGAACTGGAAGAAAGAGCAATCCAAAAGGCGACACATATTGTATATGCTTCCGAATGGGCCAAAAACAGTGCTATCAACCACTACCATGCAGCACCTGAAAAAATCAGTGTTATAGAGTTCGGAGCCAATATAGACAACATTCCTGAGTATACCGGCCATGATTGTACATCTGCCTGCAACTTGCTCTTTATAGGTAAAAATTGGGAAATGAAAGGCGGGAATAAGGCTATTGACGTTTTCCGTTCTGTAAAACAGAAAGGTATTCCATGCACATTGACCATTATCGGAAGTACACCTGCGCCAATGCCAAAGGATGCAGATATTGTTGTTTATCCTTATATCGACAAGTCATCAGCCGAAGGGCAAAAACTTTTTGAACAAATACTCCGCCAATCCCATTATCTGATTGCCCCTACTCTGTTTGACTGTTTCGGCATTGTATATTGCGAAGCCTCTGCATACGGCATACCTGTACTGACCACCGATGTGGGAGGTATCAGCCAGGCTGTCTGTAATGGGCACAACGGATTCTTGTTTGCTGCCGATGCTCCCGCATCCGATTATGCAGATAAAATCATAGATTTATATACGCATAAAGATAGGTATGCCAATCTCGGAAGAGAATGTAGGAAACATTTTGAAACGTGCTTGAATTGGAATGTTTGGGAGAAGCGCATGAACGACTTGCTTGTTTCCATAAAAGAAAGGGAAGAAGGGACTTATATCCCCGTATACGCCATTAATATGAAAGAAAGGGAGGAAAGAAGGAAACATATCGTTCGTGAATTTGAAGGAAAACCGGAATTTGAATTTCACCTTGTCGAAGCATGCACCCACTCCAAAGGTACGATTGGGCTTTGGAACAGCATAGTAAAGGTGATAAAGATGGCTAAAGAACAGGAAGAGGATGTAATTGTCATCTGTGAAGACGACCACTTCTTTACCGAGAATTATTCCCCCGGACTGTTATTTAAAGAAATCCGGGAGGCGTATATGCAAGGAGCCGAACTCTTATCGGGGGGTATCGGAGGATTCGGACAAGCCATTCCTGTCGGGTATCATCGTTATTGGGTAGACTGGTTTTGGAGTACCCAATTTATTGTTATTTATTCATCTGCGTTTGATACTATCCTGTCCTACGAATTTCAAGAGGATGATACTGCCGATGGGGTACTGTCCGAAATTATTTATAACAAGATGGTGATTTATCCGTTTATCTCGGAACAAAAAGATTTTGGATATTCGGATGTCACCTTGGGAAATATGGAATACCCGGGAAAAATCAGGGAATTCTTCAAAAGGGCCAATGCCAGATTCAAAATGATACGAACCATTCAGGATTTATCTGTGCCCAAGTATTAATGTTTGTCTAAATTCAAACATTCTCAATGGGTATCTTGTTACATTCCATCACCCGGTACACATTTTCCCTGGTGTCTGCTTACCCATACCGGATTGTCGTATGGGATAGACGGGCGCAATAACATATATACGTATAGTCTTATACATACGTATGTGTGGGCCGATACGTATATACGTGCAGGCTCACGCGTATATACGTGTAGGCTCACGCCACCGTATGTGTGATTGACCGATGCGTACATGCACATTAAAAAGAACAGGCAGCTCACACCGAGTGCTGCCAAAAGACCTTGATGTTTTCAAAAAAGATGGTGGTGTTTCAATAAAAGGCTTTGATGTTTCTTAAAAACCTCCAAGTCTTTTTTTTAAAGCCCGGCGTGTTTTTATGTAATGGCAGGTGGAATTCTCCCCTCATTAAGCCGGTCATTCCTCTTTTTCCGTTCATCCTTACATTTTAGTTTTAACAAGCGGATAATCAATCGGTTAAGAATGACAGGACCTCCCCTCATCCTCCTTTCATCCGTGCCTCCCAAGTCCCTTCACAATCTGCCTTCAGCCTTTGTCTCGCCAGAAGAAGTTTTACAGATGAAAGGAGGCTGAAAGGGGAATGACAGGATGTCCCTTCACAACCGACCCCCCCATCGGCAGGACGTTTCGACAGTAGATGAAAGGAGGAAGGAAGAAACAGGTTTCCGCTTGTAGGGCGAAAAAACGCAGTTATTTTTATGGATTCAGTCATTGCACGACAAGCCATTTTAGGTATTTCACGGTTACTGCTTATTTTCCTCCCCCTCTTGCGGTGGATTCAAAGAAACAGTATACAGCAATAGCAGATAGAGCCCCAAAGTTCTTTGAACTCAACATACCGTCGATGCACGATAAGAACGATGCATTTGTCGGATGAACCATACCCTTCTACGTGCGCATACATGCGCGCCCGCAATATAATTATGTGTGTTCCATTTCCTTCCTGTGCTGTTGTTTTCAAAAAGTACTTGTGATGTCCTGTTGTAAATCAGCGTGTTACAAACAAGTTTCAAAAAAGTGTAAGAAAAATCAGATGATATGTTTGGCAGTCAGGTTGAAACCGCATACCTTTGCATCCGCAATCGAGAGAGATGCGGCACTGAAACAGTGTGTGACTGACTTGGTGAGACAAACGTAGGAGAGTTTCTCCTTTATAAAGGATTCTGCACCCGATATCTTACCTTAGCCGGGCTAAGGGAGCGAGAAGGGATAAGACCTTTTGGAGCATGCAACCAACCGCCTGAAAAAAAAGTTCAAAAAAACTTTCGAAAACATTTGGTGGTTAAAAATAAATCTCTTACCTTTGCACCCGCTTTTCAAACGAAAGCACATAAAGAAGAGTTCTTTGAAACGATTATAGATAAACAAACAAGTAGTACAAGTCTGCATGTTATATAATATATAATGTGTAGGAAAACAGAAACCGTCAATTATAGATTATTGATAGATTTGGTTCTTGAGCAGATTATCAACTTAAGTGTTGAAAAATAATATTTTTACAATGAAGAGTTTGATCCTGGCTCAGGATGAACGCTAGCTACAGGCTTAA
>OHPB01000166.1_pt1 | contig 51099 bp, 41 predicted proteins | sample 1577621 | NCBI WGS metagenome assembly OHPB01 (sample SAMEA3879577, study PRJEB24766) | human gut metagenome | biome: human-associated habitat; feature: feces | place: USA | collected 1985/1987 | reverse complement strand
GTTCCAGTTCCAGTTCCAGTTCCAGTTCCAGTTCCAGTTCCAGTTCCAGCTCCAGTTCCAGTTCCAGCTCCAGTTCCAGCAGCAATTCCTCTTCCTCCCTGTCTTCCTCATCCAGTGAACCGCCCACTGAAGAAGAACCCTGCCCCTGTCCCTGCTCCTGTGATGAGGAAGGAGACGAAAACTGCGTCCAGCAGCAGCCCACTCCGGGCGACCCCGACGATGAACAGGACTGCCAGGGCAATGCCTGTGTTAATCCCCCCTCTGCAGGAGGCCCTCCGCCTCCCCCTCCTACCAGATTCATGCGCATGGCACGCTCTTCCACACCCCTTACCCCAAGCTCCAACAGCGGGCCTTCCATGCGCTACAACCACCCCATGGCATGGAGCGCCTCCTTCTCTCAAGAGGAAAGACGAGTCACCGTCAAACGCCCCTCCGGAAGCCATATCTATTTCAAGGCAGAAATGGGAAGTTCCGAGGCCTCTCCCATCGGCAGCTCCAGGAAACTGAGCTATCGGGTACGATTGCTCAATGAAGACCCCACTCCCAATACCCAGGGTACACCAGCCTACATGGACATGGCGCTTCCTTCCGGCATGATCCTGCGCTTCTCGGTAGCCACTGGAGAGGTCGTCTCGGTCACCAGTTCTTCGGGTCATGTCATCTCTGCCGAGGAGTATGCCCGCAAGGTCCAAGTGGCCTACAACCCGGACGGCTCTCTCAACAGCGTCTATTCCCGGGCTCAGGGGCTGATGCGAAGCATTCCCGGAAACAACAGCCTCACTCTGGAGTGGTACGCTCCCGGGAATGTCTCTGCATCCCATGATGGGGAATTTGTGGTTACCGGAGAGCCCTACAAGACGGCCGTTTATAGAACTTCCATGGAGGATGGCGTAAAAATAACTTACATCACCAATCAACGGGCCGGGCAGGAACCGCGGGTTATCGAACGCCGCGAGGAAGGAAACAAAATAAGCATCATCAAGGGAGAAGGAGATGAACGCATCGTGCGCACGATTGAACGCAACGCCCTGCCCGGCTCCAAGTGGGAGCGGATTGAAACGGTCAGGGGCATCAATGATTCCCGGCCTTCCAGCAGTACGCGCACGGTGAAGAAGTATACCGACGGAGGCTGGCTGACCATCAGCAGTACGGAAGGGTACAATACCCCCTTGGCCCAAACGACACTCTACACATACAACGACCAGTACCGGGTGTCATTGATCATCCAGCCCAACGGGGGCTACACGCGTTATGAATACGACGATCAGGGCCGCTTGGTTCTGCAGGCCATGCCCTGGGCAGGAGGAGGAGAAAAGGGAACGCGTACCACTTATGCAGACCTGCGTTTCAACGATTACCGGCCGGCCACGGAAAGAGAGGTAATCATTGCAGAAGACGGGACGGAAACCGTCTTGCGAACAAAAGTCTACACGTATGAAGACACTCCTCAGGTGAACCGAACGACGGTAGCAGAAACGGCCCTGGGCTCAAACCAAGTCCACGTGAGTATGGAAGAAACTTATGGGGAAGCAGCACAATATCCCTACGCCCGGGGCAGGAAGAAGCTCTCTGAAGGTATTGACGGCATACAAACCGTTTACACCTATGAAGCCGCTACGGGCTACGAAGCCGTCCACAAGAGAACGAAAACCGTCCAGGTGAATGGATGCATCCTTTCCGGCCAGAGTACCAGAAGCGAGGAATACATCGCAGAGAATGGTATGATCACCAGAAGAGAGAACTATGTTCACACAGGTGAAAATTGGTCTCTGGTTTCCTCGGAAGACTATGAATACGATGCCGAACTCAGACTTGTCAAAACTACAAGAGGTAATGGTAGAACCAGCACGACGGAGTGGATGTGTTGCGGGCCTTTGAGGGAAACGGATGAAGACGGAGTGGTCACCAGCTACAGCTACAACTCGGCCAAGCAACTAGTGGAAGTCATCCGCTCAGCCACTGAAACCACACCCGAAACGATTGTATCCTACACGAGAGATGCCGATGGAAAAATCATTTCCACGCGCTCTGATGTCGGCGCCCTGGCAATAATTGAAAGCACCGAATACGATGATTTGGGAAGAGTTGTTTCCCGAACGGATAACTTAGGCCGCATAACACGAACCAGATATAACCAAAACCAGCTCATTACAATAGAAACACGACCTTCCGGTGCTACTTTGACAACTAAAAAGTATTACGATGGTTTTACTCTCTGGCAGGGTGGAACCGGCCAGAGAGAAATCGAAACCCAGCTTGAGTTGACGGAAGAAGGCATCCTTACCACAACACTGTCTCAAGGAGCAGTTCTTTCCCGAGTTCTGCAAAACGGCTTTGGAGAAACTATCAGGCAAGAACAGCCCCATGCCAAGGGAGGCTTTACAACCACGTTCCACTTCTATAATGACAGGGGTCAACTCATCCGCACCCAAAAGGAAGACATGGCGCCCATAATCACCGTCTATGATGCCCTGGGCCATACGATGAAACAGATCGTCCTGCTGGACGAGCTTCATCCGGAATCCCCCGCAAAGAATAGGATATCGGAAAGTTCTTCCTGCTACCGCATCCGGGAAGAGGGAATCTACGAGGTTGAATCCTCCATCTTCTACAATGCCCAGGGGTTACCCCTTATCCAGACTACAGAAACCATGGTTTCCAGACTGGACCCCGTATTGGAAAGCAAGAAGATTTTCACTGACGTATACGGACAACAAAGTATCCAGTGGGTGGAGTACACCGCTCCCTCCAAGCGAACCCAGTACAGTCAAATACCAACCTCAAACATTACAGCCACCGCTGTCGTCGTAGACGGATTTACAATAAGCCAAACCGATTACGCCAACATCCGTTCCTCACAACAGCGTTCCTATACCACCACGGGTACTATTCTGAAAAAAACCGACGGACGCGGCAACACCACCATTACGGAGACGGATCTTGCCCAGCGTCCGGTCAAAGTCACCGATGCTGCCGGCAATGTTACCAGAACCAGTTACCATCCCTGCTGTGATGCTCCCGCCTGCATTACTGACGCATTGGGGGGAGTCACTTGCTATTCCTATGACATTCGCGGACGAAAAACGGCGGAATACGGCGATGCCATCCGGCCATCCTGCTTTGCTTATGACGACAGCGACCATCTGATTGCCCTGACCACCTTCCGGGCGAATGAGGAGAACATCACGACCGATCCTTCCAACCGTACTGACGGAGACACCACCACATGGATGTATGATGCAGCCACGGGAATGGAATTAAAGAAAACGTATGCTGACGGATCCTGCGTTCTCAAAACCTATGACCGGTTCAACCGTCCGGAAACGCTCGCCAAGGCACGAGGTATCGTCACAACGTACGCCTATGCTCCTCTTACCGGGGAACTTCTTTCAGTCAGCCACAGTGATCATACGCCGGGATGGAACTTCACTTATAATCATCTGGGGCAGATGACCTCAATCACCGATGCTTCGGGGCTCAGGGAAGCCTCCTACGACGCTTATGGCAGATTACAGCAGGATGTCTCGTTTGGTAGCGTGGAAAGCTGTATCCAAGAAGATTTCGACGCCTTCGGACGTCCCTGTGGGTACCGTCTGATGATCGGCACGAGCACTGTGCAGCACTCTCATCTTGACTATGACCGGAAAGGAGTCATTATTAGAATGAATCTGGAAGATTTGGACATTCCCTTTACATGGGAATACGAAGAAACCAGCGGATTCGTAAAACAACTTTCCTATCCCAACGGCATGGTCCGCAAGAATACCTACCATCCCACGCTCAACCTCCTGGCCTCCATCGGTTACGAAGACTCCAGGAATGGCGATGCCTTGGCTGACTACGCCTACCGCTACGACGAGCTGATGCGTCCGGTGCAAAGACAGGATTCCCGGGATGGGGGTACGCCCGCAACAACGAGGGACTTTTTCTACAACAGCCGCAGTGAATTGATGGAAGATCAAATCCGAGAGGAAGAAAGCTTCACGTACCAGTACGACAACATCGGCAATCGCAAGACCGCCCGGGAACTGGCAGAGGAACTCTCGTACGAAGCTAACTGGCTCAACCAGTACACGGAGGTGAGCAGAAACGGCGCCCCGTTCACGCCCACTTACGATGCAGACGGCAACCAGACCAGGGTCCAGACATCCAAGGGAATCTGGGATGTAACCTATGACGCCAACGACCGCCCCGTTACCCTGGCAAGCGAAGACGGACGAACAATCATTGCCTGCGGTTATGACGCTCAGGGACGCCGCTTTGAGAAAAAAGTCACCGTTGACGGAACACCCCGCAGCCATACCTGCTATTTGTACCGGGGCTATCTGCAGGTAGCCGAACTGGATATGATGCATCCCGAACCCGTGCTGGTGAAGAGCCATTTGTGGGATCCAACGGAACCGAGAGCCACGCGCCTCCTGATGACAACATGTTGGAAGAACAATGGAATGGAGATGGATGAACATTTCTACTGCATGCATGACTTGCTGAAGAATGTTACTTCTATCTTCGGCAGCCAGCAGGAAAGAAGAGCCCTTTACGACTACGCCTCCTTCGGCACGCCCCTCACAATCCAGGGAGACATGGCCGAGGCCAACAAAATCCGTTTCTCCAGCGAATACATGGATGAAGAATCGGGGCTCATCTACTACAATTACCGCCATCTCAATCCCTGGGACGGCAGGTGGATTAATCGCGATCCGGGAGAAGAAAATAATGGGATTCATCTCTACAGATTTGTTGACAATGCAACGCCTGTTCGATTCGATTATCTGGGACTGTTTGATTGGAACCCGTTCGGACCTACCACAAGAACCTTCACAATTACAGAAACGGAAAACAAAATCCAGCAGTCGTTCTCCTTGATTTGCACGGAGGATACAACCCAGACTCTGGAAACGGTCAAAGCATCTTTAGGTGCTGATTCCTTAGGGTTCACGTATACTGAAGCCCAAACCCTATTTGGAGAAATTGATTATACCAGCTCCCTGTCGCTTACCAAGACAGGCCCCAATACTGTACTTGCAAGCTTGACCAAGGCTACGTGGAAATGTACGGAGGATACTTCAATTTTTGTAAGCAGACTGACAAATCCCGGGAACCCCCAACCACCATTGTGGGGTACGGGAGTCAATCTTACTGTTGAAGATGCAAAAATTCTATTTGAAGCAAAATACTCAAAGGAAGCAATGGCTATTGGGACCAGTATCAATGTATTATGCTCTGGAGGATGGAAGTGCATGGCGGGCATTGAAGCGAAGAAAACTCCAAAAGATACAACCTACAAGGCAACATTGGGCGTTGAATACGGGAATTTTCATGCAGGCGCCACTTTTTCCGGAGATACCGGAGCCGCAGGGGTTGTGGGTTATCGCAGAACATGGTAATATACTGATAATTTTTACAAAAAAAATGATGCGCACGATTCTTATTACATACGGATGTCTGTCATGCCTGTTCAGCGCTGGTTATGGAGAAGAAAACCAGCCAACCGTTTCGGACATTCCTTCCCGCGGGATTCTGGAAGCAGGGAAGCAGACGGAAATAGCCGCTCTGGAACAGGCGGCGGAACAGGGAGACGTGCAAGCCCAATGCCGCCTCGTGGTTATCTATGCCCGTGGAGAAAAAATCCCTAAAGATGAACGGAAAGCCTTTGCCTGGGCATCCCAGGCTGCCCAGTCGGGCAATCCGGAGGGAATGCTCCTGCTCGCCAATTGTTATTACCAGGGAACAGGGATATCCCAAGACATTGTCCAAACGAGAAAATGGCTTTTAAAATCAGCAGAAAAAGGGCATCCGGAAGCGCAATTCAATCTGGGAATCCTGTCTGAGCAGGGAGAAGGAATGGCGAAGGACCTGCAACAAGCCGCCGTCTGGTACCGGAAGGCGGCCGAACAAGGCTTCCCGCCAGCTCAAAACAACCTGGGGTTATGTTATCTGCATGGCAAGGGAGTGGAAAAAGATGCACGTCAAGGGGTCATGTGGATATTCAAGGCGGCCCGGCAGGGATTCCACGCCTCTCTGGAAATCTTGCTCAACATACCCGGAGAGGGTAACCCTGCGGGACAGGTTGCCCTTGAGGAGGTGAAAACAATTCTCCGGCATGACATTCAACAAGGCAAAGATGCCGGGAAAAATGAAGAAATGCTTCAGATGATCGTAAAATCGGAATCAGAGAATAAACAGAAACTTTCGGAACTGGCCTCCTTGGAACAGGCTGCTGAAAAAGGAGACGCAGAAGCGCAATACAAACTGGTTTACATGTATGTCGGCAGGAATAAACAGAAAGCCTTTTCGTGGGCATCCCAGGCGGCTCATCAGGGAAGCCCGCAGGGAATGGCTGCACTTGGAGAACTCTATTACCGGGGTATAGGAACCGATCGAAACCTCGACAAGGCAAAGGAATGGCTTGCCAGGGGCGCCGAGCAAGGAGCGCCAGCCGCCCAATACAACTTGGGCTTTTTATATGAGCAGGGAGAAGGGGTAGAGAAAAATGCGCAGCAGGCGGCCATCTGGTACCGGAAGGCGGCTGAACAAGGATTTCCGGCCGCGCAGGACAAGTTGGGAATATGTTATCTGGAAGGACTGGGAGTCCGCAAAGATGAAAAGGAAGCCTTGGTATGGCTGCATAAGGCAGCCCGGCAAGGAAATTCAACAGCTCAATACAATCTGGGCGTTTTGCACGAAAAAGGAAAGGGTACGGACCAGGATCTGCAGCAGGCGGCCGCTTGGTTCCGAAAAGCAGCGGAACAGGGATTTGCCAAAGCACAATTCAATTTGGGGATTTTTTATCTGCTGGGAACGGGAGTGGAAAAAGATGAACGTCAAGGGGTCATGTGGATATTCAAGGCGGCTCAACAGGGACTTCCAAGAGCCATGGAGAATTTGCGGCATATACCCGGTGAAGGAAGCCCCGCGGAACAGACTGCCCTTGAAGAGGTGAAAACGATTCTCCGGCATGACATTCAACAAGGCAAGGATGCTGAAAAAAATGAAAAACTGCTCCGGATGATTGATCAGGCAAAATCCCAAAATCAATAGAAGTCCGTTGCCTGAAGAGGGACGACGGAAAAAAGCGATTCATTCATGAAGCCAAGGCTGGGGAATGCGATAATACTTTCTTAAATACTCTAACCGCTCTCCCTCTGTATGATGCTAGCCAAAAAACGAGTGAAACGTACACGGCAAAATGACAAGAAACGGTAGAATAACACATAGATGAAATAACCATTCAGTCTATCTATCTTCGTCGGGATGAAAAATTTTAAAGAAAAATTATAAGTCTATGATAAAAAAATAATTTAATTCGGAGTTATATGGAATAATCTTGTAACGCCGTTTTTCTTCGCTGCCGATAGTATTTAAGTGATAACTATAAAAAGATGAAATTGTTTATCAATGGTTTGAAATAAATGAACCAGAAAGATTGACCGAAACAAGACTGCAGTAGATAATTCCGTTTAGTTATAACAACATTATTTTAAAAATGTTAAATTTTGATATCAAAAATTTAAAATATGTAGTTGAATGGAGGGAAGACAATTGCTTGGACATAGATGGAAATCAACACATATTATTTGTCTTTCAAAAAAAAGAAAAATGATATTTTAGTAACAAAAGCAAATTTAGTTGATATTAATAAAAAACTGTCAGAGATAAGTAAGTTTTATGAAGAAAAAATTAAAATAGATTTGGAATTCAATCCATCATTTTTTAATCGCATTATATATCCTTCAAAACTTCACGGTTCCCAATACTACAAACCAAAATACAACAAAACCATAAATTATATTTTAAAAAGAATCGGATTAAAAATTCCTTTAATACCCATAGATAAAATTTAAAAACAGAATAACGCAAAATATATACTCAATCACTAAAGTGAAATTAAGTTAATATTCATCATGAAAATTTCTCCAAAATTTTGCTGTAATAGTTTTATTTTTCGTCTCGAGTAAGAAAGGAATCCGAAGTAGGCGGGACCAACCATGCAGGCATCCATTTCCCCACACCCATTCCTATATCCCCACAGATATGCTCCCGCATCAGACCGATACCAAAAGCAATGCCGCCACCATAGAAAAGGACCTTGCAGGACATACTGTCAAGACCACAGATAACGCGCCACCTATGACCACCCTCACCTACCTGCCCTGCTGTGAGGCCTACGCTTGCACGCCTATGCTTTGGGAAATGCCATCCGCTATGCCCATTCCGAGGAAGAAAGACAGCTGAATACGGCACCGTCATTCAGCCTGCATGTTTCGCCTACGATGAGGCAGAAGACATAACCTCGCTGACTACTTTCGTATGATCCGGAATACTTCCCTTGAACAAGTGGAAAGCGTCTTCGGGAGGATTCCGTTTCCCTCCGCTCTCCAGCTGACTATCGCCCGACGGCTGGAGCCTTTTCCGTACAGTGCCCCTATTTTGTCTATGAGCGGAAAGATGCTATTGTTAGTACGAGACGGGGAAGCTGGGGACTTCTTTTGTTTGGCGTATAATGATATCAGCGGTTTCTTCAAGCAACCTTCTATCCTGACGGCATGAGTCGCAAAAATAGCTTCTATTCATCTCTAAATCCCATGATTGCCATACCGGAATTGAATTTCATGGTTCTCCCAGTTCATTGTACTCTTAAAAAAGAGGCTTCCAAATCCTGCACAGAGGTAGAGCTTTGCGTAGTCTTTCCGATAAAATATTCTTCGAAGTTGGAGCAGTTTCTGCTTTGAACCTCTCTGTATCTGGCGTTAGTGCAGGCATTCTTTGAGGAGTATTTCTTGTTGGCTGAGGATAAACATATTACACATACCAACAAAGAAAATTGTAAATGAAGTTATTTTTCAGTCTATATCTCTGGTAAAATTGACGCTTCTCTCTATACACTTGTCAAAAACATTTCATTGGATTGACTCCAGAAAAACAAAATTTCCATGATTATTTGCTATGAAAATTCAAAATTTACAAGGTGGTTATTCCAAATGGAATGCTACGCTTCTCTCTGACGAAAACAGGGCATGCGGCATGGCGTCTTATTCTGAAAAGCCGTCTCCCGAACTTCTCATTCGGCTTCATTCGAATGAACTGCGGGTCAATATCACCCGAGGAAGTTTTTTTGATGGAGGAGGCCCTATATTCTATAACGGGAAACAGATTGGAAACTGGTTCGGGAAAATACCGGGAATATTCTCAATTAACGACATGCGCCGAATAACCATTGTACAGCTTAAGATTGACGATTGGAAACGTCGTTTTAAATGGGCGTATCGCAATGGAGTTTCCTGGAAGCAAGCGTGGCAGTATGCTTCATGGGGTTATCTGCTGATTGGAAAAAATTATGCCCTGGCTTCCGTCATCAATCCCAATTTTGGCTGGCAATATGGAGCTTCAAGCAATCCCTTTAATGAAGATGATGCCCAGATAGTACGGGCCTTGCCGCCACAGGAACAGTTAACGATCCTTTTTATTGTCTTGCGCCGCCTTTGCAGTGTTTACCCTGGAATGACCCGGTCCCCCTCCTGGATAGGTTTAGGGCATGCCTGTCCGAACGTATCTTCCTGCGTCAGAATAGACAAGGGAGGTCAATCTTACCTGACACTGGATCCGAAGAAGATATCCGTCAGGAATAATGCTTCCCGTTGGTTTGGTGAGTTTATGGCAACCGGCCATCCCTTTTGCTGGCTCATTATTACTGTATGTCTTCTTGCAGGTATTTTTGTCCCTGGAAAAGGAGTCGTAATAGGAGGAGTAGCATTCGGTTCAGTAATGATATGTTATTTGATATTGAATCTGATTATTCCTTCTCATACCGTTAAAGAAATTTTATACACTCCATCTTCTGAATCAAATCCTTCAACAGGAAATGCCTTTAAATAAGTTTCCGGTGCAACTCTTCACAAGAGTTCACTCTCAATAATGAACATCGTGTCCTGCTGAACGCAGAACGCTTCCGGCTTTCAATGAGAGAGTGAATTGAAACCGGAAAAGACATTAGCGAGAAATGCTTTTCTTTCGTATTCACACGGTGAAAAATTGCACTCAAGTCTGATTGACCGACCATCGGGAGCGCTCGTTGATGCAATATTGGTGGTAAACAGACGGTACTTACAACTATAATGAGGAGTTCCAGGTATCTCAGGCCCCCATCCACGAGAGGTTACTGCGCTATGAGTACAACGGACAGGGCTAGGTGGGGTACCGCAAGCCACAATCAGGCGGCAACAAAAAAAGTCCGGCTTGCTGATGACAAAGCCGGACTTAAAGAGATGGTACCCCGTCACGGGCTCGAACCGTGGACAAACTGATTAAGAGTCAGCTGCTCTACCAACTGAGCTAACGAGGCATGTATCCGGCTGTTCACGCGGCTGGTTCCATCACGGAAGATGGAGCCACTGGTCGGAATTGAACCGACGACCCACGCATTACGAATGCGTTGCTCTACCCCTGAGCTACAGTGGCGTCGCGAGAAGCGCGCAAGCAAGTAATCACATGCCACCCCTTTTAGCAAGTCTTTTTTGCAGTAAGACCGTTTTTTTACGCCTTGAATACGGAATAAAAGACAAGTGCGGCAGGTGACAGTAGAAGAGCTTGCATAAGAGGGGGAAACATGGTGGAGTTCATGTCCTCAAGGAGCTTTTCTTTTCCCTACTTATCATGAAGGCATATTACATTTTTCAGCAAGCGGACGAACAGACCATCAGCGACATTCTGGACTGGATGCGCAATCAGGAACGCGCTATTTACCGCGCCGCCGTGCGTGAACTTGGAGCCCTGAAAAAACTCCGTCCGGAGTTTATCCAGCGCAAGCCCCTGCAGGAACAGTTCTCCTTCATCAAGAAAATGCTGGGATGGAAGCCCAGCAACGAGATCGGCGACCACCTGCTTCAGGTCTGGCTGCTCCGCAAGCATCAGGACATGCTCATCACCTTCCTGAATACGCTGGGCATCCCGCACGACGGCAACGGCATCGTGAACGAGCTGCCGGAAACGCTGGACAAGGAAAAGCTTTCCAAGGCCGTGGACGAACTGTTTGAAAAATACTCCCCCGGCGTGGCTTCCGTTTACCTGCAGATGTTCCAGCTCCAGACGGAAGACGGCTGGGATGAACTGGCCGACGTTCTCGCCAACGATCCCCGCGTCACCATCCGCTGATTTTTACTTTACTTTGAGGAACAAAAAAGCCGCTTCATTCCGAAGTGGCTCTTTTATTTATGGTGACAAACAGTCAACATGCTGCCGCCCTCAATAAAATTCACATGAATCGCTTTCTATTCATATCGGCGGCGTTCCTGCTGCAGGGTTCATGCATATCCGTCAATACGGCATCCAGGACGCTGGACGCCGGAACCATCTACCGAACCTGGCAACTGGATGAACATTCGGACGCATACCTCGGCAATGGCTATGTTTTCATCAAAACCGCACAATGCGACCAACGCAAGAATACTCCCATTATCGGAGCACCCATGAGCCAGGTGGGAGACGGTTCGCAAATGAAGAACGTTCCGGGGACGGAAAAAAACGTCTTTCTTCAATATCCCTGGAAAGAAGATAAAAACCATCTTCTTTCCCTCTCCGCCATCCAAATCCTGCACTCCGGGGAAACTGCCGTCGCAGACCAATTCAATCCTGACGAGGCATGCAGCATCAAGCTTCGTCCGTCAAACCATTCAATGAAAAGAATAGACGCTCTCGGCGAAACGAAACAGGAAATCATTCAAGCTCCATCCACGGCACGGACGGTTCTGGCCGGTTTTCAAAGCTGTTTGATCGACGCGCCCGGCACCGTAATTGCCAATATTCTCCTTATTCCAGCCGGCATCGTTGTTACCCCCTGCCTGGGCTTGTATAACCTGTGTTCCGGAAAATGATGGACAAGAGGGGCGTTCCTGGAAAGAAACGGGCTGACGTTTCCATTCCTGTCTTTACTTCCGGCGGGTGCGGTCATAGCCTTTTCCCATGAGCGCATGTTCCCTTTCCATGGATATTCCCGGCGTGTTGACAGCCGCCAATGATTGGATTGAAATCAAGGTACACACGGCGGGAAGAAGACTTGCCGGAGTGACGTTTACGGACAAGCTCAATGGTTGCGCCTACCGCTTCGGGGACGATATTTTCAGCATCCATCTGGATTACGGGATCAAGGAAGACGGAGTCACGGACGACGTTCCGCACCCTCGTCCGCGCAAAATTTCTGCGGCCGGCCTGATGGTGGAAAAGCCCGCTGGCAAGGAAATCCAGGGCAATCCCCAGGGCCGCAGGCTGGCGGACCGCCGTTCCGGCGTCAAGATAACAGTTCCCTTTGCCTGGGAGACGGAGGGCCTGGCCGTCACTTGGACTGCGGAACTGAGGGAAGGATCTCCCTATGCCCGTATTTTGCTGGACATTTGCCCCATGCAGTGGGCCTCCCCCATTCGCATGGTGCGTGTGCTTGAACTATCCGCGCCGGATATTCAGACGAGGGGTAGCGTGAAGGGTGTTCCGGCCACAGCATTTGGCGGCAGGCTGTTTGCCGGAGTGGAAAGTCCGCTTTCCTTCAACGGGGAAGAGGAAGGAAAACTGGTGGCTCAAATTTCCCGCAAGGCGGATATTCCCTCACGCACGCATTTAAATGTTTCCGCCGTGCTGGGCGTTGCCGCTCCGGGCCAACTGCGCCGAACCTTCCAGCTGCAATACCTGAACGAAGAGCGTGCTCGGCCCTACGGAGCCTTTCTGAATTACAATACGTGGTACGACACCCTGTTCGACCGCTATGACGAAGCTTTTGCCATGGAAGCCGTGAGCTTGTACGGCGAAGAGCTGGTCCGCAAGCGCGGAGCCGTGCTGGATTCCATCCTTTTTGACGACGGGTGGGACAATCCGGAAACGCTCTGGGAGTTCAACGAAGGGTTCAAACACGAGTTCCGCAACGTCCATAAGCTTGCCGCTTCCTACGGTGCCGGTCCCGGGGTATGGTTTTCTCCCTGGGGCGGTTATGGCCGGCCCAAACAGAACCGGCTGAATGCCGCGGGAGACTGTTTTGAAACAAACGAACGCGGCTTTGCCTTGAGCGGGCCGAAGTATTATAATTATTTCAAGGAAATGTGCCTGCACATGATCCGGAACAACGGCATCAACCATTTCAAGCTGGACGGCACTTCCGGGGAGGAAACGCAGCTTCCCGGAAGCCGGTTTGCCAGCGATTTCGAGGCCGTTATCCATCTGCTGGGGGAACTGCGCGACGAACGGCCGGACCTGTTCATCAATCTGACCACGGGCACGTGGGCTTCCCCCTTCTGGTTCGGCATCGCGGATTCCGTGTGGCGCGGGGGCTGGGACCATGAGTTTATTGGCGAAGGAACCATGAGGCAGAAGTGGATGACGTTCCGGGATTCCCGCATTTTCAACAACAACGTGGCCGTTTCCCCGCTATTTCCCATCAATTCCCTGATGAACCATGGCATCATTTACACGCGGAAGGCCCGCGGCCTGGATACGGTGGAAGGAACGGACCTGGAGGATGAAATCTGGTCAGCCTTCGGGTCCGGCACGCAAATGCAGGAGATTTACATGACACCGCAGCTGCTTGAGCCGTCCCAATGGGATACCCTGGCCAGGGCGGCCATCTGGGCCAGGGAGAATAATGAAACGCTGGTGGACGTACACTGGGTGGGCGGCAGTCCCATGGAATTGCAGGTGTACGGCTGGTCCGCATGGTCTCCGGCCAAGGGGCTTCTCACCATCCGTAACCCTTCCTCGGAACGGCGCACCTGGAGTTTTGATCCCGGCTCCGTCTTTGAACTGCCGCCGGAAGCTCCGCGCAGTTATTCCGCCATTTCTCCCAATGGAAAGCGGCTCCCGTTCTCCGAGCTCCGCGCCGGAGAAATCGTCCGGATGGAGCTGGAACCGTTCGAGGTGATCGTGGTGGAAGCCCTCCCAAAACCGCGTGCGTGAAGCGGCAGAAAAAGCAGACGGGAACCGTCCGTCAGGAAGGCTCCGTTCCCCGCGCTTCCGGATTATATGTCCACCCCTCTTCCCCGTGGTATACCATCATGCGGGTCATGCCGCCGTCAATAACCAGGTTTTCTGCATTGACGAATCCGGAAAGGCACAGGAAAAACACCCCTTTCACAACATCCGCGGGGACGCCCGCGCGCCCTGCGGGATGCTGCAAGGCATCCTCCCACATCAAAGAGCCGAACTTTCCCGTATCAATCCAGCCGGGGCTGATGCTGTTCACGCGCACGCCGCGCGGCGCCAGGCTCATGGCGAGAGCATGCGTCAGCGCGAGGATACCGCCTTTCGCGGCGCTGTAGCTCTCCGTATCCTTCTGAGACATGAACGCGCGGCTGGAAGCTATATTAACGATGGAAGCCCCACGGGAAAAATGCTCCAAAAACAGACTGGACAACAGATAGGGAGCGGAAACGCCCACGCACAGAACCTTGTTGAACTCCTCGTAGGAACAGCCGGAAAGAATGCCCCGGCGGCTGATGCACGCATTGTTTACCAGCACATCCACGCGGCCGAAATGCTCAAGCACCTTTTCCGCAAAAAAGCGAAGGTCCTCCTCCACACCAGCATCACCTGTCACGCAGATATGGCCCTCTCCCGCCAGAACATCCAAAAGTCCGGCCGTCTGCTCATGGTCGACGTCCATCACAGCCAGCAGAGCTCCCGCCGCGGCAAAAGCCTCTGCAATGGCCCGGCCAATGCCGGAAGCGCCTCCCGTCACCACGACAACCTTGCCGGAAAAATCAGAATCCATCATGGTCTGATTGTCACTCTTCACCGGGAGAAGTCAACAAGTTCCCCGTCCACCGCCCTAACGTGCGTACATCACATACCTGTAAAAGCCCAGCGCATGGGAAAGAAGCGGAGAACGGGTAACGACGTCCGTTTCCAAAATAAGACGAGCCATGGCTCCGGAAACGGTCATTTCCGCCTCTTCCGCCCGGTGGCTCACGCGTTCCAGGTCATTTGCCTTCACCATCTCCATTTTTCCGGACTCCTGGAACCGGCTTATATGGCTGCGCAGTCTTTTCAGGCGGGAAACAACCTCCACTACCTCAATGGCCCTTTTGTCCGCCGTCTCCGGGTCCTTCACATCCTGCAGCAGAAGGCGGATACGTTCCAGAGACAGGCAGAATTCCTCCATGGTCATCATCGGATCATTCCAGACTTCAGGAGAATCAATCATCAGGGGATGGTCCACCCATATACCCGCAACCGTCTTGTACAGCAGGGGGGAATCGTACATTCTGGCAGTCGCCAGTTTTAATAGGGCGCGGAAGCAGCGCTTGCACTCCTGGTCAGCCTTTACCCTCAGCTTTGCCAGCCCTTTATGGTAATAATTCTCAAATCCGGGAAGCCATGCCTGATAAGTATGCTCCATACGCAAAACATTGACGGCCTGCTCCTGCACCATGCGGCACTGAAGAGCCAGGGACACGGCATACGCATCAGCGGCAACCTTGCAGTCTATCCCTTCCAGCATATCCACCATGGAGGAATACTGAACCAGATAGGCTTCCAGGGAAGGAAGCATCCTGCTGTTCAGGTACTGGGCCATTCTCTTGTTGGTCAGCTTCAGTCCATACTTTTCCAAATCACCCTTGATCACGGCAGAGCCGTAATACTTGACATCATGAATCCTCAGGAGCTGCTCCATCACTTGGGAGTGCGCCTTCGCCACGCGTTCCCGTAGAATGGCGTGAAAAACGGGATGCTTCTCCCTGGACAACTTCTGAATATCCGGATTCAGGGTAAGAAGCTGTCGGCAATTCTCCTCATACTGCTTCTGCCGTTCCGCCAGCCGTCCCAGCTCTTCCATCACGCCTTCCCCTCTGTCGCGGTCCTGGACGGAGACAATCAAATCAGCCATCTGCTCCACATCCCTCAGCCGCAGAGAAAGCAATTCCTCATAAGATTCCACCGGGGAAAGCTCCCCGGAGCCGTTCTCCTGAGCCTGAGCATTCCCTTCCTCCCTGTCCCCACAGGAACATGGCGCCAGGAAGCATACGCCTCCCAACAAGGAAAATTTCAAGAATAAAAAGAGATGGTATCTGTGCTTCATGAGGGAGGGACGTTGACGAGGGCAAGCCTCAGCAGCATCGGGCTGCATGGTTACCGTAAAAAAGACAGCACAAAGTTCAAGGTCTTTTCATTCCATCCGCAAAAAACTTGCCGTGGCATATCTTGCCGTCAAAGAAAGTCTACTGCAGTTCCACACCGTATTTACTATAGAAAAAATGAACGTTTCCCTCTTACGGACAGTCGCACCTTATTACCTATTCAACACCATACCTGCCGTGATTCTTGACATTCTGCAATACGGGCATCCCGCCCTCCGGGAGAAATGCAGTCCCATTGTCCATATCAATTCCGACATCCTCAGCTTTCTGCAAGACATGCAGGAAACACTGGCGCAGGGAGGCATCGGACTGGCGGCGCCGCAGGTGGGCCGTCCCATCCAGATGGTCACCATCAACATCCCCCTCACGGACACCTCCACCACGTGGCTGGAAGTGGACGGCAGCCCTGCCACGCTGGCACAACTTATGCCGCTGAACTTCATCAACCCGGTCCTCCACCCCTTCGGCAAAAAAGTCCCGTACCGGGAAGGGTGCCTGAGCATCTCCAAGGTATATGCGGACGTCACGCGGCGTTCCTGCGTAAAAGCCACGCTCATTCTGATGGACGGAAGGGCCGTTACCATCAAATGCAACGGCCTTCTGGCACGCTGTCTGCAGCATGAAGTGGATCACCTTCACGGCAGCCTGTTCACGGACATCGTTTCTCCGCAGGACCATGAAAAAGTCATCCGGCGTCTTAGACTGACACATCCGGATGCCTTTGAGGAAGACGACGACAGCTACGCACGTCGCATGAAGGAGGAACGCCGGAGACTGGCCCAGGCCGCCCAGGTTCCGGCCATACCCCGGAAAACCGCGTGACCCACCTCTGTAAAAAAGCCCCGGCTTCCCTTTCAATGAAAGCCGGGGCAAATGCGACTGGCGGCAGCCAGGCTCAGTTGACCCAGTCCAGCACCACTTTACCGGACTTGCCGGAATTCATGGCCTCAAAGCCTTCCCGGAACTCCGTATAGGGCAGGCGGTGCGTGATGATCGGTGCGATGTCCAGGCCGCTGCGGATCATGGAATCCATCTTGTGCCATGTTTCAAAAATTTCACGTCCATAAATGCCTTTCATCTTCAGCCCCTTCCAGATGAACTTGTTCCATTCGATGCTGGAGCCGTCCGGCTGAATCCCCAACAGGGAAATACTCGCACCGTTGCGGGAATTGTCGATGATGTCTTTCAGGCAGGAGGGAGCGCCGCTCATTTCCAGGCACACGTCAAACCCTTCCGTCATCTCCAGTTCCTTCATCACGTCGGAAAGTTTTTCACGGGTCACATTCACTGTGCGGTCCGCTCCCAGAGTTCTGGCCAGACCCAGGCGGAAATCGTTGATGTCCGTAATCACCACGGTTTTGGCCCCGGCCTTTTTGCACACGGCGGCGGCCATGCAGCCGATGACGCCGGCGCCCGTAATCAGGACGTCTTCGCCCACCAGGTCCCAGGAAAGGGCCGTATGGACGGCATTGCCCAGCGGGTCGAAAATGGAGGCGATTTCCATCGGAATGTTCTTGTGGATGCGCACCACGTTGTCCTGGGGAATGGAAAGGTATTCCGCAAAGCATCCGGGCCTGTTCACTCCCACGCCCTGCGTATTCGGGCACAAGTGCTTCTGGCCGGAGCGGCAGCTGCGGCAGTGGCCGCAGACGATGTGCCCTTCTCCGGAAACGATCTCCCCGGGCTTGTACTCGGTCACGGATGAACCTACGGACTCAATAACGCCGCAGAATTCGTGCCCCACATGCATGCCCACGGGAATGGTCTGCTGGGCCCACTTGTCCCAGTTCCAGATATGAAGGTCCGTGCCGCAAATAGCCGTTTTGTGAATCTTAATCAGAACATCGTTCGGGCCGCCTTCCGGCATGGGAACATCCATCAATTCCAAACCGGGACCTGCCTGCGTTTTTACAAGAGCTTTCATGCGCCCCATTCATGCTCTTTTTCCTCCCCGGCGGCAAGCTCAAAATCGCTTGCGCGCCCCTGTAAAACGCAGTTCCGGACCATGCCGAGAAAACGGGGAAAAACTGTTAGGGCGCCTTTACGGAAAAGCTTTCCTGTTCAAGCGACAATTCCTACACACACGCACTTTGCCCTTTCCAATAATGATGAATCATGCTACCAAGCTATACGGTTCATCTGCTGAACATCTTACTCCATACTTACAGAACCATGGCGAAGTCATTTTTACCCACCATTTTCGAACATCCGTATGAAATCGATCCCAAATACGGAAAAAGCGTAGCGTATTTCTGCATGGAATACGCTATCGACAACTCCTTTAAAATTTACTCCGGTGGTCTGGGCTACCTGGCCGGCTCCCACATGCGCAGCGCGCATGACCTCCGCCAGAACCTTGTCGGCGTCGGCATTCTGTGGAGTTACGGCTACTACAACCAGATTCGTGCGGAAGACGGCTCCATGGCTACGCAGTACATGCGTAAAAACTACCCGTTCCTGGAAGATCACAACATCAAATTCCTCATCCACGTCTGCGGCGCGCCGGTATGGGTAAAGGCCTATTTCCTGAATCCGGAAACATTCGGCACCGCTCCCATGTTCTTCCTTTCCACGGACCTGGAGGAAAATGACGAGGAAAGCCGCAACATTTCCCGGCGCCTGTATGATGCCAACGGCTTCACCCGTATCGCCCAGTACGTTCTGCTCGGCAAGGGGGGCGCGCGTCTCTTTGACGAGCTGGGCATCGAGCCGGAAATCTACCACCTGAATGAAGCCCACGGCCTTGCCGCCGCCTTCCACGTGCTGGCCAAGACGGGCAGCGTGGAAGAAGTGCGCAAGCGCTTCGTCTTCACTACCCATACTCCGGAAGAAGCAGGCAATGAAAAGATGGACGTGAACACGATGAACACGTTCTCCTTCTTCGACGGCCTCTCCATGGAACAGGTCCGCGCCGCGGTGGGCCTGACGGACAACACCTTCAACTACACGCTGGCCGCCCTGCGCCTTTCCCACATCGCTAACGGCGTTTCCAAGCTCCACGGGGAAGTCTCCCGCCAAATGTGGAAAGACTATGAGGGCATCTGCCCCATCACCCACATCACCAATGCCCAGAACCAGAAATACTGGCAGGACCCGGAACTGGCGGAAGCCTTCCACGCCCGGAATAAGGAAGCCTTCATTCGCCGCAAGCGCGCCTTGAAAAAAGCCCTCTTTCGCATGGTGGGGGAACAAACCGGCCGCGTCTTTGATCCCAACTGCCTCACCATCGTCTGGGCGCGCCGCTTTGCGGCCTACAAGCGGCCGGACCTGGTCACCGGAAACCCCACCATGTTTGAGCGCATGCTTCAGCGTACCAACTATCCGGTGCAATTCATCTGGGCAGGCAAACCCTACCCGATGGACCACGGCGCCATTGAAATCTTCAACCGCTTGAACGACATGACCGCCAAATACCCCCGTTCCGCCGTACTTACCGGCTATGAACTGGGCCTGAGCCGCTACCTCAAGAATGGCTCGGACGTCTGGCTGAACAATCCCGTGGTCACCCGGGAAGCGTCCGGCACCTCCGGCATGTCCGCGGCTATGAACGGCTCCATCTCCGTCTCCACCAACGACGGCTGGATCTGCGAATTTGCCAGGGACGGGGAAAACTGCTTCGTCATTCCGGAAGCGGCCCCCCACCTCTCCCCGGAAGCCCGCGACCGCTCCGACCGCGACAACTTCTACAACATTCTGGACGACAAGATTCTCCCGCTCTACTACGATCACAACGACAAGTGGATGGAAATCGTCTTCAACGCGATGACGGACATCTATCCCGAGTTTGATTCCGACCGGATGGCCGACGAGTACTATACCAAAATGTACAACAGTTAGGAACAATTCCTTTCTATTGCCGAACAATGTTGACCGGCTGCTCCGCTTTCAGCGGGGCAGCCTTTTTTAAGCAGAAGGAAAAAAATCAAACTCTCTTTTCCGGTTTCCACCGGCACACCCCTCCCCGGGAATAATGGAAAACCAGAAGAAAGCCCTCATTGCCTTTCACCAAAATATCTCATCCAGACAGAGGAAGAAAATGCTTCTTCCATGAAAGAAGGCAACCGGCAATAAAACCACAGGAAATAATGCCGATCCACGGCGGCATGAAGCCTCCGGATTCCGTACAGGACAGAGGCTCCTGTCCTTCCGAGGAAGGAAAAACTCTCCGCTGTAGCATGGAAATTCCCTCCGGGCATGGGAAACACGCCGCAGACACCCCTGCACTCTCCCCGTGGCCAAAAAACCTCTCTCACGCAAAAGAAGGCTGAGAACTGCCCTAACCCTCCGTTTCCGGCTTATCATGCTCCCCAGAATCCGGAGTCTTGACTCCGGCCCTGCGGTGGCGCGGGAAAATATTCTCCTCCTGCCAGACACGGGAAAAGGCGGAAGTAATCAGGCCCGTTGAAATGGCAATGATGGACACGGCGATGAACATGATCACTCCGGTAAAAATACGTCCCATCGCCGTGATGGGCACCAGGTCCCCGTATCCCACCGTACTCAGGGTTTCCACGGCAAACCAGAGGGCGTCGAAAAACGATCTGAACTTTTCCGGCTGGGCCTCGTGCTCCGCAATGTAAATCCCCAGGGAGGTCACATACAGCATGAACAGGATGACGGAAAAAAACAGGAAAAACTCGTCCCGGATCAGGTAAAAGGCCCTCTTGAAACTGGCGGCGGTTTTATTAAAGCGCGCCAGCTTGAAAATGGCCAGTACCCGGACAAGCCGGAGGGAATACAGCACCTGCCAGTCCGCCCCGAAAAACATGCTCAGGAACGGCAGGCAGACAATGAAATCCAGAATCCCCATGCCGCTGAACACATACATCCTGCGCGGCTTGGCGCACAATACCCGCAGAATGTATTCAAAGACGAAGAAATAGCTGATCCAGTTATTCACCTTGCCGGCGATCCTCCCTACCATGGGATGAACGTCCGGAATGGCATTCAACGTGTACAGGACGAACCAGACCAGGATCAGCACCCGGACGACATTCTCCCAGGGGCCGAAATTGGCTGCGCCTTCCTTCGTGCGGGTAATCAGGGGCATGGGGCATTCAGGGATGGAGGGCGGCTTTCCACTCATCGGCCTTGAAGCCGACGCAGATGCGCCCGTTGACAATTAAAATGGGCCGCTTAACCAGCATGCCGTTGGTCGCCAGCAGGGCCGCCTGCTCCTCCAGGCTCATGCCGGGAAGCTTGTCCTTCAGCCCCAGATTCTTGTACATCAGGCCGCTGGTATTGAAAAACTTCCTGGACGGCAGCCCGCTGTCCCTGATCCATGCAAGAAGTTCCTCCTTCGTGGGATTCTGTTCCACGATGTGGCGATCTTCATAGGAAACACCTTGTTCATCAAGCCATTTCTTGGCTTTCTGGCAGGTCGTGCACTTGGGATATTCGATAAACAGGCAAGACATATCCTCACGCTAGCCCCGCATAAACTCCGGGTCAAGCGGCCAGCACAGCCATCATGCCGTCATGACTTGATTGGAATGATTCCACACATGGGCAAGGCCCCACGGAAAAAGCGCCATTCAGCTCAGGCATTCAGCTTAAAGCACCATGACGCTGCCAAGCTGCGCTATGGACACCGGATTGGCCTGCCGTTCCTCCAGCGCATTCGCCAGCGCGAGAGACGCCTGTTCCTCCCCGTGTACTAGAATGATATTGCTCTTGGGACCGCCGGTCCTGTCAAAATACTCCAGCAATTCGCCGTGGTCCGCATGGCCGGAGAAGGAATCCATCTCCCGGATTCTGGCGCGCACGCGGTATTGCTTGCCCAGGATCGGGACCTCCTTCCATCCATCGATGATCTTACGACCCAGGGTATGTTCCGCGCAATACCCCACAAAAAGGACAGTATTCTTCGGATTGCCGATGTTGTTTGCCAGATGGTGCAGGATGCGGCCTGCCTCGCACATGCCGGAAGCGGAAATGATGATGGCCTGTCCGTCCATCCTGTTCAGCGCCTGGGACTCTCCCACGGAACGGATCATCCGCAGCTGCTCAAAGGAGAACGGATCCTGTTCCCGGAACAGGAAATCGTACACTTCCTTGTTGAAGCACTCCGGATGAATGCTGAAAATTCCCGTGGCGCTCACGGCCATGGGGCTGTCCACATATACGGGCAGCAGAGGAAGATGACCTTCATGGTAGGCCCTGTTCAGCAGGTAAAGGAGCTGCTGGGTGCGCTCCACCGCAAAGGAGGGAATGTAAATGCGGCCTCCCAGCTCCAGGGCCTCCCTGATCGCCTGGCAGAACGTCTCGTCATCCCGGGAAGGAGCTTCATGAAAACGGCCGCCGTAGGTGCTTTCCATCAGCAGAATATCCACATCCGGCACAGGCACGGGATCGCGCAGAAGCTCGTTGTCGCCCCTCCCCACGTCCCCGGAAAACAGGAAACGCTTCCTCTTGCCGTCGTCCCGGTCTTCAATATCCAGGCATACCTGGGCGGCTCCCAGAATGTGGCCCGCATCGTAAAACGTCAGCGTTACTCCCGGAGCTACCGGAATGGGACGTTCATAGCCGATGTTCACAAACAGGCGCATGCAGCGTTCGGCATCCTGCTCGGAATACGTGGGGTACACCTCCGGTTGGTCAATGCCGCGGCGCTTGTTCATCTTGTTGATGAACGCGCAATCGTGTTCCTGGATGCGGGCGGCGTCCGCCAGCATGATCTGGCAAAGGTCGCGCGTGGCGTACGTGCTGTACACATTTCCCTGAAATCCCTTCTTCACCAGATTGGGAAGGTTTCCGGAATGGTCGATGTGCGCATGGGAAAGAATCACCACGTCCACATCTGCCGGAGAAAAATACGGAAAATCCTTGTTGATGTGCCACGCTTCCTCTCGCCTGCCCTGATACATGCCGCAATCCAGAAGAATCCTGCTCCCGTTCACCTCCAGCAAATGCTGGGACCCCGTCGTCGTACCTGCCGCGCCGCAAAAATGAATTTTCATTAATACATGTGTACAACAAGCCCCCGTCCAAAGCAAGAAATCAATGCCGTCCGGAATGATGAATTTCCTGTAACGATGCCCGCTATTTAAACTCTTTGCACAGGTTTTCATCCGGTAAAACTCCTCATCAACACGGCATATATTCCCGAAAAGGTTTTCATAACACATGAGGACAACTTCCGGAGTAAGGAAAAACAAAAAGCTGTTCCCTCAATATTGAGGGAACAGCGCATCACAAATACCGTTTGCTCTTAAAAAATCAAAGAGGCAATATCCTCATTCCTTGACGAGGCATTCCTATGACAGGCGCCCCATAATTCCCCTTCTCATACAGAAAAACAAAATCATCTGTTGTTTTAACCTCAAGGCCATTTTCCCAGTCTATATATTCATAGGAATCCGAGCATGTTGCATATGTCCACCCCTCATATTGAAACCTTATGTTAACATGGCCATCCAGAAAAATATCACCCATATCAAGAAAAAATCCCACCCCTGGTATCATACTCAAATACCAGGGCGTTTCTCTTTCAACAGTTATTTTAATTCCATCAATTTCATATCTTTCAATTGAACGATAGTAGAACACAAATGATAGCAGAAGCTGCAATGCATAAACAAAAATAATTGCCTTTGCGGCATTGGCTGTTTTCCTTGATTTTTTCCCTGGCAAAAACTCTTTTTCCATGTATCTGCTACTTTATATTTGTTCCTATTCCATGTACCCTTGTCAAAATATTGTGATTCAAATACTTTGGATTTTTTTTCAGAGCCAGCTGCCGCTCTGTCAGATTTCATTTCCGGTTCACACTCCTGTTGTCTTATGCCAGAACGAATCAATGAGTCTCCAAAATCAATCACCAGGCAACCCTTGCACATAATTATCCTTTGTGAAGCGCCCATGCAAAATGACGAGCATTATTGGCACCATTGGCAGCGAATTCAGGCTTAAACCCAACATCTTTTTGATTTCTCAAAGTATGCCATGCATTACCCTCTTGAAATCGCAAGACCTTTATCTACATGAAAAAGATTGTCAACATGATTAAACCATTTACTTTCTCTTTTCATTTCTTCCCTTTTAGAAAAGAGAACACAGATAGCGGATAAGAAATGCCCATGAAACGCGGGAGCCTCTCTGACCATGGAACAATAAAACGCTATTCCTTCAACCCGGAAGGAACAGCCTGCAAAACATGCTCATTGCCTTTCAAGAAAGTCCAAGAGCAAACGCATACACAAAGGGGAAAAACCATAAAACAGACAAAGCCAGAGCTAGGATAAAATCCATTTTCTTTTTAGCTTCAATGAGTCCTCCTACCCCCCACAACAAACTAAGAATAGGACCGCTAAGTATTATTAGCCCAAAAAACATCGTGACCCATTCAGACAAGTTACTCAAATCCATCCATTTCGGAAAACCATAAAAACGGACTCCCACCTCCGTTCCGCAGAAAAGCAATGTAAGGATCCATGAAGCTAGCACGGGATAGTATGATTTGATCTTCATGGGGATGATTTAAACAACGGCAACGAATATCTTCTGCATTCTCATCTTCTTCAGCGAATCATCGACTCCCTGCAAAACGCAGGTGCATAAATTTAATAGAGCACCGTGTTACCACCTGCAGAATGCTGTTTTCTTACTCAGAGATTTCATTTCTAAGAGGCGGACCTTGATTAAGTGGAACATGGGAAAAAGAATGCACCACGGGATTACCGCGGAATACCGAAATCGGGACAGCCTCCTGCCTGTTGAAACCATAGCAAAAACCGACAAAAAAGGCGGGAAAAAATCCCGCCTGCTCAAATTTTCTACAGAATGAAAATCTACTTCCCTTCCTGATTGGTTTCCTCCGGTTTTTCCGCTTCCACGTCAATGGGCTGCGAAAGTTCCGGAGAAGGTCTGGATTCCGGCTTGGAAGCGGAGGAATCGGACATGGCTTCCTTTTCCGTCTTCAACAACTCGTCCTCAAACTCGGATTTGGCCTTCTTGAACTCTCCCAGGCTCTTTCCCAGTCCACGGGCGAATTCCGGAAGTTTTTTGGCTCCGAACAGCAGAAAGACAATCACCAGAATGGCGATGATCTCCGGAGTTCCCAGACCGAAAATGGCTAGTGTATTCATCATGGAAGATACGATATTTTTAACAGATTTATTTCAATGTGGAACTTCATAATACGCTTCATGCGTCATCGCTCCCAGCCTGTTCCTGCTTTTGCTGTTCTGCAAGCCTCCTGACGGCAAAACGGTGAAAACGCCAGACCACGAGGAAAATCACCAGCGAAAGCACCGCCAAACTGCCCCACAGAAGCCAGGATGCGGCGGATGCCGCCTCTTTGTCGCCCAACTCTCCAGCCTGGCTCCAGTAATAATAGGACAGCACGGGGTTCCAGGCTAGGGAACTGTCCGGAAGCAGATGCAGGCGCGCCATGCGGTTCATGGCGGGCAGATAGGCAGCCTGGGCGGAAGCCTTCATCAGGGAATCTCCCTGTGCGTCATCTCCCTTGGCATAATAAAGCTGGGCCAGCATGTACATGCCCTTGGGACTTCCCGTAGCATCCACGACGCGGCGCAGAAGCCTGTACGCCTCATCGGCATCCAGTTCGCCGCCCTTGCCGTTCTGAAGAAGTTCCGCGGCCTTCAGGGCCGCGGGAGCATAGCCGATTGCGGCGGCTTCCCTGTACAAAGACAGAGCGCGGGCGGCATGCTCCCCGGACGGGGAATCCTCCATGAGCATATCTGCCAGGGCAGCCATGCTGTACGGGTCCTTCCACTCCGCCCCCTTCTCAAACCATTGGCGGGCCTTCTCCATGTCCCGGGGCATATACTTGCCGTCCCGGTACATGATGCCCAGTTCCATGACAGCACCCAAATCCTTTTGCTGCGCGGCCTTTTCAAACCATTGCACGGCCCAATTCGCATCCCTGGGCACGCCGAGGCCGTCCCGGTACTTGAAGCCAAGCAGCCCCTGGGCTGTCAGGTTCCCGTGTTCGGCCGCACGCGTCAGCCAGGGGACGGACTTCTCCGGGGAACTGCCGGGAACCAGCTTCCTTTCATAAAGAAGGCCCACCCACAGGGCGGCCTTGGGATCGCCCGCCTCCGCCTCCTTCTGCCAGGAATGGAGGGCCTTTTCATAATAGCTGGTGGCCAGGGCCTCGTCCCGGAGGCCTCCCATGCCCTTGGAAATCATCGCCGCCGTCTGATACTGGGCATCCGCATTGCCGCTGTCTGCGGCGCGGGTAAACCAGAACCGGGCTTTCTCCATATTCTTGGGATAAAGACGGCTGCCGGTGTAAAACAGCTTGCCCAGGTCCAGCATGGCAGACACGTTCCCGGCATCGGCCGCCTTCTCCGTCAGGGAAACGTACTGATTCATCCATCGGGAAGTTTCCGGCACATTGCCGGCCACCTCATAATGCACGACCAGTTGTTTGGCCGCATCTGCGTCTCCGTTCATGGCTTTCTCCCTGAGCCCGGCCAGATAGGCGTCAAAATCTCCTTCTCCAGAGGAAACCGGAGAAGGAGGGACAGGAGATGCCTGAAGAGAAGGCTGTGCCAGGCACAGCGCGCATAATCCGGCAAGGAACCACCATCTGCAATGTCTCTTCATACCGGCACAAGTAAATGATTAACGTCCTCTGCCTCCGCGGGAAAAACCGCCGGAGGATCTGCCTCCGAAGCCGGGCTTGCGGAATCCTCCTTCGCGGCGCTGGAAGCCACCTTCACGGCGTTGAAAACCTCCCTCGCGACGGTCACCTCCGAAGCCGCCTTCATGACGTTGAAAACCTCCTTCGCGACGATCTCCTCCGAAACCGCCTTCACGCCTCTGGAAACCTCCTTCGCGACGATCTCCTCCAAAACCGCCTTCACGGCGCTGGAAACCTCCCTCGCGACGATCTCCTCTAAAACCGCCTTCACGGCGTTGGAAACCTCCCTCACGGCGATCCCTATTGAAACCGCCTTCACGCCTTTGGAAGCCTCCCTCACGGCGGTCGCCTCCGAAGCCGCCTTCGCGGCGCTGGAAACCTCCCTCGCGACGATCCCTATTGAAACCGCCTTCACGCCTCTGGAATCCTCCTTCACGGCGGTCGCCTCCAAAACCACCTTCGCGGCGACCTCGGAAATCGTCGCTCCGGTCATTCCGGCGGTCACGGGAACGGAAAGAATCATCCCGCATCACATCACCTTCCGCGACCTCATCCTGTTCGTCCGTATCTGCAAAACGGGTCTTCATCTCGGGAGAAGGCTCATAAGATTCTCCCGCTTCAAAATCGTCCGGATTAAATACATAACCCTCATCGGAGTCAGAAGCGCTGCCGGATTGTTCCGTTTTGGCGGAAGTCCCGGTGGCAAGCTGGGCCGCACCCAGGTACTTGCGCTGGCGGGGCGGATTCTTCAGAAGAAGAGCCACATCGGCATCATCCATGAACCTCCAGCTTCCTGGGTCCAAATCACCGCCCCACAAGGAACCGATGCGCACGCGCACCAGCTTACGCACGCGCAGGCCCAGGCACTGGAACATCTGGCGGACCTGCCGTTTCAAGCCCTGCTCCAGCACGATGCAGGCGCGGCGCGCGGAAGCGCGGCAGACATATTTGGCCTTGGCGTTGCCTTCCGGAATGCGGACTCCGCGCAGGAACTGCATCAGGACGGAATTGTCAAAATTCTGATCCACCGTCACCCAGTACTCCTTCTCAATGCCTCCGGTGGGATGGGAAAGGGTCTGAGTCAGCTCTCCCTTGTTGGTCATGATCAGCAGGCCCTCGGAATCGGCATCCAGGCGGCCCACGTAATTCAAATGGCGCAAACGGGGCGGCAGCAAGTCGTAAACAGTGCCAATCGCGCCCTGGGCCTCACGGCTGCACACATAGCCGCGGGGCTTGTTCAGCAGCACTACCACTTCCTCCATGGGAGTCATGTGGCGGCCGTCCACCTTCACGAAATCCTTATCGGTTACTTTCATTCCGGGAGTATCAATAACTTTCCCGTTCACCTCCACACGTCCTTCCTCAATCAATCTGTCAGCCACCCGGCGGGAATCAATGCCGCAGGATGCCAGGAATTTATTAATGCGGATACCTCCGTTTTCTTCGGAGCCATGTTGTTCTTCACTCATATCGATGTAATGTCCGCTATCTCAGCGGATGTTTTTTATTTGTTTGTTTTGCCGGCAGAACACGTTTTCCAAGGGGAAAAGTTCCGCCAGAAGAAAAAAGCCTCCCGGTTTATAGACATCCGAGAGGCTTCCTGTATTAGGAAAATGATGCGCCATAACGGCCCCGCAGAGGGAAAATCCCGGCGGAAACACTGTCAGGCTTAAGCTTCATGCTTGGTCTTCGGCAGGCCGAGGGGGCTTTGGCCCTTCTTCCATTCACCGCGTTCCTTGAGGAGCTTGACGCGTTCGAAACGCTTCAGGACGGAACGCTTGCCGCCTACGGTACCGGTTGCTTTGAGGCTGGAATGCTTGGACATGATCTTGTGATTTCGTAAAAGGTTCAGAAAGGTGCTTTACACCACCCTCACGGTGGCAGGCGAGGTCTTATAACGGAAGCCCCCCCTCTTGGCAAGAGAAATTTGACGCGACGGCCAAATATCTCACCTGGCGCCGTCCTCCAGATGCGCCTCCACCCATGCCCGCCATAAATCCGGACGGTTCAGGCGCGTACGTTCCAGGGACCGTTCATGCTTCCATTTCTCAATGGCGGGATGGTTGCCGCTCAGCAGGATTTCCGGAACGGACAGGCCGCGGAACTCATTCGGCTTGGTGTAGGCGGGAGCCTCCAGCAAACCGTTGGAAAAAGACTCCTCCACGGAAGAACGTTCATCCCCCAGCACCCCGGGAATCAGCCGCGCCACGGCGTCAATGACCACGACGGCGGCTATGGCTCCGTTGGTCAGGATGTAGTCCCCGATGGACAATTCTACGTCCACCAGTTCCTCCACCACGCGGTGGTCCACCCCCTCGTAATGGCCGCAAAGAATGATGAGATGGCCGCCGGAAGCGGCCAGTTCCCCGGCCAGGTCCTGGTTGAACGTCCTCCCCTGCGGAGTCATCAGCACCACCCGCGTTTCCGGGCGCCTGAGTTCCTCCACGGCGGCGAAAATAGGTTCCGGCTTCAGCAGCATGCCCTGTCCGCCTCCGCAAAGATAATCGTCCGTCTTGCGGTGCCTGTCCTTCGTCCAGTCCCTGATATTGTGGCAGCGCACCTCCACAAGGCCCTTTTCACGGGCCTTGCCGAGGATGCTCCCCGCCAGGGGGGCTTCCACCATCTCCGGAAACAGGGAAAGAACGTCTATGGTCAGAGCGGCAGACATAAAAGGAAAATGTCAGCGGTCGCGCTTGTGGCCGCGCAGCATGGCCTCAATAAAGGGGTCCAGGTTGCCGTCCATCACGTCCTGAATGTTGCCGGACTCCACGCCCGTGCGCAGGTCCTTCACCATCTGGTAAGGCTGGAAGACATAGGACCGGATCTGGTTGCCCCAGCCGATGTCCCCCTTCTCACTGTACTGACGGTCCGCCTCAGCCTGCTTCTTGTCTTCCTCAATCTGGTACAGCTTGGCGCGCAGCATATTCATGGCCTCTTCCTTGTTGCGCAGCTGGCTGCGTTCGTTCTGGCAGGCCACGATCACTCCGGAAGGAATGTGCGTGATGCGCACGGCGGTTTCCACCTTGTTCACGTTCTGGCCGCCCTTGCCGCCGGAACGGTAGGTATCCACCTTCAAATCCTTGTCCAGAATCTCAATGTTGATGGAATCGGAAACCTCCGGAGTAGCGTCCAGGGACGCAAAGGAAGTGTGCCTCTTTCCGGCGGAATCAAAGGGAGAAATGCGCACCAGGCGGTGAATGCCGCGCTCGTTCTTCAAATAACCGTAGGCATACTCCCCGTCCACCTTCACGGTCACGGAACGGATGCCGGCATCGTCGCCGTCCGTACTTTCCAGATAAGTCACCGTAAAGCCGCGGCGTTCGCACCAGCGCATATACATGCGCAGCAGCATGGATGCCCAGTCGCAGGCCTCCGTGCCGCCGGCTCCGGCATGAATCGTCAAATAACAGGAAGCCTGGTCCTGCGGAGAATTCAGCAGGGTCAGCAGCTCAAAATCGGCCAGGGACTTCTCCCATTTTCCGAACTCTTCCACAGCCTCACGTCCCAGGTCGTCGTCGTCCGCCTCCTGGGCCAGTTCAATCGTGGCGTCTATATCTTCCAGGCGCGACTTCAGGGAGGAAAACGCCTCCATCCTGTGCTTCAGGGGATTCACTTCCGCCATCAGCGCCCGCGCGGCGTTCTGGTCATCCCAAAAATCCGGGGCGCTCATGCGTTCGTCCAACTCGGCTACTCGTTTTTGTATGCCGTCCAGGTCAAAGATAGCTCCCGAGCTCGGAAAGACGGCTGTGCAAAGCAGCCGTGTCGAGCGCCGAGAGATCTGCAGCGATATGGGGATCCATGCGCGGGAACCTACCATGAATCAGACAAGCGGAAAAGGGCAAAATGCCGTGCCTTCAAGTCATCCCGCGCCATGAGCCGGCAAATGGCCACACAGGAACCAGCCCTGCCCCTCCAATACTTCCTTCCATTCCCGCACTCCCGGAACCCGGAACGGAAAAGCTCCCGACTTTCATGGCGAAAAAACTCCCCTGAAACCCGGAAGAAGAAAATTTTTCTTACTCGCCTTCCGTAACTCGTAAAATCCCGCCGTGGAAAACAGGAATCGCCCTCCACAAAAACGGAATTCCCAGTCTCCTTTACAAGGACGCGAACCTTGCAGTTCCACCCCCGGATCAAGACACCCTATCTGCCTCCGTTTTCCACACCGTCCGCAAACGGGCGAATACGGCAGGACTTGAGCCGTTCAATCTCCTCAAAAGTCATGATGTGCTCAATCTGGCAGGCAACCTCATTGGCCCGTTCCTCCGACAGGGCGAGTTCTTCACGCAGGAAATCAAACAAAATGCCGTGGCTGACGATGATCTTGCCCGCGATTCTGCGCCCCTGCGGAGTCAGCTTGACGGGGGCATACTGCGTGTATTCCACCAGGCCTATGTCCGCCAGCTGCTTCACGGCGGAAGTCACGGAAGGCATCTTCACCTTGAGCATTTCCGCAATATCCCGCACCTGGGCTGTGCCGTTCTTTTCAGACAGCAGGCCGATGGCCTCCAGGTAATCTTCATTGCTCTTGGTAAGTTCCAGCATGGTGTGAGAAATCAGTTAACCCCTTAGGCGGAACTAACTCAAGATTTTTTCCAGCCTTATTTAGAATTAGAAAAAAAACCGCCGCGGACAGAACTCCGCGGCGGCCAAATCAATCAGTGTAAAACGAAGTGAAGCTTATTTCTCTTCAGAGGGGCTCCATTCTTCGTTTTCACGGGTAGCCAGATTGAAGGCGTGTTCCAGACCGACCATGTCGCTGCTCGGGCGAAGGGCTTCAAAGGAAGCGGTTTCACGGCGGAGCTGTTCGGTGTCGTAATTGACGGCCTTGATGGAAAGGCCGATACGGCGTTCGATGCTGTCCACCTTGATCACGCGGGCGGTGATTTCATCACCCACCTTGATCACGTCCTTCACGCGTTCCACATGGTCTTCGCTCAGCTGGGAAATGTGGATCAGGCCGTCGATGTCGCCGTCCAGATTCACAAAGGCGCCGAAGCTGGCGATCTTGGCCACCTGGCCGCTCACCATGTCGCCCACCTTGAAGCGGTCGTTGATGGATTCCCACGGATCGGACTCAAGCTGCTTGATGCCAAGGGAGACGCGCTGGTCTTCCTTCTTGATTTCCAGAACGATGGCTTCCACTTCGTCGCCCTTCTTGAGCACTTCGGAGGGGTGGTTGATCTTGCGGGTCCAGCTCATGTCGGACACGTGGATCATGCCGTCGATGCCTTCTTCCAGGCCCACAAAGGCGCCGTAGGGAGTAAGATTGCGGACCTGGCCCTTGATAACGGTGCCGATCGGGAAGCGGGATTCGATATCCGCCCAGGGATTGTCTTCCAGCTGACGGACGCCGAGGGAAATCTTCTGTTCCTTGACGGAAATGGAAAGCACAACGGCTTCGATCTCCTGGTCTAGCTTCAGTACGTCGCTCGGACGGGTGATTCTCTTGACCCAGGACAGTTCGGAAACGTGAACAAGACCTTCCACGCCTTTTTCCAGCTCCACGAAGGCGCCGTACGGCAGGAGCTTGGTCACGCGGCCTTTGACCTGGGAATTGATCGGGTACTTGCGTTCGATGTCCGCCCAGGGATTGTCCGTCATCTGCTTCAGACCCAGGGAAACGCGTTCCTTGTCGCGGTCCACTTCCAGAATCACGACTTCCAGGGACTGGCCGATGTGGAGCATTTCGCTCGGATGGTTCACGCGGCCCCAGCTCATGTCCGTAATGTGGAGCAGGCCGTCCATGCCGCGGAGGTCCACGAAAGCGCCGAAGTCCGTGATATTCTTCACGAGGCCTTCCACCTTGTCGCCTTCCTTGACGGTTTCAAGGAAGCGCTGGCGCTGGTCGGCGCGTTCGGCTTCGATCACCTCGCGGCGGGAAAGAACGATATTCTTGCGGTCGTCGTTCACCTTGACGATCTTGAACTCGTAAACCTTGCCGACATACTCGTTCAGGTCGCGCGGGGGAATGATATCCACCTGGGAACCGGGCAGGAAGGCTTCCACGCCAACGTTGACCATCAGGCCGCCCTTGACGACGCTCTTCACTTTGCCCTTGACCAGGCCGCCGTCGCGGTACACGCCCACGATCTTGTCCCAATTCTGCTTATGGGCGGCCTTTTCCTTGGAAAGGACGACGATACCTTCGTCGTTTTCTAGGCGTTCCAGAAGGACCTCGATCTGGTCCCCTACTTCGATCTCCTCGTCTTCAAACTCGGAAATGGAAATAGCGCCTTCGGACTTGTAGCCGATGTCCACCAAGACGACTTGGGGACGGATTTCCTGGATGGTTCCGGTAACGATGGAACCTTCTCGTAATTCGCGGAACTTGCTGTCAATCAGCTCCGCCAGTTCAGTTGTGCTCATTTAAATGGTTGATGAGTTAGTATTGACGATTTTTCTCATGGCCCCTGGTTGGCCGGCGGGCAATCGGGGCGCCTTCCCCCGCCGGGCGAAAAATCGGTCGCTTTCAATAGCAGTTCTCCATAAAAACTCAAGGCTTTTCTTGAAAAAACTCTCCGCTGGCATGAAGACTTTCCCGCCCCGTTCTCTCCCCTGTGGAAACGCTCCTGAAAAACAGGGCGCAGAAAAGCCTTGAGAGGGCACGTTCCCATGTTAAATTTCCGCAATGGGGGGGCCCTTCCCCTCCATACCATAACCCCTGCACTTCCGTAACATGAAAAAACACCTCCTTCCTCTTATTGTTTCCCTGGGACTGGCCGGAACCGCCCTGCTCCAGGCGGCGGAAACCATCAAACTGGACCAGCCGGACCTGACGCGCGGCTCCACAGTCATGAAAGCCCTGTCGGACAGGCAATCCATCCGCAGCTGTTCGGATAAAATGCTCTCTCAGAAAGACCTCTCCGACCTCGTCTGGGCGGCCAACGGCATCAACCGGGCCGACTCCGGAAAGCGCACGGCTCCATCCGCCATGAACCGGCAGGACGTCAAAATCTATGTATGCACCAAGGACGCCTCCTATCTGTACGACCACAAGGCGCATGCCCTGGTTCCCGTCAGCGATGGAGACGCCCGGCCGGCCGATGCGCCCGTCTGCCTCATCCTGGTAACGGACACGGCCGAACCCTGGGCGGCGATGGATGCGGGAATCGTCTCCCAGAACATCTCCCTCTTCTGCTCCGGCACGGGCCTGGCAACCTACCCGAAAGGCAGCATGGACAAGAACGCTCTGCAAGCGGCGCTGAAACTCAAAGCCCCGCAAACCGTCATGCTCTGCCACCCGGTAGGCTACAAACAGGACAAATAAAAGCCTATTCCCAAAAGGCGTGCACATGGAATGCCCTCCCGGCACTCAGCCAGACACCCCGCAAATAAAAATGGCGGGGTGTTTTTTATGCACATGATGCATATTTCTACTCCCTCCGGGCCGGCCCAACGCCCTCCGGTGCAGGATTTTCCTGAATCCGTTCCCTACCCCTGCTTTCAACCTGATGGAAACGCCTCCACTCTTCCACCCGATCCCCGCACCTTTCTTTTTCCTTTCCGGATAGCGGACGATTCCGAAGCCATTCAAAAAAACAAAACGGAAACGATGCGCAGATCAAAATTTCACGCCTGCGGTTCCGGCAAAATATCCACGTAAATGCCGGGGGAACTCCCTTCAATGGGAACAGCGCCCACCGTCCGGGCATAAAAGTCGGCAGGCCCCACACCGCCGATAATCCCATACGCGTGCCCCATGTCCCTCAAACCGCGCAGGGCGGAAACCAGCAACACCCGCCCCACACCGCTCTTCCGGGCCTCTTCCCCGACGCCCATCGGCCCCAGGAAACCCCGGGCCGTCACGTCGTAACAGGCAAACCCAATCATTTGCTTCTCCCTCGTAGCAATAAAGCAGGAAATGGGCTGCCGTGCAAAAGCCGTCTTCGTCTCACTCACCCACTTGGGGGAAAAATGGCGCCCCACCCAATCCGCAACCAGATGCCGTTCATAAGCGCCGGGGCGCCGTATCAGGATGCCCCGCTCCTTCAAGACCTGCACTTCATCATCAATATCGGGCAAATCATACAGCCGCACCAGCATATCCATCATAGCCCCTGAACCGTAGCACAATTAAGTTCCGCCGCGAACAAAAAAAACTGGACAAACCGCCTTTCCGCCCTTAGACTGCGCCGCACCACATCAACGAGCTGTAGCGCAGGCTGGTAGCGCGCTTCGTTCGGGACGAAGAGGTCGCAGGTTCGAATCCTGTCAGCTCGACCAATTTAATAGCCGCCTCCGGGCGGCTTTTTTGTGCCCTAAAAATTGAACATCAAGCAATTTTACACCTCAAAATTCCTATTCCCCCATAGCCTAAACGAAGGTGCAGACCGTCTACTGGGGTGAATCAATAACGCCCTGTTGATGGAATTTACCTTCCTGCAAGAGGACAATATCACATAAGCCAAATTCTAAAAGTTTAGCCTGAAAGGATAGACGTCAAAGCCATTTACAAATTCAGAGGGAAAAACGCCCTTGGAGCCAAAGTCCTCAACTTTGTGAAATCCAAAATCAATACCGACACAGGAGCGCTCTGCCACATCCAAAACCCCAAGGTTGGAGAATGACCTCTCTTCCCATGAAAAAGCTCCGCTCATATTTCACGAACGGGGCTGCCGTAATTTTTCAAATTCACCTGGGGGTTTGATCAATGACGATAAAATCCTTTTTCCCCACATACTCCCTCCGGGTACCCGGATTTCCATATTCGTCCCGGAAACGTACTTCCAGTTCGTATATTTTTCCGCTGGCCAGAGGTTGTAAATAGGTCAGCAGCAGGTACGCATCCTTGACGGGTACTTCATGCTTCTCTCCGGGGTTCAAAGTAATAAAGCGCATAAGATCCGCGACACGTTCCATTTGATAGGAGGGAAGATACCATGCCGCTGGCCTTTCTCCCTTCTTGCCGTTTCCCTGACTCCATATCTTGATGATGATATTCGGGCCGCGTTCCTTGAGAGGATAGAAGTCGTCGAAAAGACGCACTACCTTTTCTCCCTTGTTGGCAAATACCAGCTTGAAATCCGGAAAAGCTGCTCTTGGATCGAACGAGGTCTTTTCCATCACCACGGAACATTCCACCCCGTTGTCGGCCTTGTCCCCCCATGCGGGATCATGGAGGGACAGGCTGGCCAGAAGCCCTAAAATCTGAAATATTTTTTTCATTACAGCACGATTCGGGAAATCCCGCGGAGAGTCCCCGGGAAACACCTCTTACCCTGTTGGTTATAATAGCATGTTTCGAGTTCACAAGAACATTATTTCCGGTCTTCCAACTCGACATTATCCAGACAAACCGGAATCGTGACGCTGTATTCCTGGCTTGGGGCAAGTTTCCGATATTCCATGGGATGGCGAAAGGCCATTTTCCCAGCCCAGCATTCAGAATGCGGACGCTGCGCTGATCCGTCCTCAATATGGTCAAAAAAACGTTTACATTGGATGAGCGGCTTTCCTATTATTCGTCAAGGTCTGGTAATTAATTTTGTCTTTCCCTTGTATGTTCTCCGTACTCCCGGTTCGCCACGCTCATCCGTGAACTCTACTTCCAGCAAGTAGAGTTCCCCCTTGGACAAACGCAGCGTCTCAGGGATAAAGTCCACCAGCAGGTAAACATCCCTAATGGGTACTTCATGTTTCTATCCCGGCTTCAAGGTAATAAAACGGATGTGCTGAAACATCTTGTTAACATGATAGGCTCCTATATACGAACCAACCAATTTCTTCTTTTTTCCTGTTTGCTGGCTCCAGAGTTCTATCTTGATATGCGGACCTAATGTCGGCTCGGGATAAAAATCATCATAAAGCCGGACCGGCTCTTAAACGAGCGTGAAATCCCGCAGCCTGTCTCTCACGTCAAAGAAAGATCTTTCCATCTTGATGGTGCATTCCAGGCCGTTGTCCGCCTGATCGCCCAGGGCGGCTCCGGAAAGCAACGTTCCGATCAGCAAATTGAGCAAAAAACGGGCTTTGTTCATGACCTAATAGGTAAAGGTTCAGTTTTCTTCACCGTTGACCGGGGGGAAGGAAACACACGGGTTCCGTTACTCCCGGCACCGTGACGTTCCGGGGAACCCGGCTCCATCCGTTGGCATCCGCTAAAGCAATAATGCTTCCAGTCGCTTCGTTCAATACTTTTTGTGCGGCGCAATAAGGACGGCTGTTCGCATCGTCAGGAAGTTTGCGAACATATTCCGAAGTCGTGTTAAAGAATTTCTTCTCCCAATCGGCAACGGTTTTCTTCATCGCTTCCAGTGCCTGGTCCATGTCCGGATATTCCTTGCAGGAGACGTTTTCCTTTTCCAGTTCTTCCTGAACCTTCAAATGTTTCCAGTACAACTGGTACGCTTCCCTCCACCGCTGGCGGTGGTGCTCTTCATGGGCCATAGAAGCTTCCCTGGTGCTCCAACCTAAAGCACCACCCCTGGCCTGTTCTCTGTTCATGCACTCGACTGCGATAATGGCTTCCACTTCCGTGGTTGGCGGATTGGCAAGAGCATCCTGATAACCTCCCGTGCGAATCAAAACCTCGGTGCCACAGGAAACGTGGGCAACCCGGAGCCTACAGACATCGGCTACTTCATCCTTGCATGGCGTCACAAAAACTCTGGGCATAATAGGCGTGATTATACAATCTCCTGCTTCGTTTGAAATAGTCGGAGCCTTTTCGTCAAATCCGATTTCCACCTCCTTGGATTCTTCACAGGTGATGGTGGCCTCTTTCACGATAGTCCACAATTTCATCTTCGAGGATGCGGTGAAGGTACGCTTCATCGTCGAATCGCCGGAATAATTTCCTTCCTTGATGGGTTTCTTGTCCATCGTCACATTGAAGGCGATAGCATTGCCACTGGTGGGAGAATATTCCTCATTGATGCACAGGAGTTGGACCTTGTAATAACCTGCTTTCAGGTTTTTTGACCAGGCGTCCAGTTCCAAACGTCCGTGGGGTGGAATTCCGTCTTTGACACAGACTTCCTCGCCCGCGATTTTGAGGAACCCCTTGTCGTCGGCTTCCAGACCAAAATAGTAAAGGCCGTCCTCTTCCACCTTAATGAACATTTCCGGAGCTCCGGGGAGAAAGAGTGTCCGCACTCCGAACCGTCAAAGCGGCAATCCGTGGCTTCTACACCAAGTTTTTTGTCAATAAGAGGTTTACTACCATCATAGATACAAACAGGAACAACTGCTTTTTTAAAGGAATATAATTATTCATTGCTATTGTTTGTTGTTTACTTCTTTGAAAGACTGAACTATCAGCCTTCCGGTATTCTGGCAGCGTTCCCTGAACCTACCAACACGTTTAACACGTAGCCCAATCCTCATTCGGAAGGTGAGGGAAAAGGTTAAAAACGACACGATAATCAAGCGGAAAATAAAGGGTATGAAAGGGGCACAAGAAACACAACCATTGATTATCAATAGCCAAAAATTGAATTCTCTTCGTTCCGGCCGAAGAGGTCGCAGGTTCGAATCCTGTCAGCTCGACCAAAATTTCCCATTTCTTAAGCCCTTGCAGAATAAAATAATCTGCAAGGGCTTTTCCTGATACATCATTCTCCAATGGGTCTATATGCTATTCATCGCTAGGTAAATAAATAAGATAACAGTAAAGTACAAAAAAATAATCGTAAACTCTATCTTTTATTCCCAGCTTGTCAAACGGCCTAATAGCATCATGAATTGCATAACGGTTCTTATAAAAATCTCTGCAACTATAATCTCTTTGACAGTTCCTATGTTCCGTGTCAGATGTTGGAACAAACCCCAATAATAATTTTTCCATATTCCAACGGTTATGTTCCGTTGAAGCCAATATATTTGCATTATCCCTTAGAACTTTATGCCATTTTTCACAGAATGTCCTGCTTTTACGAAAAACCTGGGAGGGTATTTCCATACTTCGGAGCTTAATTTCTATGGAGGCTGCACTATATCTATTGGAAAACTTATTTTTTATATTCATTTCCTCCCAATCTTTTTCCGCCTTATTTTTTAAGTATTCCTTCATACCGTTTTCCACCTTATCTCTTTTACTAAGTATGGAACTAATAATCCGATCGGGATACTCATTATTTTCCTCTAAAAAATTCTCATTTCCCCTAATCCATTCAGAAGCAAATGAATAAATATAATTCACAATTTGTCCTCCACGGTCATTATCGCAAACAATACCTGTTACCTCGTCCAACATGCCAAAAGGAAAAACATTTTTATAAGGTTGGTAACACTTCGTCGGAATATGACGTTCATTCACGGATAAAACACTTTCCACAGTCTCCTGCTGAACCAAAACGGGCACTGTGCGCTTGCTGCGACAAGAATCATAAACGCAAGAAGGAAGATTCAACCCTATATTCAGAGCATCTGCTGGATTGGGAATACAAACGGCAATCGTAACAATGGCATTTTCATCACTAACAAAGTCCTTTATGCGTTTGCGCACAGAAGAACTTAAGATGTCTCCCTGAATAAAATTAAAAAAGATATCAGTAAATAAATTATTTCTTTGCGGAGTAAATTCAAATTTAGCAGGTTCATTCTCCGAAATAATTTCAAGCTGATAAGAAACCTCACGAAAAAGTCCTGTTCGGCTATTACGGAATTGACGCAGTTCTTCTGAAGCCCGCTTGTCAATTAAAGTAATCCTGGTCTTTATTTGTTGAGATGAAAAATTAGGAAAATGAGCGAAATGCGCGGCTTCCTCAGCCATCGTAATTCCCATTTTTGACATACCTATAATGATTAAATGAACAAATTTTTTAGAATTTTTCACAATGGGAACACGATCTAAAGGAAAATATTCGATACCAAAAGAATTATTTACATTTGAAGCAAAAATTTTCTCTACCCAATCCTTATAAAAACAAAAAGGCTCAAAGTTAATATTGACAAGAGAACCTCCTAATCCTCTCTGAAACAGTTCATAAGTGGAATGCTTGTCAAACATGACTTTACAGACAGTCTTTTTAGGTTGGCTCTTCACAGAATCTTCAAATAATTGGGAGATAAGATAAGCGGTGTTAATGTTTTTACCATCACGGTCAATATCATTATTTTCACCCAGAACATAAATCTCCCGGCATGTTTTCAAATTCAGTTTTTTAATATCCTCTTTGCAATTCTGGCCGCCATGAATAAAAATTACTTTAGAAAATTGGTCTTTAGACAGCTGGGCTCGCAAACGCTCCTTAAGAGTGGGAACATGTTCTGAAGTTAATAACATAATATAAGGTTTTTTCTCGTGCATCTTCTGTAATAAACAACAATTTCTATTTCGAGGTAGCTGATGGTTGCGTAATTGTCGAATAATACTTCCTACTAAAAATCTTCCCCCGATGATCACATAATGGTCATTTACATTTTTATACTCAATTTTTCCAAGGTCGTGAAGTTCCTGCTTTTGATGAAATATACTGACAAAGGTAGTTATGAATAATCCGGACAAAAGGATATACCCTGTGAACGCTGCCATAAAATGCATATATAAATTATTTTTGAACAAATATAATGCATCTGGTGATACAGAGTTAAAAAATTGCTTAACCTGAGATGCAGATGTATAATTTCCAATACTATATCCATGGCCGTATGAATCTAATAAATGAAACGATATTCCTATCAATATAATAATTAATATCAGAACACCTATTTGGGTAAGGGAGCCTTTTGATATCCATATGAAAAATTTAAATTTAGGAAAAAATCTCCATACCACTAGGGATACTGCCAGAACAGCAGTAAAAAAAATATAAAAACTATTGTCCATAATAATAAATCAATTCTATCATTAATAACGTTTAATTGAAAATCCTGCTACCTGAATAAGTTTTATTACTTCCGAAACTATTCGTCTGTCAAAAATCTTTTCTTTCTCCGGGAGATCTTCATAAGGAATGAGGCAAGGATGGGTTTTGAGTTGTTCATCACGGCAAAGTCCCAACTTCCATCCTTGCCGCAAACGTTCTTCAGCCCATACATTATGGGTATTCTCAGCAATCAACTCAATTAATTCGCTGAGATCATCAGGAATTTGCACGGATGATGTGTCCAGTGATTTGGAAATACATTTCTTTATAAATTTCATATAGAAAAAACCTTGATCAAACTTTTTCAATTCTTTAAAAATGATCCAGGTAGAAGAATACAATTTTCTCCAACCATATATACTTCTTTTAATCTCTTTCTATGAATAAAGTCCAATAAGGCAGAATCTACATCATTTGTAATGACATATCTGTTTTTCAAATTTTCCAAGGACAGGATATCTACAAAAATATCTTTGTCTTTGATGAATAAATGTTTTCTTCCTATATTGGAAACCATTTTTTTAAATTCAAATGATGAATAAGGATAATGTGCTTCAAAAATATGAAAATAATAAGTTCTTTCAGAATCTATGTCATTGCGGGCAAAGCCCGTATATTTCAATTCCGGTTTTTTGAGCAGCTCTGATGTAATTTCCTTATGAAAAATAAAGAACAGGTCGTCCTGATCACTGGGCCAGCTATTTCCCGAGGGAAACAGGGACACGGACGGTGACCAGGAAACCAGCAGACTCAAACCGCGCGTGATGACATGGCTTTTATCTGAACGTTCGATCAGCATGATATCCCCTTCGCGCGTAGTGATAAAAAAACTGAATTGAATAATATCCTTTCCTTTTTTTTGTTCGTGATTCAGGAGGGCATTTTGAGAATGGGAAAACAACTCTTGAAAAGAGGGAATCTCTCTCCTGTCAAAGCGTTCTCTGAGAATATGTGAATATTTTTCTTTTTTATCTACATATCTTTTTGCGTCAATATTATCAGACATAATGGAATAATGAGTGTAAATTATACCAATCCGCTGCACAGCATATCTTTAAGTTGCTGGACCACCTGGTCGACAGCATCAAAACCGCTCTGTTCAAGAAAAGCATTGCATGTACGGCAGTTTTTTAATATTTCCGGAGAACATTTTTCAGGCTTATCCGCTTTTCTTACCAACAATTTAATAATATTGTACGTATTAATTCTCTCCAGCTTGCTGGATGTTTCCAAAGCCCATTGACTATCTTCACGCATGCGCTCGGAATCACAAGTCTTTTCAGTACATAGAAAGAGACAGGAATAGCTGTAATGCAGAGCTTCCTTATCCAATTCTCTTTTCTCGTAAGTAGGGACATACACCGGACCACATCCGGCAGCTTCCAGTCTTTGCTTAAGTTCCAGTGCCAGAAGGTATTCTTCTTCCGGATAGGAAATATAAAGACAACTCTTATCTTCTCCGACAAGCTGCTTCGGCAATAGTCCGGGAGCGGTTGAGGAGATTGGGGTTATTTGAGATTCTCCGAAGTCCACAAAAGAGGCTTTGCGGACGAAGGAATCATTTCCATTCTGCTCTAAAAGCATTCTGAGCGTTTGCACATCTGACTTATTTTTCTGTGGCAATGGCACAGGTCCCTGCTGCAGAGGATTGCCGACAAGAGCTGCTACCTCCTCCTCACAAGGAAGCAAATCCTGCGCCTCAAAGAAACCGATAATGGCATCTTTATCTTTTTTAAGAAAAATCTTTTTTAGGAGTTCTTCTCCCTTTACGTGGTAATGGACACGGAAAATATAAAACAAATAGCTCTTTTTTCCTAAAATATTAGTAACAAAGGCAAAAGGAACAATATCCGGTCTCTTGAGACGAATATGATGCCCCACTTCCATTTGATAGATATTCCAAATATCCTCCAAAGAATTAGGATAATATCTTGTATCTCCATCATAGGATTCTTCAAAGGGCGACCAGGAAACTAGAATACTTTGCCCGCCTGTGATGTTATGAAATTCATCCAATCTACCTAATTCGAGAATACGCCCACCCGAACATTCTATTACGAAGCTGAATTGAATAATACCTTTGTTCTGCTTATTCTCATTAGTCAATTGCCCTGTCGTAGAATCGGCAAAAATCTCTGGAAACAAAGGAATATTAGCAGGCATCAACGTAGCACAGTCCATGATTGATCTTCCCTTGGGGGTAGTTAAATCAATGAAACGTTTGATATCCTCTCCATTTTGAGTCAAATTCCGTCCCGTAGAAAATCCTCTTTCCCCTATCAAAAAAGAACGAACGCTTTCATCCGTAGACAAAAAAGAGCAAACATTCATGGAATCATCTTCAGGAAGATATTCATTCTCATATATTTCTGAAGTAAAATACAACTTTACAATTTTAAATTTTTCCTGTCGTGACCTTAAAAGTTCTTTGGCTATCTCCAACTCTTCACGTACGGAATTCATATTATTTCTCAGTTCTTCAGTACATAAAATAAGCATACCTTCACAACACTGCATAGAGAGGCGAACTTCCAAAAACCAATGCACACCATAGGACATATAGCTTTCATCTACCCAGACAGGCACTACTTGTCGGATAATATCCTGGGCCTGCCGGATCTCTTGAAGATTCTGCGATCTATGAGCAAGAAAATATCCCAATGAATTTTTGAAAAAAGGAAGAGGCAATGAGTGATCTTGAGGAAATTCCAAAAAGGTGGTCTCCTTTTCCGATTCTGAAAAAAGAATATGGGGTGGAGGTAGTGGGCAAATATCGGAAGCGATAAAAACGTAAGAATATTCATACCTGTTATTGCTCTTCTTGATTTGCTCCACACCATAAAATAAAAGGGGAAACTCGCCTTCAGTTATCTTTGATAGAACAAAATCTTTGCTCCCTTCCGGCGAATTTTCATATTGGATGAATTTTTTGATCAATGAGAAATAAACCGGATAGGGAGTATTTCTATGAAAAGGTAGACTACTTGGCATGTCCTCATAAAAGTCATGGAACCCATGAGGACTTTTGCTGTCTTTATAAAAGAAATGTAAGCTCAATGTATCTCTGCACCATTTCTCTTCGTCATCCAGAAAAGCATGTGATGAAAAATTGCTATCAAAAACAGTTTCCAGAGGAATAAATTTCTTCTGATCCATAGCTGACGCCATTCTTCTTGAGCTCTCCTCTGTTAGAAGAAATCTGGTGAAGGAGCGTTTCTTTTTTTGACTGATAGATTTTTCCTGATTCATACCGAAATTCACTATATTAATAATATTTACCATGACGCCATATTTCCCAAAAATCAAGATAATTAACATTAACATCAATTAATGTTGGATATCCAAATAAATTCAAGAAGTACAATAGATAAGATTGCTTACACTCACAAACTAGACCCTATATTTGCCGTAGAAGGAGCCGTTTCCTACATTCCGATATCAATGATTTATTCAAATATTTGGAAAATATTTTGTTTCTCCAGTATTTCATAACATGTCTCTTAAAAAATTTTAAGGTCTCAAACAGTGCATATATCTGCTGTCCCCACCTGTTTTTGAAAAAATAAAAAGTGGAAAGAACAACTTAGACCACAGAACTTTATCAGTCATCCCTCAATTTCACATTGCTCCCGCGGCCTTTCTTCTCTTAACATGCGGGCGATGAGTGAATACTTCCTGAAGCTTCCCGGCGATTCACAGCCGAGGTCCTATTCTGAATACGAAGTCCGGGAATTTCTGGGCCAGGGCGTCATTGACTCGAAAACGCTCACCTGGAAGCCGGGCATGGACGGATGGCAGCCAGTCGGGCAGGTTTTGCCGAAAAAAGAGCCGGAAAACCTCCCCTACCGGAAGGAAGATCCGGATATCTCCCCTCCGCCCCCCACGTACCGTTTGCGGTACTCCCTCTTCGAGTTCTCCAGATTAGCCTTTCCGGCCTGTTTCATTCTTCTGGCCTGCTCACTGTGGACCCTGTGGATTGTCTGTTTCCATCATATCGTGGACTATGCGGAGGTTCAAACCACTCTCCGGCAGGTCGTAGATCAGCTTCCCTCCTACGTGCTTCCCCTCATTTTCCTGTTCAGCCTTTTGTGCATCCCCTCCCTGGCCGTCCAGCTGGTCTGGCTTTACCGGGCCTGCGCCAACGTACAGCAATTCCGCGTTTCAGGGTTGCGGTTCACTCCCCTGGCCAGCGTTATCCTCAGCTGCATGCCTCTCGTTGGCATGGTGCTCAATGCCCTGATCATCCAGGAACTGTACAGAGCCTCAAAAAATCCGGAAGAATGGATGCTGCAATCCCCCTCCCTGGCCGTGCGGCTGTACTTAACCGCGGCGACCGCCCTCACGCTGTCCCTGCTTTTCCCTTTCGGAGTGGAACATTATCTGGTGGCCTTCTTCCTGATCGGTTCCCTGATAACCGCGGCCAGCATCCTGTGGCTGATATCCGTTCTCCAAATCAGCAGGATGCAGCGGGAACTGGCCTCCAGGCAGGAAGACAAACTTCCGTAAACGGCCTTTCCGGTTACGGAGCGGGTTTCAGGGCGCCTTCCTGCTGTTCCTTCGGCAGAATCTTGTCCAGAGCCTCCATGCTGTTGTCCCGGTAAAGGTTTTCCAGCAGTTTCTCCCAGCCGGCAGCCTGCTGAACATCCTTCAGGGCAATCACGGGGTCCGGAATCATCATCGCGGGGTCGGGAGCGTACTTTTCCAGCACCTCGTCCGGATTGATCCGGTTGAACGTCGTCTTGCCATACCCCGGCATTCCCGCCTCATGGGCGATGGACTCAATCATTTCAAAATGCAGATGGGCCAGATAATTGCCGTGCGCCGTGCCCACAGTGCCGATCTGCTCCCCACGGCCCACGATGGTTCCCAGAGGAATGTCGCTGATAGTTTTAAGATGAGCATACAGGCTCTGCACAAAACGGCCGTCAGGAAGCCGATGCAGCAGAACCACGACGTTTCCCCAGTCCGGAGACGGTTCCCCGGCATAAATCAGCAGCCCGCGTCCCGCGGCACGCACCGGAAGCCCCTCATCCGTATTCTCTCCACCAATGCCGTTCAAATCCTGTCCGGTATGCCTGCCGCCGCGCGCGGCATTCATGGCTCCGAACCCCTGGGCGGAATACGTAAACGCTCCGTTGTCATCCCCCAGCGGGGACACAAACACATCCGCCAGAGGGGCCTTGGCCAGTTCCTGGGGAGTCAGCAGAATCAGTCTGTAATCCACGGGAATGGGAGCGGACTGCGGAACATCCACGTCATAAATATTTTTGTACGCGCCCGCATCCGGACTGGCGGCGTCACGGGCCTTGTACCAGGCAAACGCTGCAACCATCACCCCGGCCGTCACCAGCAGGCCCAGAATGACGCGGGATGTCGTCTTGTCAATCATTGTTCCCACTCTATATGCAATGCACCGCATTGACAATCACAAGATGGTTACTGCAACGTCTGCGGAAACCTGCTTTCCCACAATTCCCGCGCAGTCAGGATGTCCTCCGCGGCGGCTCTCCCCGAAAGTTCCCAGACAAGCGGCACGCCTGCGGGGAAAAAAGGCAAAAGGCGTTCAAAAGGCACCCCGCTCCCCATCAAGGGCACCTGGTGATCGCGGGCCGGCCATTTGACGTCGTTCACGTGCCCGCCGATCAAATGGGGAGATATACTGTGGATGAATTGTTCATGATTCAATAAGAGCAAATTGTGCTTCCGCTGAATATGCCCGAAATCATGCCAGTAACCGACAAACCTCTCTTCTGCAAACTCCCGCATCAGGTCCGCCATTTCATCCTCACTGGGAATCTGTTCATAATGGCTGCGGCCTTCGATGCCCAGTTTCACTCCGAACTCCGAGGCATGGGGCAATAACTGGCGGATGGCCTCGCGGGCACGCTCCACATAAACGGGAGCGAGACGGTTGCGGCGCCTGACGAATTCCCCCTTGGTCCGGGCAAACTCCTCCGTGCCCACCAGCCCTTCCCTGGCCATGGTCTGCAGCCGGGCCGTATCCGTACGCTTCACCAGCGGTTCCACCGTCCCCATGTGCAAAACAATATATCCGGCGCCCAGGGAGGCGCCCTGTTCAATGGACTTCTTCGTCAGTTCAATCGCCTTGCTGCGGACCTGGGGCAAATCCGCCGTAAACGGCCTGCTGTCCGGGGCATCCCCCACCTCGTCAATCGGAGCGGGAAAATAATTGTGAACGCCGGCCACACGCACCTTGCCCGCTTCCACGGCCCTCATGATGCCCGGCAAAAGAGAAAGCTTGATGCCGTGGGAAAGTTCCACATGGTCAAACCCCAGGGAAAGAATCTCATCAATCATCTCCTCCCCGTCCTGATGACGGTGGGAATTCCAGCATGTAGAAAAAACCAGCATAAAAATTGTCCAGGGCTAGGAGCCCGCAGTTCCGGGTTCCGTGTACACGTCCTTCATCCACTCCTTCACCGCCGCCGTCATACTTCCGGCCACGTCGGCGCGGGGCTTCACAAAGGCCGGGACAAACCACGGAAACGCCCCCACCAGGTCATGAATAACTACCACATCCCCGTCACAGGTATGTGCTCCGGAACCGATGCCCAAAGTAGGAATGGGAGAATGAGCCGTAATACGGCGCGCCACGGAGGGCGTAACGCCTTCCACTACGACGGAGCAGGCTCCGGCCTCCGCCACGGCCTGAACATCCTTCACCAGGGCGTCCGCCTCAGCAATGGATTTCCCCTTGATCCTGTATCCCCCCTCTTCCAGAACTTTTTGAGGCAGCAGGCCGATATGGCCCATCACGGGAATCCCCGCCTTCACAATGGCGCGTATCTTTTCCGCCTGGGAGGCGCCGCCTTCCAGCTTGACGGCATCCGCTCCGGCCCGGAACAGTTTTCCCGCGGTACGCACGGCATCCTTCACCGTCTCATAAGTATGGATGGGCATATCCCCCACCAGCAGGGCATTTTTTACGCCGCGCGCCGTGGCCTCCACATGGTGGACCATATGGTCCAGCGTCACGTGGGTGGTATCCGGGAAGCCCAGCTGGACCATTCCCACGGAATCCCCTACCAGGACGACATCCACGCCGGCCTCATCCAGCAGGCGTCCCGTGGGATAATCATAAGCGGTAACCAGCGTCACATGCCGCGAGCCCTTGCAGGCGCGGATGCGTTCCGCTTTTTCAACAGATTGATTCATGGCGTTAATATGAATGTTTTTTACCACTGTTCCGCAACAGGAAGCGGCTCCGTCTCCTCCGTCACCAGCTCCGCCAGCAGGCGGGAAACCGTTTTTTTCTGGAGCGGCAGGACCAGATCCGGCCTGATATCGGAAAGCGGCTTCAGTACAAACTTTCTCAAATGAGCCCTGGGATGGGGCAGGATCAGCCGGGGAGGATCATTAATCACCAGACCGCCCACGTAAATAATGTCCACATCCGCCGTGCGGGGTTCACACCTGATCCCGGAGCGCACACGGCCCAGGGCGCGTTCTATTCCCTGACAATGCACCAGCAGTTCCTCCACCGTGCCGGCCCAGGTAAACTCCACTACGGCATTCAAGTAATCATTGGAGCCGTGGGGACATCCCAAAGGACTTGTCGCGTACAGGGGGGACTGCAAAAAGGGATCGTCGGACAAGGCCATCTGCGCCAAATGGTCCCGGGCCTTCACAATCAGGCTGTTCTTGTCTCCGAGGTTTGACCCCAGCGCAATACCGGCTCTTTTCATAGGTAAAAAGGCATTCCGGCAATTCAGGTAAAGGAACGGCCGGAATGCCGCAAAATTACAATTTGGACAAGCCTAGGACGTCTTCCATGTTATACAATCCCGGCTCTTTTCCCTGAAGCCAGAGGGCGGCGCGAACCGCGCCGGAGGCAAATGTCATGCGGCTGGAAGCCTTGTGCGTGAGTTCCAGACGTTCTCCGTCGGAAGCAAACACCACGGTATGGTCTCCCACCACGTCTCCCCCCCGGAGGGAATGCATCCCAATTTCGTTGTCGGGCCGGGGCCCGACCAACCCGTTGCGGCCGAACACAACGCTGTCTTCGTAATTCCGGTCAATGGCGCCGGACAAAATTTCCGCCAGCGTACGGGCCGTGCCGGAAGGGGCGTCAATCTTGTGGCGGTGGTGCATCTCCATCACCTCCATGTCGCAGCTGCCGCCCAGAATCTGCGCAGCCTTGCGCGTCAGCCAGAACAGGGTATTCACGCCGACGGAATAATTGGAGGCAAACACGATCGGAATGGAAGCGGCAGCATCCATGATCTCCTGCCGTTCCAGGTCCGTATGGCCCGTAGTTCCAATCACCACAGGCTTGTTGTTGGCCACAGCCTCCGCCAGCAGAGTGCTGGTAAAGCCATGATAGGAAAAATCAATGACCACATCGCACTTTGCCAGGGCGGGATACAGCTCCTGCCCCTGGTCATGCGTGGCTCCCACACACGTTTCCGGATTTTGCGTGACCGCCTCCTGGACGGCCTGCCCCATGCGGCCTGAACTGCCTGTAACAAGAATGGAAATCATAAAGGTAAGATATTAAAGAATGTTAAAACGTTGAAGAAGGGCGGAAAGCTGCGCCGCCTTCTCCTCCGACAAAGGCACCAGGGGAAGACGCACGCCCGGCTGAATATCCCCTCTTAACGCCATGGCGGCCTTGATGGGGACGGGATTGGTATCCAGCGTCATGATCCCCTTCATGAGCGGGTAAAACGTCTTTTGCAGGGAAAGCATCTCCGCCATGTTCTTATCCAGGCCCGCTTTCACGATGGAATTCATGATGCCGGGAATCAAATTGGAAGAAACGGAAACAAGACCGCTGGCCCCGCAGGCCATGAAAGGCACCGTCAGGCCGTCATCACCGCACAAAATGGTAAAATCTTCCGGAACCACCTGCATCAGCTGGCTCACGCGGTCAACACTTCCGCCGGCTTCCTTCACGCAAATGATATGCGGGCAATCCTTCGCAAGGCGTCCCACCGTTTCCACGGCAATCTCAATGCCGCAGCGGCCGGGAATGCTGTACAGCATGATCGGCAGCCTTGTGGCGTCCGCAATGGCCTTGAAATGAGCATAAACACCTTCCTGGGAAGGCTTGTTGTAATACGGGCATACCTGAAGCGTTCCGTCCACGCCCATCTTTTCCGCCTCCTGCGTCATGTGGATGGCCTCCGCCGTGGAATTGGCTCCCGTGCCGGCAACCACCTGAATACGGCCGGCCGCACATTCCACAGCCAGTTCAATCACCCTCAAATGCTCTTTCACAGTCAACGTGGGGGATTCTCCCGTAGTACCCACGGCCACAATCCCGGCAACGCCGGCGGCCACCTGCTCTTCCACAAGCATCCTGAAAGCCTCTTCATCGACGCGGGCTCCGGCAAACGGAGTCACAATTGCTGTATAAAGACCTTGAAACTTCATAACCTTACTTGGAAACATACTATCCTAACAGACACTTTTTGTCACGACAGAATACAGAAATATGGCATGCGTGTCAGGCATCCAGAAACACCGTCCGGGAGCAGACAGAACAAAACTCCAGGTAGGACTTGAGAAAAGAAAGGGACGTTTCCGGACGTACACCGGGCCTCCGGACAGCCCTTCTTTCATTGACGACAATGTACTCCCGGTCAATATGCCTGCCTTCACTCCCGCACAGAAACAAAGCGGCCGCACAGGCGGAAGAAGCCAGCCGGACATTGGAGAAACGCTGAAAAACAGGTCGGTGAATCACCACCTGGTTCATCCTGACATCTCTCCGGGCCAAGCCATCCTCCATCCGGGAAACATCTTCCTTCCACCGCCGTTTCATTTTTCTGCCGGAACAGGAAACCATATTGACGATCACGGCACCGGAAACGAAAGCATGCTCCAGCAAAACGGACAGGCGAGCGCGTGCGGAACAATGCAGTCCCCGGACTGCAACTGCAGCATCTTCACAGTTGATCAAATAATCGACACGCCCATACAGGGTATGCACCAGCCCCGCAAAGGAAGCCAGATCGGAAGAACGGCTTAGACATCCCGACATGGCAAAGTGATTGTCCCCCGAAAGGCAGTCAACCACCCGGGAAGACCGTTCACCGGCCTCATGCATCATGGCAACCGCAGTTCCCTGGCAGGCAAACGCTCTGGCGGCCAGGCAGCCTATATTGCCGGAGTTTCCCAAAATGACGGCAACAGGTTTCTGAATAATATGGGATTTCATACCCCACTATTTTGGAGAAGGTATGGCCTGCGTCAACATCTACCACCTACCTAACGCGTTAAGAAAGAAAATGAAAGAATTAAGAAAACATTATGTCAGGTGTTTTCTTGCAAAGAGGATGCTGCATGCAGCGCTGGTTATCTGATTTACAATTATTTCATGGACTTCATGGATGTAATGGATCTTATGGCTTTCATGGCCAAAGAGGCCAAAGAGGGGTAATAGACAGAGAATGTTTGAATTTTTGTCCCTTAAGTCTCCTGAGTTCATTACGTCCATTAAGTCCATTGAGTTCTTTAAGTGTCTTTTTTTCAATAGTAGTTTAGTTGTATTTTCAAGAAAAGAGCAAGCCCCTGGAGTTGTTTAAACTTCAGGGGCTTGAGG
>OHPB01000162.1_pt1 | contig 51232 bp, 44 predicted proteins | sample 1577621 | NCBI WGS metagenome assembly OHPB01 (sample SAMEA3879577, study PRJEB24766) | human gut metagenome | biome: human-associated habitat; feature: feces | place: USA | collected 1985/1987 | reverse complement strand
ACGGTCTGAAAGCGATTCTACTTCATGCATCTTATGGGTAATGATGACAATCGCTTTTCCATCATCACGCATCTTCCGAAGAACACGGAACAGCTTTTCCGTTTCCTGCGGAGTTAAAACTGCCGTAGGCTCATCCAAAATCAGAATATCCGCCTTTCGGTATAGAATTTTCAAAATTTCTACCCGCTGCTGCTCTCCAATTGACAATTGCCAGATTGCAGATGACGGATTAATTTTAATCTTATATTCTTCCGAAAGCTCTTTTACCTGCTTTTCCAGTTCCCGGGTCTTCAGGACTTTCACCTGCTCCATCCCCAGAACAATATTTTCTGCCACGGTAAATGGTTTTACCAGCTTAAAATGCTGATAAATCATTCCGATTCCCAGATTAAGGGCATCTCCGGGAGATCTCAGGGAAACCTGCTTTCCATGAATGGAAATGGTTCCGCGATCTGGTTTAAGTACACCTGTTAAAATATTCATAAGTGTACTTTTTCCGGCTCCGTTCTCTCCCAGAAGTGCATGAATTTCTCCCTTATAAGCAGTAAAATCAACACAATCATTAGCAAGGGTGGCTGGAAATTCCTTTCGGATCTGTTTCATCTCAACTGCAGCAATCTCATTCATTTCCATCTTCCCTTTCTCTGCTATTCCACAGGTTTGTCAGCCCAGTTATCAATGACATTCGGCAGGAACCATTGCATGCTGTTTGCATCCTCTATGCTTAAAACCTCTCCCTCAGGAACTCTCAATTTTCCGGTATTATCATAAAGAGGTCCTTTAAATACTTCCTCACCGTTCTCGAACTTCACTTTCTGCTCCTCAATCATATCAATCACATTCTGAGGAACATCATCGCTGAACTCTGCCAGGCTGATGGCTCCGTCGTTAATATCCAGTTCACACCATTTTCCCTCAAAGGTTCCATTTCTTACTGCTTCTACCTGTGTTGCCATCCACGGTCCCCAGGTCCAGCAGTTTGAAGTCAGCTGCTGTGTCGGTGCAAATTCTCTCATATCCACAGAACTTCCAATAAATTTCACACCACGCTCCTCACAAACCTGAGCAACTGCTGAAGAACTTAAATCAATACAGATTAGATCACAGCCCTGATCAATCAAAGTATTGGCACACAGTGCATCTGTAGTGGGATCATTAAATGAATTGGACCAGAGTGTAACCACCTCAGCATCCGGATTTACAGAAGCAACACCTGCTGCAAATCCATTGAGCTGCTTGATCGGATCCGGGAAGGGGATACTGGAACAATATCCAATCTTATTTGCCTCTGTCATTTCACCGGCCAGAATTCCCGTCAGATAACGGCCCTGCTCCAGCTTCGCAATATAAACCGAAAGATTGTCTGCTGTCTCATAACCGGATCCGTTAATAAATGCCACATCCGGATACTCTTCGGCCAAAGCAAGCATATAATCCAGATAATCAAAGGATGTTCCAACAATCATTTCACATCCGTCGTTAATGAATTCGCGGAGCACACGCTCACAGTCTGCTCCTCCGGCAATATTCTCCACTTTCACGGTTTCTACATTTTCACAGTTCTCTTCCAGATAAAGTCTCGCATTTTCACTGGTCTGAGCCCATGCATCTGTGCTGATAATGTTGCTGAACAGAAAACCGATCTTAATGGTACGATTGGGATCCTTCTTATTCAGGGTATCTTCTGTGCTTTCGCCCGATGCTTCACTTGCAACGGCCTCTGTCTTCGTCTCCTCTGCAGCCGTTTCCGGAGCCTTTTCCTTACATCCGGTCAATGCTGTCACTGGCAATGCTGCTACAGCTGTTAATAATGCGATCCATTTTCTCCTTTGACTTCTCATGTTACCCTCCTTATGCATTTCCACTTGCGTTTTATTATTACAGTATTGTTCCGTCCTTACATTTACCTGGACAGCTTGTACAATACATATAATACATAAAGATAAAACAGATCCTGAAAGCTTCTGGGATTCTGCCCGGTTAATTCCTGTATTCGATCCAGTCGATATTTCAGAGTGTTTCTGTGAATATATAATTTGCGTATCACTTCTGCTGAATTTCCACTTTCCTGAATATACATTTCCAGTGTCTGAAGAAGATCTCCATGCTGAGGCTGCTCAAACAGTTCCAAAACACCTTCTTCTATCTTCAGTCCCTGAATTCTGGAAATAGCATATGCGAACTCATAATCTCGGTAATGATAAACGTTTTTCTGCGGATGCAGTCTTCGCCCGGCATATAATGCATTCTGAGCAATGATAAAAGAGCGGTTCAGATTTGTCTCCACACTTCCAACAGCTATTTTAATATCATGGAACAAAGCTGCAACCTGGCGAATCACCGCTTCATCTGTATCTTTCCTTAAAAACAGAACAAGACAGCTGTTATTCCGGCATAAATAATAATTAGGCCCGGTCAGAATTCTTTCTATCGCCTTCTGAGCACTGACCGTATTCCAGATTCCATCCAGAATAACTGCATAATAAGGCTGTGTTACATCAATTCCGATACGAATCCCCCTTCGTATAAAGGGAAGCGTGTATTCCTCTGCCTGATTCAGCCACTCTGTCAAAAACTCAAAATACATAACATAACTAGGCTCGTCCGAGCGATTCAAATATGGCTGGTAAATCACACTTTCTCCAACTGCCTTAGCAATTGAAGTCAATTTTTTGATCCGTTCCGGATCCCCTGTCATGATAATCGCTCCAACACATATATCTCTGAAAAACAAGGGTGTTGCTGTTCTTTTTCCTTCATAATGGCGTTCATTGTAAGACTGCATCATATTGGACTGATCGATGCACTCCTTTGCCAAAGATGAAATTTTTCCCATAATCATTGTATTTGAGCTGGCAATAATACATCCATTCTCATCTGCCACGCTGACCCCTCTGGGAATAATTTCCATTAATTCAAACACAATATTCTGGGCCTGTGCAACGGAAAGATAAATACTCATTCGCTTTTCACCTGCTCCCAGCGAATTCTTTCTGGTTCAAACCGTTCTTTTTTTATATCCTTTGTATCCGGATATCCAACTGGAACTGCGGCAAAAGGAATCAGCTCCGATTCCAGTCCAAATGCTTCTGCAATCGCTTTCCCCCGTTCCTGGCGCGGATAAAGGCCAAGCCAAACTCCTCCAAGTCCAAGCTCTGTAATCTCAATAAGCATGTTTTCCACACAAGCACTCATATCCTGGATCCACCATGGACTGTCCTTCGATATTCTCCTGCTATCTGCCAGTGCAACGATTACTGCCTGTGCGTTCAGGCAGCTTTCTGCATAAGGACTGGCCTCTGCGATCTTTTTTCTTCCTTCCTCACTTCTGATAATCAGGAATTCCCACGGACGTTCATTTCTTGCTGTCGGAGCACACATTCCTGCTTTTGTAATCGTTGTCAACTGTTCATCTGTTACCGGCTTTTCTGAAAATTTCCGACAGGAATATCTGGAAAAAATAGATTCTGACATCACAAATTCCTCCTGATTTTCTGAAATAGTTGTTTTATTTTTCTGACTTCACACGTTCTTTTCGCACAATATGATAATACCATTTCAAATCTCTTCTTTCAATGAAATCGCGACCGAAAACTATTTCTTGTTCAACTGCACAATAAGTTTCTTTTTTTATTGCAACATTGCACTATAACTTTTTTTCACTTTCACCTATGCCTCAAACACTATGTTTTTCACCCATAAATGCATCTGCGAGAGGATAGCATTTTCAATGCATTTCGCCGCATAAGTAGCCAGGCGGGAGCCCCGATCCGGATGGAAGGTTGAGACTGCCTTAATCAGTCCAATAGTCCCCACAGAAAGCAGGTCTTCCATATCATAATCCGTATTCTGGTATTTTTTTGCAACATGGGCTACCAGCCTCATATTTCTCTCTATCAGAACATTTCGTGCTTCCAGGTCCCCCTTCAGGCAGCGCTCCAGATATTGTTTCTCCTCTCCTGGTGTTAAGGGTTTCGGAAATGTTTTCAAAATATCCGCCTTAAAGCATACTTAATAGAAGTATATGTGAAAACAGCCTGCCTCGTGCCCGTTCTATTTTTCAAGTCCGCAGATTGCCACTCCTTAACGCAATTTTAGCGCCGGAATTCTTTCTCCCTCCATTTCTTTCTGTTATACTTTAACTTTCAGAACATACTTTTAAAGGGAGGATATGGATTTGAATCAATTGCTTTTGTTAGGTTCCGCAGTCATTATTGCCTGTATACTGGCAAACCGCATCACCAGCCGTTTTGGAATTCCCATGCTGCTGGCTTTTATCGGACTGGGTATGGCGTTTGGATCAGAGGGACTTTTTAGAATTCCTTTTGATAATTTCAGATTTGCTTCAGACTTCTGCACAGTTGCTCTTATTTTTATTATGTTTTACGGAGGATTCGGAACACGATGGAAAGCAGCCCGGCCAATCGCCGGGAAAGCGATTCTTCTTTCCTCGCTGGGAACGATACTCACTGCTGTCCTGACCGGAATCTTTTGTCATCTGGTTCTGGGATTTCGTTTGATGGAAGGTCTTCTTGCCGGCGCAGTGCTCAGTTCCACTGACGCTGCAAGCGTCTTCTCCGTTCTCCGTTCCCAAAAGCTTTCTCTGAAATACAATACAGACTCTCTTCTGGAAATAGAAAGCGGAAGCAATGATCCCTTTGCTTATATGCTGACACTGATCCTTCTCTCTGCCATGAATGGTTCCGCCTCCGCAGGAGAGCTTCCGTTTCAGATTCTCACTACTGCTTTTTTCCAGGTGTTTTTTGGACTGTTCTGTGGAATTGTCATCGCCCTGGCAGGCCGATGGTTTCTGGATCATTTTTCTTTTACTATCAATGGTTTTGATGCAGCCTTTGTTCTCTCCATTGCGCTTCTTTCCTACGCTCTTCCCTCCGCCATCGGAGGAAACGGATATCTGAGCGCTTATCTGGTGGGTATTCTTCTGGGAAATCATCCTTTAAGAAATAAAAAAGGACTGGTCAGCTTTTTTGACGGGCTGACCAGCCTCATGCAGATGATGATTTTCTTTATCCTGGGACTTTTGTCCTTTCCATCAAAGATTGCAGCTGTATGGCTTCCTTCTCTTGCTGTTGCTGCATTTCTCACACTGGCTGCCCGCCCTGCAGCCACTGCCCTGCTTCTCACTCCCTTGAAAGCGCCTCTGAAACAGCAGCTGCTTATATCATGGGCCGGACTGAGAGGTGCTGCTTCCATTGTATTTGCCATTATGGCAGCCATGAGCAATATTTCCATGGAACACGATCTGTTTCACATGGTTTTCTGCATCGTTCTGCTGTCGATTTCCATTCAGGGAACCCTTCTTCCCTGGTTTGCCAAAAAAACAGATATGCTGGATGAAACAGGAAACATCCTCACAACCTTCAACGACTACACGGAAGAAACCGATGTCCGCTTCATCAGCATCCCTATTCAGAAAGAACATCCGTGGAACCGGAAACTTGTCAGCGAACTGAACCTGCCCCCGGGAACCCTCCTGGTCTTTTTACGGCGAACCGGGGAAAATATTGTTCCCAACGGAAAAACCATGATACAGGAGGGGGATGTACTGGTGTTAGGTGCTTCCGCCTATCGGGAGGAAGACAGCATCCATCTGACAGAAACCTTTGTTTCCAATAGTCATGAATGGTGCGGAAAAACCATCTGCGAACTGTCTCTTCCCAAAAATTCTCTGGCCATCCTGATTCGACGCGGAAATGAAACCATTATTCCGGGAGGGCAGACCATGATACAGGAAGGGGACACCGTTGTCGTCAATGCTCTAAGATAAAAGGAACACTCTCACAGGAAAACCGAAAACTAAATTTCCTTTCCGCACTCTGTACACATTCCTGCTACGGCAGACATCGCCTGCAGATCCTTCTGCATCATATCATACAGCCGGTATCCTCCGACAATGTTCCAGGTACGGAAACCGTGCTGTTCAAGAATACGCTGTGCCAGATAGCCGCGCAGTCCAATCTGACAGGTAATATATATTTCTTTATCTGCATCCAGCTCATCCAGCCGTTCTCTCAGAGAATCCAGTGGAATGTTAATAAAGCCGGGCATCATGCCTCCGGCGCATTCCCCTGGAGTACGGACATCCAGACGAATCGCTGTCTCCGGAATCTGATCCAGATTCTCAATGTAGAACGGCTTCATCAATCCCTCTACCACATTGCCAATAACATAGCCTGCCATATTGACCGGATCCTTTGCGGAAGAAAACGGCGGTGCATAAGCCAGCTCCATTTCCTGAAGATCAAAGCAGGTCATGCCGAAACGGACTGCATTGGCCATATCGTCAATTCGCTTATCCACACCTTTTCCGCCTACAATCTGGCATCCCAGAATACGGCCTGTTTCCGGAACAAACAAGGTCTTTACTGTCATCATCTCACCGCCCGGATAATATCCGGCCTGAGAAGCTGAAGTCGTGATTACCTTCTGATAATTTGCTCCGCGGGCCTGAAGAGTCTCTTCTTTTTCTCCCGTAACAGCAACTGTCAAATCGAAGAATTTCATAATGGAGGTTCCCTGGCTTCCCTCATATCTCCGTTTTCTTCCGCAGAGATTGTCTCCCACAATCCGTCCCTGTTTATTCGCCGGAGATGCCAGAGGAATCAGAACGGGCTCTCCGCTGACTACATGGCGCACACTGACAGCATCTCCCAGTGCGTATACATCCGGCTGGCTGGTTTCCATGTAATTGTTTACCAGAATTTCTCCCCGGGTACCTAAAGCAATTCCGCTGTCTTTCAAAAAGGCTGTATCCGGACGCACTCCAATGCTTAAAATCACCATATCAGCCTGAACCTTGTTGCCGTTCTTCAAAATCACTCCATCCTCATCCATGGCAGTACAGGTCTGACCCAGGTAGAGGCTGATTCCTTTTGAACGAATGTAATTGTGCACCTGATGAGCCACATCCATATCAATAGGAGGCATGACATGAGAAGCGCCTTCCACAACTGATACATGAATTCCCTGCTCCGCAAGATTCTCTGCCATCTCCAGTCCGATAAATCCGGCTCCGATTACCGCGCAGCTTCCCGGCTTCTCTGCCTTGATATAATCATAAATAGCATAAGTATCCGGAATATTTCTCAAGGTAAATACATGGTTTTTCTCTATACCCGGTATTGCAGGACGAATGGGTGCTGCCCCCGGAGAAAGCACCAGCTTGTCATAGGTTTCTTCGTATGTCTGCTCTCCATGGCGAACCAGTACAGTCTTATTGGCACAGTTGACAGACAGAACCTCACTTTCTGTCCTTACATCTACGCCGAATCTCTGATGAAACCGCTCCGGTGTCTGCAGCTGCAGCGCTCCCTTATCTGTAATCACCCCTCCTACATAATAGGGCAGACCGCAGTTGGCATAAGAAATATACTGTCCACGTTCCATCATAATAATCTCTGCACTCTCATCATTTCTTCTAAGACGAGCGGCTGTTCCTGCGCCTCCTGCTACACCCCCGACAATTACTACCTTCATAAATGACTGCTCCTTTCTTTTTGAAAAGCCCTGCCTTCCGACAGTTTCCTTTCTCATTTTGTTTTGCGAAAATGAGAAGCTTTTTTCTTTTTTCTCACCTTTTATCCATTATGGATACCGCTTTTCTTATTATAACAGAAAGTTCGTCATAATTTCTGATTTTTTTATAAAATTTTTCTGATTTTTGTGTTTTTCACCTGTAAAAGGACTCTGAGGTGTTATATCATTCTGTTTTGTAAAAAACAGTCCAGTAAATATATGGTGCTTTCCAGGTAAGCTCCGCTGTTGTAGTCATCTATTTTCCTGCTGATAAAAGAATGGTACACCCTGATCAGAACATCAATCATCTCCCCCTTTGTCACATCCGCCACCCTGCGAATCAGCTTTTGGTAAACTTTTCCTATCTCCCAATATGCGGGAGCCGGATAACGACAGTCTCCCACATTATCAAAATTCCCCTCTGTGATTCTGCACTCCTCAACAACCTCCTCACACACCTGCTCTATATTGTCAAGACAATACCAGCCGGAAGAGGAATCAAAAATAAGTTTTATTCTCCTTTTTCCCAATGCATTCACAACATCCGAGCGCATATTTTTTGTTTGTCTGGCTGTATACTCAATCAGACAGCAGATAAAAAACAATCTCGCCGCATTGTGTTTTCTTCTTGTCTTCTGCTGCATACCTGTCTTCCCCTTCCCTAAGGATGCCCTTTCTTATGCGCAGTCTTTCCGAAACAGGAAAGAAGCCTGCATGCGAACTTCTCCGCCTGCGGCGTCCCGCTTCTGCAAACAAGAAAGAAGCTCGCGAGCTTCTCCGCCTGCGACGGGTCGCTTCTGCGACAAAACTCTCTACCAACCCATGACGATCCTTGCGGAACATTTTTATTTCATAGGACGCGATTTCCTATGAAATAAAAACATCCTTTAAAATAATCTCTTGTGAAATCATTTTAAAGGATGTTTTTCTATTTGTCATTGTAGCTGTAGTATAATCCACCGCTCAGTCCGAGTTCCCATAAAGCGCCCGGTAACTAAGGTAATAAGATCGCAGCCAGAAACTTCCCCCCAGCCTGAAAAACCGGTAGCTCTCCTCCCTGCTGCCGCAAATCAAATCATCCACCGGCACATGAAACAATGCACTCAGCGCATACAGATTGTCAATACTGGGCAGATTTCTCCCTTCAAACCAGTGATAAATGCTCTGAGGAGTCCCCAATTTTAAATAATCCTGCAGATTGCGGACAGTCAGCCCCCTCCTCTGCATCATATTTTTCATATTCTGCCCTGTTTTATACATGTCAATACGAGGATATTGGTTAATGCTGTTCCAACTCCCTTCCATATTTTTTGACCTTTTCTACACTCTGGTTTCTCTATAAGATTATAACAGAGCTTTCCCTCTCTGTCATTATAGCTGTACTATAAATGAAAGGCAGCCGTATTTAGCTTTCGCTGCCATCGACTGCCTCAAAATAATCCTTATATTCTACTTCAATCGCATATTTCATTCGGGTCATACTGATGTAAAGATGAGCCTTTAATGCTTCCTCCAGCCCCTTTTCATCCTTGTTTTCCAAAAACTCCAGAAGCTGTTTGTGCTCCCGGATAATGCGGGTAAAATCTGTCTCTGTAACAAAATCCAGCATACGGAATCTGGTATAATGCAGCTGCTGAGCCTGTATAAAATCCCACACCTTTGCTCTGCCTACAGCGCAGAACCACAAAGCATGCATCTGGGCATCCATACTGTAAAACTGCTCCGGCTCGAATCCCGGTTCCTGAATCAAAAGCTCCTGGCACCGGATCTGATGGCGTATCTCCTCATAAAGAAGAGGTGTCGCCACTTCCATAAAGTCACGCATCACCATCAGTTCAACTGCAACTCTCATATAAATCATCTGCCGGATATCGTCCAGATTGAGAAGCGTCACATAAGTTCCGGAATACGGGATAGTATTCACAAACCCCTGTTCCTGCAGTCTTCGGAGAGCTTCCCGGACCGGAGTCCGGGAAACATCAAACCGGCTGCAGATTTCATTTTCACTGATTGCCTGTCCAGGTTTCAGCTCTAAAGAAAGAATTTCCTGTTTCAGCATGTCGAATATATAGTCGCCGCGATTCTTATAACACTTTTCGCCCATGCGTCTTCCTCCTTCTGCTCTCCTGCAGGCTCAGCTTTCCAATCTGCCTGCGAAATCGTTTAAAAAACCGGATTAGGACGGCTGTTTTCCAATGTAAGCCTGGATACCGCCATCAACGTACAGAATCTGTCCGTTTACAAAGTTAGAAGCGTCAGATGCCAGGAATACTGCCGGTCCGCCCAGATCCTCTGCCTCGCCCCAACGGCCAGCCGGAGTCTTGCTTACGATAAACTGGTCAAACGGATGTCTGGAACCATCAGCCTGTTTCTCACGCAGCGGAGCTGTCTGAGGAGTAGCGATGTAGCCAGGTCCGATACCGTTACACTGAATGTTGTGCTCACCGTACTCGGAACAGATGTTTCTGGTCAGCATCTTTAAGCCGCCCTTTGCTGCTGCATAAGCAGATACAGTCTCACGACCGAACTCAGACATCATGGAGCAGATGTTGATGATCTTTCCGTGGCCCTTCTTAATCATAGACGGGATAACAGCCTTGGATACGATAAACGGAGCGTTTAAGTCTACATCGATAACCTGACGGAAATCCTTTGCAGACATTTCGATCATCGGGATTCTCTTGATGATACCTGCATTGTTTACCAGGATATCAACTACGCCAACCTCTTTTTCGATCTGAGCTACCATTGCATTTACAGCATCCTCGTCGGTAACGTCGCATACATAGCCGTGAGCCTGAATGCCGATCTCAGCATAAGCTGCAACACCCTTGTCTACCAGCTCCTGCTTAATATCATTAAAAACGATGGTTGCTCCAGCACCTGCCATAGCTTTTGCAATAGCAAAGCCAATGCCGTAGGAAGCACCGGTAATCAGGGCAACTTTGCCTTCCAGGGAATAATTGTTGATGTAATCCATAATTCATTCTCCTTATATTTTTATTTGTATACAAATTCATAACTTGTATACATCTAACTCATGTGTATACAATACCATATTTTGTTCGTTCTTTCAATATACAGTTTACACAAATTATCTCTTTTGTTTTTGTACATATCAGTGACAGCCTGACATACTGGTATCGGAAGATGCCGCGCAAAAAGAAAGAGTCTCTATCTATAGCCTCCTGCGACTATCATATAAAGACTCTTTCCCGGCATTTTCTTTCAGTTTCTCACATCTTTTCAACTCAAATTATAATATCTTTTTCTTTGTCTCTCATCTCAGATAATCTATATTCTAATATAATCTATCATTTTATATTCTCATTTCTTTGAATATTTCCTAACTCTGATAGCTTATATCTACTGCCAATATATCTTATCTTTTGATTCCTGATAAATTTTGATATTTGCTTTTGATTGAACTTCTGTTCCAAACCTATTCAAGTTGAGGTAACTGCCAAACCCTTTTGTTGCTTTTCAGCTCCACAAACATCTGCGTCTTGAATCAAATGCTTGTTTCTCTGCTTTTGTTTTGATAAGAAGTTCTTATCTTTATGGTTATATAATATCACTGCTTTTCCATTTTGTCAATATATTTTTCAATATATTTTCATATTTTTTATTAATCGTATTTATTATTTGTGTATATTATTTATATTGTCTGATATATTTAAATTTTTCATTCATTATTCAAAACGATACTCAACAATCTGTTTTTCCGGTTCCTGCCTGGGGCTTATCAAATGCCGGGTTGAACGCATAAAAATTCCTGCTGTTCAAATGATCCTGAACATCTCTCAAGGCTTCTCCGAAGCGCTGGAAATGAATAATTTCTCTCTTTCTCAAAAAACGGATGGGATCGCATACCTCGGGATCCTTTACCACCCGCAGAATATTGTCATATGTCGACCGTGCTTTCTGTTCTGCTGCAAGATCCTCGAAAAGATCCGTAATCGGATCGCCCTTGGACTGAAATTCACAGGCATTCAGCGGAATTCCTCCTGCTGCCTGCGGCCAGACACCTGTTGTATGATCAATATAATAGGGTCCAAATCCGGAATCTTCAATTTCCTGAGGGGTCAGATTTCTTGTCAGCTGATGAACAATCGCTCCGATAATTTCAAAATGTCCCAGTTCCTCTGTTCCTATATCATTTAAAACCGCTTTTCCCTTTTCATACGGCATTGCATATCTCTGGCTCAAATAACGAAGCGCTGCCGCTGCTTCACCATCCGGGCCGCCGTACTGGCTTATAATAAACTGCGCCATCTTGGGATTTGTCTGGCTGATATTCACCGGATACTGAAGTCTTTTTTCATATCTCCACATCAGGCATTCCCTCCTTCCCACGGCCACGGACTTTTAATCCAGCTCCAATTATCCGATGATACCTGATTGATCATCAGAGGGCCATACGCCTGCTCATAAGCACAAACAGCCTCTTTATTTAACTGTTTCACATAATGATAGTAATTCATAGCCTCCTGATCTGTTGGATGGGTATCCAGATAAAGAAGAATTTCATCCAGGGCAAAGCCTGTTTCGTAAACGTTCTTCATTAATTGATTTTTGCATCCGCACATCATCACCGGCACCTCCCCATCATAAACGGTAAATCTAAATCAGGAAAAATCGTACCTCTCTCCAGCCCCTGGCTAAGGGTATATGTCTGTGTCCATCTCTGCATGGGAGCATAAGCCATTGCCAAGGGCATTTCAGAAAGAAAACCGCCTCCTGTCGGCCGCATACCGGGGGGATAAATTCCCGCTCCGGTGTTCTGACATGGTACGCTGCCCTGACACGATGCACTGCCCTGACATGGCACACTGCCCTGACATGGCACACTGCCCTGACACGGCGCACTGCCCTGACACGGTGCACTGCCCTGACACGGCATACTGCTCTGACACGGCATAGGATTCTGGCCCGGCATGGTATGCTGAACAGGCTTTCTGTTTTGACACATGCATCCGTCCTGAGACGGTTTGATTCCCTGTCCCTGATTGGGTATAACCGGCTGAATCGGGTTTGTCGGACGAATTGGTTTGCCTCCGCAGCCACAGCCCGCGCTCATACACGGTGATATCTGCGGACGGCTGGTACAGGCATTCTGCTGATGATTGCTGCAATCCATAAGCAAGCATTTCTCCTTTCGGAAGATTCTGATAATATCATATGAATCGGATTTCCCGCTGGTGAAAATCCTCAGACCGTTTTCTTTCACAGAGCATGCTTTCCTTATCAGATAAGAAAAGAAACAGGCTGTCACCCCTGTCTCCCTGTCCACATATCATATACTATCATCACAAAACAAGGAGATTTTCAATATGTGCAGATGTAATTTATGTAATTGCTTTAGAAACTGTTTTTATACTTCCAATTGGGGCTGCGGAAGATGCGGCTGTCATAACAACTGCGGCTGCGGGTGCGGCTCCTCTTCCAGTCACAACAACTGTAACTGCGGATGCGGCAGCAATCCTTCCAATAACGGATGCGGTTGTGACTGCGGCAATGGCTGCGGCTCCGGCAGCTCCGGAAATAACCGTCAGGCCTATCAGTCCGGTTACCGGAGCGGTTTTCGGGATGGAAACCACGTTGGTTACCGGGACGGCTTCCAGTCAGCCGTAGAAAATGATATCGGCATTGCCCCCTTCCACATTCCCGATACGTTTGATTCCGCCAATTCTTCCTGCGGCTGCAATAACGCCCAATAAATAATTCAGGGACAAAGATGGCTTCACATCCATCTTTGTCCCTTTTTCCTGCCCCTGTGTCCGCTAACAGACTGTACTCACAGCTGTTCTATTTTTTCTTCTTTTTTGCCGTCCGGTGTCACAATGAAAGAAGACGGAACCTTCTCTCCTGCCTTTCCCTTCCCATAATAGTATTTGATAATATCTTTTCTTGTAATAATTCCGATAAACATTTTCCGATCATCTACAACCGGAACAAAATTCTGATTCAGCGCCCGATCAATCATATCCTCCATATTGGACTTTACAAAAACAGGAAGATAGTCCATTCTCCGTTTCAGTGTGCTTACTGAAATTCCTTCTGCTTCTTTCAGATTCAGATTATATTGATTCTTAATCCCCCAGAGCATATCTCCTTCTGTAATCGTTCCTACATACCTTCCGTCCCTGGTCAGCAGCGGAACTGCAGAAAATTTATGATATTCCATTTTTTCCAAGGCCTGCCGGATAGAATCATCTTCATATATGTATGCAATTTCACTTTTGGGAGTTATAAAAAACAATATGTTCATAATGAGTTTTTTCACGCTCCTTATATTTGATTTTTATTTATTATAACACGGGATTCAGAACATACTGTGAACAAATTCTTAAAATAGAATAAATATTCACATCATCTGTTTTTCCTGTATGAAAATACAAATTCCTTTAATATCATACAGAGACTGGTAAGAAAAAACCGGAAAAAGCTGGAAGCAGAGCTTTTCCCGGTTCTCGTCTATTCCAGATAATCCAGAGGATCTACAGAGCTGTCTTTATGAAGCATCTCCAGATAGAGATTGCTTCCTTCCACCGTATAATATTTGGTTGGCTCTGCCACATATCCCATGAGCTGTCCCTTTTCCAGATATTCGCCCTCAACTGCAGTCACTTCCTTCAGCTGACCGCAAATCACCGAATACTCATTTCCCAGATCCAGCGTCAGATAGGTCCCGATTTCTTCGTTATTTCCCACAGAAACTACACGGGCATTGGCAGGCGCATAAACCGGCTCACTGATATCTCCCTGAATGACCAGACCCGGATTGCATTTGTACTGATCCAGAGTCGGAAAATAAATTGTGGAATCCATGCTGTAATTCAGCACCACATTGCCTCTCACCGGCCAGGACAGTCTGCTGGTATCTGAAAAATTCAGCGCCAGGGCTTCCACATTTCCCGATCCGGCTCCAGCCTCCTGCACCTTTTCTTCCTCCGGTCTCCCGGCCTCCTCTTTTGTTTTTTCCGCTGTCACAGTATCCAGGTTGTTTTCTGCCAGCTGCTCTGCCGTAATTTCGGTCTTCTCTTCCGGAGACGGAGCTGTTTCAGGAAGCTTTGCCTCCTGTATCTGTCCCTCTGGCTGCCGGGCGATGAAATCCCCCTGCTCCTGCATATCCACATAGGGATTCTGCTCCTGACCGTTTCCTCTCTGAGTTGTAACAACGCCTGCTGCGGCTACGATAGTCAGCAGGCCAAGCACCAACATGACAAGGAATAATTTGTCCTTGAACATTTGATTCCATTTCTCTTTCACCGTTTATCACCTCGGTACTATTTTTACCAAAGTGCTCTCACTTATTCAGTCACCAGAGAAATATTTTTATAATAATAATGCAGGATATCCTGATAATCCCATCCTTCAGCCGCCATATAATCCGCTCCTGCCTGACTCAGGCCGTATCCATGTCCGATTCCCCTCACCACTGCCTGAATTCCGCCTTCTGTGCCGTTAAAATAGAAACAGGAAGAAGGAAGTCCCAGCGCATACTGGATTTCCTCTCCCTTATAAATTCCGGATCCGATTTTCATTTCTATCAGATATCCGGCCTCATCCTTTTCAACCGTCTGAATCTGTTCCGGCACCTGCTCTGCCCCCACAGGCGCCGCCCCTGGAATCTCACTGATTTTCTGCGCAAATTCTTCTCTGCTCCAGGAAAATACCTGCTGATAATTTTCTGCCTCCACATCTCTCCTGCTTTCTGCAGAAACAAGATAGGGATACTCTGCGGCTCCGTTTCTCGTTCGTCCTGAGCTGATTCTGTGAAAAAGAGGAAGTACATACTGCTCCCCCCAGCGCATAACTACTCCTTTCGTTTCCTCTGCTGCCTTTTTGCACTGAATCAGACGTTCTGCCAGCCGTTCCTTTTCTCCTATTGTCAGGAACCTGTTTTCCTTTTCATTAATCTGCCCGAGATAATCCAGATCCAGCTCTTCTTCTGAAATCTCCTGCCTTCCATCCATCAGACGGCAGATATAAGTTCTGGCAATCACTGTCTGACATTTTAATGCCTCCCGCTCATACTCCTCCGGAATCTGACATACCACTACTCCCGGAAGATAATCCTCCAGATTCATATAGGTCGAAATCCCATCCCGCTCTATCAGAATCCGCCGTGATATACCGGCTGCACTGGCCTTTGCCTCCTCTGTTTCTGCTTCCTTCTCATTGTCTTCCTCACCGTCCGGTGAAGGCCGTAAATCCTCCTCTTCCTCCATACGCTCCTCGCTTCCCCACACAGCCTGTCCCGTTCCGGTCATACATGCCAGAGCCAGCAGCCAGGGCAGCAGCAGCATGAAAATCCCTCCAAGCATCCATTTTTTCATAAAAAAATCCCTCCCGACTATTATCAGTCTATGGAGGGATTTTCTCTTTATTCCTTAAAATAACCGGTTTCTGCAGGTTTTTCCGGATAAGTCATCCGAAAACCGCTGTGCTTTGAAACCTGAATCTTACAGTTCTACCTGAACCTTTTCCAGATGCCAGATATCCTTTACATACTCCTCAATGGTACGGTCAGAGCTGAACTTTCCGCTGCATGCGGTATTCAGAATTGCTGCCTTAGCCCACCATTTTTCATCTCTGTATGCTGCATCTACCTTTTTCTGGGCTTCTGCGTACATACGGAAATCCTTCAGAATAAAGTAAGTATCTGCCCGGTCACTGCTGCGGGTATTCAGCAGAGAATCGTAAATATCACGGAACATCTCCGGATTCTGCGGAGAATAGTAACCATTGATCAGCTGCATCAGCACGCGGCGGATATCCTGATCATTATTGAAGATCTCCATGGGATTGTAGCTGCGATCATGCTCCATACGGATAATGTCATCAGAAGAGGTACCGAAAATAAAGGCATTCTCCTGTCCGACTTCTTCCACAATCTCCACGTTTGCTCCATCCATGGTTCCAATAGTCAGAGCGCCGTTTAACATGAATTTCATGTTTCCGGTACCGGATGCCTCTTTACTTGCAGTGGAAATCTGCTCGCTGACATCTGCTGCCGCAAAGATAATCTCTGCGTTTGAAACCCGGTAATCCTCGATAAATACAACTTTGAGTTTTCCGTTAATGGACTTGTCGTTGTTGATAACATCTGCCACAGAGTTAATCAGCTTAATGGTCAGTTTTGCACGCTTATAGCCTGCCGCTGCCTTTGCGCCAAAGATAAAGGTTCTGGGAACCATATCCATGTTGGGGTTATCCTTCAGCTGGTTATACAGATACATAACATGAAGGATATTCATCAGCTGTCTCTTATACTCATGGAGACGTTTTACCTGTACATCAAAGATAGAACGGGGATCCACATCAATGCCGTTGTGTTCTTTGATATATTTTGCCAGACGAATCTTGTTCTGGTATTTGATGTTCATAAACTCATGCTGGCACTTCTCATCCTCTGCATAAAGCTTCAGCTTGTTAATGGCAGACAGATTGGTAATCCACTCATTGCCTACTTTACTGGTTACCCAGTCAGCCAGAAGCGGATTGCCGTGCAGCAGGAATCTTCTCTGGGTAATGCCGTTGGTCTTGTTGTTGAACTTCTCCGGCATCATTTCATAAAAATCCTTCAGCTCCTGATGCTTCAGAATTTCTGTATGAAGCTGTGCCACACCGTTTACAGAAAAGCTTCCGGCAATGGCCATATGTGCCATACGAACCTGGCCGTCATAAATCACTGCCATTTTGGCAATCTTATCCTGACGTCCCGGATATGCCTGCTGAATCTGAATCACAAAGCGGCGGTTGATCTCCTCCACAATCTGATAAATACGGGGAAGCAGTCTGGAAAACAGCTCAATCGGCCATTTTTCCAGAGCCTCTGCCATAATGGTATGGTTTGTGTAGGCACAGGTCTTGGTGGTAACATCCCAGGCCTCTTCCCAGGTAAGACCGTAATCATCCAGAAGAATACGCATCAGCTCTGCTACTGCCACAGTCGGATGGGTATCGTTTAACTGGAATACATTCTTCTCGTAGAACTTGCGTACATCATCGTGATTCTCCATGTACTTCAGCACAGCTCTCTGCACGCTGGCAGAAATGAAGAAATACTGCTGACGCAGACGCAACTCCTTACCGGCAATGTGGTTATCATTCGGATAAAGAACCTCGCAGATATTCTTAGCCAGGTTTTCCTCTTCAACTGCCTTCTGATAATCTCCGCGGTCGAATGCATCCAGACGGAAGGTATTTACCGGCTGAGCATCCCAGATCCGAAGGGTATTTACTACATTATTGCCGTAGCCTACAACCGGAAGGTCATAGGGAACTGCCATAACAGACTGATATCCCTCCTGAACAAATTTTTCTCTGCCGTTTTCCCAGATTGTTCTTACATATCCGCCGAATTTAACTTCAGTCGCATACTCAGCGCGGCGTACCTCAAAGGGGTTTCCGTCCTTTAACCACTCATCCGGAACCTCAACCTGGTATCCGTTCTCGATTTTCTGCTTGAACATACCATAGCGGTAACGGATTCCGCAGCCGTATGCAGGATATCCCAGGGTTGCAAGAGAATCCAGGAAGCATGCTGCCAGACGGCCCAGACCGCCGTTTCCAAGAGCTGCGTCCGGTTCCTGATCCTCAATCAGATTCAGATCAAAGCCCAGCTCATCGAGAGCCTGCTTAATCTCATCCTTTGCCATAATATTGATAATGTTGTTGCCCAGAGCCCGGCCCATTAAAAATTCCATGGACAGGTAGTACAGGGTTTTCACATCCTGCTTTTCATACTCTTTATGTGTTGCAATCCACTCATCAATAATAATATCCTTCACTGCGTAAGCCACAGCCTGAAATACCTGATTGGGAGTTGCCTGATCAATGGTTTTTCTGAACTGGCTCTTTACGTTATAAATGACATTCTTTTTAAATGTTTCTTTGTCAAATCCCTTATTTACACTGCTTATCATACTTCTACTCTTCCTCCTGCTCTGCTGCAGCTTAGTTTGCTGCAATTTTTTCTACACCCAGAATTCCGGTTTCCCCGTTGATGTTCCATTCTTTTGTATATCCGCCCATTTCGCCGACACGAATATCATCTGCCAATACTTCACTGCGGATGGTATCTGCATATCTGGTTAAGATGTCTGCGATCTTATCATTATTCTGCTGATATACGCAAATATGATCCATAACCTCAAATCCGGCTTCCTTACGCATGGTCTGAATTTTACTTACCAGCTCTCTTACAAAGCCCTCCTCCAGAAGCTCCGGAGTCAGTCTTGTATCAAGGGCAACGGTCACGGTATTGTCGCTTTCTGATACATAGCCTTCTGTCTGTGCCATATCAATCAGAAGATCCTCTTCTGTCAGCACTACCAGCTCTGCACCGAAATCGAATTTCAGAGCGCCCTCTGCCTTTAAGGTATCCATTGCCGCATTGCCGTCGATTTCTGCCAGTGCCTTGCGGATATTGCCCAGCTGTTTTCCGTATTTGGGACCTACGGTCTTTAACTGCGGTTTGAAGCTGTAGGAGGTAAAGTTTCTTACATCCTCTACAAATTCCACAGACTTCACATTCAGCTCATCCTCAATAATCTCTACATAGAAATCAGACAGCTCGTGATCCGCTTTTACATACATTTTTCCGATAGGCTGACGGTTTTTGATGTTTGCGGTATTTCTGGCAGCACGTCCCAGAACAACAACCTTCAGAACCTCATCCATATCTGCTTCCAGCTGCTTGTCAATATGCATTTCGTCCACAGACGGGAAGTCGCACAGATGAATGCTTTCCGGTGCGTTTTTGTCAATGCTGCGAACCAGATTCTGATAAATATCCTCTGTCATAAACGGAATCATGGGAGAAGCGGCCTTTGCCACATTCACCAGAGCCGTATACAGAGTCATGTAGGCATTGATCTTATCCTGCTCCATGCCCTTTGCCCAGAAACGTTCTCTGCTGCGTCTTACATACCAGTTGCTCATGTCATCCACAAACTCCTGCAGCACTCTTGCAGCCTCCGGAATCCGGTAATTGTTCAGATTGTCATCCACATCGCGGATCATGGAATTCATCTTGGACAGCAGCCACTTATCCATAACCGGAAGTTTTTCGTAATCCAGGGTATACTTGGTTGCGTCAAAATTGTCAATGTTCGCATACAGTACAAAGAATGCATAGGTGTTCCACAGAGTTCCCATGAACTTTCTCTGTCCCTCCTGCACTGCTTTGCCATGGAAACGGTTGGGCAGCCATGGAGCGCTGTTGATGTAGAAATACCAGCGGATAGCGTCTGCTCCGTAGGTTTCCAGAGCCTCAAACGGATCTACGGCATTTCCCTTGGACTTACTCATCTTCTGTCCGTTTTCATCCTGTACATGGCCCAGAACAATAACATTCCGGTAAGGAGCCTTGTTGAAAATCAGGGTGGAAATTGCCAGCAGAGAGTAGAACCAGCCTCTTGTCTGATCCACTGCCTCGGAAATAAAATCTGCCGGGAACTGCTGCTCAAACAGCTCCTTATTTTCAAAGGGATAATGATGCTGTGCAAACGGCATTGCACCGGAGTCAAACCAGCAGTCAATAACCTCCGGAACTCGCTTCATCTGCTTTCCGCATTTCGGACAGCGGATAGTCACTGCGTCAATAAATGGACGGTGAAGCTCAATATCCTCCGGACAGTTGTCGGACATGGATTTTAATTCCTCAATACTTCCGATGGAATGCTGATGACCGCACTCACACTCCCAGATATTCAGAGGAGTTCCCCAGTAACGGTTCCGGCTGATGCCCCAGTCCTGAACATTCTCCAGCCAGTCGCCGAAACGGCCCTTGCCGATGCTCTCCGGAATCCAGTTAATGGTATTGTTGTTGCGGATCAGATCCTCCTTCACCGCTGTCATCTTAATAAACCAGGACTCCCGCGCATAATAAATCAGCGGAGTATCGCAGCGCCAGCAGTGAGGATAGCTGTGCTCAAAATTGGGAGCTGCAAATAACAGTCCTCTCTCGTCCAGATCCTTTAATACCATCGGATCTGCCTTCTTGACAAATACGCCCGGCCACGGAGTTTCCTTTGTCATCTCGCCCTTGGGATCTACCATCTGTACAAAAGGAAGATCGTATTTTCTGCCGACCTTGGAGTCGTCCTCACCGAATGCAGGAGCAATATGAACAACGCCGGTACCGTCTGTCAGGGTAACGTAGCTGTCACATACCACATAATGAGCTTTTTTATGCTGTTTTTCTGCAGCATCTGCAGCACACTGATACAGAGGCTCGTACTCCTTGTATTCCAGATCGGTTCCCTTGTAGCGCTCCAGAACCTCGTAGGAATCCTCTCCCAGAACGGTATCACACAGAGCGGCAGCCAGGTAATATACCTGTCCGTCCTCTTTCATCTTAACCTTTACATACTCCTCATCCGGATTCACGCAGAGAGCCACGTTAGACGGCAGAGTCCACGGAGTTGTTGTCCAGGCCAGAATGCTGGCATCCTCACCCTTTACCCGGAAACGGGCAATTGCAGAACGCTCTTTTACATCCTTATAGCCCTGAGCCACCTCGTGGGATGACAGAGGAGTTCCGCACCGCGGACAGTAGGGAACAATCTTAAAGCCCTTGTAAAGCAGTCCTTTCTCCCAGATCTGCTTCAGAGCCCACCATTCAGACTCAATAAAGCTGTTGTGGTAGGTAACATAGGGATTGTCCATATCTGCCCAGAAACCAACGGTTCCGGAAAACTTCTCCCACATGCCTTTATACTTCCACACGCTTTCCTTACAGTGTCCGATAAACGGCTCAAGACCATACTGCTCAATCTGCTCCTTGCCGTCCAGACCCAGCATCTTCTCCACTTCCAGCTCAACCGGAAGACCGTGGGTATCCCAGCCTGCTTTACGGGGAACCATATAGCCCTTCATGGTGCGGTAACGGGGAATCATGTCCTTGATAACACGCGTAAGAACATGACCGATATGAGGCTTACCGTTTGCGGTAGGCGGTCCGTCATAGAACGTATAGGTCGGACCCTCTTTTCTGGAGTCCATACTTTTCTGGAAAATCTGATTGTCATTCCAGAATTTTTCAATTTTCTTTTCACGCTCTACAAAATTAAGATTTGTAGGTACTTTCTCGTACATGGCTTTCTTCATCCTCCATTCTTATTCTGCGTGAAGTCCAGTGGCAGCTGCAAATAACATAAAATCCCGCTGAAAGGATTATCCGCTGAAAGAAAAAGGCCTTTTTCCTGCAACAGGAAAAAAGCCTTCAATGTCTCTATCTACCACCTATACTGCATACAATTATATGAGTTCCCTGTAACGGTGGAAATCCGGCACGGCCTACTGTCTGTTCAGCCTGCAACTCAGGAGTGATTTTCGACTGCCGATGTACTGGCTTCGGGCTCTCACCATCCCCGAATCGCTTTTGCTTTCCTGTCGGCGCTACTGTCTCCATCTGCGTTTTTTCTTTATGAATACTCTGCTCTATTATATGATCACCCCCGGATATTGTCAAGGTTTCCCTTGTTTGTTATTTATTTATCAATCACATTGTCTTTTTTTGCCTTTGGTGGTATACTGCAAAAAAGCATTTTACCTGTTTTTTACACCCACGAAATCGGATGTTTCTTCTATAGAAAGCGGACATCCGGGAGAAGGAGAATACCTATGAGTGAACGTAATCTTACTCTGCTGACCGACCTCTATGAGCTGACGATGATGCAGGGGTATTTTAAAGAAAAGGACGCCAATGAAACCGTTATTTTTGATGCATTTTACCGCAGCAATCCTGTAGGCAGCGGCTATTCTATCTGCGCCGGTCTTCAGCAGGTCATCGAATATATCGAAAATCTGCATTTCGAGGAGGATGATATTGACTATCTTCGCAGCACCGGACTGTTTGAAGAGGATTTTCTGGAATATCTGAAGAATTTCCATTTTTCCGGCGACATTTATGCCATTCCGGAGGGAACGGTTGTATTTCCCAGAGAGCCCCTTATCAAAGTCATTGCACCGATTATGGAGGCTCAGCTGATTGAGACCGCTCTTCTTAATATTATCAACCACCAGTCTCTGATTGCCACCAAGGCGTCACGGGTGGTATATGCAGCCAAGGGGGACGGGGTAATGGAGTTCGGCCTTCGCCGCGCCCAGGGTCCTGACGCAGGCATTTACGGCGCCAGAGCTGCCATGATTGCCGGATGTATCGGCACCTCCAATGTTCTCTGCGGAAAAATGTTCCATGTGCCGGTGAAGGGAACCCATGCCCACAGCTGGATTATGAGTTTTCCGGACGAGCTGACTGCCTTCCGTACCTATGCAAAGCTGTATCCCACAGCCTGCATTCTTCTGGTAGACACCTATGACACCCTGAATTCCGGCGTTCCCCATGCCATTCAGGTATTTAAGGAAATGCGGGAAGCAGGCATTCCTCTGACCTTCTACGGAATCCGCCTGGACAGCGGCGATCTGGCTTACCTGTCCAAACAGGCAAAGAAGATGCTGGACGAGGCAGGTTTCCCGGATGCTGTCATTTCCGCCTCCAATGATTTGGATGAAACCCTGATCAATTCCCTGAAAATGCAGGGAGCTGCCATTAACTCCTGGGGTGTGGGCACCAACCTGATCACCTCCAAGGACTGCCCCTCCTTCGGCGGCGTGTACAAGCTGGCTGCCATTCTCGATAAAAATACCGGAAAGTTTATTCCGAAAATCAAACTGTCAGAAAATGCGGAGAAGATCACCAATCCCGGAAATAAAACCATCCGCCGGATTTACGACAAGGAAAACGGAAAGATTATTGCCGATCTCATCTGCCTGGTTGATGAAGTATACGATCCTGCCCGCTCCCTGCTGCTGTTTGATCCCATTGAAACCTGGAAAAAGACTCACCTGGCGCCGGGCAGCTATACCATGAGAGAGCTGATGATCCCTGTCTTCCAGAAAGGAAAACGGGTTTACGATTCTCCTGAGGTTATGGACATTCAGAAATACTGCAAACAGGAGATGGCTACCCTTTGGGAGGAGTCCCTTCGTCTGGAATTCCCGCACCGGGTTCACGTGGATCTGTCAAACGAGCTGTGGCATATGAAAAATCAGCTTCTCGACAGCTACCACTATAACAGCTGATTGCTTCCGTCTTTCTGATCCGCTGCTTCTCCCAGACACCGGGAAGCCCTTGAGGAGCTGCTTTCTATCCGCAGGAACAAAAAGAACAGGAAGAAAAAATAGGTCACTGCACATCTGCAGCGGCCTTTTTTGTTCATTTCTTATTCACAAAACCGTTACAAACATTCCACAGTTTTGCTAAACTTCTTTCATATTTTTTCACTATACTTTATACCATCAGATAACGCATTGCTGCATTGCTGATTACAGTTAGATAATTTTTTTCATAATCGCCGGCGGTTTCAAATGCCGCCGGCTCCTCCCTTTTTTACCATCTTTCCTATATTTTCTATGTTTTTTACCTCGATTTTCCAAAAATTAGTCAAAACAGAGAAAAACCATCTGGTTTTTTATAAAAGTTTTTTTACAAAAAGACTGTCGATCTTCCCTCTTTTATGTTACAATTTATACATGAGTTTTAAATATTAATAGGGGGATTTTTTATTATGGCAAAAGAAATGATTGCTATGCTTCTTGCCGGCGGCCAGGGTTCCCGATTATATGCCCTGACCCAGAAGCTTGCAAAACCTGCAGTTCCTTTTGGCGGCAAATACCGCATTATTGACTTTCCACTTTCAAACTGTGTGAATTCCGGCATTGATACCGTAGGTATTCTGACCCAGTATCAGCCGCTCGTATTAAACGAATATATTGGAAATGGACAGCCCTGGGATCTGGATCGTCTTTACGGCGGTGTTCATGTACTTCCGCCTTATCAGAAGGCATCCGGCTCTGACTGGTATAAAGGTACTGCAAACGCAATTTATCAGAACATTTCTTTCATTGAGCGGTACAATCCGGAATATGTCATTATTCTTTCCGGCGACCAGATCTGCAAACAGGACTACAGTGATTTTCTCCGCTTCCACAAAGAGAAAAACGCAGAGTTCTCCGTTGCTGTTATGGAGGTTCCGTGGGAGGAGGCATCCCGCTTCGGCCTAATGGTTGCTGACGAGAATGACAAGATTACTGAATTCCAGGAAAAACCCAAGAATCCCAAGTCCAACCTGGCCTCTATGGGTATTTACATTTTCAACTGGGATATTCTGAGAAAGTACCTGATTGAGGATGAAGCTGATCCGAACTCTGAAAATGACTTTGGAAACAACATCATTCCCAATCTGTTAAAAGACGGACGCAATATGTACGCCTACCATTTTGACGGCTACTGGAAGGATGTGGGAACTATCCCCTCTCTTTGGGAAGCCAATATGGAAGTGCTGGATCCGGAGCACAGCGGTATCAACCTGTTTGACACCGACTGGAAGATCTACAGCCGCAACAGCGGTATGACCGGACACAAGATCAGCGCTGACGCTGTAGTAGAGAATTCCTTAATCACAGACGGCTGCCGCATTGACGGAAATGTCAAACACTCCATCCTTTCCTCCGGTGTCAGAGTCGAGGAAGGCGCTGTGGTAGAAGACGCTGTGATTATGAGCGGAACAACCATTAAGGCAGGCGCAGTTGTAAAACACTGCATCATTGCTGAAAACGTTATGATTGGTGAAAATGCCGTTGTAGGCGCTATGCCTGCTGACGGAGAAAAGGGCGTTGCTACAGTCGGCTCCGGTGTTGAAATCGGTGCAGGCGCTAAAATCGGCCCCAATGCAATGATCAATAATAATGTAAAAGGCGGTGAAGAACAATGGTAAATTCCAATGCAAATGCCCTGGGCATCCTTTTTCCAAACAGTTATGATTCTCTTGTACCCGAGCTGGTTGTAGAACGCCTGATGGCTTCCATTCCTTTCGCCAGCCGTTACCGCCTGGTAGATTTTATTCTCTCCAGTATGGTAAACTGCGGAATCGACAACGTTTCTGTCATTGTCCGCAAAAACTATCACTCTCTGATGGATCATCTTGGTTCCGGACGTGAGTGGGATCTGACCCGTAAAAACGGCGGTCTGAATATGGTTCCGCCTTATGCAGAAAAAACTGTTTCTGTTTACAATGGCCGTATTGAGGCTCTTGCCAGCATTCTGGACTTCTTAAAAGAACAGAAAGAAAAATATGTTATCATGGCTGACACCAATCTGGCTGTCAACTTTGATTTCAAGGCCATGATCGAGGCTCATATGGCAAGCGGCGCTGATGTAACGGTTGCCTATACAGAGCAGCCTCTTCCTGACAGCATCCTGGATGCACCTCACACCAGCAAGGATATGTATTATACCCTGTCTCTGGATGAGGGACGTGTATCTGAGATTCAGATCAATTCCAAGGAAACCGGCGTTCAGAATCTTTCCATGAACATTTATATTATTGATCGTCAGCTTCTCATTGATCTGGTTGGCAAGGCCTACGTTCTGGGACAGATCTATTTTGAACGTGATGTTTTGGCTTCCAACTTAAAGACTCTGAATGTTCAGGCTTTCCGTTTTGACGGTTATGTAGCCCGTATCTCTGATATGAAGAGCTACTTTGAAGAGAACATGAAGATGCTGGATGACAAGAATGTAGATGCTCTGTTCTACAGCGGAGATCCCATCTACACCAAGATCCGCGACGACAACCCGACACGCTATATCAACGGCTCCAGAGCCAAGAATATTATGGCTGCTGACGGCTGCGTGATTGAAGGCGATGTAGAAAACAGTATCCTCTTCCGTGGTGTCAAGATTGCAAAGGGCGCCAAGGTTCGCAACTGTGTACTGATGCAGGGTACCTCAGTAGAAGCAGGTGCAAGTCTGGAATACGTTATCACAGACAAGAATGTTACTGTTACCGAATACAAAGAATTAAAGGGCAACGATGCTTTCCCGGTTTATGTTGCCAAATATCAGAAAGTTTAATCTTCTCTTCTGTCATATTGAAAAGCAGCCCGGTCATCTTTCTTCGATGACCGGGCTGCTTTTTGATTTGCTGCATTCTTTTTCTTGTTTGTCAATTACAGCTTCTGTTGTTTACGGAATCCATACGCCATCAGGACCTACCTTAAAGCCGTCAGGTGTCGTGGTATCTGTCAGCATCCGTCCTCTTGTTCCGTCTGATACATTATGGAAATAGTACCACTTTCCATCAATCTGATGCCATCCGGTGTACATATGGCCGCGAGTGCCGTCACTTTCTGCATGGAGATAATACCACTGTCCATCCAGAGAAATCCAGCCAACTGCCATAGAGCCGTCTGCATTGAAATAATACCAGTTGTTGGTGCCGTTCCAGTTAATGTACTGCCAGCAGGAAGCCGGTGTCACACCACCGGAGGTCTTAAAGGTCCACTGACCATCCTCTCTCACACTCCAGGTTCCAGTCACTGCTCCGCTGTTTCCGGCAGGCGCTGCACTTCCTCCGCCGCCAGCGTTGCTGCTGTTGGGACGGCTGGGTTTGTGCGGCTTTTCATTTTCCTCATAACTGAGGCCGTAATTCAGTTCGTAATAATTATTTTCACTGTCGCGGTATGCATAAGCCTTTCCGTTTCTGTCCTTCATTTCCTCAGGCATATACTGATCCTTCAGATATCCGGGAACATCGTTCGGGGAAATACATACGCCGTCTGCGTTCACTGCGATAACCTCATCATTCTTGGGAAGAGTGATCGGCATCTTGCCGGTCGGATTATAATCGCCTACAATTACATCCATTGTAGCATCTGCATAGGTATCAAAGCCGGCCAGAAGTGCATCTGCATAAGGCTCTACATTTCCTAACATCCATGCCAGCGTAAAGTTTACATTGGAGATTACCTTACCGCCATTGCCGTGAACTGCATCTGCAATTTCTTTAATCTTGCCTGCATTCTGCAAAGTGGTTTCCGCATGAGTGGATGCTGTCGGACGTCCCAGCTCATCTACATCATGAACAATCTTTCCGTCACAGATATCCAGCTCCAGATATCCTGCTGTTGCAGAGAAATAATTTCCGGACTTCGGATTTACAAACAGGATTGCATAATCAGCCTGATTATAATCCTCAGTTACCTGAATGCCGTACTTTTCTGTCAGATTCTTTCTCAGAGCCTCCGTCTGAGCCGGATTCTCTTTCTGAGAGAAATACTCTACATATACTTTCTTTCCTTCCAGCTTGTCCTCAGTCAACGGAAGAACCTGATCCTTGTTCTTTAACAGAACAACTGATTTCTGATGTACCTCATAAGCCTCATCCCAGTTTTCCGGATTGTCAACAACTCCTTTGGCGTTGTCCGGATCCCGGTAAGGATTCTCGAACAGTCCCAGTTCAAACATCTCTTTCAGAAGACGTTTGTTGGCCAGATCCAGATCCTCATTGCTTACTGTTACTTCTTCTCTTGTAAATCCGTAGGCAATCTCATGAGTATCATAATAATCGCTCTTACTTCCGTCCTCAGAACGCTCGTAGGCTTCCTTCATGGACCATACGTCATTGGTATCACCGATAATGTCTGTTCCTGCATTCACTGCATAACCGCACTTCTCCGGTACATCCAGATCCTCTACACCCCAGTCCATATTTCCGATGATGCCGCTGTCACTGTTCACATATCCGTCATGTCCCATCTGATCACGCAGTAAGCCCTGGATAAATTCTTTATTGAATGCAAATCCAACCTGCTGCATGTTCAGTTCCTTGCCGTTATTGTCATACTGCGGCTCGCTCTTTTCCGGAGCCGGTTTTGCGTAGTACGGCATGATTGAAGATACATTGTTGTCAACCGCTGCCTTAAATCCGGGCAGGTGATATCTCTGAAGGCTGTCTTCTGTCTGATATACGTTCCACTGACCCTGTTTATAGTGGGGATCAAATCCGTTTTCTCTTGCGCCGCCGCCCGGGAAATGTTTAATCGTCAGAGCAATACCATCTGTCTGTACGCCTTCACTGCTTCCCTGGAAGCCAACTACCAGACGCTCTGCTGCATCAGCAATAAATGCCGGATCCTCTCCAAAGGTACCATAGGTTCTCTGCCATCTGGGATCCGTCATGGTATCTACCATGTACATATATCCCTTTTTCAGTCCGCTGGCATCCCACTCACTTCTTGCAATTTCTGCAAATCTGGAAATCAGAGATGCATCTCCTCCTGCTGCAATATCGCCCTTGGCCGCTGCTGCCAGCCCCATGGTTCCGGGCCAGGTAGAGAATACGCCGGATGCGTCATTCATACCAAAGGTCATATCACCGTTTTCATTTCTGGAGTTGGAAGTTACCAGTACCGGAATACCAAGGGAAGTTCCCTCTGCCACATAGTTCATCTGGTTGATCCAGTTTGCCATATCCTCCGGTTCCGGATTCTGGCGCAGGATAAAGTGGCGCAGTCCCAGCTTTTCAATGGTATCAATGGTTCCCAGTGTTGAGGTTGTTCCAAAGATACTGGTATCATTGATCTTTTCTGTCTCATCCAGAAGTCCTGTCTTATCCTTTACAGAGGAATTGATTCCCATGCCTCTGGAATTATTAAACATCATACCAATCTTGTCATCTACGGTCATCTGGCTGACCAGATCTGCGGCTCTTGTTTCTGCATCCTCCCGCCAGTCCTCGTAGACATCCAGCTTTCCGTTTCCATTGGAATCCTTAAAGTACTTTCCATCTACCTCCAGAATGTTCTTCGCAGTAGCACCGATGACCGGTTCTCCGGTTCCGTTTGCTTTTTCCTGATAGGTACTGGACCAAACGCCGTATGAAGACGGATCTACCTTTTCGCCATGCATTGCCAGTTCCTTTCCGCCTTCTGCATCAGCATACGCTGTTACCTGATAGTTTTCGTATGCTCCAAAATACTTCTGGTAGGTAAATACAAGATTCTTATCATCGCTGTCAAGACCCAGCTCAATTTCTGTTCCCTGCTGGCCAAGAAGTCCATTTTCACTTCCGATAGAAGCTGCTGCCTGACTGATGATATCCCATACCAGGCCAAACTCATCCTTCTTGTCCTTTGCATTAATGGCTTTTCTCCACTCTCCGCCGCGTTTCTCCGCAGCTTCCAGGGAAGCTGCAATACCTACATATGCCTTGCCTTCCTTCATAAGAGCCTGTACATCCTGCTCTCCGTCTTTTTCCAGAATCGGATCCAGAACAACCTTTCCATTAAAGTTTTCCGGAACTGCAACTCTCACATAGTTCTTGTAAGGAGTCAGGGAATGACGTGTCCGGACAACCGTATTTTCTGTCATACGGGTATAAACATTGGCTTCACCATTTGCCAGATATTCTGTCTCGGTATATTTTACATCACCGGCCTTGCCTTCCTTCTGGTTCACAGTCTCCAGCTTGATCTCGCGTTCCATAGAAGCCTCAATCGCCTCAGAATCACGTCCTGTCTCACCAAAGAACGGCTCGTTTTCTGCAAGAGCTATCATCTTTTCTCTGTCAGATTCCAGAATCCATCCGTTCTCGATCATATTATCAAGAGCTTCCGCATACTGATCCAGGTAAGTATCTCTGTCACCGTAAAGGCTTTCTACCTGATCCTGAGCCAGATAAATCATAGAACCGCTCTTATCACTGAAAGCGCCGTTGGCACCGCCGTAATAGGAAGCAACTGGTACGGAAATCTGCGGAGAAATGATTCCGGATTTCATATTTCCAAACTCATCTCTCTCCGGCGCAAATGCCATGCCATTCATAGAGCCTGCTACCTCATCCTTATACGGACCACACGGAGCCGACTCTCCATTCTGGGCCCAGTTATCCAGATTTTCCAGAGCTGCATTGATAAATACAGTAATATTGAAATCTGTTACTGTATGATCTCCCTTAAAGTCTACATACTCTCTGGTATCCCGTCCTGTCTGCATCTGCAGCTCATCTGTCGGATCTGCCGGGAAAATAATATCTGAGTGCGGGCCACCTGCCACTACATAATGACGGTACATGTTATCCGGCGCATCGCTGTCATGGCGAACCGGACCAGGATTGTAGTCATTTTCTCCCACCATCAGGATAAACGGAACGTCTGTAGCCTTAACCGGCATAAACATTCTCGTCTTTGAGCTCTGCTTCTTTGCAATAGAGGTATCCATCATACCGCCTACAAAGTTCAGATACCCATCAAAAATGTGATCTGCACTTCCTACGCAGTCCTTATAATCCTCGTAGGTTTCCAAATCCGCTGCGTCCTCTGCTACAAAGTTTGCCAGACCAAAGTTATTGGCAAAGGTATTGACATACCAACCGGACTGAGAGGAGCCAAACAGGTAGGAATTTACATCGCCGCTGTAATCCTCACCGTAGAGAATCGGGCTGTTTTCCTGTTTCAGCAAAGTACCTACCTGACCTAAAATATCCCAGAAAATACCATTGTCATCTCCCCATTTCAAGGCTGCATATCGATCCTGGTTAAAGGTCTTTAAAGATTTTACGGTAACATCCTTGGAGGTAACGCCTACATAAGCAGCGCCCTTTTCCATGATGTAATCGTAGCTCTGGCGCCACAGGCTGGCAATATCGGTCTTGCTGCTGGCATTGAGAATATCTACAAATACCACACCGCTGAAATCTGCCGCATCCTTCGGCTTAAATACTATAATTCGATCGACGTATTCCTCCTGTGCGTTGCTGGAGGTTGCCTTCGCTGCATTGCTGGCAGTTGCCAGCTTGCCATCTTTGATGTCATAAATATTTGCACTGCCCTTCAGGAAATATTCATGCTCCTCATAGGTATCAGAAAAGCCATAATCTTCTCTGGTACGTCCTGCCTGCTGGCTCAGATACGGGAAATTCTTCTCGTCCTGAGGAACACTAAGCTCGTCCGGTGTGTTTCCCTCCAGCACTTTGCCTTCTGAATCTACAAATTCAACCTTACTGTTAAAGGACTCCATGGCAGTCAAAACTGCGTTTGACCAGGTTGCATACTCTGCGTCCGAATCAGTTGCAATCCTCTCTCTGTCCTCGTCCTCCTCATCCTGCCACAGACCTCCGTCTTCACTGGGAATATACCAGGAATACCGGTCAGATCCTTCCGGCGGCGGACCTGCAAACGCCGGAAATACAGTTGTAGCACTCATTGCCAATACCAGTGCTGACGCAACCTTACGCCGCACCCTCCCCCTTGACATTTTACATAGTTTCTGCTGTCTCAACTTCATGTCTTCTCCTTTCCCTACAAAATGAATCTTTGCAACAACTACAAAAGGTATTATATCACCATTCCCCAGCAAAATAAACAGTTTATATTACGTTTTCTTTCGTTTTATTAGTATTTTGTTATGCTTTTCTTACGTTTTCCTTACGTGCCAATGATTGTTTTTCGCGTTTTTGCACAATAAAAAGAATGTACCTTAGTACATTCTCACTAAAGAAAATCAGGCAGAGCATTCTTCTGCTCTGCCTGACCTGTATCAATATACGTTTTTCCGCTTTTCTTAGAACTTGCCAGCCTTAGCTGCTTCCTCAATGGAAACTGCAACTGCAACAGTCATACCAACCATGGGGTTGTTTCCTGCGCCAATCAGACCCATCATCTCTACGTGAGCCGGAACAGAAGAGGAACCTGCAAACTGTGCATCAGAGTGCATACGGCCCAGAGTATCAGTCATACCGTAGGAAGCCGGACCTGCTGCCATGTTATCAGGATGCAGGGTACGTCCGGTACCGCCGCCGGAAGCTACGGAGAAGTACTTCTTGCCTGCTTCCAGTCTCTCCTTCTTGTAGGTACCTGCTACCGGATGCTGGAAACGGGTCGGGTTGGTAGAGTTACCGGTAATGGAAACGTCTACGTTCTCTTTCCACATGATTGCAACACCTTCCGGAACGCTGTTAGCGCCGTAGCAGTTTACTTTTGCACGAAGTCCCTCGGAATAGGACTTGCGGGATACTTCCTTAACCTCGTTGGTGTAAGGATCATACTCGGTCTCAACGAAGGTAAATCCGTTGATACGGGCAATAATCTGAGCAGCGTCCTTGCCCAGACCGTTTAAGATAACGCGCAGAGGTTTCTGGCGAACCTTGTTTGCTTTCTCAGCGATACCGATAGCACCCTCAGCTGCTGCGAAGGACTCGTGGCCAGCCAGGAATGCGAAGCACTCGGTCTCCTCTTCCAGAAGCATCTTGCCCAGGTTTCCATGTCCCAGACCTACCTTACGGGTATCTGCTACAGAACCGGGGATACAGAAAGCCTGCAGACCCTCACCGATAGCTGCTGCTGCGTCAGCTGCTTTTCTGCAGCCCTTTTTGATTGCGATGGCAGCACCAACGGTATAAGCCCATTTTGCATTCTCAAAGCAGATCGGCTGAATGCCTTCTACCATCTTATATACATCAAGACCTGCGTCTTTTGTAATCTTCTCAGCTTCTTCGATAGAAGCAATGCCATAGCTGTTTAATACTGCATCAATCTGTTTGATGCGTCTCTCATATGATTCAAATAATGCCATGATATGTAGTATCCTCCTTAAAAAATTCGTTTACCGCTTTCTTTATTCCTGTCTCGGGTCGATGATCTTAACAGCATCAGCTACACGGCCATACTGACCTTTTGCCTTCTCCCATGCAGTATTCGGGTCATCACCCTTCTTGATAAAGTCAGTCATCTTACCAAGGCTTACGAACTGATAACCGATGATATGATCGTCTGCATCCAGAGCGATACCGGTTACATAACCCTCTGCCATCTCCAGATAACGCGGGCCTTTTTTCAGAGTTCCATACATGGTACCAACCTGAGAACGGAGACCTTTTCCCAGATCCTCCAGACCTGCACCGATGGGAAGACCATCCTCAGAGAATGCACTCTGGGTTCTTCCGTATACGATCTGCAGGAATAACTCTCTCATTGCAGTGTTGATTGCGTCACAAACCAGGTCAGTATTCAGAGCCTCCAGAACCGTTCTGCCCGGCAGAATCTCAGATGCCATGGCTGCGGAATGGGTCATACCGGAACATCCGATGGTCTCAACCAGAGCCTCCTGGATGATACCCTCTTTTACGTTCAGGGTCAGCTTACATGCGCCCTGCTGCGGAGCACACCAGCCGATACCATGTGTCAGACCGGAAATGTCTTTCACTTCCTTTGCCTGTACCCATTTTGCCTCCTCCGGAATCGGAGCGGCGCCATGATGTACGCCCTGCGCAACGGTGCACATTTTTTCTACTTCATGTGAATAAATCATGTTAAAACTCCTTTCAACTGTGTAATGTCCTGAAGTACGCGTTATAACAGTCCATAACACTCTGGATTGTTAATTTTATCACACCATACTTAATCTTATTTTCTCATAAAAACGCAAAATAGTCCAGTCCTTTTTGTGTTTTTTTGTAACTTCCTGTATTCTTCTTCCTGTATTCACCGATCCCGCCGGGAAATACCCCGGATCTTTGTTTTCGTAAAAAACTATCCTGTCAATTCTGATTTTCCCGCATCTGTCCCAGTTCTTTCAGAATTCCGGATACTATCACCGTTGCCAGAACAAAGGTCATCATATCCGCTATAGGCTGAGCCATCTGAAGACCGAGGATGCCGAACATCTTCGGAAGAATCAGAAGCGCCGGAATCAGAAACAGCCCCTGGCGTCCCATAGCTACCAGGGATGCGCGGAATCCATATCCAATAGACTGCGTCAGCATATTCACCATAATAACCCAGGCCTGGAACGGCATTGTCAAAAGCTGAAGCCGAAGAGCCAGAGTTCCGATTTCAATTACCTGAAGATCTTCTCTGCGGAAGGCCGTAATAATCGGACGGCTGATTCCAAAAGAAACAACACCAAACACAGTCAGCATAATGACAGCCACCTTTACGCAAAACCAGAAAGCCTCCAGAACCCGGTCGTACCGTTCTGCGCCAAAATTAAATCCGCATACCGGCTGGAAGCCCTGCCCGAATCCAATAAGGCTGGAGTTGATAAACATCATAAACCGGGTCACAATGGACATGGCCGCAATGGCTGCGTCTCCGTAAGGTCCTGCAGCAAAATTCAGAATCACAGCTGCAGCACTTGCCAGCCCCTGGCGGCAGAAGGAGGGAAGTCCTGCATGAAGAATCTGTCCGTATACCTTGCCGGAGGGACGGAATTTGGAAAGCTGAATTTTAATGCAGTCCGGCCGGGCATTGCACTGATAAAGCAGGATGGCAAAGCTGATCATCTGGCTGACCATAGTGGCAATCGCTGCTCCTGAAATTCCCATATTCAGCCCGAAAATCAAAAGAGGATCCAGAATCATATTCAAAATTCCCCCGACGGTAATTCCCACCATTGCAAAAACAGCATTCCCCTGAGAGCGGAGAATATTATTCATAACAAAGGAAGTCATCATAAAAGGGGCTCCAATCAGGATATATCTTGCATAATCCTGAGCATAGGGAGCAATGGTCTGTGTCGCCCCGAGAAAAAATACCAGCTGCTGGGAAAACAAAGTTCCAAATACCAGGATTGCAGTGCCAATGATAGCAGCCGTATAGAAAGCCGTTGCTGCAAACACTCCTGCCCTCTCCTCATCCCGATTCCCCAGGGAGCGGGAAATATGATTTCCGCTTCCCATTCCCAGGGTAAAACCGATTGCCTGAATCATGGACATGGCTGAAAACATAACGCCTACGGCGCCGGATGCGCTGGTGCTGATCTGACTGACAAAAAATGTATCCGCCATATTGTAAATCGATGTCACCAGCATACTGATAATCGTAGGAACCGCCAGTCTGGGAATCAGGCGGTTTACCGGCGTTTCAATCATCTGTCTGTACTTTTCTTCTTTCGTCATTCCTTTTGCCATAGGCTTCTCTCCTTTTTCTTTTGTATCCTTCCTTTTTATGCTTTCTTTTCCGGCAAATTTTCTTTTTCCAGATAGCGGTTTCTTTTTTCTGCCTTTCTATGCATGAGCTTCCGCCTGCGTCCCATGGGGAAGTCTCCTCAGAATCCATACATAGTAAATAACAAATACAATTCCTTTCATTACACTGGTAATCGTCAAAGCCCACCAGATGCCATCCAGTCCCAGTCCTGTTCTTCCCAGGAGCAGCGCCAGCGGGATTCTTGCCGCCGTCAAAATAATAGTAATCACAGAGCAGGACAGGGTTTTTCCCATTCCCTGAAGCGCGCCTCCTGTTACCAGCTCCTGACACATGGGCATCTGCCCCAGTCCAAGAATCACAAGATAATGAATTCCGATGGGAAGAATCTCCTCTTCCTGAATAAACAGGCGGAAAATCGGCTCTGCGCCGAAAATAAGAATGCAGGAGGTGATGATTCCCCAGATTCCAATGAAGAGTACCGCAATTCCATAGCTTTTCTTTACCCGGTCATACTGCTTTGCCCCGTAGTTCTGCCCGGTAAAGGCATTCATAGCCGAGCCAAAGCCCTCTGCGGTCATCCAGGAAATACATTCCACCTGACCGCCCACCCTCTGAACTGCCACTGCTGCGTCTCCCCAGGAGGCAATCATTCTGGTCAGCACCATGGAAATTCCGGAATACAGCATTGTCTGAAAAGCAGACGGCGTTCCCACCGCCAGAATCCTGACGAAAATTTCCCGGGGAACCTTCTTCCACAGACCGATTTTATGCAGCAGCACCGGCTCCCTGGAAGCTCTCATCGTCAAAACAAGGGTAACTGTCATCTGTGCCGTAACCGTGGCCACAGCAGCTCCTGCTGCCTCCATTCGCGGAAAGGGACCTATTCCAAAAATAAGAACCGGATCCAGGATCATATTCATAACAAGCCCTATGCAGTTTGCCAGAAACGGAGTCCTGCTGTCGCCCACCGCCGTAAACAACCCTGTCAGTGTCTGATTCAAAAACGGAAACAGAATCAGGCCGCAGGTAATCCTGAGATAAATCTTTGCCGCCTGTGCTGTCCCTGCATTTTCCAGGCGGAAAAAGCCAATCAGGGAATCCGCATACAGATTGGCAATCAGGGCAAAAGCCAGAGCAAGCAGCACCGTCAGCTGCAAGGCTCCTCTTCCATATGCCCTTGCCTCCTCTCTCTGCTGCTTTCCCAGACTGTGTGCCACCTTAACCTGTCCTCCCATTTTGGCCAGCATCACAATTCCGGAGGAAAACCAGGTATACATTCCGGCGGCTCCCACTGCAGTTACCGCATGACTTCCCACCCGTCCAATCCATGCCATATCCGTCAGATTGTAGGCGGTCTGAACCAGGGAGGTTGCCATAATCGGCAGCGCAAGTCCTGTCAAAGACGGAAAAATATGTCCGTTCAGTAAATCAATGTGATGGGATTCTTTTTTCATGTCTGCTGATAATCCTTTCTTCTCTGTCTTCTCCCGTTTTCTGTCTGAAATTTTCTCTTTTTTCTGCCGTCACCGGAGACTTTGCTTTCCTGAACCGCCTCTCCCGCATGTTCTAAAGCTTTCCTGTCACATCATAGTCTCTGTATACAGAAAAAGACGGGTGCTGCATTCTTCCTGCAGCACCCTACTGATTCCAGCGGTATATCCCGCCTTGATTTCTTTTAATTTTTATTGCGCAGATACTCGTCGATTCCCTTCGCGCCGTGTTTTCCTGCCTCCATGGCAAGAATAACCGTAGCAGCTCCGGTTACTGCATCGCCGCCTGCGAATACGCCCGGACGGGAAGTCTGGCCGTTTTCTGCTTCTGCAACAATACATTTGCGCTTATTGATTTCCAGACCTTCTGTTGTAGAGGAAATCAGCGGATTCGGAGAAGTTCCCAGTGACATAATCACGGTATCTACCTCCATCACATAATCAGAGCCTTCGATTTCTACCGGTCTTCTTCTTCCGGAAGCATCCGGCTCACCTAATTCCATCTTGCGGACTACCATTCCCTTTACCCAGTCATTTTCATCCGTAAGAATCTCTACAGGGTTGGTCAGAAGGTTGAAAATAACGCCTTCCTCTTTCGCATGATGAACCTCCTCCACACGGGCCGGAAGCTCTGCCTCACTGCGGCGGTATACAATATGTACCTCCGCGCCAAGACGAAGCGCTGTTCTTGCAGCATCCATCGCTACGTTTCCGCCGCCGACTACAACTACCTTCTTCGATTCCATGATCGGCGTGTCATAATCATCGCGGAATGCCTTCATCAGGTTGTTTCTGGTCAGATACTCATTGGCGGAAAATACGCCGTTGGCATTCTCTCCGGGAATTCCCATGAATTTCGGAAGACCTGCTCCGGAACCGATGAAAACAGCCTCGAAGCCTTCCTCATCCATCAGCTCGTCGATGGTTACGGACTTTCCGATAATCACGTCTGTCTCAATGGTTACACCCAGCTTTTTCACGTTTTCAATCTCGCTGCGAACAACGGAATTCTTCGGCAGACGGAACTCCGGAATACCATAGGTCAGAACGCCGCCCGGCTCGTGAAGAGCTTCAAAAATCGTTACCTCGTAACCCATCTTTGCCAGATCGCCTGCACAGGTAAGACCTGCAGGGCCGGAACCTACAACAGCAACCTTATGACCGTTTTTCTCAGCAGTTACCTTTGGTACAAAGCCGTTCTCTCTGGACCAGTCTGCAACAAAACGCTCCAGCTTTCCGATAGAAATCGGCTCGCCCTTGATACCGCGGATACACTGACCTTCACACTGGCTTTCCTGAGGACATACACGTCCGCAGACAGCAGGAAGAGCAGATGATTCTGCAATAATATTGGCTGCTTCTTCAAAATTGCCGGCTTCTACTTCTTTGATAAATCCGGGAATATTGATGGAAACAGGACATCCGCCCATGCACTTGGCATTTTTACATTTCAGGCAGCGGGAAGCCTCTTCCATTGCCTCTTCTTTATTATAACCATAGCAAACTTCTTCAAAATTCGTTGCGCGAACCTTCGCATCCTGTTCTCTTACAGGAACTTTCTTTAAGACGTCCATGATTTTATCCTCCGATCTGATTCCTCTGTTCTGCCATTAATCGTTGCAGTGGCCGCAGCCGCCGTGATGGGTATCTCCCTCGATTGCCTTTAACATTGCCCGGCCCTCTTCTGTCTTATACATCTGCTGGCGCTTCATAGCTTCATCAAAGTTTACCAGATGGCCGTCAAATTCCGGTCCGTCTACACAGGCAAATTTCACTTCTCCGCCTACAGTCAGACGGCATGCTCCGCACATACCGGTTCCGTCTACCATAACAGGGTTCATGCTGACAATGGTTGGAAGCTCCAGCTCCTTGGTCAGCTTGCAGACAAATTTCATCATAATCATCGGTCCGATGGCAACGCAGACATCATAGTGTTTTCCCTGGTTCTTTACCAGATCCTCAATCACGCTGGTTACCATACCTTTTCTCTCATAGGAACCGTCATCTGTGGTAACATAGAGATTTCCTGCCACCTGACGCATCTCATCCTCCAGAATCAGGAGATCCTTTGTCTTGGCGCCGACAATCACGTCTGCCTCAATGCCATGCTCCTTCATCCATTTTACCTGAGGATATACAGGCGCTGTTCCCACGCCGCCTGCCACAAACAGATATTTGCGCTTCTTTACTTCCTCCAGATCCTCCTTGACAAACTCAGAAGGCTGTCCCAGAGGTCCTACAAAATCCTGGAATGCGTCTCCGGCCTTCAGCTCAGACATTCTCAGAGTAGAAGCGCCTACAATCTGGAATACAATGGTAACCGTTCCCTGTTCCCGGTTGTAATCACAGATTGTCAGGGGAATCCGTTCTCCCTTCTCATCGATTTTGACAATTACGAACTCTCCCGGCTGACATGCTCTGGCAACACGCGGTGCCTCCACGTCCATCAGAAAGATCTTATCAGCCAGCTGTTCTGCTTTCAAAATTCTGTACATATTTATCCTCCCATGTTCTGCATCTGCTGCAAAATAATTTATCATGTGTTCTAGGATTCTCTTTTTCCGAAGAAACTGTTTCTTTCGGTTCTTTTCATTCAGCGTTTCCCGGCTCCCTGCTTCTCATATACGCGGTAGGTATAGCAAAGATCAAAATACGTCTGCTCATCGCTTTCCTCTGTCATCTCCCATTCTCCGGACTCCTCCAGATTCGGGAAATGCGCGTCTGCGGAATAGGCAAAATCGATCCAGGTAATTTCCGCCCGGCTGCAGTAGGGCAGAAACTGGCGGTAAATGCTTTCCCCGCCGATAATATAAATATCCTCCGGACTGCAGTCCTTTAAAAGCTCCAGACATTCCTCCACACTGTGACAGACATCAGCGCCTTTCACCCGGTACTCCGGATCCCGGCTGAGAATCACATTTCTCCGGCCGTAGAGAGGCTGACCGCCTGGAAGTGTGTCTAAGGTCTTCCGGCCCATCACAATCACCTTGCCTAAAGTCATATCACGGAACCGCTTCTGATCCTGCGGGATCGTTACAAGAAGCTGGCCATTCCGTCCGATGGCCCAGTGACTGTCTACTGCTGCAATATAAATCAAATTGGATCACTTCTTTCTGGTATTCTTTCTTCCTCTTCTGCAAGAATCAGCTCTCTGGCATAAGGCAGAGTCTGAATCCAGTCACAGAAGGTATGCCATTCCTGCAGCTTATGGCTGCGGCGGGCATAATACATATTAATCAGATTCTCATAATTCATCGTACAGGTACGCATCTGGTTATAGCTGGAAGGAAGAAGCTGAATCATATCATACCAGTAAGCCTTTTCCTTTGTCTCCATGTATTTCAGACGGATTTTCTCCAGCTGCTCTACTACTGTTTTCATATATTCCAGTGTTTCCGGAGTCATATGATCATGACTGAAATCGTCCAGTTCAAAGGGACGGCTGTGAATCTTGTGCATGGTGCTGGTTGAATTGGCAACCGTGGCCACTTTGTAGGTGTCATACTCCTTCCACCAGTACATAGGAGCCGTAATATCAACGGAAACAAAAACCTGACGAAGATACTTGCGGTGATCGCCGGTTCCCGCCTTTCTCAGGCGCTTTGCCAGATCCAGATCATTGGGTCCCAGCACATAATCTCCGTTTTCGTTGTATCCGCTGTCCATTCTCCCCCAGCTGTTCATGGGATTTCTTGCACCGCGAATGGCATTCTCCAGATTCATAACGCTTGTGCGTTCTAATGTTATCATGTGGAATTCCTTTCTTCTGCTGTTTCCATTCCCCTGAGGGGAAATTTATTTTCTGATAAAATCATAAATAAGCTGTCTTTCATTATAACCAAGGAAAAAGCGCATAGCAAGACTTTTTTGTAAAAATATGATATACTGTTAAGGTTTCTACACGGGAGTTTGACACTTCTTTTTAACATCCCATTACAGAAATCCTTTATTTAAGCCAATCAGGGCTTATTTTTTTGTCAAATTTTTTAAGATTATTAGTGCGCTTTTGTGCGCTTTGTGGTATAATAAGATTATATCGCAAAAGGAGTTGATTCCCATTTATATTTCACTTACTGGTAATTCAGATAACAAAGATGTCTATATCAAACGTTCCTACCGAAAAAGCAACGGAAAAACCGCGACCAAAATCCACAGAAAACTCGGAAAACTCAACGATCTCTTACAACAGTTTTCCGGAGATTATGATGCCATGATGGCCTGGGCAAGGTCAGAGGCAGAAAAAGACACCATGGAATACAACGCTAAAACAGGCAATGTTTCTGTTTCTCTATCCAAAAGTGCTTATATTCCCAGAAATGAAGAACGCTGCTTTCCGGTTGGATATTTGTTTCTTCAAAAACTGTGTACGGAATTAAAAATCGATTCCATTTGCCGCAAGATTTCCAAACGTCATAAATACACGTATGATTTCAGCGCAATTCTTACGGACCAGATTTTTTCAAGAATTCTGTCACCTTCCAGCAAGCTGGGCAGTTACTCTTATTGTCAGACACTGCTTGAACCGCCCAAGTATGAACTGCAGAACCTCTACCGCGCACTTTCCGTTATGGCTGAAGAATCCGACTTTATCCAGGAGGAGTTATACTTCAATTCAAACTTTGTTCATCCGAGAAACAAGAAGGTTCTTTACTACGACTGTACGAATTATTACTTTGAAATCGAGCAGGATGATGATTTCAGAAAGTATGGAAAAAGCAAAGAAAGCAGGCCAAATCCCATCGTCACAATGGGATTGTTTATGGATGCAGATGGTATCCCGCTTGCTTTTGATGTGTTCCCGGGAAACCAGAATGAACAGACCACCTTAAAACCTTTAGAAACAAAAATCATACGTGACTTTGCATGCAGCGAGTTTATCTTCTGCTCAGATGCCGGGCTTGGCAGTAAGGCAAACCGGAGATTTAACAGCTTCGGAAACCGTTCTTATGTCATCTCACAATCTCTGAAGAAGATGCGCAGGGAAGACCGGCAGATTGCCTTAAATCCAAAACAGTTTCGCAGGCTTGGTTCCAATAAGTTTATCGACATATCCACTCTGGATGAATCCGACCCGGATATTTACGAAACCATCTTTTACAAGGAAGTGCCTGTTGCAAATGGAGACATGAATGAAATCGTTATCGTAACGTATTCTCCAAAATACAAGGCATACCAAAAAAGAATCCGCGGACAACAGATAGCACGCGCTGTAAAAATGATAGAACAGCCGGGCAGAAAAAGACGTGGCAAAAACCAGAATGACCCGGCCCGTTTTATAAAATCCACTGCTATAACAGAAGATGGCGAAGTTGCAGGCAGGAATATATATGACCTGGATTCAGACCGTATCTCTGAAGAAGAAATGTATGACGGATTTTATGCGGTCATAACAAACCTTGAAGGAGATGTTGGGGAAATCTTAAAAATCAACAGGCAGCGTTGGGAGATTGAAGAAAACTTCCGAATCATGAAAACGGATTTTGAAGCACGTCCTGTCTATGTCAGGAGGGATGAGCGCATTAAAGCACATTTCCTGATCTGTTACATCAGCCTGCTTGTATACCGGTTACTCGAAAAAAAGCTCGGAAACGCCTATACCTGCAACGAGATTCTGGGGACTCTTCGTTCCATGCAAGTAACCCTTCTGTCAAAGGAAAGCGGCTATATTCCTTCCTACAAAAGAACCGATATGACAGATGATTTACACAAGGTATTTGGCTTTCATACGGATTATGAATTTATCTCAAAATCAACTATGCGAAGCATAATAAAAAGTACCAAAACAGAAGAAACAAAAAAATAGCACAAATCGTTTCTAAAAGGAGAATGGCTACAGCCCGCATAATTACTGGGCTTGTAGCCATTTTTTACTTTCACAAGTGTTAAACTCAGGATTGTATAATACTTATTTGCAAAATACAACCAATTCTTTTAAAAATGCTGATACACTGTTATTACTCACGTTGAATAACATATTTTTCACTATGATAACTGTCCCATCTGCATCATTCCAGCACTCTCCTTCACCACCTCCTGTCCGACCTGCTCCATCGCTCTTCCAAACTTTCCAATCTCCTCCTGATATTTTTCATCTGTCACATGAGTATAAATATCAATCGTTGTACTGTAATGCTGGTGTCCCATAATGCTCTGAACCACCTTTGGCTGCATATCTGCCTCAAAGCAGCGGCTGCAGAAAGTATGACGGATTGCATGGGGATATAAATCTTCAAAATAATGAGGCTCTCGCTGTTCTCTTACCGAATCGAAAGCCTCTTGTTCATTAATTTGCTTGATTACCTTTTTTATTTCTTTCTCCGCATGGTACCGAAGCACCGGACTTCCCATGGTGGTTACAAACACCAAATCCTCATACTCTCCGGCTGCTCTCCAACGCCGTCCCAGCGTCTTCTTCAGCAGATCCACTTTATTCTTCTGGCTCTGGAACATCTCCTCTGCTTCACCAAAAAATGGAATTTTTCTATAAGAATTATGGGTCTTAGGAGCTGTCAGGCGAAGGATCTTCTCTCCATACTCATATTGGCAGGATAGAGAACGGTTAATATGAAGACATTTATTTTCAAAATCAATGTCTTTCCACATCAAGCCTCCAACCTCTCCGAACCTCATCCCTGTCAAGAACATGATGTAAAACATCTCTTTATACCAATTGTGCTCCATTGCTGCTAAAAATGTATTCTGCTCCTCTCTGGAAAGAAAACGGCGCCGCACCTGAGTGTTTTCCCACGGCACATTGATTTCAAAACAGGGATTTAATGAAATAATCTGATTGTTTTTAGCTGATTCCATGCATTCACGCATCCTTCCTAATGCTTCCCTCATAGATGAGGTCGCCCTTCCTTCCTGACTCATTCGATTGATGACCCCCTGTATATCAATGTTCGTAATACTCGCCACAGTTCTTTCTCCGAGGGACGCCCCAAAGGAACTATAAAACTTTCGCTTCATAGGGAAAAAGCTGGTTTCTTTTACGACCGGCAGCTTGTATGTTCGGAACCATTCCTCAAACCATTCATTTAATGTCAGATTTTTCCGCCTGTATTCCACAGCATTTTGAGCCTGTTCCTTTAGCTCCTGAAAATTTTTTTTAATTCCCGCAGATTAAATCCGTAAATACTGACATCATTTCCGTTGATTTTCGCCCGCGCCTCGTAGCGGCCATCCTTTCTCTGATACAGCCCCTTTCCCAATTCTCTGCCTTTTAAATCTTTCCCCACGCTTTTGTTCTCCCCTTTCATCTATGTCAGTCTTACATCATCATCCGCATACCGCCAGTCATTCCATGCTCCTGTTCTTTTTTCTGCTTTCTGGGGAAATATTGTTTTTTCTGTACTTTGTTCCCGCTATTATTTAAAATCCATTTATCCAACTGTACTTTATTTGCATATACTCGTCCGCCAATTCTGACTGTAAAATTATTATTGGTCTTTGTTAGCAGCTCCCTTGACTTACTTTCCCCGATTCCGAGGTAAGCACATACTTCCTTTACATTCAAAAGCGCCTTATCAACTAATACTTTTTCCAATCTTGTTCCTCCTCAATCTGTCTGAAACCGCATAACTTCTATAATAGCCACTGCAGCAAGCATCGCCAGCTCTGCCGCTGTTACCAGCTGTTCTTCTTCCCAGAAATATTCATCTGATATTTCCCTACTGACTGCAAGAGGATTCCCCGCTTCCTGTTCTCCCATCTGAATCGGAGCCAGTGAAGCAATCAATTCCCTACAAAACCGCTGATCAGGACAAGTATCCAGAAACCACATCTGCGTATTTACTACTAACCGATCAAACATATCTGTTACGATTATCTTTTCTGATTCCAAGCCATATGTCCCTATAAAATTTGCCAGATTCTCTGATGACAAGGAAAGCATATATTCTTTCCGGCCCCCGCCATCCATCGGATACATATAGGCGTATCCCACATTTTCCGTGTCCAGGATATCACGAATTATTTTTCTATCTTCCTGCGTCATATCATTCTCACTTTCTCCTGTTTCCAGGCAATCCTACTTCCAGTGCATTTTTCTCTGTCAGTCACAATCAAAATAAATTCTTCCCTCCGCTGGGGAATATACTTCCAGTCCATATTTTTCTATCATAATCTGAAACTGCGCTATCTGCATGGCAGAGCGGGAAAGACTGTTCCTGCTGGCAATCAGCAATCTATTCGCCTTGCCGTGTTTGACTGCATGGACAAAATTTTGAAAACCAGGGCGTTTCCAGAGCGGCTTTGCCCCAATGTCACTGGAGCTGCCCGCAATCTCAAAGCCCATCTGTTCCCCATAATCAATCAATTGTTTAAACTGCTTCTTTAAAATGCCATGTGTATCTTCCGGGGCATCGATAGCGCAATAAATCCATGCTCGTTTCTCTGCTGTCGTCTCCATCCCTGTTTCTATCTTCGTTCCTTCTCTTTCCGCTCCATTTCCACATAGATTCTTCTCCTGTTGCTCCATGGGCCTTTCGGTCAGAGACGGGCTACCGCTCATTCCAAGTATTCCATCCAGTCCAAAGCTGACTGCTATAGCATGGTCCACATACTGCATGGTGGAGGCATTCAACTTCCCTATGTACTCTCTGAGACGTGTACGGTCAATGGTCCGTACCTGCTCCAGGAGAACTGTGGAATCCTGATGCAGTCCCTGGCAGTTTTCCGGCAAGCGGATATGGGTGGGCAGCTTTCTCTTTTCTGTCTGGCTGGTAATCGCCGCCGCAATCACAGTGGGACTGTGGCGGTTTCCGACATCGTTCTGGATAATCACCACAGGACGGACACCGCCCTGCTCACTTCCAACTACCGGAGTCAGGTCTGCATAGAACATATCTCCCCTCTGTATTCCGTTCTTCATGTGTGGTTTCTCTCCTTTCTGCGTATTTTCATAACACAAGGACAGCGGCAGCCTGAATCACAGGCTGCATAAAAACAAATGACCAGCCGTATGCGGGCTGCCACTGTAGTTTCTATTATGAAAAATGTTACTTGTTCTTCGTCTCGTTGGCTCCTATTCGACACTACTCCCCGAAGCCGGACACATCCGTATCACTTTTACACACGTCTGCGCCGTAGGCAGCATACATGGACCGGTTCTGGTCAGGAACCGTCATGGGCATCTCACCCCTCCGAGGATCTCTCCAAGCCGCCCTCATTGCTTGTTCCCGGTTATCCGGGGCTGTGACTGGACGGAAGTATCATTATAGGCTGTTCAGGATTATGGCAGGCGGCTTACCACAAGCCGCTTTGGGATGGACGATTCCCGCTTTGCACCTTTGATGTTATCTTGTTTGACAGACACTCTGACTGTCTGCAGGTGGTCGTGGCGCATCCTCCGCTGTGCTTTCCCTTCCGGGCTGAACAGCTAACGTATCCATACTGCTGGATATGACCACCCGCAGGCGGTATTTTTCAAAGAACAGAGGAGAGAAAATTTCTCCCTTCACTTACTTCCACGTTGAGTGAGATGTTTGAGAACCAAAAAAAGCAAAATTTTTTAATTTCTTTCCATCAGTTCCCGTAATCTCTCCAGAATCTCCTGATACTGCATTTTTCTTTCCGTGGTTCTAAGCACAGCGATGACTTCCTCGCTGGCCTCCGGATACAGCTTTTTAAAATCCGGAATTTTATATGGCTTTGCCATAGGCTTGTCCTCCTTGATTTTCGTTGATTGGCGAAAACGAAGGACAAGTGGCGGACTGCGGCATCTCGCAGCTGGTACTTTAAAACAGAAAAGAACGTCTGCTTCCGGCGCATAGCCGCTGTAGGCGTTCTTTTTTCTTTCGTGTTTTACATGTTCTGTCAGTACACCTTCAAGGTTATAAAGAGCTGTAGACTGACATGTGATTTTTTTAGCAGGCTACCATCCTGCCTCTTTTTATGAAGTCCGATTAAATGTCGCTGCTACAAATCAGCAGCGATGCAAAGGCAGACCAACGCATAAAAATACCCCCAAACTCAAAACGGAGTCTGAAGGGCCTATATTCTGGCATACAAATATCGCCCGACAGTAGTACCGTTTTTTTTGACGGGCAAATCTAAAATTATGCCATTAGAAACAGTATAAAAGATAATCGGGAATTTTTCGGGGTGTTATTCGGGAAGAAACAGGGAAGAATATCGACAGAAGACAACAAATCAACCGTTTTTACAGCTATTTGTCATCCTCTGGAAAAAAGCAGTAGCCAACACTCCATTCATTTTGAATATATTCCCTGCCAGATGGCAGGAGTTTCCTGCGCAGAGATTTGATATGAGCTTTCACACATTCATCTACATTATAAGCAGAGTCCTCCTTCCAGACAGCACGGTATATCTGTTCTCGGCTCAATACCTGGCCCGCATGACGAGCCAAGTAGAACAATAGATCAAACTCTTTTCGAGTTAGATTCATCGGTTTTCCTTTAAGAATGGCTTGACGTTTAACAGAATCAATAATCAAATTTACTCCGAAAGCTAATGTATAACATGAACTCTCAATCGTATGTAATTGCATATATAACTCTATTAGCGAATGTGCCTGTGCAAGACATTCCTCCATATCACAAGTTTTTTCCAGATAGCCATGCGCACCTGCTTTGAATACAGCAATCCTCTCTGCCGCTTTTGGCTTTGAGGATAATACAAGAACTGGAATTGACCTAATCTGACGAATCAGCTTCAAAAGATCTATTCCATTTATTTCTGGTTGAATGATATCCATGATTACGAGACAGAAACTATGCTGAGTAAGCAGTTTAATTCCCTCATTTGCCGAAACCGCATGATAAACTCCAATCATTTTATTTTGCAAAGCACATTTCATTTTACAAAAAACATTGGGATCACTGTCAATTATAAGAACCATCTTTTCGTACTTACACCTCCGGTCATGCAAAATCTAATCATCTATTCTGCATAGAACTTGTCTCTGAGGATTAACCTCTAAATTATTTTCCTGCGTATATTCCACACTTATAATTTCCGGTTGATTCTCTGATTATAGCAACATCTCAAATATAACATTTACATTGCCTGTATTGTTGCTGTATTCTCCAGCATTGCATATAGCTCTATGTCTCCGACTGTAATTTTAATCTGCACTTCCGATGCCTCTAATTCAAACTTATCACTGTTAGCTGTCGAATTCGGGTGTGCAACACATAAGCAAAGAGTGAAGGTATCCTGAAAGGAACTTTCGCTTTTCACTTCTCAATTATTATGGTTCCGCCCCGTCACGCAGGCGGTTGGTTTCTGACCGCATCCACAAGAATCAAAGTCAAACCGACATATCCGGCGAGGGCCAACACAATCAGTGACAGCAGCACAATACAGATGATACGCAGCGCCCGCTTATTACGCAGACATTTGCAGGTCAGTACAATACCAATGATTGCGACCGCCAGCAGAAGAATGGCGGTTCCGAGCGTCATACGTTTATCTCCTTCTTATAGAGGGTATCTTCCACGCGCAGCGTGTCGATGATGTCAGTGAACCAGCGCAGCTCACCCCAAAATTTCTGGCGCAGCCCTTCCATATTTGCTTCACTCTTTCCTAATTCAAAGAAGTCGCGCCCGGTCTTTACCGCAACGTGCATCTTTCCGTCTCGCCGGAAAGCCATATAGACAGTGCAGCCGATCTTGTCCGCCATGGCGGTAATATATTCCATCATGTGCGGTGTGAGGATGTAGAACGCTTCCTGCGAATCACTCGCTCTGACACAGAAGCGCTTGCTAAACTGTTCGTTATCCATAGTGACATTGCTGTTCATCTTTATGCGGTCTTTTTTGCCCCGTTCGGAGATATATACTTCGCCGGAGAGTTCCTTTCCGAAGTCGCAGATAAGCCACTGCCCCTTAAAGAACGTAGCGCTGCTTCTCTCCGTGTTTCCATCGGCATCGGTAGTCTCTTCCTCATTGATAAGCTCGATGTCGCTCAGTTCAATATTCAGACCATTGTAGACCGCCTTGATATGATCACTGCCGGTCGCCTTATTATAATCGAATGGAAACACCATGTAGCCAGGTTCTAATCTGCCCCAAGGGTTATATTCCACGGTATCTCCCAGTGTCTCCTTCAGCACACTACCGATGATATCGTCGCTGAGGAGCTTTTTGAGTGTGCTGCTGCTACTGGATGACAGATACGCAAACACCAGTGTTATTACCAGTAAAACCAGACCCATTGCGAGGTTTTGCATAAAGAACCAAACGATAATCATCGCCGCACCGAAGCCGTAAGTCAGAACCTTGGCAACCGTTGCCTTGCTGCGCAATGATTTGAGCTCGGATTCCAACTCTTTATTTGTCATCATCTGCTTTTCTTCCATAATCATCTCTCCCTTTTTCAGAACATCATTTTTACATCTTCGCGCTTGCTTGCGTCTGCGGCGAAGAATTCCTTCGGCTGGCGCGAGCCTGCCAGCAGCTTGGCCGGGAACATGACAATCGCTGTGTTGTAGGCGGTAATGCTGCTGTTATACAACCGCCGCGCCGCCTGTAAATGTTCTTCCGCGTCGCGGATTCCCCGCTGAAGCTCTACGAAAACATTGCTGGAACGCAGCTCCGGATAGTTCTCAGCCACGGCAAAAAACGTTCCGCTTAGGGTGTCCATCTGCTTTTGAGCATCATTCATTTCCGCAACGCTCATGCCGCGGCGCAGCTCGATGACCTTTGTGAACAGCTCGCTTTCATGCGCCATATAGCCCTTGGCGGTGTCTAACATTTTGATAAGCATATCGTAACGCTTGGTCAGCGCTACCTCTATGCCGGAGAGTCCCTCCTGCACACGGATCTCTTTTTTCTTGAAGTCATTGACCGTTCTGATGCACCAGAACGTGATGGCCAAAACTGCAATCAGAATAACAATCATCGGTTTCATAACAAATTCTTCCTTTCTCTTTTTCCTCGATCCGCCCCGCGAAAAAGGTTATAATTTCCCGCAGGATGTCGATCGGATCACACACCGGTGTCAGCGAGGCCGTGAATATCCTGTGAATCCTATCGATGTCCCGCAGATCCTGTTTTTCCGGAATGTCCGGAAAACAGAACCTGAATTATACACCAGTGTCAGCGCATGATCGCTGTCCAGGCAAAGGCTATACTTTTGCTCGGGGCAGTATCACCAATCTTCCGAAACATCACTAAAATACAGCCCGAGGAAGGTCAGAACATAGCCGGAATCGACCAGTTCGCCCTTTTCATTAAAATTAACTTTGCCGCCGGAGGAGCCATCTGCGTTCATCAGATAGGCAGCCTCCTCATCATATGACACCGGCCCCCATGCGAACGGGTCAAGTTCATCTGCCTCATAGACATTCCATCCTCCGCCATTGATCTCAAGTATTTCTCCATCGGGGTACTCCCAGAAGCCCTGATAAGCCTCCACCAGCATATCCAGCTGGTAGATTGCTCCATCGTCATTCCCGATATGGAACTGGATATCCGAATCGAAGTAGAAGCTGGTGATCCACTCACCGTCAAAAGTATAACAATCATACCGGTAGTCGCCGTTTTCATATTCATCAACACACTCAAGATAGCCGTCAGCTTCCACCGACCCGCTGGCATAATACATGGTAAACCTGCCAAAGCCATCCATCACGATACTGGCAGTGCCCATCGTCTCATCCATTCTCCACAGGCCCTTGGTGCAGGCATACGGGTTTTCCTCATAACCCTGCACATCGGTATGGGCGTAGTAGAATTCCGAGCCCATATAGGGGACATCAGAAGGGAATTCGCTGACAGGATACAGTTCCGTAAAGACCAGTTCCTTGCCGCCATCCATGGTGTAATAGATATTTTCGGTGTCAAGATTCTCGGTCAGGGTGCGCCAAAGACTGTCCATCATGAACCAGCTCAGTGTATCCTGGTCGAAGAAAAAGAACTCCTCTTTTTGCTCACGGTCGTGAAGTCCTGCAACCAATGTAGAATCTGCAGACCAGTCCACGATCCAGCCGTCACTGTTTTTGCTGATGGTGATGATAAAGTCCAGTCCGGTCAGTTCGCTCAGCTCATCTGCCAGCTCTTCAGCGGTTTTCTGGGCGCCGGTATATTCAATGGGGTATTCTCTGACGTCTTCCGCACTGAAAACGGCATAGAGAACATCCATCTGGGTTTCCTCAGCTGCGCTCTGCGACGATGCCGCCGGCTTCAATGAAGCCGACGAGCTGGATGCGTCGGAAGACGATGCGCTCCCGCAGGCTGCAAGCATGGAAATGAGCATAGTCAATATCAATAAAACACTAAGTTTTTTCATATGGTACCTCCGCATAACCATTGCACGCGCTTTGGTCGTTCTTCAATCATGGAAATGATCTTGTTTTCCTCCATTGGTCTTTGCTCTTGATTTGAGATACTTTGTTTTCTTTTAAGATTAGGGTGTCAAAAGGTCACTGACCTTTGATATAAATTTGTACCTTGAAAATT
>OHPB01000154.1_pt1 | contig 52301 bp, 35 predicted proteins | sample 1577621 | NCBI WGS metagenome assembly OHPB01 (sample SAMEA3879577, study PRJEB24766) | human gut metagenome | biome: human-associated habitat; feature: feces | place: USA | collected 1985/1987 | reverse complement strand
CTTCAGGATGGCTTTTCTGAAGGTATCCTCAACTATGCGTTTTTCCCGATGGGAATTTTCTGCTCTTTTATGAGACTTTTCCTTAAATAAGTGGTAAAATGACAGTGTACCTGATTATGTGAATAAGCAAAGGAGAAGATACATTGTCAATTATCAGATGGCTACATATTTCAGATTTGCATTTAAATACAAATGAGACAGAATCTATTAGGATGCGCAGAAAACTTCCTCAATATATATTGGAAAATAACATCGAGTATGATTATGTATTTTGTACAGGGGATATCAGAGATTCGAGTGCAGAGCATTGGAGAGAACCATTTCCGAGTGCAGATTTTTTGAAAAATCTTTGTGAGATTCGTAATATTTCTTTGGATAATTTATTTATTGTTCCGGGAAATCATGATGTCAATCGAACTGCATCAGATCGTGAGAATGTTGTAGAGAATATGTTATGGCATGATAATAAAAGCTGGAGTAGGAATTACAAAACCGAGCTTGGAAATATTGGTGATTCTACACTGCAGGCTTTGCATGATGGTGAGAAAGAGTTTAGGAGCTTCCTCGGGAAAATATATGATAGAGATAAATTACAATTATATGATGATTATTTAAAACCACATTTTGTTGTTGAGACAGAGCATTTCAATATTTTGCATATAGACAGTACTTTGGCATATTCCGAGAAACAGAATAGAGATTTGATAATTGGTTCAAGGCAGCTTCAACTGGCATTGGATGATTTAAATGATAGCAAACCAACAATTGTTTTATCTCATTATGCAATCACATCCTTGGATCCTGAAGAACGCAGAATGGTTTCTAATATGCTGGATGACTATCATATATATTTATGGCTGGCAGGTCACGAGCATTATCATGATCTTAAACCATGTGGATATATTCATTCTATTCAGTGTGGGGAACTTAAAATTGAGGATAGATGTAAGTCTACATTTCTGGTAGGAGAATATGATACAGAAACAGGGCAGGTAGATATTCGTGCTTATAATTGGTTTTCACCGGAGGGATGGGCAGAATACCCGATTTTGTGGCGAAAGAGCAAGACATATACTTTACGGCTCTCTACAAAATGCAATGATGGCAGATCATTTGAATGTGTAAAAGCAGAGAAAAATAATGAATCTTATAAAGCAAAAATGCCAGCAAAAATCATTTCCGGGTTGTTTGCAAACATTGAATCTGATAATGAAATTTACTCTAATGATAATCCCTTGGTTGAGCTTGTTAATACAGGAAAGAATTTTGTTTTATTGGGCAATGGCGGAATGGGAAAAAGTACTATGATGCTTGATGCATGTTTTCGTCTTTCGAAGTCGGGAAAGACCGTCTTATTTTTATCGCTGGAACAGCTTGAGGCATTCGGACAGTCGATAAGAGCTTGTATAAAAGATTATAATCTTAATGAACTTATTCTTTTTCTTGATGGCATGAATGAGGTTTTGGCTGAACAAAAATTTTCCAAAGAAATAAATATGCTTGCAATGGAAAAACGGGTACAGATTATTGTTTCATCAAGAGGAAGTTTTCTATACAAATATGGTGTGGAAGGTTTCCAGGATGCGGTATTATTGTTATTACGTGATGAACAGTTGAAACAGGTGTTTACTGAGAGTCAATGGAACGAGATAGAAAAAAATTATACATTAAAACAGCTCTTAAGAAATCCGATGATGGCTTCTATGTACCAAAAGACTTATCCTGTAATGGAAAAGTACAGAGATATTTCTTTTTTGAAATGGAATTATGCAGTAGATAATGCATCGGATTTACTGGAAAATTATTATACCTCACAGATTGCTATTTTATTGAACAGAAAAGATGTGCGTGGCGAGAAAATAATGATGGCATACGTGGCAATACAACAGATCTTATCAGTAATTGCTTTCTCTTGTGAGAATGTTAATGCTTTTCGCATGGACATGCAATCGTTTCATGATTTAACTGATTCTATTATAAATGTTGTAGCTTTTGATTCTGTAATGAATGATATCAGAACAAAATACCGACTTAGACAAAAACCTATAATTGATTGTTTTGAGGTAGAGGATTATTTATTGAATGAATCAAATCTGTTGAAGCAGTCTGGAAATTATGTGTATTTTCCCCATCAGATTTATCGTGATTTTTTGTCGGCTAAGTACATTGTGAAATATACTGCTGCGGATAATGTAGATGGTATATGGAATTCAAGAATGTTTCCGCAGGCTATTATCAGACATATATCGGAACTGGATGGTCAAATGTGGAGTAATACAGCTAAGCTTGTTTCAGATGACGCAAAGGGAAAAGCTAATGATATAAAATATAACCAGATTTTTAATTTGATTTCTTCGTATCAATGTGAAGATGCGGATTATACTTGCCTGGATTTGACAAATGTGAGATTACCTAAACTTCCTAATGGAGATATCAGTCTTAGAAATTCAGACATTTCAGATTATAGTATTGGATGTGAGAAAGATAGAATCCCATATTATAATATATTGATTTTCTCAGATGATAATGATTGGCTTGTAGGATTTCAGAACTCTATTATGACTATATGGAATGTTGAAACAGGAAATCGTGTGGGAGAATGGAGATTATCTGCTCAGCCATATAGCGTTTCATTTGAGAACAATTTCCTTTACTTGAAGATAAAATCAAGACAGCATGATGAGATTATCGCTTTCGAATTAAATGATAATGTGTGGATCGTGAATACAGAAAATAAACCGGATAAGTCAAGTATTAGGTTTAATAGAGTAGATAAGTCGGGTAAAGCTGTTTCAAGAGATAAGGAGTTAATGGCTGGTTCAGCTCCGGATGGATTAACAAGGATTTGTTATAAGGGTGGACAAATAAAGCATATATTATCGAGCAGACGTACTGTATTGCAATCAGCTTCGATTTCGTCTAATGGAAGTCATGCGGTAACACTTGACTACGAAATTGAAAATGACCAGAGAAAAATCCAAATGTGGGATATCACACACAAGAAGAAACAGATGGAAAGGTTTTGCCCAGGTAATACGCAAAATGTATATATGCTTGCAACAGGTGATTGGATTCTTGGAAAAACAGATGATAGATTCTGGTGCTGGAACTGGTATGATGAAGATAATTTTTATTATTTGGAAGCTGAACCGTTATCAAATTCCAATATGAAGTATTCATCTTATGAGAATAAAATACTATATTACGATGGAAATGGCTTAGTATTGTTTGATTTGGACTCTAAAGTAAAAAATGTATTGACCAGCAATTATTCTTATATTCCTGAAAATTTGAGTCAGGCAGCGTTTCTTCCTAATGGGAAGCTGGCGATGGTGGATGAGCATGAGCGGAAGGTGATATTTAATAGTATCAGAAATGATAGATTGATGAAGGTTAATAGAGAAAAATTATGTAAGATACGAGGTATATATGCGTTTGATAAAGAACCTTTTATTGCTGTAGCTACTTCTAATGGTTTGGTAAGTATGTATCACACTGGAACGGGACAGAGAACACGTAAGCTTGAAACACATTCGAATCCGAGAATAATCGCGTGGAATGATCAGAAGATGGCGGTTGCGTGTGTAAGTTCTTATAGTAAAGTAATAGTATTTAGATATTTTTCCTGGGATAATGGCAGAAAAGGAAACTGGTATGAAGCTGGACCAAGGATTAGCATTGAGGGAGAAATACTTGATGTCTCGTTTAATTATGAGAATGAAGAATTAATTATTATTACTTCCTTAGGTCGTATATATTATTTGAGTGATTTATTCTGCGATTATCATGCACAGACACAAATTATTAATAGCTTTAATGTTGGTGCATATGATTTTTCTGGTGTTATATGTGATGAACATATTAAGGAGGAGCTTTTGATGAATGGTTGCAAGGGAAATTTAGCGTAAGTACAAAATAATCTGATTGTATTCTTATTGGTTATGATTCCTTATTTTGTCCATTCCTTGACATCTTGATTGTCCAGTTATAGAACATTATACTGTGTTTATCAAGAAAATGCGAGATAAGTAGCCTTATTTTCAGAACTGCTTATAACAAGCAAATCAGACCTGGTTTGATAGGAACGTATTTGTTGATATCTGCTTGATATAATTAGGTATCGATTTTTACCATCAAATAAAAGCGAAAGTCTTTTGCTATAAATGTTATTATCTAATTCTTCTATGATCAGTGAGACATGATATTTCTTTTTGAATGTCCAGGTATCAAGTAAACCGATACCAGTACCACCTTCATTTGTGTGAGTAGAAGCTTCGGAAATACCAAATTTCATATATGTATCAATTTTGAAAGGAATTCCACTATCTGAAACAGAGATGGTTGGAGTTCCTTTTAGCATTTGAAGAGATAATTCAATAGAGCTAGCATGTGCATATTTAGTTGCTATTATTGCATTTTCCAATAGATCTGAAAAAAGGTGAACAAGATCCAATTCATTTGCGGTGGAATATATTGAATTAAAAAAAGTACCATCAAAATTGAATTTCAAATTAATGTTATCAGCGGCAGCTTCTTTTGTCATAAAAGAAATAATTGCATCAATACCAGAATATCCTGTTTGCGGAATAGAGGTTATATTTGGTACACATTGATTTAAAAGCTCCTGCCTATATGTCTTGATTGAGTTTATTTCATCAGACAAAGATAAGCCCTTTAAACGCAGGGTATTAATATCCGATTTTTCAGTTGCCATAAGATAAGTGCATACCGAGTCGGACATAGCATTTACGATTCTATTATCTTTATGAACGATAGCACCCAATTTCTTATTTTCTTCCTCAAGCTTAGCTATATAGGCTTTGTCCTATGCGGATCAGATTAAGATTTGTGATGAACCGGGTGGCTTACATATTCCATTATGGTTTTTCAATTATGAGGAAATTCATTCGCTGTTTGTTGAATCTTCAGAAGGAACATCAACCAATCAAAGGGCTGCGGTAATCAATTATATTTTGCAGACGAAAAAGAAATATATCAAAAATAACATGAGTGATGTTTCAGAAGAAATCGTTACCGCTGATACACCGGTCCCATTTTCAGCAAAGGAATTGATAGAATATTTGGAGAATCAGAATATATTAGAAGTTGAGACAGGTGAAGTTTATAAAACAGGTGATAATAAGGGACAGGCCAAAACAAAGAAAGGGCAGTACTATGATAAGCTGACAAATTTGATAACTCGTTTGAGAACAAAGATGGATGATAAAAAATATGGATTTGTATTTAACGAAGATGCTACAAAAGAGGTTGATTATTTAAATCAATTTGCTGAAAGGATTATGGGAAATGATAAATATCGAATTAAGGTAATTGATTTATCGGAGGTTCCATCTGATATGTTAGCAATTATTATTGGAATTGTTACGCGTATTATATATGATATACAGTTTTGGATTACTCCGGCAAAAGATGAGGTACGTCATCCTTTGGTGTTGGTATGTGATGAAGCTCATATTTATATGTCTAATGACATGACAAAAATGAAAGCGGTTGAGAAGAAGTCTCTTGAGATTTTTGAGAAGATTGCAAAAGAAGGAAGGAAATATGGGATTGGACTGTTGATTGTTTCTCAAAGACCAGCAGAATTAAATACAACAATTATGTCCCAGTGTAATAATATTGTCAGCCTAAAGGTGACAAATGACAGGGACAAATCAGCAGTGGCGGCAATGCTGACAGATTCATTAGTGGGAATTGTGGAAATGCTTCCGAATCTGGATGTTGGTGAATGTGTTGTTGTTGGTGATGCAATTATGTTGCCATCAAAGATTATCCTAGATAAGCCGAAAGAAAAGCCCAAGAGTGCAACTATAGATTTTTGGGATCGGTGGTACGATGGAAAACAGACCGTCTTTGATATTGATGTAGCTACAAAGAATCTGATAAAGCAGTCAAGAGATTAAGAACGTTGATAAATATGTGATGGATAATCATGTATTATTTATCGAAAATCAAAGTGAAAGGAGCTAGATTATGTCATACATATTACTTATGCCTGAACATGTGAGGGGTGATATGTAAATCTATATCGGCGAGAGAGCAATACTTATCTATCATTCTGCGAACAGCTTGGTCAGATAGAGGTTTGCCATTTTGGTTAGCAAAAAAATGATTGCAGCTTTTAATTTCAGCTTGGAATTCAGCCTTATATTCTTCCATTATTTGAGAAACAGAATCATTGCCAATATGAATACGCCGCTCTTTATCGCCTTTACCATATATGAGGATGCTCCCATCATGTAAATTTATATCTTCGTTTTTTAATGAGCAAAGCTCAGAAATTCTCATACCGGTAGCAAATAACAGTTCGGATACGGCTGCATCGCGCAATGCATTCCTTCTCTGATAATTGGTTTTAGCGTTGTCCCGCTGTGTATAAATCATAGTAAGAAATTTTTCTACTGTATGTAGTGGGATAATTTTGGGCAATATGGTAGGTTCACGAAAGTGCACCTGTATTTTTGTGAAGGGATTTATTGCGAGTAGTTCTTTGTATTCCAGATAATGGAAGAATGCTTTTATTGAGGCTATTTTTCTTTTTACGGTTTTGGGTTTATATTGTTGGTGGAGCCTGGCAATATAATCCTCTAGATTGTTTGTTGTGATTTCAGTTGTTTTTTCAAGACATGGTTCCTCAGAGAATTGTCGCAAGTCAATCCGATATGCTTTTAAAGTCTTTTCATCCAGACATTTTTGTGTCCTGCAGTATTCCAAATAGTTTTCAGTAAGTGTTTGTAAGTTTTCCATGATGTTCTCCTTTGTTTGGCATTTTTAAAATAAATTGATAAAATTATATCGGAAAAAGTGGTAAAATATAAATTGTTTTTTAAATACAAATCCGCTATACTATAAGCATGGTATAGCGGTTTTTACTGCAATCTGAAGAGTTATTGTGAGGTAGGGATATGAAGCTTGATTCGATAACATTACAAAATTTTAAGGGAATAGACAATCTGGAAATAAAGCTTGATAATAAGACAACGGTTATTTTTGGTGTGAATGGCGTTGGCAAGTCAACAATCCTTCAGGCTATAGATTTATTATATGCTGATATCATTGCAAAGCTGATGGGAACGGTGCGAAGTAAGACAGCCAGATTCAATGAAGATTTTATTAGCTATGGAAAGTCTGCGGCCGGCATAAAGGCTGATTTCGATTTTGAGGATGGCGAAAGCATATATTATGAACGCACAATTGACAGGGCTAAAGGTGAAAAAAGAAATACAAGTGCTCTTAAAAAACTTACAGATAAGTTTCAATCGTTATATATACAAATGGGTTATGATGATGGCAATGGCAATTGGATAGAGGAATCGGATAATAAGAGTATGCCCATTTTTGTTAATTATGGAGTAAATAGAATTGTGCTTGATGTGCCGGTTAGGGCTCCTAAAGAGCAGTTTGTAAAACTGGATGCATTTGACAAAGCTATAGAAAGTACGATAGATTTTAGGAATTTATTTAAATGGTTCAGAAATCAGGAGGATATAGAGAATCAGATAAAGGTTAGAGATGATTCAAAATATGAAGATAAAAGCCTTGCAGCTGTTAAAAAAGCAATGTTAGCTATGCTTGATGGATTTGAGGATATTCGGATAGAGAGAAGACCTTTGGCAATGAAGGTCAATAAAAACGGCAAGTCTTTAAAGATAGATCAGTTATCGGATGGAGAAAAATGCACGATAGCTCTATTTGGAGATTTGGCAAGAAGAATGGCATTGGCAAATCCGGGTAAAGATGTGAATCCTTTGGAAGGCTCAGGTGTTGTGCTCATTGATGAATTGGATTTGCATATGCATACATCGTGGCAACGAAAGGTATTGAATGTTTTAAGAGACACATTCCCCAATATCCAGTTTATTATTACTACACATTCTCCGCAGATTTTGGGTGAGATGGATGATTCTGTCAATTTATTGTATCTGTATAATGAAGATAATGAGATTCTATTTAAGACCTATGAATCCTTTGTGGGATGGGATGCAAATGTTATTTTAGAGGAAGTAATGAATACGTCTTCAGTTAATCAGGACATCAAGAGAATGATTGATGAGATGTATAAGTGTATTGAAAAAAAGAAGTATGATGAAGCAGAGAAAATAGTGGATATATTGGATAAGAAAACAAATGGTTATGCTGATGGTATTTCTAAGGCAAGGATACTGATATCAAGGGGTAAAAGACGTGAAGCAAATTAATAAAAGCAGTGCGCCGCAATGGTTTGAACAATGGAAATCAGATTTTGTAGAAGTTAATAATAGGCAACCTCATTATAAAGTTGATTTTGCAGGTAATGATAGCGATGGAATTGAAAGAAGAAGAATGCTACGCGAGGCTCTTATCAAGGAACAGGGCAAAATATGCTGCTATTGTATGAGAAGAATTTACAACAATTCAGCTCATATTGAGCATTTCTTTCCACAGGAGTCCTTTAGAGATATGGATTTAACATATGAAAACATGTTTGCATCATGCAATGGAGAGGCGACAATTATCTTAGATGATGAACATTGTGGGCACAGGAAGAATAACTGGTTTAGAGATGATATGCTCTCACCAGCGGATGCTGAAGTAGAAAGGGCTTTTAAATATTCAGCAAACGGCAAAATTAGTGCTGTTAGGAATCGTCCATCTTCTAATGTTGCTCAGGATATGATACATAATCTGGGACTTGACAGTTTTCATCTCGAAAGGGACCGTAAGCAGGCTATTCAGGCATCGGAGGTGTTTGATGATGAGGACTATACGGATGATGAGATTCGTAGTTTTATAGAATATTATTCAAATAAGAATAATGGTGAATATGAGCCTTATTGCAAAGCAATTGTTGATTGTTTGGAGGAGATGCTTTGATGGTTTTAAAGTGGTAGTGATAAAAACCAATATTGTGCTAATTTATGCAAATATTGTCGATTCCATTTTTAGATACGTCTGTTTAAAATATTATCGTATTATAAACAGACGTATTTTTTATCTATTTTAAGAAAGTACGAATGAATTTATGAGTGTTTCTTATTTGGAATTTACAAGGGCTGGAGATATGTATTATATAGATACCACTTTAAACATAAAGTCAATCTTTGAGAGACCTGATATCCAGATTTCAGATGGCGCTGATTGTGAGTTTTTTATATAGTCCAATGAAGTATGTGGCCAAGGCATATACAAAAGGCAATGTTGATGCAGAGATTTTACTGAATTCATTGTACTGGGGCGAATATCAGAAACAACAAATGGCATAGTTTTGCTTGTAAATTTCATATAGAAAGAGTACTATAGTTTTAGAAGACTATGCTATTTCAGCATTGGTAGTAAAAATATATCTGATTATAAGTTTACAGTAGGAAATCAAATTTTAAAACCGGTTAAGAAAGATGGTAAATATTATGTTGATTTAACAGGAATATTACTAGCCGATTATTCTAAATCATTTACTATAAATGTAAATGGAAAAGCGTTTGTTACATGTAGTGTAAATGATTATTGTAATAAAGTGCTAAATTCAAAAAATAGTAGTAATAAATTGTCCGATTTAGTGACTGCGATTTATGAATTAGGTACTGCATCAAAGTAATTAACTGGAAATTAAGGAATAAGGTTACATGGAATTTAATAAGACAAAACCAATTGCGTTAGGAATAGCATTCACTCTCGCCCTAACACCGATTCACGCAATCACATATGCAGACACCAATTCAGACAGTGCATCGATAAATGTTCAGACTGCACAGACAGAATATAAATCAGGATTTGTATTCACTAAGAGCAGCTACGCTTATAGAAAAGGCGCTGATTTGACAGTATGTGTATCAAAGAGCAATCTTTCTGTGGCTTGTGATTCATATAAGCTGTTTTATATATCGGACGGAAGTGAGCAAGCAATTGACCGGAACTCATATACAATCAGAGTTCTTGGGGATGCGGTATATTTTACTTTATCCACGAATTGGCTGAGCCAGTACAGCCCTCAGGATATTGATATTACTGCGATTGCTTACAATGGAACTGCTGAGGTATCTAAGACAAATGCTAAGCTTGTTTCTGAGGATGGCTTTGATATAGACTTTGCAGCCGGAACAGTGTGTGTCAATCAGACAGAAAATATCAGAACTAACGGACAAGGCGAACTGACACAGGATGCGCGGTCGCAGGCTGGCGGGAAAAAATACATATATGTAGTTGACTCAGTAATTTCTCAGGATGAAAGCATCATAAAAATATCCAATGCCGGTAATGAGTGGAAATATACCGGAATGAAGCCTGGAAAGACAAAACTCACAGTACGCTATCACTACTATTATGGCAAGGAAAAATGTACCGGTGAGAAAACTGCTGAGTATGAAGTGGTTCCTGCCACATATACACTCGATGAAGAACGTGGCAGCTCTGGTATGCTTATAAACCGCGGCGCCTCATATACATGCAATCTTAGAACAAAGCAGACAACCTATGATAAGAGTGGCAAGGCTGTAAGTAAATATGTAGATAATGTTGCATACGAATGGTATATAAGTGAAAAAGAAGAAAATGTTGCGGTAAACATAGAACAAACTGCACAGAATAAGCTTAAAATAACACCGGCAAATGCCTCGGAATCAGGAGCTTTTTGTATAGGAATAAGAGCACTTGATGCTTCCGGTAATGTTTATTTTGAAGAAGAATCAATATGGTATCTGGTAACAGATGGACAGGCAGATGGAGATCATGGAGATTCATCAGAAACTGCAAATCCGGGAAATACCTCATCCGGAAGTCAAAATACAAACACAGGAAGCGAAAAGGTAAGTGTATCGAAGAGTCAGAGTATATCCTTATTGGAGAATCATAATATCGGTCTAAATATCTACTGGAAAATGACCGGCTCTACGTATGACATAGGAGACTGCATGGTCAAGTACACCTATGAAGGTGACAGCGGAACACCATACTATGTGGCATTGAACCGGAGTCCGGTTGGTGATGGCGAATCATATTGCTCAAGAATTGATATAAGCGCAGTTGAGATGACCGAAAAAGTAAATTTACAGTTACTCTCTAATAGTGGAAAAGTGCTGGATACATTTTCAACATCAGTAGAGGATTATGCTAAGAGCTTATTGGCAAGCAATACAAAAGAATATGCAGCATATAAGCCGGTGGTAAAAGCGATGTTGAATTATGGCGCTGCATCACAGCAGTATTTTGGATTTATGACATATGCATTAGCCAACAGAAGCCTTACGAATGCCGATAAGACGATACAACAAATTCCACAGGCAACGTTGAAGCAGTATGCTGCCAATTCAAGTATCCGCCAATTTTCAATGAGTGGAATACACTATTACGGATCGAGCCTTGTGGCGGGAGATGATGTAAAGCTTAGACACTATTTTAAGCTTGATTCCGGCAGAGATATATCAAATTATTCGTTTGCAACGTATGTGGGCGGAGATATGATAGGCTATGCTACACCATGTCGTTCGAAAGATAAAGACATGTATTATATAGAAGTAACTTGTACAAACAGAAATTTCTTTTCTGGCATGAGGACGATAGTATCGAATGGAAATACAGAAACTATATTGGACTATCAGCCGATGAACTACATTGCAAAAGCATATGGCAGTTCAAAGCTAACCTCTGAATTGAAGACGTTGCTGGATGCAATGTATTGGTTTGAATATCAAAAAATTAAATAAATTGTTGCATAAAATATAGTACTAGAGTATAATTCCTGACTTTGAGAGTTGAAGTTAGAGGAAATTCAGCTTGCTAAAAAGCATGCATATATAAAAGAAAATTATGTGAAGTGGAATTTTTTAGAGGCTTTTTCAGTGTCTGACGATTATAAGACAGAACCTATAGATTTCTATTTCGAATTTAAAAAGTCATCTACTTGCAGCTTGGCTGAATTGGTAAAAAAGGAACATAGATATATATGCAATGATGGGTATATTAAAGAGCATTCAATTGATGATTTAAGCGAGTGCATTGTAGTGCACAACCGTAAGCAGGCTTTGAAAATATTTGCAAATATCAATAGAATATTTGATGATTATTTGAGCAAGGCTGGGCTTGAAGGAATTGAGTATTATTGGCAGTATTTTGAAATTAGTGTAAGAAGAGATGGAATGCCACAAGTATTTTTGCCATATAGTTGGACAAGCAAAGAGTATCTGATGAAGGAAGACCCCCTTCTTTAGTTATCTGATTTACAGAAATTTATTAACCAAGTAGTCTTGATTGACTACACCATAATTATACTAGGATATAGAAAATGAAATTTAATTTTAATAAAAAAATGGTTAGCACAATAGTGATATTGATTTTTGGCGTAGCAATTACAGTTGCAGCACTATCTGCAAAGAATATAGCGCTTGAAAATAAAACAAGTTCAGAAATAGCCACAGAGGCAGTATCAGCTACAGAGATGATATTGGATACAGAAAATACAGAGACTAGTAATGTGGAAAAGAATTCATCAGATTCCTCAAAAGACAAAGCAACAGTAGTCGATGATAAGGACAAATCTGGTGATACAAAGAGTTCATCAGAAAACACCGATAATAATGATTCCAGGGATTCATATGAGACTGATATAATGAAAAATGATGAATCAGAAAACACTTCAGACGATGTAAATAAAACAGGTGATAAGATTGATAAAAAATCTGAAATAAACAATTCAGGAGATAGTGGTTCAGGCACAGATGATTCAGATAATGACAATTCAGGAATGAATAATAATAATGAACCGAAATCTGATAACGGAGTGATAGAGCTTCCAATTATACCGATTGACTAATGTGACGTCAGTTGTGGTTTTACCTACATTTGAAGAAGAAACGTAAGAGGAGTTAATACAATGGAGAACGATACATTGTAATTGTATTTTACATGGTAATCCGCTATACTGGATATAGGTGTAGCGGATTATTTTAATGGAGGAAGTCGAATGAAGACAAAAAAGTTTTTATCATTGGTGTTAAGTGCGGCTATGATATTAGGTGTGGCTGTTCCGGTCGCAGCAGAACCGGTGTCAGCAGGACAAGGCGTTGAAGCAGAACAACAGCCAATTGTAGAAAATAGCATTACAAGTGGATATATTCTGAGTGATTTGGATTATAATACACCGGTGTATGAACCGGATGAGGCGGTGCCGTATTCTGATGATTGGGGATATTCTGCAGATGAAACTATAGAGAACAAGTATCCGGCAAATGGAGTCAGTGATATCAAGGCGAAATATCCGTCTGTTCGTAATCAAAATCCTCTTGGCACTTGTTGGGCATTTTCGTCAATAGGTCTTGCAGAGTTTGATCTGATTAATGATGGTGCGTTTGATAAAAATATAGATCTTAGTGAACTGCATCTGGCATATTATGCATATAATTCGCTGTTAGATCCGCTTGGTGGAACAGTGGGGGACTGTGCAAAGTACTATATGAATAATACAAGTGTTCAGTATGGTTATCTCAATCGTGGTGGAAACTATTTGATGGCGGCACGCAGAATGGGACAGTGGTGTGGTCCGGTAAGCGAGAGTGATGTGCCATATAGTAAGGTGGCAAGCAACGGATATACAACAAGCACTATTGATACTTTTCTTAATACAGGGTTATCGGATGAATATGCTTATTCAAAGGATAAGGCACATCTGGAAAATACATACATGATTAATATCAAGGAAAATGCATCAGATGTGAAAAAAGCCATAAAAAAATATGGTGCAGTGGGAATTATGTATAGTCATAATGATACCGGATATCATTATATAAATAACAGTTATAATGATAAAACAGATAACAGAGCAGGTCATGCGGTAATGGCTGTTGGATGGGATGATAACTATTCTAAAGATAATTTCAGAGATGGTGTTAAACCTGAAAAAGATGGTGCATGGCTTATTCGTAATAGTTGGGGAGACGGAACCGGTTCATATTACAATCAGAGTTATTTCTGGATGTCATATGAAACGTTTTCTTTATCCGATACGGCTTGGGTGTTTGATTTTTCTGCTAATGATGGATATGATAACAACTATCAGGTTGATGGAGGATTAAATGTAGCCCGTCAAGAAAGTTATAGGAAATTGGCCAATGTTTTTACTACTCAGACAAAACAGGGAGTATCTTCTGAGGACTTAAAAGCAGTTTCCCTGTCTATTACATCTAAAACGAATGTGAATTATACAATAGAGATTTATACAGATTTAAAAGATAAGACAAAGCCAACCAGCGGAACAAAGCAGGAGACTGCTACTACTACAGGGCAGACAACCTATGCCGGAGTATATACAATTCCACTTAAAGCAGCGGTTAATCTGAAGCCTGGGACAAGCTATTCGGTTGTAGTGACTACTGATATACCTGCCATTGACCTTGAGGCAGCGATGACCGGTGATGTAAATTATAATAATGAAATGGTGTGGGAGAATCATGCGTCAAGTGATAATACGGCAAGCTATTATTTCTATGGGACAGGGTTGGCATATTCCCACAGTTGGAATTATCAGAATATGCATGGTAATTTCTGTATTAAAGCATTTACCGCCAATAATGTAGAAAAAGATTCTGAGAAGCTTGTTGGCAGGAGCCTTACTTTAAAAGACAATATTGATATGAACTACTATATGGAGCTTCCTGAAAGTATCAAATCAAACAGCAACGCATATATGGAGTTTACGGTGAATAATAGCCAGCCATATAAGGTCAGCGTAAACGATGCAATCCCTGTTGAGAAAAACGGAAAGGTTATATATAAGTTTGCATGTCCGCTAAATGCTGCACAGATGTCAGATACGGTTAAAGCCAAAATGGTGGTGGATGGTAATAGTGGAAATGAGTACACTTACAGTGTAAAAGAATATGCCACCGAGCTCCTGTCAAAATCAAACGAGTATCCGGCGGAGACCATTAAGCTTGTGAAGGCACTCTTAAACTATGGAACCGCAGTGCAGAACTTCTTTAAATATAACTCTGATAAGCCGGCAAATGATGGTTTGAGCGATACAGATAAAGCTGTAGCAGCGGCTGATTTTGAGGAATATAAGGCTGTTATTAAAACGGATAGTGAAAATGGTCAGAGTAATGGACTGACATATTACGGAAGCTCTCTGATATGTAAGTCTGAGATGACAGTAAGACATTATTTTATGGTAAACGAAGGCTGTGATATAAACAATTACAAGTTCAGCTATGTTAATGCAGATGGCAATGAAGTCAGTCTGACACCTAAAAAGGCTTCAGATGGGGTGTATTGTGTAGATATAAACGGAATAATGGCACGCAACCTGAATTGTAATTATGCATGCAAAGTCATCGAAAAGAATAAGGGCTGTATTTTAGAGCTGGACTATGGTCCGTTCAGCTATTCACAGAAGGTCATTGATAGCGGAAATTCATCTGAGGAATTAAAAAATCTGGTGAATGCGCTATATTGGTATTGGTATTATGGATATAGAAATTAAAAAGACTGCATAATTAAAACCACCACAGAATTTAACGCTTTAACTAATCTAAATTCCTGCGGTGGTTTCTTTTGTGCTTATCTGCTTAACAGGCTTATCGTTTGTTGTGCATCATGTTCGATAAGTAGATCTATTATAATATGATCACATGAAATAATCAATGAAATAGAAAGAAATGATACACAAACCCAATAATTGTTAATTAAATTATTGCAACACGCATAATAAAATAGTAATATGGGACTATAAGTTATCAATAAACTGAAACAATGCAATGCTGTTTTATAATGGCAGAAGTCGGGAGGAACAACGTATGAACAAAAGACTAATTAGCCTTGTTTTAACATTCATTATGTTGATTACAGTGGTTCCATCAACTATTGTAGAGGCAAGTGAAGTAACGACAATGGAAAGCGTCAAAGCTTCTAGCAACCAATCAGAGGTCACGAAACCGGAGGAAAATACTATCTATGCGGTAAATCCACTGTATGAGGATGTTATCAGCATTGATGATTTAAAGAGGAAGCTTGACTCCGAAAGCTCAGATAAGGAGTCTGCAGATGGCGAGCAGCTCTTTGGGTCATTCACAGGACAGTATTTTTCGGATTATGACAGTGCCGTTTTATATCTCAGAAAGCAGATGGTTAGCAGAGAAACGGAAATAAACTTGAATTTTCCGGAATCTTGGTTTACTTCACACAAGGATGGGCTATATTGGGATTTATTATATGATGCAATGAAGTGCGATGAAAGCTCTACCGGACAGGAGGGGGATGCACTTTTGTATGGATATGCAGGCTGTAATGTTTCATACAGTACTGCAGGATATATAAAATATACCATGTCATATCATTCTAATGCAGAGCAGGAAGCAAAGCTGACAGAGGCTGTGGCTGTGGCAATGACGAAACTGCAGCTTAATGGACTGAGCGAAGCCAAAAAGATTATAAAGATTCATGATTATATCTGTAATAATGTCGATTATGCCTACAATTCAACTGAGGAGCAGATATATACAGCCTATGGCGCTCTTTGCACCGGAAAAGCTGTCTGCCAGGGATATGCCGTGCTTTTCTACAGACTGTGCAAGGAAGCAGGGCTGTCGGTCAGAATTATTAGTGGTACCGGAAATGGAGGACCGCATGCGTGGAATATAGTGCGAATCGGCAGCAAATACTATAATATGGATTGTACCTGGGATGGACAGGATGCGGCCACATATAATGAGTTTCTGTTGAAATCAGAAGCTGATTTTAGAGATCATACCCGTGAATCGTGGCCGGTGGCAGGCAGTCATTGTCTGGACTATACGTCAGCTGAGTTTAACGCGCAGTATCCTATGACTGAAAAATCCTGGGATGAGTCGACTACATATGCGCATAGCGAGGAGACCTCGTCAGGTGCTGTGACACTAAAAGCAGAATGGAATGATCCTGTACTGGGACAGCCGACCATATTCCATGTGTCTGCAACAGGCGGATCAGGAAGCTATAAATTCAGAATGGATGCACCGAGCTATTCGAGCCCAAATCAATGGGCATTCGAATCAGTAGCGGATCCAAGCCGCGGTGAGTGGATGAATTATACATCAGAGTGTGCTTCAAACGATTATACATTTACCATGACTGCTACCGGTACCTATAACTTTAGGTTTTATGTGATGGATACAGCAGCAGAGGTAACTTACTTGCGAGTGAATTTTAATATAAGCGTATCGGATGATAAATACCCGAGTGTTGACTCGATTGTCCGGTCTGCAGTAGCTGAGTGCAACAGCAAGACGGATGGCTCAGAGTATGCAAAAGCCCTTTGGCTGCATGACTGGCTGCTTGACCAGCTTGAATATGATAAAACCCTGAAATGGTCTTCGGCTGAGAGTGCGCTGACCAGAGGGCTTGGCACCTGTCAGTCGTATGAGAGTGCATATGCAAAGCTCCTTACTGCAGCAGGAATAGAAAACAGCGAGACAAGGGATACCTATGATGGACACACCTGGAATGCCATGAAGCTGGACGGACAGTGGTATCAGACGGACTGCACTTGGGATGACAGCAGCGATAACTGGTATAGCTTTGACCAGAGACATTTGTATTTTGGGCTGACGGATGAGCTGATGGCCATAGCACATCCGGGCCATAGCAAAATTTATACCACAGACACGTATGCAACGCGTTCAACAAGCCTTGCCGACAATTATTTTGTAAGGACAGGAGATGCCGCAAAGTGGGCAAAAGCTTACTCAGACAGGATTCAGAAAAATCTGGACGCAGGAAAGACAGAGTTTGAAATAGCAGCGGACAATGCTTCTTATCCACCGAGTATTTCAGGTATTCAAAATGGTATTATAGCGTATGCGATAAATCAAATGACATGGACTACAGACAAAGCAGCGGTAACATTAAATGCAACAGGAAGTGCAAATAGCTTTACATTTACAGCCGAATACGCTTCGGAGAGTCCTGCGGTCAGCTTGTATGGCAGAAGCATAACCCTTAAAGACAACATCGATGTAAACTATTACATGGAAATGTCTGATTCGGTGTTTGAGCATGATGCTTATCTGGAATTTAAAATCGGTGGTCAGACATATAAGCTTAATGCGAGTGACGTCGCTGAGGTAAATGAGAACGGTAAAACTTTATACAAGTTCTCATGTCCGGTGAATGCGGCACAGATGTCTGATACTATCGAGACAAGAATAGTGATTGATAACAAGACCGAGGAAGAGTATTTATACAGTGTAAAAGAATATGCCACCGAGCTCCTGTCAAAATCAAACGAGTATCCGGCGGAGACCATTAAGCTTGTGAAGGCACTCTTAAACTATGGAACCGCAGTGCAGAACTTCTTTAAATATAACTCTGATAAGCCGGCAAATGATGGTTTGAGCGATACAGATAAAGCTGTAGCAGCGGCTGATTTTGAGGAATATAAGGCTGTTATTAAAACGGATAGTGAAAATGGTCAGAGTAATGGACTGACATATTACGGAAGCTCTCTGATATGTAAGTCTGAGATGACAGTAAGACATTATTTTATGGTAAACGAAGGCTGTGATATAAACAATTACAAGTTCAGCTATGTTAATGCAGATGGCAATGAAGTCAGTCTGACACCTAAAAAGGCTTCAGATGGGGTGTATTGTGTAGATATAAACGGAATAATGGCACGCAACCTGAATTGTAATTATGCATGCAAAGTCATCGAAAAGAATAAGGGCTGTATTTTAGAGCTGGACTATGGTCCGTTCAGCTATTCACAGAAGGTCATTGATAGCGGAAATTCATCTGAGGAATTAAAAAATCTGGTGAATGCGCTATATTGGTATTGGTATTATGGATATAGAAATTAAAAAGACTGCATAATTAAAACCACCGCAGAATTTAACACTTTAACTAAGCTAAATTCTGCGGTGGTTTCTTTTGTGCTTATCTGCTTACAATGCTAATCACGGAAGACAAGACCGCCTTTCTGACATATGGGACAAAGTAATTCACTGCTCTCTGATAAAAATATGCTGTCATTTTCTCTTAATAATGACAGTATGATGGTCTATGGCTGGACACTCAAGATTATAAATAATTGTATTTTACAGGGTAATCCGCTATATTAGATATAAGTGTAACGGATTATTTTAGTTCTGCAGAAAGAGATGCAGGGTGGTAGGTAAGAAATTATAGATTCGGGTGAAGTGAATTTTTATGCAATTTTACCACTTTAACGCATTAAAATTTAATATTTTTTTTATAAAATGTGCAAAATATAACAAAAAGTACTGGACAAAATGTCCTATACGAGGTAAAATGCATATATGTAATCAAACAGCACATTTGAAGGTTGTGCAGATAGTATTGTGTATATTTTACGAATTGGGGGGATTTTTCATGAGAATATATCATGCTAAGGATTATGCGGATATGAGCAGAAAGGCTGCAAATATCGTATCGGCACAGGTGATTATGAAGCCTAATTGTGTATTGGGACTGGCTACAGGCTCTACACCTATCGGTTTATATAAGCAGCTCGTTGAGTGGTTCAAGAAGGGGGATTTGGACTTCTCAGAGGTTATGACGGTGAATCTTGATGAGTACAAGGGACTAAGCCGTGAGAATGACCAGAGCTACTATTATTTTATGCATCAGAATTTGTTTGATCATGTGAATATTCCGGTTGAGAATACTCACCTGCCAAACGGCATGGAGCCGGATTCACAGAAGGAGTGTAAGCGCTATACAGAGCTGATTCAGTCTCTTGGCGGTGTTGATTTACAGCTTCTTGGTATCGGGCACAATGGTCATATCGGTTTTAATGAGCCGGGCGAGTCTTTTGACAAGCAGGTACACTGTGTGAATCTGACAGAGTCTACTATTGAGGCTAATAAGCGCTTCTTTGCATCGGCTGATGATGTTCCGAAGCAGGCTTATACAATGGGCATCAAGACCATCATGCAGGCTAAGAAGATTCTTATTGTTGCAAGTGGTGAGGATAAGGCAGAGATAGTGCACAAGGCTTTCTTTGGACCGATTACACCACAGGTGCCGGCTTCTGTATTGCAGCTGCACAATGATGTTACGCTTGTAGCGGATGAGGCTGCATTGAGTAGCCTGTAAATGTTTTTTAGTTGAGAAGGTGCATGTATATGATAATAAAAAATGCAAGGGTATTTACAGAGGATGGCAGCTTTATGCAAGGTGATGTTGTCGTTAAGGATGGTCGTTTTGACAGTGTTTTGGAGAGAACAGCTGACACGGACGCGGCTACTGACAGCGCACAGCAGGAGATTATAGATGCATCAGGTCTTATCATGATACCGGGTCTTGTGGATATTCATTTTCATGGATGCAAGGGAGCTGACATGTGTGATGGCACCAAAGAGGCACTTGATGTGATTACAGCATACGAGGCTTCTGTAGGAGTGACGAGCGTGTGTCCGGCTACTATGACCATTCAAAGGGATGAGCTTTTGAGTGTCATGAAAAATGCCGGTGATTATACTTATCATGGTGGTGCACATCTTGTAGGTATCAATATGGAGGGACCTTTTATCAGCCCATCTAAAAAGGGAGCACAGGCGGCAGAGAATATCATGCGATGTGATTATGATTATTTCTGTGAGCTTCAGGATGCGGCCCATGGCTTGATAAAGCTTGTAGATATCGCTCCGGAGGAGCCGGGCGCGATTGATTTTATAGACAGGGTAAGAGGAAGTGTTGTGGTTTCAATAGCACACACAGCGGCTGATTATGACACCGCAGTAGAGGCTATTGAGCATGGTGCAAGCCATGCTACACATTTGTATAATGCGATGCCACCGCTTCATCACAGGAATCCGGGAGTTATCGGGGCTGTGAGAGATTCAAAAAAGTGTCATGCAGAGCTCATTTGTGACGGTGTGCATATTCATCCGTCGGTTATCAGGGCGACATTTGCCATGTTTGGGGCTGAGCGCATGATTTTAATAAGTGACAGCATGAGAGCCACAGGGCTTGAGGATGGCGAGTATACACTCGGTGGACAGGCAGTGACAGTCAGAGGTCCGCTTGCCACACTCCATGATGGGACAATTGCCGGTTCGGCAACCAATCTGATGGATTGTATGCGTTTCACAGTAAGGCAGGCAGGTATTCCGCTTGAGGAGGCAATTATGTGTGCTACAGCCAATCCTGCTAAGGAGATTGGCATCTATGATGAAGCAGGCAGCATTTCTGCAGGAAAGAGAGCAGATTTTGTGCTTCTCAATGATGATTTGGATATTGTGAGTGTGTATATCGACGGAAAGGAGATATCATGTTAGGTTTTTTTAAGAATAAATCAAAGGGAAAGGTGATCTGTTCTCCGTGCAACGGTAGAGTGGTTCCTATTACAGAGGTTCCGGATCCTACATTTTCTGAGAAGATATTGGGAGACGGCGTGGCCGTGATTCCTTCTGAGGGCAGGTTTTACGCTCCGGCGGATGGTGAGGTGACAGCTGTATTTGATACGTTGCATGCTTTTACCATGACGACCACTCAGGGAGTTGAGCTGCTTTTGCACATTGGTCTGGATACAGTGGTACTAAAGGGTGATCCTTTTACATCACATATTTCTGTTGGTGATCATGTGAAGAAGGGCGACCTTTTGATGGAGGCTGACCTGGAGCAGATTAAGGCAGCAGATCTTAATGTCATTACTCCGGTTTTAATTGGCAACACTGCTGATTATAGTGAGATAAAGATGCTCAAAGAGGGGGATGTATCCGCCGGTGATGAGATTTTAAGTCTCGCGTAGATTTGAATATAATTATATAATAATAACGAACTTTATTGGAGTATCTCCAGTTTAGTATACATAATGTAAAGGAGGGGAAATTTATGAAATTTCTTCAAAAACTGGGTAAAGCTTTAATGCTTCCCGTAGCAGTACTTCCTATCTGTGGTATTCTCATGGGTATTGGATATTTTTTATGTCCTGCAACCATGCAGGGTGGTGACATCGAGGGAGTGCGTAATTTAATAGGTCTGTTTTTAGTTAAAGCAGGGGGCGCTTTGATTGACAACATGGCCATCCTTTTTGTAATCGGCGTTGGTGTCGGTATGTCGGAAAAGAACGACGGTACCGGCGGTATTGCAGCTTTAGCTTCATGGCTGATGATGACAACACTCCTGTCTACAGACTTTGTTACAAAAATCATGCCATCTATCGCTGACAGCGCTACAAAGACACTTGCATTCGACAAGATTGCAAACCCATTTATCGGTATCTTAGCCGGTGTTATTGGTTCTTTGTGTTACAACAGATTTAAGGATACAAAGCTTCCTGACTGGCTGTCATTCTTCAGCGGCAAGCGTTGCGTAGCAATTATCGCAGGTGTTGTTTCAATCCTTGTATCTGTAGTATTACTGTTTGTATGGCCATTACTTTTCGGTGCTCTTGTAGCTATCGGTAAAGCAATCGTTGGTCTTGACGTAGTCGGCGCAGGTATCTATGCATTCCTGAACCGTCTGTTAATCCCTACAGGATTACACCACGCATTAAACAACGTATTCTGGTTCGATACTATCGGACTTGGAGACCTCTCTCATTTCTGGGCAGGCGAGACATCAAAGGATGTTTCATGGAGCCTCGGAATGTACATGTCAGGTTTCTTCCCATGTATGATGTTTGGTGTTCCTGGTGCTGCACTTGCCATGGTTAAGTGTGCAAAGACTGCTAAGAAAAAGGCTGCCATCGGTATCCTTGCTTCTGCAGCTATCTGTGCATTCATCTGTGGTGTTACAGAGCCTTTCGAGTTTGCATTTATGTTCCTTGCTCCTGTTCTCTATGTGATTTATGCTTTACTTTATGGTATTTTCACAATGATTACAGTAGCTCTTGGATTTAGAGCAGGCTTCTCATTCTCAGCCGGTGCGATGGATTTATTATTCTCATCTTCACTTCCGGCTGCAGCAAAGACATGGCTCATCATTCCTCTTGGAATCGCAGCTTTTATCGTATTCTACATTGTATTCTATTTCGCTATCAAGAAATGGGATCTTAAGACCCCTGGTAGAGAGGACGATGATGTCGAGGCAGAGAAGAAGGCAGTGCTTACTAACAATGACTACACAGCAGTAGCAAAGACTATTCTTGAGGGCTGCGGTGGCAAAGACAATATTGCAAGCATTGACAACTGCATCACAAGACTCAGACTTGAGGTTAAGGATATCACTCAGGTTGATGACAAGAAGATTAAATCTGCAGGTGTTGCAGGCGTTATGAAGCCTGGCAAGAATTCTGTTCAGGTTATTATCGGAACCAAGGTTCAGTTTGTTGCGGATGAGTTTTCTAAGCTTTGCGAGTAGATTTGTTCTGCAATATAGCAGTGTTGATTCACATTAGGTGATTCACATAATTTCATAATACATGATTAAAAGCCACACCGGGTGTTATGCCTGGGTGGCTTTTTTAGTTGGTTCGGGCCGTAAGCTCCGCCCGGTCGTGGTGCACACGGACTCACGTTTTCGCTACGCTGCGCTGGTAAGATACTGTACGGATTATGCCTTTGAGTTTTTCTAGGCTTGACGAAAACGTCGAAACGCGCCTTCCATGGCGCGGTTCTCCTTGACTTGCCTTCCTTGGCAAGTCATTTCTGCGCTTCATGGGCATAATCCTACAGTATCTAAACAGCTTCGCTATGCGCTCTCACAAGAGTCCGTGTTCACCCCGCCGGGAGGGGCTTACGGCCCTTACGCTGTGGTGGAATCCGCTTAGGAGAGAGTTGCGAGTTGCACATTGTTGCAACCGGCAACGGGTTTATCTACGCCTTGCTTCTACGGGGCTGCGATGGGATAAAATAAGAAATGGTTGAAAAACAAACAAATGTTTGCTATAATAAATGAAGCGAGGAAATAAAAGTATATTAGGTTTAGTAATTTAAGTATTCATTTAATTTATTGTGATTAGGGAAAATCCAATATCAATCGATTGATAGAAAGAGTGATTTTATATGAACATATGGCTAAAGTTAAGGAAAACAGCTGCAATTACACTATGTGAATTACTTGCAATTGCTACAATTTTTACAGGCTGTGCCTCCACTGATTTATCCGGCACTGAAGGTGCCGGGCATGCCGCAGGAGCTGAAGTGGCAGGTGAGGATTCTTCCGGTGCTTTAGGCAGCAAGGATAAAGTGGATGGGCCACAGGAGGATCTTGTAAACAACAATTCTTATGTTTCACTTGATGCGATTCCTGCATATGATGGCAAGGCATACGTGGCTGTCAACAATAATGAGCCTTTTTTCACGGACAGCGATATGACTACCACTGCTTTTGAAAATTACAGTGATTTGGATTCACTTGGCAGATGCGGTGTGGCTTATGCCAATATCTGCAAGGATATCATGCCGACTGAGGAGCGTGGCAAGATAGGCATGATAAAGCCATCAGGCTGGCATACGGTGAAGTATGATGTGATAAAGGACAGGTATTTATATAATCGCTGTCATCTTATTGGCTATCAGCTTGCCGGCGAGAATGCCAATCCGAAGAATCTTATTACCGGTACGAGATACCTGAATGTGGAGGGCATGCTGCCGTTTGAGAATCTGGTAGCGGATTATGTAAACAATACAGGAAATCATGTGCTTTACAGGGTGACTCCTATGTTCTCGGGCAGCAATCTAGTTGCAAACGGCGTTCTCATAGAGGCAAAGTCGGTTGAGGATAACGGTGGCGGCATACTTTTTAATGTCTATTGCTATAATGTGCAGCCCGGAGTTGGAATAAACTATGAGAATGGTGACAGCTGGCTGGATGGCACCACTCCGCAGAAGCAGAGCGCTCAGACGGATACACCGAAGAATGAAGGCTCGCAGAGCAGCGCTGGAAGCGGGGCAGGAGAATCCGGCTCTTCAGGCAGTACAACAGGAAGTGCATCATCAGGTTCAGACAGCTCAGCAGCAGAAAATAGCGCTGCAGATTCCTCAAACAGCGAGACTATGGTTCATATCACAGCAACCGGCAAGAAATATCACCGTGCGGGCTGTCGGACCTTGAAAAAGAGTGACACAGAGGTAACGCTTGATGAAGCAAAATCCATGGGCTTGTCACCGTGCGGAATTTGCAATCCACCACAGTAGATGTGCATTAGCATTTGCAAGCCACGACACCGCCAGGGTATACGCATATGCATTTGATTGAGCGAATAGCGAAGCCGCTTAGATACTGTAGGATTATGCATATGAAGCACAGAAATGACTTGCCATGGAGGGCAAGTCGAGGAGAACCGCGCCACGGAAGGCGCGTTTCGACGGTTTCGTCAAGCATAGAAGCGTAAAAAGCATAATCCGTACAGTATCTTAGCGGCAAAGCGTAGCGAAAGCAAAGCATATGCGTGTGCCCTAACGGTGCCGTGGCTTGCAGCCCGTATAATTGCCATAAACCCTTGACGATTGCAAAACCGAAAAGTATAATAGAATAGCTAATGAATTCAATATTTTAATATAGATGGAGGAAACCAAATGGCACTGAGCAAAAAGCCGGTCAACGGCATGAAGGATATATTACCTGCAGAGATGGAAATCCGTGATTATGTGACAAGCGTGATCAAGGATACATACAGAAGCTTCGGATTTACACCGATAGAGACACCATGCATGGAGAATATAGCAAATCTCACAAGCAAGCAGGGCGGAGAAAATGAGAAGCTGATCTTCAAGGTAATGAAGAGAGGCGAGAAGCTGAATCTGGAGACAGCAAAGGAAGAGTCGGATGTAGTAGACTTTGGAATGCGCTACGACCTTACAGTGCCACTTTCAAGATATTATTCAAACAATGCCAACAACCTGCCATCGCCGTTTAAGGCACTTCAGATGGGCAGTGTGTGGAGAGCAGACAGACCTCAGAGAGGCCGCTACAGACAGTTTACACAGTGTGATATAGATATACTCGGAGAGCCAAGCAATCTGGCAGAGATAGAGCTGATTACAGCAACCACTACCACAATAGGCAGACTCGGTTTCGAGAACTTTGAGATAAGAATCAACGAGAGAAGAATCCTAAAGGCAATGGCTGCTTACAGTGGTTTCGCTGAGGAGGATTACGACAGCGTATTTATCACACTCGATAAGATGGACAAGATAGGAGTGGAAGGCGTTGCAAGTGAGCTTGCACAGGATGGCTATCCACAGGAAAATATTGACAAATATCTTGATTTGTTCAAGCTTTTGGAGCAGACAAGGGATGTCACTGAGGGTGTAAATATACTTTCAGAAAAGCTCGGTGAATATTTAGACGAAGAAGTGGTTACAAATATGACAGAGATAGCTACGGCTGTCAATGCCACAAAGGGAGCAAAGTTTGAGCTCGTATTTGACCCTACACTTGTTCGTGGAATGAGCTACTACACTGGAACTATTTTTGAGATATCAATGCCTGAGCTTGGCGCAGCCTGTGGCGGTGGCGGACGATATGACAAGATGATTGGAAAGTTCACCGGAAATGATGTACCGGCCTGTGGTTTTTCAATCGGTTTTGAGAGAATTATCCTGCTTCTCATGGAGAGCGGCTTCAAGATTCCTGAGAGTCCAAAGAAGGTGGCTTATCTGGTTGAGAAGAAATATCCGGCAGACAAGCTTGTTGATGTCATGAACCAGGCAAAAGACGCAAGAGCAAACGGACAGCAGGTGCTTGTTGTGCGCATGAACAAGAACAAGAAATTCCAGAAGGAGCAGCTTATGAAAGAGGGCTACGAGGATTTTGTTGAGTTCTTTAACAGATAGGAATCTGATAAGCAGCAGATTAGTTGTGTAGCAGTGGTATCAAACAGTTATTAGAATAAATATATAGTAGAAATATAAGGAGTATAAAATGGCAGAATCAATGCAGGGCTTACATAGAAGCCATAGATGTACAGAGGTATCAAATGCCAATATCGGTGAGAAGGTCACCGTCATGGGCTGGGTACAGAAGAGAAGAAATTTAGGAAGTCTCATTTTCGTAGATTTAAGAGACAGAAGCGGAATACTTCAGATAGTATTCGGTGAGGAAAATGTAGGTGCAGAGGGCTTTGAAAAGGCAGGCACATTAAGAAGTGAGTTCGTCATCGCAGTTGAGGGAACTGTCCAGAAGAGAACAGCTGCTGTCAATGAGAACTTAAAGACAGGTGATATCGAGGTTATCGCTACATCAATCAGAGTGCTTTCAGAGGCACAGACACCTCCATTCCAGATTGAGGAGAATTCAAAGACCAGCGAAGACATCAGACTTAAATACCGTTATCTGGATCTTCGCCGTCCTGATATCCAGAGAAATCTCATGCTCAGAAGCAATGTGCTTCGCGTGATGCGTGACTTTATGGCAAACGAGGGCTTTTTGGAGATAGAGACACCAATCCTTTGCAAGTCTACACCGGAGGGTGCCAGAGATTATCTCGTGCCAAGCCGTATACACCACGGACATTTTTATGCGCTTCCACAGTCACCACAGCTCTTTAAGCAGCTTCTGATGGCTTCAGGCTATGACAGATATTTCCAGATTGCACGATGCTTCCGTGACGAGGATCTGCGTGCAGACAGACAGCCTGAGTTTACACAGGCAGATATGGAGCTTTCATTCGTAGATATCGATGATGTAATCGAGGTAAATGAGAGACTGTTAAAGCACCTTTTTAAAGAGGTCATAAATGTGGATGTTGAGATTCCGTTTAAGCGTATGCCTTGGCAGGAGGCTATGGACAGATTTGGTTCTGACAAGCCTGATACACGCTTTGGTATGGAGCTTTGCGATGTTTCGGAAGTGGTAAAGGACTGTGGCTTTGGAGTATTCACAGGAGCTCTTGAAAACGGTGGCTCTGTCCGCGGTATCAATGTAGAGGGACAGGCAAAGATGCCTCGTAAGAAGATTGACAAGCTTGTAGAGCACGCAAAGGGCTGTGGAGCAAAGGGACTTGCTTATCTGTGCATCAATGAGGATGGCACATACAAGTCATCATTTGCCAAGTTTATGACAGAAGCTGAGCTTGATGCACTTGTTGCAAAGATGAACGGAAAGCCGGGAGATTTACTCCTTTTCGCAGCAGACAAGAATAAAATCGTATGGAATGTACTTGGAGCGCTTCGTCTCATGCTCGGAGCTGAGCTTGGCCTGATTGATGAGAACAAGTACAATTTCCTCTGGGTAACAGAGTTCCCACTCCTTGAGTGGTCTGATGAGGAAAACAGATTTATGGCAATGCATCATCCATTCACTATGCCTATGGAGGAGGATTGGGACAAGATAGACTCAGATCCGGGCGCAGTTCGTGCAAAGGCATATGATATCGTACTCAATGGTACAGAGCTCGGTGGAGGCTCAGTGCGTATCCATCAGGATGACATCCAGGAGAAGATGTTTGAGGTGCTTGGCTTCACAAAGGAGCGTGCACACGAGCAGTTTGGATTCCTGCTTGATGCATTCTCATATGGTGTACCGCCACACGCAGGACTTGCCTTCGGTGTTGACCGTATCTGCATGCATATGCTGCATACAGACAATATCAAGGAGGTTATTGCATTCCCTAAGGTAAAGGACGCTTCGGACCTCATGTCAGAGGCACCCGGAACTGTAGATCCAAAGCAGCTTGAGGAGCTTGGAATAGCTGTGGCTGCAGAGGAAGATGAGGAATAACACTATAATATGAATTTGAAAAAAAATATTTTCAATGCGATTACCATAATACTGCTCGCCGCACTTATTGCGGGGGCAGTATTGCTTAATAACAGGATAAAAAAGCTCGAGACACAGATGTCATACACCTCAGACAACACATCGGTGATACTTTCCGATGTGCAGACCATGCAGGATGATATCAAGTCCACCCTTGAGGAGGAGGCCAGCCTCATAACAGACTGGGACATTTCCTTAAAAAGTGCAGACTTTACCGATATGACATACACAGTCTCTATCTCGGTGGTGCCAAAGGAGTACACAGAGGATACAAAAACCAGTGTATTTTTCGGTACAAACGAGATACCGCTCGAGCTAAACGGCATCAAGTATACGGGTGAGGCCACCCTTCCACTGTCTGAGGACTATGCAGGCAATGTGACATTTCTGTTTGTTGACGGAAATAAGAGAAGCACAGAGGTGCTCGATGAGTTTGAAGGTGTGACATCAGTGTTCAAAAATGTAGCATCCGGCATACTTGCCAATAAACCAACCTTTGACAATGGCAGCATAAAGCTTGGCACAGATGTAGATGTAGCGGTCATGGGAAATGATTACTTTGACTTTAACAGTGTGCAGCTCGTAGTTGCAAGCTCAGATACAGAGCTAAAGACATACGATATCCGACAGCTGTTGGCAGAAAACGGCACAGACAGTGCAGACTCTGCAGACACAGACTCCATCACATCCGCCTTAAGCCGGAAGGATGATGCCAAAAAAGATGGCTCAAAGAATGACACGGAAAATGATACCTCTAATGCCTCAAAAGAGGACGACGGTAAGCTCCATAGCCTCGAAGGCACAGTCAAAATCGAAGACTTAATCCCTGTCACAGCCGCAAGCAATATCAAAATATATGTCAAAGCAGTATCGGCACAGGGCTACACCTTCACATATGACCTGTTCGATGGTATCGTAAATCAGGACATCACAGACTTTGAAACTACAGCCGACATATCCGGCGGCGACTACACAGTAACCGACCCGGCCGGCAGCAAATATGAACCGTAAATATGATATAAGCGTAATTATTTAAAATCAGTTTTTCTTGTGTTTTCAAGGCGGCTCAGAATATTTATAAACAATATATAACTATTAAATAAGCTCATTTCGCATAAGTGAAATGAGCTTTAAATTTTAAGAAGAAAAAAGTGCCGGACAAAATTTCACGCCAGTGAAATAAGTCCGGCACTGCCAGAATGCAAGGTAGCAAAGCACCTCGCTCGTAAACCTGAATTAGCCGGAGAGTACACGGTGTGTTCCGAAGAAAAATGTGAACTGCCGCGGAGTTCCATAAAGTAAAAAAGAAAGAAAATGTAAATAAAACCATAATCTGTCCGGAAAAACAACCGCGGCTGACTTCACATTTTTCTGAGGAATATACTGTGTGCTATGCCGGCAGCGTCACAACCTAAAAAGCGAGGCGCCCACCACACCTATCATATGATGAGCTGCGCCTCACCCTTCTTTTTTGCTGAGCGGCAGCGTAAATATAAACTCAGTTCCCACACCCTCAGTGCTTATCACATTTATATTCTCACCATGCGCCTGCACGATTTCTTTAACTATAGACAGGCCAAGTCCCGTACCGCGCTTATCCTTTCCGCGGGATAAATCACTCTTGTAGAAGCGCTCCCAGATCTTTGAAAGGCTGTCCTTTGGTATACCGATACCGTGATCCTTTACTGATATAAACACCTTTTCATTTCTGATACTCGTCTCAATCTTGATACTCGAATCATTATTTGAAAACTTCACAGCGTTGTCTATCAGGTTGTAAAGAATCTGCTGGATTTTGACCATATCACCGCGCACGAAAAGCTCTTTTCCAGTGAGCAGCAGGTCAAAGCTTAAGCCCTTTTCACTGCATTTACCCTCGAAGGTGAGGATTGTCGTGCGGATCATTGTATTGATGTCAAAATCAGCAATATCCAGGTGTATGCCGTGATGACCGAACTGGTTCAGATCAATAAGACTCTTGGTGAGCTTATTAAGCCTCTCGGTTTCAAAAAGTATGATATTTAAATACTTATCCTGCATCTCAACAGGGATGGTTCCGTCCAGCATGGCTTCCACGTAGCCCTTTATCGAGGTAAGAGGGGAGCGGAAGTCGTGTGACACGTTGGAAACAAACTTGCGCTGATCCTCCTCAAGCGTATCAAGTTCCGTTGCCATGTAGTTGAGTGTGTTTGCCAGATAGCCGATTTCGTCATTGGAATGTACATCAATCTGGGCAGTGAAATCACCCTTTGCATACTTCTTTGCGGTCTTTGTGATTTTGGAGATAGGACGGTAAATAGAGCGGCTCATAATGACAAGCAGAACAAATGCAAAAGCAAAAATGAGCGCTACAGTGTAAAAGGAGATATTCATAAAACCGTTTACACCTGCAGTGATATGGCTCATTGGCTTGTGAATGACTATGTAGCCGATATTCTGGTACGAGACATTTACCGGGGAAAATACGGACAGCATCTTATGCTTGAAGGAGCCGTAAAAATCTCCAATCATATAGTTGGTGCTGCCAAAATCGGTGACATCAAAGCCATTTATCACTACAGGCTTAGAACTGTCATTTTGGGTATCAATGCCTATTGACGGATCATCTGAGTCCATGAGCAGCTCACCGTCAGGGCTGACCACCCATACCTTGGCATCCATATAGTCGGCTACGATTTTCATGTGATTCTGGAAATCGCTAAGCGACATGGATGAGTCAAAGTATTCGGCGGCGTAATCACCTGCAATGATGGAGGCTTCCCTGTAGAGATTGGATGCCTCCTGCTTTTCAATATAGTCTGTGGTGAGATGCTGTGTAAAGGTGCATATAATGAAAAAAGCGATGACACCGTAAATCAGGTAGCTGATTAACAGCTTAGTGTAGATGGTATGCTTCATTATTTATTTTACCTCAAACTTGTATCCGATGCCCCAGACAGTTGCGATGCGCCAGGTTGGCTTGTCCTTGATTTTCTCGCGGAGACGCTTTACATGCACATCGACAGTGCGGGTGTCGCCGACATATTCATAGCCCCATATGTTGTCCAGAAGCTGCTCCCTTGTAAACACCTGATTTGGAGATGAGGCAAGAAAATATAAAAGCTCAAGCTCCTTTGGCGGCATATCAATCTGCTGTCCGTCATAAGTGACAGAGTAGTTGGACAGATTTACAATAAGCCCCGGGTACTCCACACACTTGATATCTACGGAAGCATAGGCCTCCGGCTTTGCAGGCTGGAAGCGTCTGAGCACGGCTTTGACTCTTGCCACAAGCTCCTTTGAGTCAAAGGGCTTGAGTATATAATCGTCGGCACCAAGCTCCAGGCCTAAAACCTTGTCAAATACCTCGCCCTTTGCGGAGAGCATGATAATCGGCACGTCGGACTTTGCACGTATCTCACGGCATACCTGATAGCCGTCTATGCCCGGAAGCATGAGGTCCAAAAGAAGCATGTTTGGCTTGTAGTGCTCAAATGCGATAAGCGCCTGCTCACCGTCATTTACGATTTTGGTGTCATAGCATTCCTTGGTCAGATATAGAGATATAAGCTCTGCTATATTGTTGTCGTCGTCTACTATCAGTATTTTCTGTTTAACAGCCATTTCTAATCTCCTTCTTGAAAATTATTTATATTCCTTAAAAGTACATTGTCGTTATTTAAAGGTTGCGATGGTTACTCCGGCATCGCCCTCACCAAACTCACCGAGATGGTATTCCGCAACAGTTTTTGTCCTCTTCAAAAGTCCATGCACAGCCTTTCGCAGAGCACCGGTGCCTTTTCCGTGGACAATGCGCACTGATGAAAGATGAGCGATATATGCGTCGTCTAAGTATTTATCCAAGAGAGCAAGTGCCTCATCCGTGGTTTTTCCTATCAGGTTGATTTCTGATGAAACTGACAGCGATTTGCTCATCTTGATCTTGCTTCCGCTGCCGCCGTACTTCTTGGCAGGAGAAACATCGTCGTTTAAGAGCACGAGGTCATTAATATTAACCAGCGAGCGTAGTATACCCATCTGCACATACAAATCGCCCTTGGCGTTTGGCAGAGTGTGGACAGTTCCCTTCAGATTGAGGGAGAGCACAAGCACAGAATCACCGATGCGCAGCTTCTTAGGCGCCTTGTGATTTGCCTTGGCAGTGTTTTTCTTGATGTCTGACAGCTTCTTTTCCTTGTCATTCATCTTGTCACGAAGGGCAGAGCGCTCCTTTTCCATCTGGCTCATAGGAGCCTGTCCCTGTCCGTATTTGTTGAAATTGCGGATGGTTTTGTCGGCAAGTTCCTTTGCATCCTGTAGTATCTTGTAGGCTTCCTCATTTGCCTCGCGTAAAATCTTGTCTTTGCTCTTGTCTATACGCTCGTTTTTCTCTTCGAGCTGTTTCTTGAGCTTTTCAATCTCGGCCTTGTAGCTGTTGATTTCAAGCTGTTCCTTTTCGATAGTTTGTCGCTGTGACTCGAGGCTTGCAATCAGATCCTCAAAATCAAGGTCGTTATCATTAATTCTGCTTTTTGCATCCTCGATGATGTTTTCGTCCAGACCAAGCTTTGATGAGATTGCAAATGCGTTACTCTTTCCAGGAATACCGATTAACAGGCGGTAGGTAGGGCTTAAAGTCTCAACATTGAACTCACAGCAGGCATTTTCCACACCGTCTGTGGAAAGCGCATATACCTTCAGCTCACTGTAGTGTGTGGTGGCCATGGTGATGGCGCCATACCGGTGCAGCCTGTTTAAAATTGAGATGGCAAGCGCCGCGCCCTCTGTCGGGTCGGTTCCCGAGCAGAGCTCATCGAACAGGCAAAGGCTTCTGTCGTCAGCTTTTTCAAGAATTTTTACGATATTGGTCATGTGAGACGAGAAGGTACTGAGACTTTGCTCAATACTCTGCTCATCGCCTATATCCGCAAAGACATCCTCAAAGATGGCGAGCTTTGACCTGTCAGCCGCAGGAATGTGAAGACCTGCCTGACCCATGAGAGTTAAAAGTCCGACAGTCTTTAGTGAAACCGTCTTACCGCCGGTATTTGGTCCGGTGATGATAAGCTGCTTATATTCCTCGCCGAGCCGTACATCTATAGGAACCACCTTTTTAGCATCCAAAAGCGGATGACGGCCCTTTCTGATATTGATATGCCCATCGGTGTTGAAATCCGGTGCCACACCGTTATATGATTTAGCCAGATTTGCCTTTGCAAAAATGAAGTCAAGCTCTGAAAGAATCTCATAGTCCTGCTCCAAAGCAGCCGCATTCATTGCAACCTTGTCGCTGAGCGCTGCAAGGATTTTTTCAATCTCCTCCTGCTCCTTTATGAAAAGCTCCTTGAGCTCGTTATTCAAATTGACGACAGCCATCGGCTCGATAAAAAGGGTAGAGCCGGTAGATGACTGGTCGTGCATCATTCCGGGTACATTGCCTTTAGCCTCAGCCTTTACAGGCAGACAATATCTGCCGTCGCGCATGGTCACAACCGCATCCTGCAGATATGTCCTCGTTGTGCTGTTGTTCATGAGCTTGGTGAGCTGCGCATGGATTCTGTCGTTCATGCCGCGTATGCTCTTTCTTATCTTAAAAAGCTCAGGACTCGCATCATCGGCAATCTCTTCCTCAGATAAAATGCACCTCTTAATCTCATCGCAGAGCGCAGAAACCGGTTCAATCCCTGCAAACAGACCGGAGAGAGAATCCTGCTTTTCATTATCCATGGCGCTTCTGCCATAGGCCTTCACGCGCTTTGCAACCTCCAAAAGACTGCAGATGCGAAGAAGCTCGGTCGTATTCAGAGCTCCGCCGATATCAAGCCTCTTTAGAGAAGCATGCACATTGTGTATGCCAACGAAGGATATTCCGCTGTCCTTGTACAGGCGGCTTAGTGCATCGGCAGTGGTGGTCTGCAGATGTCTGATTTCGTATAAATCGGTGATAGGCTCAAGCGAAAGACACCGCTTCTTTGTCTCATCACATGCTGCGTAGCTGCTTAGCATGGTGAGGATTTTGTTATATTCCAATGTTTTGTAAACTTTTTTATTCATTTCTATATCCTTATATTTCGGTAGTTGAATATTAAATTCATATTTACTGTATAGCTTATCATATTATAGCTGAAAATCTTCAAAAAAACCATAATAAATATGTATTAAATGATAATTACAAGATGATAACATAAAGTTTAATACATAACAAACCAGTTTGTTAAACGAGCCAAAAAGTAAGGGCTTGCGACATGTACCCGCCGGACTGCTGCACTGCTCCCAACGGTGCTACGCTGCGTGACTAAGATTCTGTATGGATTATGCATTTACTTTTTCTATACATGACGAAACCGTCGCTACTCGCCTTCCATGGCTCGATAGCTCCTTGCCCCGGCATCCATGCCGTGGCATTTCTGTGTTATGAGCATAATCCTACAGTATCTAAGCCACTGCGCTATTCGCACTGTTGGGAGCAGTGCAGCAGTCCGGCGGGTACATGCCGCAAGCCCATACTCAAAGAAAAAATATGGTTGCAACGCAATATAATTCAGAATATAATGTAAGATAGTAACTAAAGACATCTAATCAGGGTGACAATATGGAGCAATTTATCAGAGAAAAGATAAAGGATAAACCGCTGAATAAAAAAAGACTTGCAAAAAAAGCAGGCACAGCAGCACTCTGCGGAGTGGTATTTGCAGTGGCTGCAAGCATTGTTTTTGCTATATTTCTGCCGGTTATCAACAGACAATCAAAAAAAGCTTCAGATGGAAAAAATAATAATGATGTGCAGACAGCTACACAGCAGTCAGGCATAGATGACAGCAGTGATGCATATAGTGAAAATGGTACACAAAGCACAGAGTCCGGCACTTCTTCGGAGCCGTCTTTGCAGACCTACCAGCCTACACTCGCAGATTATCAGGCAGTGCAGAACCAGCTCTACAGAGTGGGCGTTTCGGCCACGAGATTTGTAGTAGGAGTCACGGGTGTGACAGATGCCACTGATATTTTCAATAATTCCTATGAGACCGAGGGTCAGGGAGTGGGAGTGATACTGAGGGACAATGGAAAGCAGCTAATCATTCTGACAGAGAAAAATGTAGTGGATAAGGCGGATAAGCTTAGTGTAACCTTTGTAAACGACATGATGGCTGATGCTGCGCTGGTCAAGTATGACAGCAATACAGGTATAGCAATCATTTCCGTGGATAAGTCACTTCTGGACGACGCCACAATAAGGGCTATAGCGGTTGCGGAGCTTGGTAATTCAAATATTGTTTCAAGAGGAGCATCTGTCATTGCGCTTGAGGCAAACTATGCCATTCTCACAGGTCTTGTAACGTCAACAACCAACGAGCTGTCGGCGCAGGACAACAATTACTCGGTGCTCACCACAGATATTGCAAGCAACAAGTTACAGAGCGGTATACTGATTAATACAGATGGTCAGGTCATAGGGCTTTCGCTGCAGGATTTCAATCCGGCGGAGGAAAACAATACGCTCACGGCTGTCAGCATAAGCGACCTGTCACCTGTCATTGAAAAGCTCGAGAGCGGCGCAGATGTGCCGTACATAGGCATCACCTGTACTACAGTTACAGAAAAAATAGCAAACAGATATAACATCCCAAAGGGTGTTTATATAAAGCAGGTTACAATGGATTCACCGGCATTTGTCTCGGGGCTTCAAAGCGGAGATGTGATAGTTGCGGTAAACAATACAGAGGTGTCGAATGTGTCCGCGTACAACACACAGCTTATGAAGCAAAAGCCTGAGGATACCTGCAATCTGAAAGTAAAGAGAAAAGGAAGCAACGGCTACACGGAGATTACCTGTCAGGTGAAAATCGGAGTGATGAATTAGCCGAAATTAGGAGGATATATGAAGTATATTTCAACTCTCCGCGAGGGAGAGAGAATCAATGAGATTTTTTTATGCAAGAGCAAGCAGACAGCCATGACCAAAAGCGGAAAGCCTTATGACAATGTTATCCTGCAGGATAAGACAGGCACGCTGGATGCCAAGATATGGGATGTGGGCTCAGTAGGCATTGAGGAATTTGATGCAATGGATTACATAGCCATAACCGGTGATATCACAAGCTTTCAGGGCAATTTGCAGTGTTCCATAAAGCGTGCGAGAAAGGTAAACGAGGGAGAATATGACCCTGCGGATTATCTGCCGGTCAGCGATAAGGATGTCGAGGTCATGTATAAGGAACTCATGGGATTTATCGGCTCTGTAAAGAATCAGTACCTGTCACAGCTATTACATAGCTTTTTTGACAATAAGGAGTTTGAGCGTCGTTTCAAGTTCCATTCAGCCGCAAAGAGCGTGCACCACGGCTTTGTAGGAGGTCTTTTGGAGCATACACTCGGTGTGACGAAGAACTGTGATTATTTTGCAAAAATGTATCCGGTTTTAAACCGTGACCTGCTTCTTACAGCAGCTATTTTCCATGATATCGGAAAATTAAAGGAGCTTTCTACTTTCCCGGAGAATGACTATACAGACGCTGGTCAGCTCCTCGGACATATCATGATTGGTGCAGAGTGGGTAGGCGATGCGATTAAGAGCATCGACGGCTTCCCGGTAGTGCTCGCAAACGAGCTGAAGCACTGCATACTTGCCCACCACGGCGAGCTTGAGTTTGGCTCTCCGAAAAAGCCGGCACTTGTCGAGGCACTGGCACTTAGCTTTGCAGACAACATAGATGCCAAGATGGAGACCTTCAGGGAGCTGCTTGTAAATGTGCCTGAAAACGATACAAAGTGGCAGGGCTACAACAGGTTTATGGAGACAAATTTCCGCAGAACAAGTGTGTAAAAAGCGGACGATATTAATCATAAATGAGGGGCAAAATACCTTTTGACCCTCATATCATTATACATAAAATAAAGAAGAGAAAAGCATGAAAAAAAATGACATATTTGAACTTGAAATAACAGATATGGGAACAGATGGCGAGGGTATCGGACATTATGATGGCATGACCTTTTTCGTAAAGGATGCACTGATTGGTGACGTCATAACAGCCCGCGCAACAAAATTAAAGAAAAACTATGGCTACGCAAGAGTGGAAGAGATTAAGACCCCTTCCACTTTTCGCGTTGAGCCGCAATGTGAGCTGCACAAGAGATGTGGTGGCTGCCAGATACAGGCGCTCTCCTATGAAAAGCAGCTTGAATTTAAAAATAATAAGGTGCGCAACAATCTCATGCGTATAGGTGGATTTTCCGAGGCAAAGCTGGACAGTAAAATGCAGCCGCCTGTTGGCGCAGACAATCCATACCGCTACCGCAACAAGGCACAGTTTCCGGTGGGATATGACAGGGATGGCAATATAGTGACAGGCTTTTATGCATCGCGAAGCCACAATATCATCCCGGTTGAGGACTGCAGGCTTGGGGTGCCGCAAAACAAAGAGATACTCGACATCATAAAGGAATGGATGAATGAGTGCGGCATCACACCGTATGACGAGAACACACACAAAGGGCTCGTGCGCCATGTGCTTATCAGATATGGTTTTACATCAAAGCAGATTATGGTGTGTCTTGTGATAAATGGGGACAGTCTTGAAGCAAAACGCCGAGCCGGGAATGCAGCAGATATACTGTGCGAAAGACTCTCAAAAATCGATGGAATGACTTCGATTTCTTACAATATCAACAAGGAAAACACAAATGTCATCCTCGGCAAAAAGACAGTCTGCATATGGGGCAGACCATATATTGAGGACACCATCCATCTGCTTTCTTACCCTGATTTCACACCACAGGGGACAGGCATCACATATCAGATTTCGCCACAGTCGTTCTATCAGGTAAACCCGAAGCAGACAGAAAAGCTTTACAGCACGGCACTTGCATTTGCAGGGCTCACAGGAAATGAAAATGTCTGGGATCTCTACTGTGGTATCGGTACCATATCGCTCTTTTTGTCACAGAAGGCAAAGCAGGTGTATGGAGTGGAAATAGTGCCTCAGGCAATCGAGGATGCCAAAAACAACGCGAAGCTCAATGGCATCACAAATGCACAGTTTTTCGTAGGAAAGGCTGAGGAGGTGCTGCCACAGTTTTATGAGAATGCAAAGAAAACTGAGAAAATCACTGATGATACAGCATCCACCGGACGTACAGATATGCTTCGCCCGGATGTGATAGTCGTTGACCCGCCAAGAAAGGGCTGCGATGAGAAGTGTCTGGACACAATGCTTGCGATGTCACCGGAGAGGATTGTATATGTGAGCTGCGATTCGGCAACATTGGCAAGGGATTTGAAGATACTCTGTGAAGAGAAGTATGAACTCATGAAGTGGCAGGCATTTGATCAGTTTTCTCATACGACGCACGTAGAGACGTGCGTCCTATTGTCGCGTAAAATAGATACACCTAAAATAGAGATAACTATGAGCTTAGATGAAGCCGATATGAGAAAAAATGTTGGGAGAGCAACATATCAAGAAATCAAGGACTATGTGTTAGCCCATCATCAAGCAAAGGTATCAAGTTTATATATAAGTCAAATAAAAAGAAAACATGGATTAGAGGTTGGAGAGTCATCTAATAAACCCAAAAGCGAAGATGCCAGACAACCAAAGTGTACACCTCGAAAAGAGGAAATGATTGAAGAGGCACTTAGATATTTTCATATGATATAGGATGGAAATGAAAACAAATAGAAAAAAAGGACTTTTCGTTAAGAAAAGTCCTTTTTATCGTAAAAAATATTTACGAATATTTACGGCATTTATATAGCTATTTTTTCCTTTTTTTGATAATATAGACTTAGAAATGAAAAAGAGATATTCATTTTAAAAACTTTTTGAGAAGGAGATTAAAGAATTATGATGTTATATAAAGATACACTTGATTTTGGATTTGATAAGGAAGATATGGAATATGTAGTTGGTGAAACAAAGCAAATTGAAAATTATAATACAAAGGCCATTCTTCAAAAGATAAGAGAATTTGATAATGATGAATTAGTTGCAGCAAAGGTTTATGAAAGAGTGGATGGATTAAAACCTGGTGACCATGTAGACGAGTTCTTCTTAAATGCTTATTTGTTAAGGATTCTTGATATTTTAATTTATATTGACAATGAAAGGGAAATTTTAGAAGAGGATGAAACCTATGAGGTAGAAGATGAAGAAGAAACAACAATTGAAACTTGCAATGAACTTATCATTAGTTTATTCAAGAAAGCTGATGAACGCAAAGAAACAATTAAAAGAGTTATTGCAAGGGCTGCTACAGAAGTTCACAAGGAAGTATAGCCAAACGAAAGTTTAGATTGATTGATAATAGAGGATGGTTGTTTATGGTAGATAAGTTAAGTGATAAGCAAATATATGAGCATTTAAAGGGGGTAAATGAGCAAGTCTATGATTGTATAGTAGATGAAGATATAAGTGCCTTAAATGGCATTATAGAGGATGTAGAGTCCTCCGGTATAATGGATTTGCCAAATTATAATGATGTTGTTAAAGATTATAGGTTTAGTGAAGTACCATTCTTTTTTGGTGGGGTGTCATTTCCCTATCAAGCAAATGAACTATTAGACCCATTCATTGCATATGCCACAAATGGATATGACAGTGAAACTTTGAAAAGGTTGAATGAAGATGATTTTTTTGCATTTATGATGAATCTTAATAATGGGGAAATGCCAAAAAAGCTAACTAAAAGGGAAGAAGCCTATATAAAGTTTAAAGAAAAAATGGAACATTTATATGATTTTGATGGTGATGTGGTAAGTAATGATTTAATAAAAGATGACCTTGCATATATTAAAATATTAACAGATAGAGTGTACGAGCTAATACAGCTTAGAGAAAAATTTTATTACACCTTTAGTTTTGGTGTTACATCTCCAGATTATAATTTTGATAAATTAAGTGAAAAAGCAAAATTGAATAAACTTACAAATATTGTGAAAAGCATGTATGTAGATGAAGATGGAAATGAAATAGAGCCAACTGGGTTTCTTACATTTGATGGAGACAAATCAAACAATATTATTTTTAATAGTTATTTGCGTGGTAAATACTTAAATCATATGATGTGGAAGAACTATCATTTACATCAGAAACTGCCAAAAAATTTATTGTTTTATATTGAAACTGCATTTTATTTATGCATACCTGGTAGTGCAGAAATTGAAAAATTCCTAAACTTGCATGGATATTCATTTAATAGTGATTTAGGGGTATTGGAAGGATGTTATGTATTTAGCAAATATAGTGTGAGATATAAAGATTTAAGAAGATGGATTGACATTGGATTAAGTTATAAGACAATAAATAAACTAATGGGATTTGAGGAAAGAATATCAGAAAAAAGAAAATAATATATAAAGTAATTTTGTCAGAAATATTTATATTAGGATGTGGTCTTTTATTGGATAAATGAAATTTTTATATGTAAATTCTTGAAATATATAAAAATGTATTTTATTATGTAAGCATAATATAAAATATCGGAGGGCTTATAATGAAAAGTTATAGTAAAACAAGAACAATACAGTCATTAACAAGAGATATTAAGAAAAATAAAATTGTATTAGATACAAGTATCCAAAGAAAAGAGGACCAGTGGGATAGAAAGAAAAAGTCATTACTTATTTTATCTGGTATTCAGGGAATTATTATTCCAGGTATTTTTGCGAAGGAAACCATAAATGAGAAGGGTGACACTATTTGGGAAGTATTAGATGGTAAGCAGCGTTTAACTACTTTGAACTCTTTCTTGAATGATGAATTTAAATTAGATAAAACTCTTCCGAAAGAATATGCCAATAAGAAGTTTTCTGAATTAGATGAGGAAACACAAAATATTATTAAAAATGTTGAGATTGTAGTGAATGTATATCAGAATATTACAGAAGAAGAAACAGAAATTATTTTTTGCAGATTAAATAATGGTCAGAAGTTGTCAAATGACAATTTATATAGAGCACATATGGGAAAAGAACTTAGGTCTTTTGTTGATGAAGCTATTAATAAGCCATTCTTTGAGAAGACAGCATTAACAAAGGGACAGCTTAAAAAATCGGAAGACCAGGGAGTTGTGTTAGCAGCATTAGGCTTAATTACAAATAATGGAATTACAGAGTTTAGTAAAAATACAATGATGACATTTGTTGATAACTTTAAAGATAATTATAATACTGATGATACACAAAAGATTCTGGATGCATTAGACTGGTTAGATACTGTTGTAGAAGAAAAGAACAAGTATTTAAAGAAAATTAGCTTGCCTATGATTACTGCAGTGGCAGCAATATGTGATGATAACAAGAAAGAAACATATGCTAACAATTTAAAATCATTCTTAGAAGATTATGAAAATAGAACAGATTATTTACAGTATTGTGGTACTGCAACAACCAATTCAGCTAATGTAGCAGGAAGATATGAATATTTTAAAAAGATGATGGAATAGTAATAGATAAACCAGAAGACAGCCTTGAGTTAAAGGCTGTCTTTTTTGACAGTAATTACCAGAAAAAAGATACTATTACTGTGCAGTACAGCAGTTGATATTTAAAATTTTTAACAGTATAATGATTGTAAAGTTAATTACTTTACAGGTGTATTTTAATACAGACATTACAACAGGAGACCATAATACATATTCTTTCCTATAAAGAAAATGGCATTATGGGTATTATTAAAAAATATTTATATCAGACATGGAAGTATCCCAGGGTACTCTCATATTTGATTATGCATATTTTTAAAGCTCTTGTTGTAGTGTCTATTTTTATTGCCTGAATTTTTAATGGAAAGGAATATATATGGGATTTAAAGCTAATAAAGTCCTCAAAGAAGCAAAGCCAGTAAGAAATATTCTCTATGGGGATGGATATTATTGTAAAAAAATTAAGAATGGAGCGTTTAGTCAGTACATCCTTGATAACAAGAACAATGAGCAATTATTGGATGAAGCAATCAGCAGCAAAGGTATAAAGGTTGTGATAGCTCCTACAGGAGCTGGGAAAAGCTATAGCCTTATTGAAAGAGCCAAAGTACTTACATCAGAAGATAAGAATTGCAAGGTAATCATTGCATTGCCATTAAAGACACTTACATTGCAGTTAGGAAACCAAGAAGGTGTATATAAAATGGTAGGTGGAGATTCATTTGATATTGATAGCCAGATAATAGCAACTACATATGAAAAGATGTTTGAAATAGAGGATTATATCCTTAGTCAGAAATATGCAAGTCAAAAATGCAAGATTCATCTGATATTGGATGAAAGCCATTTACTGGTAAGCCAACATTTGTTCAGAGAGAATGCAATAAAAAATATCATCAGATATATTGAGCAGGGATATTTTGACAGTGTCCTTCTGGTTACTGCAACACCCTCACCTATGAGCTTATTTAGATGTGATGAGATTATAGAGTTTGAAGGAAACAATAGTACATCTGCAATGGATAAGATAGAGATTGTTGTAGTGGATGATGTACTGGAATATATCAAGAACCTTGATTATGACAAAGAGTTTCCCTTTATCAGACTGAATAACAAAGCCAAGATAGAAGAGCTTATTAACACCATGCCACAGAAGATGATAAGAATTGCAACAGAGGATAAAGGAAGCAAATATTATAAGGATATTGTAGACCATTCTAAAATAGATGATAAGGGCATTGATGGAATGCTGGTGACAAGTGTATTGGAAGCTGGGGTTAATATTACAGATTATCCAGATAATATAGTTCCAATAGCTGTTTATACAGACTGGAATATATCAGCGGATGATATAGAGCAGTTCCTAAATAGGATTAGAAGAACCACAAATAAAAAGGTCAAGTGTGCAAGGGTGGTATTGCCAAAAGTAAGAGATAGAGATTGTAGGGCTGCACTTGTATCTGGAAAAGGAAAATTGCTTTGCACATTTGAAAATATTGTAATGAGTGATAAAAGTCTTGAAATCCATGATGTAGACAAAATGGATAGTCTTGCAGATGGGGCATATATGGTAAGAATTGAAATAGGAAGAAGTACCATATATAAACCGCTCACTATTTCAACTGGTGGAGTTGCTGATATTTCCAGATACTGCAAAATGGATTCAGCACCTGTTGTGTTTAAGGACATAATTTTTCGACCTTTTGTAGATATATTAAAATCCAATTATTACCTGATTGATAGTTTAAGAACCAGATTACAGGAGAACATAGATGCACTGCTAGAACTTAGAAAAGTAAGACAGCAAAAAGAAGGTCTTAGTAATATTGAAATTGGCTATCTTGAAATGGAAGATGATGTACTCATTGAAAAGATGACAAAGGGTGTAATTGATGATTTGGGGGAAATGAAATATTGTCTGTCATATGAGGAAAATCAGATTGCTGTAGATAAGAGAGTATTGTACATGCTTTCTTATAATCAGTATCAGCGACAATATTATTATAATCATAAGGTCCTTCAAAAAGAACTTGCGGAGAGAATGCAGACAAAGGTCATGATTGTGGGAGAAAATGTTAATAAGGGCAAACATGCCAGTTCATATAATGCAGAGGATATATGGGAAGATATTGAAAATATAAGACAGCTAATCATATGTAATGATGATTATTGGAATGCCATTATTGGAAGAGATAGTATATATCTTAGAATTGGAAATAAAAGAAAAGAAATACAGATGGTAAGAGAGCAGACCCACCTGATTAAACTGTTGAAAGAAATGGATAAAGCAGGTGTCAGTGGTGGTATTGCATTACAGATACTTACATCAAGCAGAAGCAAAAGAAAGATAACACAATACATTAATTGCCATAAGGTTATAATAAACAATCAGTTACTACAAAAATTTTCAGGTAGAAGCATTGAGGAGATTCCATTTTATAATAAAAGTAAGAAAGAAAAAATGCAGGCAGCAATTTATTGTACCCTGAAGAATAAAGGGCAGACTGCTTATACTGTAAATGCAAAACTTATAGATGATATAACTGAATGCTACAAACAATCATTTGCCTTAAATGTTAAGATACCTTCACAAATACAGATTAAGAAAATGCTCAAAATAATGTATAAGGCAAAGGTAGACATGAAGGGCAGTTATATCATAAAAAATGAGTTGAATGTTAATGAAACAGATGTTTTCAAATTGATTGCAAGTGATTATACATAAAAATAGCTGCTAAGAGAAAAAGTGGCAACAGATAATAAGAAAAGCAGTCATACATAAAATAAAATGGATTTGTTTTTCATAGATAGCAATTATTACAGATAATGGTAAACATTCTTTTCTTTCTTAGAAGCATATTTTTATTTGTATTATATATATGATTTTAGACCACTTTTTTATGAGAGGAAAATGCTTCTAAGACCAATGTTTATAAGGGTTAGAGACACTTTAGAAATCGGGAAACTCTTTCCCGAAAAATAATATACAGGGAGGAAAAATTATATGATAGATGAAGCAACCATCCAGTCTGCAAAGGATGTTGATATAAACAAAATATTAGATAACTTCAATTGGGAGAGAGGACATGACAACATGATGCATTGTCCTTCCCCACAACATGGGGATTCCACACCAAGCTGCTCTTATAATGCCAAGAATAATACAGTCAGATGCTTTGGGTGTGGCAAGACTTATGATACCATAGGTCTTTACCAGGCATTGAGTGAAAAGGTGGATGGGAGAGTTGTATCATTTCCTAAAGCAGTGAAAGAGGTGCTTGCATTGGATAACCAAGCACCTTTGCAGGGAAATACAGCCCCACAATCAAGCACAACCCAATATAGTCATTGTAATAGTTCTGCAAAGGGTAATGCATATCAGACTATTTTAAGTAACAGCAGACCACTGACAGGATATGAGCTTAATTACCTCCATGAGAGAGGAATTATGCTATATGATTCCTGTGTTTACAATGGAAAGGTCTACACCAAGCAAAGCATTGACAAGGCTCTTCAAAGTGAAACTGATGCACAGAAGATACAGGAGTTAAATGCAATTCAGAGTAATGGAAAAATTTTTGAAGGGATTGCCACAATCTTAAAGAGGAACAGAATACAGATAAAGCATAATTACTGGCAGGGAGTAAACAGTATCATATATCTGATTGACTATGATTATGACAATGACTATGAATTACAGCAATATGCAGTTTTCCTTGATGATGAAAGACATATGGCAATCCAGAAAACACTTGATAGGGCACATATGAAAAAGGCTCTTGGAACATCTGATTTTACATGGCTTGCAGAGGGGGTAGAAAATAAAAATCATAAAATATATGTGTGTGAAGGCATGGAAGATGCACTTTCCTATGTGCAAAATAATGAGAGAGCAGTGAGCCTGAACAGCATTTCAAATATCAATTCATTCATGGATTATCTTGATAAGCATTATAAAAGAATGAAAAAATGGGAGTGGGTTATTTCCTTTGACCATGATGAGGGTGGAGAGAAAGCAAAGCAAAAACTATTGGATTTCTTTCAAGCCTATAATCAACAGCATCCTAAATACCCATATCAATATAGTGTGTGCAAATACCCTGATACTTGCCATGACATTAATGATTATTGGAGAGATAAAGTATTCAACAGATAAAATAGCCAAGGATAGTGGTGTAAAAGCTGCTATCTTTTTTATTTTATAATCATAGTCATGCTTGTTATAAAAATTTCCCTTCTATCTATAATATAACATCAATGCAAAAGGCTTGTACAAAGCCAAAATCAGGTTGAAAAGATACAGGTTGTTCTGATTTACAGGTTATGCATTGACAGGTTACTAAGGGAGTGGCATATGCCACATAATTTACATGTGCCAAAGGCACAGGAAGGAGAATTTTTATGCAGGAAAAATTAAAAAGAGAGGATTGCATGTCATTTGAAGGCTTTTGTACCTACATCAAGACTGGCATACAGCAGAGGTTAGGGTACTCATGCCAGGTGATGACACATAATCATCTCAAAAACAATGGTGTCACTTTATGTGGTCTTACAATTATGACAAAGGAAAGCAACATTTCCCCAACCATCTATCTGAATGGTTTCTATGAAAGATATGTATATGAAGCTGAGAGTTTACAGCAAATAGAAGCTGATGTCATGGAAACCTACAGAAGAAACAAAACAGACCATAATTTAGATGTGTCATTTTTTACAGAGTGGGAGAATGCCAGACAGAGGATTATCTTCAAGCTGGTAAACTATGATGCAAACAGGGAACTTTTGAAGGATGTTCCATACAAAAAAGTCCTTGATTTGGCAATGGTTTTCACATGCCTTGTGGAAAAAGGTGTCACAGGAAGTGCAACCATCCTTATTCATAACCATCATATGGAATGTTGGAAAGTTACAGAAGATGATTTGTTTCATACAGCAATGGAGAACACACCTTATTTCCAGAAAAAGAAAATGGCAGGTATGAATTCGGTCATTGAATATCTTACTGGAAAAAAGGTGGAGGATGCGATTGAAGATTGTTCTGCAAATATGTATGTACTTACAGTAGAAGACAATCTGAATGGAGCGGGTGCAATCCTCTATCCAGATGTGTTAAAAGGGATTGCAGAAAAGATGAGGTGTAAAAACTTTTTTATTATCCCATCAAGCATCCATGAAACCATCATTGTACCTATGTTTAGTGAGGATGATTTTGAAGCCCTCTCACAGATGGTGAAGGAAGTGAATGCAACACAGCTTAAACCAGAGGATGTATTATCAGACCATGCTTATGTGTATAGGAGAGTTGATAACACTATTTCCATGAGAGGAGAGACATTATGCTTATCAGATTTGTATTGATTGTGGTAATAGGTTCAATTCTTATCCTGTTGTGGATGAACATCAGGATGCAGTATCTGAAAAACATCATTTCAGATACCATTGTGGTCCATGGAAAAACAATATCAGAAGATGGAAGCATAAAGAGAGTTGAACTTGAGATTTGCTTAAGAGATAGGGAGAGGAAAGCATGAACAAAATCATTTTAAAAGGAAGGCTTACCAACAATGTGAATGTGAAGTATGCCGAAAATGACAATCATACAGCACTTGCCATGTGGAACATGGCAGTAGATGACAGGTCATGGAAAGAGGAAGGCTCTTACCATACAGACTATATCCCATGCTTTGCAATTGGAAAGACAGCAGAGATAGCGGAGGCAAATCTTTGCAAAGGAAAGGAAGTATTATTGTATGGGAAGATGCAGAGTGGAAGCTACATAAACAGGGATGGCAAAAAGATTTATACCCTCCAGATGAGGGTGGAAGAGATAGAGTTCTGTGGAAAGAAATCTGAATCAAGGATGCCATATGAAGAAGAATTTATGAACATGCCAGATTATCCAGAGGATGAACTGCCATTCAGGTAGGAAAAAATTACATATTAAAATAGGTATGGAAGTGGTGACACAAGGGTTTGTGTTTATCAGTTCCTTTTTTATTGCAGGGGAGAGGTAAGGGTGATGAATTCAGTTCTTATCTCTCTTTCTTAGAAGCATATTTTTGTGGAAGGAGAATTTTTATGAACAAGACAAAGTTAGCGTGGACAGTTGCCAATATAGAGAGGATGTATGAGGAGAAAAAGGTGCTTTCCTTTGAGCATCCCATACAGAGAAAGTCAGAGCAGTGGAGTGACAGGCAAAAAAGCTTACTGATTCATTCCATGCTTGCCAATTATCCGGTCCCAAACATTTACGTTTTAAGGGAAGACAGTCAGGAACTGGATGAGAAGAATAAGCCAATATTTAATTACTTTGTGATGGATGGAAAACAAAGACTTACAAGCGTATTAAGTTACATTTGGGGTGAGTTTCCACTGGATGAAAATATCCCAGCAATCACTATTGAGGATGTGGAGTATCAGATAGCAGGAAAATACTTCTGTGATTTGGAGGAGCCTGTTCAGTATGAAATCAAAAGATACAAGTTTGAAATCATTGCATTTGAAGAGTGCAGCAACAGGGAAATAGAGGAAATCTTTTTCAGACTAAACAACAGCACACCTCTTACCAAGAGTCAGGTAGCAAAAGCAAAGGTAGGTGTGGAGATTGCAGAGTTTATTAATGAGCTTCTTACTTCTAAATTTTTCACTACAAGCTGTAACTTCTCAAAGGCTCAGCTTAAGGCTAGTGATGACCAGAAAGTGCTGATTCAGAGCATGATGCTGCTTGATACAAATAATGTAGCAGACTTTGAACTTAAAGATTTTTCAGAAAACTCTATTCTGGAGTATTCAGAGAACATTAGGGAAAACTACAGTGACAAGCAGAGAGATACTATAAAATCTGCAATTGAATATCTCACAGATGCTTTCCCAGAGAAGAATAAGCAGTTGAGAAAAATTTCTATTCCAATGCTTGCTTATATGGCTGATATTGCAGAAGATAAAGAGATTAAGCCTATGTTTTTCAGACAATGGTTTGAATACTTCACTCAGGAAGATGCACTGATGGAAGAATATAAAACATTCTGCTCCAGTGGTTCAACCAAGATAGAAAAAATCAAGGGCAGACTTGCAGTGATGACAAAATCATTCTGCTTATACCATGAGATTGAAGTCCCAGAGGAACTGAAAGACATGGTAGCAGAGGTAGAAGAAAAACTTGCTGCTAAAGAAGAAAGTGAGGAAGTGCTGTCAGATGGTGTGAGTGAAAATACATCAGAAGAAATGAAAGAAAATTCAGAGGAAGAACTTCCAAACAACACAGATTTGGATGTGGAACAGGAAGAAAACCCTGATGAATGTGCTTCTGATATATCAGATGATTTACAGGAGAGTGATTCTTTCCATGATGCAGTTTAACATATGCCTGCATAAAAATTTAATATAGAGATGGCTTTTATAAGCCAGACAGGGAAGGGACAGGCAATTGTGCTTGTCCCTTATTAAATGAAAGTGAGGTACATAGATAATGAAAATAACATTTTATGATACAAGGATTACAGATGATTACCACATAGTGCTGGTGGAAGAAAAAGCATTGGAATGTGATAAAAAGAGCATAACCAATTCAGCAGATGTTGCAGAAATGATGCAATTATTAGAGATGGATAAATTAGGAGAAGAGCATTGCTATTTGCTTGCTCTCAATACAAAAGGCATGGTGCTTGGTATCTTCTTGTTATCAAAAGGAACAATAGATATGAGCCTTCTGGGAATAAGGGAGATATACATAAGGGCATTATTAGCAGGTGCATCCAGAATTATACTGTGCCATAATCATCCATCCAAAGATTGTACTCCAAGTGAAAAGGATATAGTGAACACAAAAAAAGTGAAAGATGCTGGAGATATTATGGGAGTTGAGTTATTGGACCATATAGTAATTGGTGGACCATCTTATTTTAGTTTCATGGAACATGATATGTTGTGAAAGAGAGGTGCATAGATTATGAAATGGTTCAATCAGGAAGATTTAAAAGATGTTAATACATTAAGAGCTGCATATAAAAGACTGCTTATCAAATATCATCCAGACAATAATAAGAATGATACGACCGGCATGATGCAGGAGATAAATGCAGAATATGATAAACTCTTTGAGCAGATTAAATATGCATATGAGAATTCAGAAGCCTATACAAATCAAACAGACCGCCAAAAACAGGCATATGATTGGGAGAAGGATAAACAGCTTAGAGCAATCATAGCAGCATTATCAAAATTTGCAGGTCTTGAGATTGAGCTTTGTGGCACATGGGTATATGTAAGGGGTGAGACCTATCCATACAGAAAGGAGCTGAAAGTATTAGGAATGAATTATAACAGGCAAAAGAAATGCTGGATAATCCACTTTGATGATTACTACAAGTACCATAAAAAATCAGTATCCATGTCCCATATCAGGGATAAATATGGTTCTGTGATAATCCAGACAGATGCAAGAGAGGAAAGAAGACTAGAAAAATGCTAATAAATCAGTTGATTTTTCATTATTTGGAATAATTTTTTCAGTGCTATCTATAATATAGTAACCCCACAAAGAGGGGGAGCCCGGTAAGGGCTGCAACCTGTAATGCAAAAAAGTAGATAGTTGGTGGTGACAGTACCTAAACAGTCACAATTCAAAAGGATTCACTTCATGCTGCCTTAGACGGCGCAGGTTAGCTGAAAATGTAAAATAAGCCTTAAACAATCTCAAGAAGAGAAGTTTAGGGCTTATTTTTTTTGTGCCTGCTTTTTCGGTCCACAATTTCCTGCTTTCTAAGAGCAAGCTCTTCCTGTTCTTCTTTAGAAGCTTCAAATTTTAAAATATCTTCCACCGAGCAGTCAAGTATCAGACACAACTCATTAAGAGTTGGAGTGCTGATTGCTTCATTATGCCGCATTCTCCTTAGAGTGTTGCTTGAGATACCCCAATAATAGATGAGCTGATAAGCGGTCAATCCCCTTTTTTCCATAGTAGTCCAAAATGGCTCATAGTTTATCATGCCAAATCGCCTCCTTTAGAAAATGTGTGTAATAAGTTACTTATATTATTTTAGTGTGTGGGTAATTAGTTGAAAATTAGTCAAATATTGCAAGGGTAAGATATTGAATATATAAGCCTTGCACATTATCCCTAAGGTGCGCTATAATGGTACCATAGACATAAGGGTAATATATTGAATATATAAAAAGGAATGAGTGAGCTCTTATGGAAAATAACTAAAGAAGGGGAAGAGCATAATGGGAATTGTAGATGCCATAGGCACTGGAGTAAGAAAGCTATACACCGAAAGGAAAGCTATTGAAGACTTTAACAAAATAAAAAAGGAAAGTGGACTAAATGAGCAGGATTGGAATGCAAGATGGGAAACTGTCAGCGGTTATCCTGTAGAAGTGCAGACTGTTCTTGAAGCCAAAAATGAAGACCATGTCAAATTATATGATAAGGATAAGGAGGATGTGTGGGCTATACAGGGTGAAACCAAGCAGCTATTGAATGAAGCGGTTCCAGAAATTTTCTGGATTGATTTTTTCAAGACCATCCAGCTGTTTACATGTCAGCCAATAGAGGTAATATTCCAGACTAAAAAGCCTAAAAAAATACCAATGGACAGGCTGCTGTATGATATCCGGAACTTTTTGTATGGAGCAGAATCAAACAGAGATATTCAGTTAGATACCCAGATAATCTTTAACAATTTTGAAAATCTCATTGATGATACAGACAAACATGTAAGGATTGCCCAGAAGGGAAAAAATGGGGAAGATTATGTAGGGCAGGTGTTAAGGCAGTATGGAAACAAATTCCATTTTCTGGAAAATGTAGTCATTCCAGCATATGAAGAGACTGGTGATACATCAGAAACAGATGTGTATATAGTGAACAGCAAGGGCATTTTTGTATGTGAGGTAAAGAACTATGGTGATTCTGGTCAGGTACTTTACATGCCAGATAATGGAGAATGGAAACTGTTTAATGAGCATGGAAGGCTGATTGCAAACAAGCCATCTGCATTTGTACAGAATGAGAGGCATTGCAATGCAACAAGGAGCTTCATCAAAGACCATCTGGGAATAGAGGTTCCAATCTATTCTGTTATCATAATTGCAAATAACAATGTGCAGATAGAAAATGAAAATCCAAATGAGCACATAGTCATAAGGGCACCGCAGATTGGAGAGTTGGTGAAATGCTTTGAGGATGCCATTGATGAGGAGACACAAAAGAAGATAGTTGAGACATTTGAAGAAAATAAGCTTGACCCAAATGATTTCCCAGT
>OHPB01000149.1_pt1 | contig 53046 bp, 55 predicted proteins | sample 1577621 | NCBI WGS metagenome assembly OHPB01 (sample SAMEA3879577, study PRJEB24766) | human gut metagenome | biome: human-associated habitat; feature: feces | place: USA | collected 1985/1987 | reverse complement strand
TTTTTTTTTTATTTTTTAATTTTCGAATTTTGATAACTATACTTTTTTGAAATATATTAAAAAAATCGGTTATTAGCCGGCTGCTAAGTGCGGTATATAGTAAATCCCTGCATTACGCTGCCAAAAATACTCCCAAACTACCAAAACCACTTTGAACCATATTAACTTTCAGTACCGGGCCCACGCTGTTTATTGTAATCTTGTAAAAATTTTTCACAAAAATTTCGCGCACGCGCGTATTATATATTGAACACGCACGCGCATAGTAATATATTGTAATATTAATAATATAATAATAATGAAATTAGCAAAGGAGGCAGTAACATGGCAAATACACCTAATAAAACAGAGCGTGAACGCAAAGAAATGCTCACTCTTTTTGCAAACCCGAAGACTGCCCGCGAAGCTTGGCGTAACGTCGGTGCAGCAATATTGCAAAACCCAGCAACAATGCGTCCAGCAACTTTAGACAAATACGGCGAGCCAGACCTTAACTCACTTATTGAGCAATACAGCTATAACAAGCTTAAAAAAGACATCGACACTCTTGCAGATAAGGACAGAGAACCGACTGAGCTTGAGATGATTATTACTTGTCAGGCAGTGAAAGCTCGCACAGACACTCAGGCTGCTATATTTATTCGTGACATCATGGGTGCTAAACCTATAGACGAGAGCAAGATAGACGCTAGCGTGTCGGCTAACCAGTACGAGCAGCTTACAGATGAGGAGCTTGAGCTTCTTGCAGCACATCGTGCACAGAAGGCAGAGCAAGAACAGCTTGACGACCAGACAGATACTTCGAGTCCGACGAGCGATGCCACACTGCATCTTGTAGAACCGGAGGACAAACATGCGTAACAGATTACTTGCTATATTATTCATACTTATCGTACTTACTGTATGCGTCGCGTGTGACACTCAGGACGAGCCTACACTCGAGGACAACATCAGAGAGTACCTCGGAGCGCCTGCGGCTACACTCACTCTTGTGACAACCGAGGACCCTGCGTGGCTTGACTACACCTACAGCCAATACTTGATGGTTGATGATGGTTGCACTTACTTGGTAGGCGTTCAACACGACGGCAACAGCGTGCACTACGTCGACACAGAGGCTAGCTTATGAGCATACCGCACACACTGGAAGGCGAGCTGCTACGACGCAAGCTTCGCAAGGACTACTCGGCATATTGTGAGTATGTCAACCGCGGCTTCTATATGTCGCACTTCCATAAGTGGCTATGCGACAAGGTGCAAGAGTTCCTTGAGACACCTTGCACTAACGGGGTCATGGACATACTGCTACTAAGCGTCCCTCCACAATTCGGGAAAAGTACTACTGTGACAGAAACACTTCCTTCGTGGTTTCTTGGTAAACACCCTGAGGACGCAGTTATTATTGCAGGTTACGAGGGTACATTCGCGGAAGGCTTCAGTCGTCGCAACCGTGACAAGTTCAACGAGTACGCTACGGACATCTTCGGCGTTAACCCTAACCCTAACGTCCAAGGCGTAGCACTGTGGGAGACTGAGCTCGGTGGTAAGTGCCGTGCGGCTGGCTTGAAGGCCGGTATAACAGGCTACCCCGCAGAGCTGTTCATCATAGACGACCCTATCAAGAACAAGGAACAAGCACAGAGCGATACAATGCTCGCTAAGATACACGACGAGATGGCACCATCCGTCCAAACACGTATCCACCCCGGTGGAAAATTAATCGTCATACAGACACGATGGGTCGAGAACGACTGCATAGGCTGGATACAAGAGCACTGGCACGAGTACATCTGGGCAGACATCAACATACCTTGCGAGTGCGAGGACGCTGCTACTGACCCGCTCGGACGTAAGCCTGGTGAGGCCATTATGGGCGAACACATGGGCGACATTGACCTGCCACAAAAGATACGCAAGGACAATGCGTGGCTTAAAGGCGCTAAGCAGCTTATTATTGCAGCTGACGGTACATACACCTGGAACGCACTGTACCAGGGCCATCCGACCGCAGAGAACGGTAACTTATTCGCTAAGGACTCGTGGCAATACTACCGCCTGTGTGACCTCGGTGACCATCCCTGGGACTACTTGCAACTGTCCGTCGACGCTACATTCAAGCAGACTGAGACAAGCGACAAGGTGGCTATCGAGCTGTGGGGTATACGTGACAATGACGCATGGTTAGTTAGACTAGTCAACAAGCGCATGGGCTTCACTGATACCGTGCGTAAGATACAGCAGATACTTAAAGAGTGGCCTGGCATAGACGAGCTAGTCATCGAGGATAAAGCTAACGGCTCGGCCATCATTGATACATTGCAGTACACAGATGGCGTACCGCCTATCGTCGGCGTTAATCCGCTCGGTGGTAAGTTCAGTCGTGCACAAGCTGTCAGCCCGTTCGTTGCAGCACGTAGATGCCATATACGTACAGACTGGACACCGTTGGAGGCGCAAGACATGGAGCCTTCAGGTCGCTTGCTTAGACAACCACACGAGGAGTTCATAGAGCAACTTGCACACTTCCCGTACGCCAAGAACGACGACATGGTTGACGCTTGCTCACAGGCCTTGGCTCGCATAATCAAGCTACTCACAGGCGAGGAGCCTATGCCACAGCGTAAGATAGTTCGCTTCACTAAGTGGTATCCTGATATGTGGGAAGACTACGAGAACATGAGCGACATAGAGCAACAACGGTTCATTGACACATATGGTGCTCCGCTTGAGTGGCGTGAGTACTATACATAATACTATAAGGAGGAATCCGTGGACAGAATAGACTTATACTTAATGCAGAGCGTGAACGAGACGTACACTAACACGCCTGAGGAAGAGGAGCTACTTAATAAGTTCACTACATTGTTCGCACTGGCCGACAGTGCCAAGCAGCAACACTGGGAAGTGAACGATAAGAACCTCGACATGTGGCGCAGAGCATACCTCGGCACGCTCAATGCTATCAACACTGTAACAGGTGAAGAGAGCAAGAAGAAGAGTCGTCAGCTTAAAAAGATATGCCAAGAGATGATTGAGTCTAAGGTTGACAACAGCATACCAATGCCTAAGATGATGCCTCGTCATAAGAGTGACAAGTTCCTTGTAGACGTCACAGAGAGCTACTTGAAGTACTCGATGGACACTATCCTTAGTAAACAGGAAAACGACAAGAGCGAACGCTCGACACTCATAGACGGCACTACTTGGTACAAGGTGAGCTGGGACAGCCTTGACAGGACTGCTACTCGCTCAGGTTCGCCTAAGGTGGATATTTGTCTGGCAGACCAGATAATACCTCAGCCAGGCGTGCTTAGATACGAGGACCTTGAGTATATCTTTGAAATACGTGACATCAGCATCACTCGTATATATGACCTGTACGGTAGGTTGATGACTCCTACTAGCAACGACACAAACGTGATACCTGTCGTATCTTGCTACTACCTCAATGCTAACCGTGAGGTAGGCTTATTTATGTGGGCCAAGAATAGCAGACAGGTTATTTGTCACGAGGACAGTTGGCAGATACGCAAGCTTCGTACTTGTACTAAATGCCACACCGTCGTACCTATTGCAGATACTTGTCCAGTATGCGGCAGTAAGCACATGCGCTTTGAGGATGCTCGTACAGAGATACTTGACCGTGACTTGATGGAAGTATACAATCCGTACGAGGCAGGTGAGAGTGACGACAAGGCTGACGACCGTATGGAAAGCAGGGTGTTTCTTAGCAAAGGAACTGAGATACCTCAGTATATTGTAAGACAGCTACCGTTCGTACCTCGACCGGCCGTAAGTTCTATTAACAGTATATACGGCATCAGCGAGGTGTTTACTTTGCTTGACATGCAGGACGCAGTCAACAAGATACTTACTAAGGCTACTGACAAGACGCTTAAAGCTGGCGCCGTGCTGACTAAACCTGAGAAGCTTAAACTTAATGACAAGGACGAGACACTTAAAATACTCGGTGTTCGTACACAGGAAGAGGCAGCTATGGTCCAGTGCAAACAGGTGATGAGTGATACTACACAAGATATGACAATGGTTTCATTGCTATACGACAGTGCTCGTTCATCGTCTGGCGTCACTGACAGTTTCCAAGGCAAGAAGGACACGACGGCTACATCAGGCAAGGCTAAGGAGTATGCGACAGTACAAACGGCTGGCCGTATCGAGTCATTGCGAGTGATGAAGGCAGCTACCTTTGCAGGACTGTACGAGCTGTTGCTTAAATACTTACTTGCATTCAGCGATGAGCCAGTCAGCTTTGTTCGTACATTGCCTGACGGCACACAGGAAGAGCTTGAGTGGAACAAGTACATGTTCCTTGACAAAGACAAGAACGGTCAGATATACTACAAAGATGACTTCGAGTTCAGCACTGACCCTGCAGCTACATTGACTCAAAACCGCGTACAGATGTGGCAAGAGACGCAAGATAAGTTCATTAACGGAGCGCTCGGAAATCCTGCTGATGCAAGAACACTTGAGCTTTATTGGAACATCATGGACAGCTTCCAGTACCCGCTGGCTAAGGTGGTACTTGCTGGTATCCGTGACAACAGCCAACACTTGCCTCAAGAGCTTGAGCAAGCACTGCTTAATAACCCTGAGGCCATGCAAGCAGCTATGGCAGTCATTGAGCAAGGCACTGAGCAACGTGGAGGCGCTAGAGCTAACAGTGGTCCCTCTGGCAACGGTGCTACACATGCAGCTAACGTCGAGAGAACCAACGACAGGAACAGAGCGGCTAATAAGCAGCCTGTTATATCAGCACAGCAAGGAGGTGGCTTATGATAACACGAGCCGGAGACATATATTGTGAACAAGGCGAAAGCTTCACTGTAGGCTTCAGGATAGTTAATCAAGACGGTTCACCGTTCGTACTCAGTGACGCGATGGACGTTAAGGACGGCAACAAGTACGTGAAGAGAAGCTACTTATTGTTCACAGTCGCCTCATCAGCTAACGTTACAAGCGAGAACCGCTACTTGGCTAACTTCTGGAATCCGACTGATAAGTACAAGAAGTTTTATAGCACACAAGCTGTCAAGATTGCAGACAATAATGGCGAGTGGAAAGAGGCAGCAACTGTTTGGAGTGATGTCGCAAAGTTGATACCTGCAGACGCTGTGCAGGCTGGCGTTACACCTGCTAACTATGCTATATACTACATTGTAAGTAGCGATGGAACAAAAGATTATCGGCAGCTTAAACTTGTAAAAATAGATAATGTAGACACACCAGTACTCGAGCCATACTCATTCCACTTTTTCCAACAGTTCACTAAGGAACAAAGTAACGAATGGTCACAGAGTGGTTATGATTATGCGTTAAAAGTTGTTGCTGGTTCAGTTAACCCGGAAGGAAGTACAAGACCTATAAAGATTGACTTTAGTTATCCGTTGATAGGCGCTCACAAATTGTATGTAGACACCAACGTACAAGGAAGTCTTGAACTATGGAAGGATGCAGAGGAGGTAGTAAATGAGTGAACTTAATTATATAAACGAGACAGTTGTACCTCGCATGCCTAAGAGCGTAAGCGATGAACAGCTGTTCGTATTTGTACCTACTGGTAGTGATATTATTGCAGGTATATTCAAGATAAATACAAATGACTTTGATAAGAGTAAGTTGCCTGTACTTACTATTAAGCAAGATGACGCTGTTACACAGAATGGCGCAGGGTTTGTAAGAGGCGGAGCTGTTTATTCTTTTGTAACTGACGAAGACGGTAAATTGCAAAAACAAATAACTGACCTGAAAAATAATAAGCAAGATAAAAATTTGTCTAAAACTATTGCCGGAGCAACTACCGTTGAAGGCGCTTTAACTAATATTGATGCTAATGCTACAGCTCTTGCAGGTAGAGTTAGTACTGCAGAGAGTGAGATAGATGCTTTGCAAGATACTGTTAACAATCCTAGTAGTGGTTTAGTAAAAAAGGTCAATTATATCGCTGCAGATGTACGAACAATAAATAATACTAAAATACCTGAATTAGATAAACGTGTAACTGCCAACAGTAATTCAATAACTATACTTGATGGCAAAGTTACTGATTTAGATACTAATAAGCAGGACAAAGCAATTAATATTCCTGGCATTGAGTCAAAAACTGTAGAAGGTGCTTTGCAGGAACTTGATGGCGAGTCATCTGCTCACACAGAATCTATTAATAGTTTGAAAGCGGCAGATGAAGGACTTATCACGAGGGTAAACAATCTTGAACAGTCTGCGTATGGTGGAGAAACTCCTATCGGTACATATCCATCAGCAGCTACATTGCCTACACAAGCACAGTTAACCGCTTTTGTACAGCAAGAAGTAAGTAGGGCGCCTAAGCTCGGCGACGTAGTCTTATTTACACAAATTGTAACAGGTGGTACTGATAAGAGTTATAAGTTTATGTACACCGCGACAGGTTGGAGTAACTATGTTATACCTACAGTCGAGAGCGCAACGAATACTGACAAAGGTATCTTGCAAGGTACGTTAGGTGATACTACAGGAAACGTTCAAGTATCTATTGTAGATGGCAAGGTTGCAGATATTCTTGTAAAAGACGATACGACTTATAAAAGTATTAAAACTTTATTAGACGGTCTTGCTACAAAAATAAATACTGCTCAAAATACTGCTGATAACGTTATCAAGAAATACAATAACGTTGAATTTACATTTGTATCATCGGAAGATAATACCTTGACTAACTTCCCTTGTAAGTATACTGCGACTATCGAAGGTGTTACAATTAATAATGTTGCTGATGTATACTTCTCGGCGTTGCAAATTCCGCTTGAAATATTCTCAAGCTACGTGCAAGTTGAAGCAGGCAAGGTGAGTATATTTGCAACAACCAAAGCTCATTATCCCGAGTCGGTTACAGTTCCGACAGTAAGAATTTCTTAAGGAGGTAAATAAATGGCAGGTGTTGGTTCAACTAACGCAATGAAGAAAGGGTCAGGAAACAACCCTTTCTTGGCATTCAGTGTAGCCGATATGCGGAGTTACTTAAACTCTGCGTATACTGGCTGTATTGTAAAATACACTGGCTCGTCGACTAAAGTAGAAGTAGGCACATCGGATAAGAATAAAAATGCACAAAATTTAGTATTTGATATAGCTAATCCATTTACACGGCCCGGCAGAGGCCTTGTTAGATATGCTATGAAAATAGATAAGATGACTAACGATGGTGTTAAAACTACGTATATTTGTCACAAGTGGATAAATAAATCAACAGGAAGATTGCAAAACAGCTTAGGTAGTCTTGACGAGTCTGAGTATTGGGTATATGCACTTATAGAGATAGATGACATCAATCTTGACAATATAAAAGGCAATAATGTTAAATTTTTAGCCGTAACGGAATCTTTGTCAGAAATACCATCACTAATTGATTTACATCAAGATTGGCCTACTACTAAAGGAATAAATGGCTGGCAAACTAATTGTATCAATGAAGCTGGTAAAATAACTTTATGGAGTTACAGCGAGGATGTTAAATATAGTTATGCTGAAGGTAGTAGTGTAAGTTTAGATGAGATGATATATTATGAACCTTACGTAGTAAATGAGCTTTATAAAGTAGTTTACGGTAATGGTCAGTATTACTTTGAAGAGTTCTATTATATAAGCGATGACGTTACAACTGCTACAGTAGAAGATGTTGCACCTGGCAAAACATTCTATGACTTTACAGGAACTAAACAAACAGGCATAGGCACTAAGATAAATCCTTATATTGCAAAAACACTTGACGAGCTTAAGTCTTACTTGACCAGTGCGTATAAAGGTGCGTTTGTTAAGTATATTGGTAGTACGGTAAGTGACACAGATGACACAAAGTATTATGAAGATAGTATTTATCAAGTTGTCGATGATGGTACTACTTCGACTTATGTGATATTGCCTACGTTGAGCAATCCTGGTACGGCAGCAGACTTGGCACAAGGTAAGCAGTTGATTGATGGCGAAGGGAAAGTGGTGGAAGGTGAGGCAGTAAATCCTGAAGGTAAACTTGCGATGGATTTATTTGCTAAAACAATCACTGATATAAATGACACACAAGGAAGTATAACATCATGGCCTGCATTATATTATACCAATATGAGTTATAGAGCAGCTTTTTGTATAAATTGTAAACAGCTATCACGTGTAAATTTGCCTAACTTATCGTCTAGTTCTGGAGCAATAATACCATCTATGGCTTTCTATGGTTGTACTAATTTGAAATACGTTGATATAGGGTATTTCACTGGAATACATAGTAGTGCCTTTATTGGTTGTACTAATTTAAGAGAAATTAAAGGTCTGGAGAATGTAACTTATCTCGCCTCTAGTGCTTTTGTTAACGCAAAATTTGTTCAAGACGATGAGTTTGTATTGCCTAAATTTTCTAAGTTGACTAATATTAATGCTTATTATGCTTTCAGTGGTGCTGAATTATTCGATATTACAGATGAAACATTTCCAGCCATTACTTATATATCTGGTTACTCGACGTTTTATCATACTAAAAACATTACAAAGCTTAGTCTTACAAACTTAGAAACATTGTCAGGTTATTATACATTTGAGTATTGTCAGAATTTGCAAGAAATTAATTGCCCTAAATTATTACGTATTTTCGGTCAAGATTGTTTTAGAGGTTGTCGCAAGTTATCTAGTGTAAATATGCCGGCTATATCTTTTATAGGAAGCGGAGCATTTCACGGCTGTAGTGCAATAAAAGACATTAGTTTACCTGCCGTTACTACTTTAAGTGAATATGCATTTCGTTATTGTTCTTTTAGCAAAATAGTACTTCCTTCTCTAAGTAAAATGAACGGCGATCCGTTTCGTGACTGTAGAACTTTGTTAAGTGTATATTTGCCTAACAGTGTAGTATGCTCTGTGGCAGGGGGTATATTTGAGTATACTCCAATGCGTAGTTTATATAGCGAGGTAGGGTATAAATATGGTAGTATATATGTTCCTATGTCATTACTTTCACAATATCAATCTGCGAGTTACTGGTCTAACTTATCCTCACGTATGGTAGGCTTAACAGATGAAGAATTTGCATCAGTATTAACATAAACTGATTTAAGGGAGACTAACAATGAAGAGACTACAATTATTAGTACCGCAGTACAAGGAAGATGAATCAATAATAAAGCCACTATTAGATAGCATAGCTTTACAGCAAAACATAGACTTTAACGATATCGGTGTCATTATTTGTAACGATGGCACAGATGTTATTCTTGCAGAGGACTTCTTAAAGTCTTATCCTTACGAAATAATCTACAAGCATTGCGAACATCAAGGTGTATCTGCTACACGTAATGAATGCTTTAATCTTGCTACTGCAGAATACGTAATGTTCTGTGACGCAGACGATATGTTCTTCAACAATATTGCGATGTGGTTCATATTCCAAGAAATTGAGCGTTCTCATTTTGACAGCTTGACGTCTGTTTTTATGGAAGAAACAAGACATCCTGTCACAAAAGACGTGCTCTACATTGAACGTGGAAGAATGGAACAAGGTGGCATTGATGGTACTTTTGTACACGGCAAAGTTCATAGACGCAAGTATTTGCTTGAGAAAAACATTCGTTGGAACAAAGACTTGACTATTCACGAAGATAGCTACTTCAACATCTTGTGTCAAAACTTGACTGACAAAGCTGTCTATTGTCCGTTCCCGTTCTACTTGTGGAAATGGAGAGACGAAAGCGTTTGCAGACACGACCCCAAGTATATTTTGAAAACTTATAATAATATGCTTGACAGTAACACCGCATTAGTCAAAGAGTTTTTGAGACGTAACCTTGTAGAAAAGGCTATTCAATTTGTAGTTTCAATGACATATGATGCTTATATGACTATGAACAAGAAGGAATGGATAGACCAAGAAAATCAAGAATATCGTATGAATACTGAATTAAGATTCAAAAAATATTATGAAGAATTTAAGTATTTATATGATAGAGCACCTGAAGAATTTAGAAATCAAATTTATGCAGGAATTAAGAATCGATTTATGCAAGAAGGTATGTTCATTGAAGAAATTACATTCAAACAATGGATGCAGCACATTAACGAATTAAAGGAGGTAACTCAATGAAATATATTCAAGTAGGCGAAATAGGTAAGGCCGTTCTTGTATCAACCAAGAGCGACCTGCCTACAGCAGGCATAGCATACCTGAACAAGTTTTATGTGGCTACAGATAAGAATATTGTGTACACTTGTAAACCTGAAGGTAGTGGCTATGCATGGAAGGTAGCTACAATATTGCCAGCGTTGACTAATGGCATTGCAGTACCTGGACAATTGCAAGAAGGCGTAGAAGCTATTGACGCTAACGGCAATAAAGTAACTGGTACGATGAAACTTGTAGAGAAGACGGCTAATGCTAATGGTACTTATGTACCAAGCGAAGACAACGCACAAGGCTACAGCAAGTTCATTGTAGACGTTGCAGGCGAGACGGCGGAGAATCCCTACGTTGCAACCACTGAGGCAGAGATGAAAGCTTATCTTGCCGAAGAATACGTAGGGTCATTTGTAAAATATAAAACTTCATTATATTTTGACCAAGCAAACAGTACTCCGTTACACTGTAGCTCACTGGAAACTACAGGCGCAATTGATACAGGCTTAGGTCCAGAATATGTAAATATGAAAATAGACGAATGGTTACCCGAACCTGGAATGGTTAAAATTGCCAGCATTGAAACGTTTAATCACGACAATACATTCATGGGCGTTTCTCAACCTTATTCTATTCGAGAAACATTTGACCTTTATGCTTGGAAGTATAAAAATACTGATGGTTCATATACAAGAGTATTGTTTTATGCTTGGGCACAGACTTGGGCTTATGTATATACTCCAGATTCTTCTACTTCTTGGAGTAATAACGCGGCTGGTGGTGTTGTATTTTATCAAGATAATATGACGAGCGAAGCAAATACTGCATTAGGTCAATTATCTTTATCGGTTACTGCAGGTGATTATACAGGCACTACAAGTGTTGCTGCTGCTCCTGCTGAATACGAAAAGTACTTAAATTTAGGATTTTTTAGTTATGCTGTGCCTAATCATAATAATTATACCGACTATTATGGTAAATACGCTTCTGAGGATAGTGATGCTAAGGCTGGTATATCTGGTGTAGCACAACTTTCTTGGGCAACAAATAAATCTGTTTACTGGAACTCTATAACGTATCCTCGTTGTACTTATTTGTATAAAGATGCTTCTGTATTGCTCTGGTGTATTCAACGTGATATTGCTCCGAACAAACCGGAAAGTGAAAAAACTTATCGCGATGGCTTTGTTTATATAGTAAACTCTAAAAAGGCTACAAGGAATAAATGGCAGGCAGAATCACCGCTTGTAGAAGGTGACCAGTTAGCAGGCGCAACATTGTACTTTAACCAACAGATAACACTAAAAGAGTTTGATGATTTATGCAATAGTATGATAGCTGATTCTGAAACCGAAGGTGGTACATATTTTCTTTATAATGTTACCAATCCTTATACTAGTGAAAATATGTCTGAGCTAATATCTAACTCTTGCCCGTTAGTAGTAGCACATGATGGAGGGTTGATGTCTTATCTTAACTATGTTGAAGGCTCCGAAGGTAATATATATCTTTTTGATAACAATGACAACAATTCTACAATTAAGTATGCAAGTATTGTTGCTCCGTCAAGCCTGACCGCAGACGGAATGACGATAACTGTACCTGCTACATTAGGCAAAGTTAATAAACCTGATATTAGTAATGCTGTTATCGGTAAGACTGCTAACTTTACTAGCAGTGTTGAAGAGTATTCAATCTATTATTTCACGCAAGAAGTAGTACCTGGCAATGTATTTATTGAAAGTAATACAGCTAAAATGAATGCTTTGTTAGGCGATGAAACAACAAATAATGAAATAGCAGAAAACAGGGTATATTTGTTCACTGGACAAGATGGAAAGTACCTTCAGGGCACTTTCTATCAGCTGTCAAATGGTTCTTTACACATACTTCCGCCTTTGGACGTAGAGGACACGGCTCTCATACCTGTATATTTTGAAACACAGGAGGGATGGTTTCATTCGCCAAGTGGAACTTCTGTTAAACAACTTATACAATTAATATCGAAAGGGACATATGCGGTGTATCCTGCATCTCCATCTGTGGCAAAGGGAAAATTCTTTGATGCTTGGTACACACAACCTACTGGTGGCACTGAGTGGAATTTTAGCACCGCTATTAATGAGCCTACGATTTTATATGCTCAATATATTTCATAAAGCAGCTTAAGAAAAAGCACAAGCAAATTAAAGGAGGTAAATCAATGAACTTTCAATTTCGTAGCAAACCTGAGCAATTAAGTGGCGATAAGCTACTCGCTACAAATGAGTATGGTGACATTATCATATTCAAGGGTAAATTGCATATACCTATAAATACTAGTTCTAATATTGTATATTCTTTCATAAATAAAAAATGGAATAAGATAACAAACGGAGCAGTATTTGATAATAGCTTTATACCACTTCTTTCTTGCGAAAACCTTATTGTAAAAGATACTGACTTCTTTAAGTATCTTGTTTGTGATAATGACTTCATACTTAATTATTACAGACACATGCGAGAAAAGATGTGCTATCCGATTATAAACAGAGGCAAACTTTGGTATGACCATCTTACTCTTGCACAACACACTGAACTCAATGACTGGTATGAAGCATGGCTTGATGTCACTGAGACACACATAATCCCTGATACGCCCGCTTGGGTTGATGATAAACTTAATAAAATTGAACCGGAGGAACTCTTATGACTTGGTTAGAAAACATTGGCAAATGGTTTGTAGAAAACAAAGAAACAATACTTGCAGTATTGACGGCGATTCAGTCTTCAGGACTTATAGGTTTTATTGCTTGGGCAGTTAAGTCTACAAAGCAAGTTAAACTTAATACCAAGACTACCGAAACGCTTAACAAATCAATAACTTGTGTTGATGGCTTGAATGGCGAAGTCGCTGAAATGAAAGATGTTAACAAGACACTCATTGAGAAGTGTGAGTATCTTGAAAATCAAATGAACGACTTGCAAAACTCAATGGACATCTTGATTACAAAAATAGACGCAATTATTGAAGTACAATCTGTTGTTTATACAACTATCAAAGATGACAAGACGAGAGCCACTGTCAACAACTTGTTAACAAACGCTAAATATGCAGTGACTGAACAACGCAAGAAACTTATCGATGAGCTTGAGGCATTAAGACAGCAAATCAAGACGCAAGCTGAGGCTCAAAAGCAACTCGTAGAACACGCGGTCAATAAAGCACAGTCAATTGTAAAGGTTGAAGATAAACCTGCTGAAGAGCAAGTAGTAACGAGGTATTAATATGAAACAAGTAGGCAAGTATAATACATTCAAAGGAATATCGACATTGTTAACAATGGGTACGCCAATTATTACACTTGCTTGCTGCGGCGATTTCTTTGTAGAGCGACCGGCGACGGCAATATCTGCGGCAGGAGTATTTGCAATACTTATTGCATTACTCTTTGCCAAAGATAAGCTGGCAGAGAAAATTAAAACACCTTCCGCGTTTATTATATCTGCGGCAGTTCTTGTAATTATTGTAGTAGTAGAGAATATATTGCTTCCTATGAAGTATGTTTGTATAGCTACAATGATTGCATCAGGGGTTGATGAACTTACTTTCAAGAGAATGTATAAAGCCTTAGAATGTAAGATGCCGCAATGCTGGCAAGCATATGAACACTTCGGATTCATCTTTGCAAAGACACAAGATATATTCGACGAAGTTCAAAAAGAGGTAAATACGAATGAAGAAAGACCTGAATCCTAATGTTATAGAGGATGTAAAAACTGAAACAAAAAGACGTATAAAGGCTAATATGTATGACATCTTGGCCGCGGCAATAGTAGTTATAATGTTTGTCGTAGCTCTTGGTGTTATGAGTCCTAAGGAACTTACCTGGGATAGTCTTAAAGACGTTATTGTTAGTTGGGTACCTTTCTTTTTAACAGCATCTTTTCTTAACTATAACTATTATAGTAAAGGTAAATCAAAAGGAAAAGACGCTGATTCTTTCAAAACTACGATAGCAGCCTACTCTAAACAAGTAGGCTCTATCACAGGCGCTCAAATGAGTAAGCTTCCTGAATTTTGTAAATACTACAATCAGCAAGCGCTCGAAGAATTACAGACCTCAATCTTAATACTTGCATCAATACCTTTTGAACGATTTGATAAAGTTACTTATGACCAGAATGGCAATGAACTTAAACCGTTGAAAGTTCTTGATATAAAAGACTACAAGAAACTTGGTTACAGCAAGGAAGAGATTAAGGTAATCATACGAGCAAAACATACGTCAGTGCAAGGCATAAGACACAACCAGTTACTTGGTAACACATCAGCTCGTGATAAAACTAATATCGGCCACGGTGAAGGTGATATGACCAAGGCCCGTACTATTGTATCTACGATAGGACAAGCAATATCAATGTTCATACTTTGTATGATTGGTATGAAAGATATAATGGATTGGGGCTGGGTATCCGCACTCTTTGTATTATTCCGTATGGTATGGATATTATGTAAATCTTATTTGCAATATCTTAAAGGATATAACGACATAACAATACGACTAGCAAATCACATTGCAAGAAAGACTGACATACTTAAAGAGTTTGAGTATTGGTATTCATTGCAACCAGCATTGTTAGTTGCACCAACTAAAAAGCCTGAAGTAGCTGAACAAACTATCGATAGCTTGCTTACAGAAAATATTACCTAATGGTAATATTTTTCTTTTTATTAGATAGAATAATAATGATATTAAGGCTGCAAAACGGGTGATGACCGAAACTCGCCTACAAACATCAAGGAGACACAATATGTCAGGAATTTTTGGCGATAATGACTTGACTCCCGAAGAAATTGATGCACTGTTCGGAAGTGAAGAGCAGCAGGAAACGCCGCCTGCAAATGATGAAACAGCGCATTCGGAAGAATCTACCGGTAACCAAGACAAAGGTGACGAAAAGATTGACCAAACAAAGGCTTTTGCAAAACGTTTAAGAGAAAGCACCGACAAGGCTCGTAACGAAGAACGTGAAGCGATTGCTAAGCAAATGGGTTTTGAATCTTACGAGGCTATGATGAAAACTCGCGAAGACAAAATCTATGAAAATCACGGTGTTGACCGTGAACAAATCGGTACTCTTGTGGACGAAATTTACGAGGAAAGGCGTAAAAACGACCCTGCATTTCAAGAGCTTGATGAACTCCGGAAAATGAAGCAACTTGAATTCGGAAAGAAGGAATTAGCTGAAATTACGAAGTTAACTAATGGTGAGATAACTTCATTCAGTCAATTGCCGAAAGATGTGTTGGAGTTGTGGGCTAAGGAAGGTTCCCTTAAATCAGCGTTTTTGCAGCTGAAAGGCGAAGAACTTATAATTAAGGCTCGCTCGGAACAGAGTAAAGGCTCAACTCAGCATCTTATCAATCCCAGCGGTGGACCTACTCCTAAGTCAAATACTCGACCCTTGACAGACGATGAAAAGTCAGTATACAGATACTTTAATCCTGGTATAACTGACGAAGAATTAAATAAAAAGACTAAACCAATTTCCTAAGGAGGAACTACCACTATGGCAACAAATTATTATGGCAAACAAGCTGGTTCCTTTAAGACGGCTTATTTGCAACACGAAATTGTTGAAGATGTGAAAGTTACTGCTGGTAAAAACCAAGTGCTTCACGTCGGCGACATTGTTAAGATTACGAACGGTGTTTTGGGCTTGGTACTTTCTGCGAGTGCAGCTTCAGCAGGCGCGGTATCTTTCCCCGCACTTACGACTGATATGTACATTGTAGCACAAAGCGACCAAACGATGGAATACGGTCATGTACCTGTTGAAATGAGAGATTACAGATACGACAACAAAGTTGCAGATAAAGCAACTGCTAAGAAAGTCGCACTGTTCCGTATTATCAACCCGCAAGACGTCATTGTTACAAAAACGACCTTCTCGGTCACTGAATAATAGGAGGACTAAATTATTATGGGAATGATTATTAACATTGATAAGGCCTTAGAACTCCGTACTGATTACAACGTGTTGAGAGAACCTCTTAACGATATGTTAAAGGCTCAGCAAGAAGCTTGGGAAAAGAAGAATCCTATTGACCTTCTTTTTGTAAGAAACTCTATTGATAGATTCCAACAGACGTTCACTTCGAGCATTGGCTTTGATAGAGCGTTTAAGGAAACGAGTGACTACAATATCGGTCCTATCTTTAATACTGCTGAAGGTTTCTCGGCAACGTACCGTACCAGAACGTTCCAAGGTGGATTTATCATCACTCAGCAAACTCTTGAAGATAGAGAACTCGGTAGAGTCAAAGATGACGCTTCTCGTTTCGTGAAACGTTGGCAAGCAGATACTGTTGACTATGCTATGGCAGCTATTCAAGCAGGTTTCGGTAAAGAAGTCAAATTTGGTGAAGGCGACAATGTTTCCAGACTCTTGCTTACAACGGCAGATAGCAAGTCCGGTGACATCTATGACACTGACAAAGCACCTTTGTTCTACAATGCTCACAAGACGGTTAAACGTTCGCCTGATGCAACTCCGATTTCGCAGTCTAACATTTTCTATGCTGGCATTGATACCACGAAAGAGGACGGCACGATTGTTGCAAAACTCGCAGACGTTATTAACCAAGTTATCACGATTATGGAAAACTATCGCGATGACAATGGCAAACGTGCAAGCGTTGATGGTGCAAAGATGATTGTTTGCGGCAATGACCCGCATCTCAAAGCGTACCTCAATGCAGCAGTTTCTATGGATGCATTTGGTGGCAAACCCAACGATGCATATCAAAGAGCAACTGTTGAGTCTACTCCGTACTTGCTTGATATTGATGCTTGTGTCAATGGTAAGGGCTTCTTCATTGTCGACAAGTCTTACAATGCGGCAAACCACGGTCCTGAATTTACTGAGCGTGTTGCATTCACCTTGAATGTTAAAGAATGCGATGAACCGATGGGTATTAAATACTCTGGTCGTCAAAGATTTGACATCAACGTGGCAACTTGGAGAGGCATTGCTTACGTTTACGTTGGCACTCCTGCTGGTGCAGGCGTTAATGGTTGGGATGCACTTGAAAACTTCACGAAGATTACGCCTTCTGTTGAAATGGGTGTCAAACCTGTCTCTGTGGTTAACACAGTTAAAACTCAAGCTTAATCAATAATTAAGTGATTTTATAGGAGCCCTGTCGAAAGATGGGGCTCTTATCATATAATCATTATTTGATTAATTTTAATATATAATAGATGATGATTGATGATTATCTAATATGATTAATCGAGATTCATATATTATATATTAAAATTAATGATATAAGGAGGTACAATATGTACACTTGGGCTTATCTTAAAGCCGCTGCATTTGCTAAACTTGACTTAACTGAGGACGAAGCAACTGCACAAAACTTAACAGGTAGATTTTATATTTATGCAAACGAGGTTATAACTCAAGTGTGTTCCTCTATAAAGCCTAAATATACATTTGCTGAATTTGTAATAACACCTGACAAAGTAGGAGTGTTGCAAACTATGCCAGACGATTTTGTAGCATTTGGTGATGATGTGAATACACGTACTTATGTTGACAAAAATATCTACAACACTGAAACTAATACTTTTGGTGTAACTTTGCAAGAAGAGGCAACAGACTACGACTTTACTTACAAAGGATATAATCAACTTGTATTTTATAAAGAGGGCACGTACAGCATTTCATACAATGCAAGATGGTACACCTTTGCATCAAATTTGCGAGATGAAACTCAAATTCCTGTACCTAATGATATTCTTGACTGCATACCTTCATACATTGCACATCAATGTTACAAGATTGACGATGAAGTTAAAGCGTCGATATTTAGAAACGAATACGAGATGTTCCTTGCAAGAATTGATAACACTCACTACAAAGAAAATAAGACTATTGTTATAGGAGGCGGATGGTGAGAACTATAAACAGACAACCTTACACGGTTAAACAATTAGATTATGGCGATGTAAAATATAAGTTTTTTAATCATAGTAACTGGAAAGGCGTCTGTGATGATAAAAACTATCTCGGCGTAGACCAGGAGACTTTTGCTGATAGTAAGAATGTATATGTTGATAGTGAAGGTATACTTAAAAGTAGACCGTCAGTCAAACAATATGTAATGACACAAGAAGGTTTACAGTACATTTATGACCTGTGGACGTTCGGTCAATGGACTGTATATCAAACTAGTACTACTACGTTGTATTTTGTAAAAGGTGATAGAATTAGTGAGCCAGTCGCAGTACCTGCAGAGTTCAAACTTGTACAAGCAGACGAGAAGATATTCGTGTTCTCAAAGAATTCGTTGTCGTACTTTGATTTAGTAACTGAAACTTGGGTTGAGAATGCTATTGATAAAATTTATGTTCCTGTTACAGAAACAGTTACTCTTGGTAAACGTTTAGAAAACGAAAGTCCGAACGTACTTACATCTTCTTATATTACACGCTATCTGTATGAAAAAGGAGATGATGTTTTTGATGTATTAGGAAAATCTGGAAGTATAAAAATATTAGGTACTGATGAAGTATTTAATATAAGCGATATAACTAATGAAAAAGTTTTTACGCTTACTAAGCCATTGCTTAAACTTAAGCCATCAAATTACTATAATAATATTCCGCTGGTTTTTATAAATAAAGAAACAGGTATATTATTGCTTGGAGAGTATGATATAAACAATAAATTTACTTTGAGCTTTACAAGAGACGGAGTAAAGTTTACTCAATTGCCAGCATTATCTTCTCAAATAGATTGCTTGCCGAATATTAGTCAAAGTAAGGACCACGTATATGCTATATTACATACTGTAAATGGTATATATGCCTATACATTATATGCGGCACAAACAGTCACTACAACATATCCTATATGGACTAATATATGCCCGTTTGTAGTAAATAATATAGGCACTGTAAGTCTTGACACCGCTGCACCTTCGCCAGCATATGATTTAGCTCCAGAAGCTAATTCAATTTTGTATAATCTTACTAAAACTTTAGTAAATAGAAATCCTGTAATAGGAGATGCTATTAAATATACTCAATATGATAATGCTTTTACAAGTAATGAACCTACTGAGTATAAGTACGTATGTGTAGGAATTAACCCGGATGATACTACATATAAAGGTTTTGCATGGAAAACATATCGTATTAAGGAAAGTGTATATAAATATAATTATGTAAATAATTCTTATGTTTTTAGTGGTATATCAATTAAGCCTAATTTTATAGGCATTGAATCAAATAACGAAAATGTTCTTAGTACTGATGATATAAAAAACTTTCTTGTGTCTAATCCTAAAAATGGAGATAGCTTTTTATATCCTCACTACGTTAGGTCAACTAATATACTTACTGTATTAAGGTATACTTATATTAATGAATGGGTTGTAAATATTGCAGCAAATGAACTTTATGAAGGACTTTCTACACAAATAGGATATTATATAGATGATAAAATTTATTCCGGATATTTTGTCTTAAATTGTATGACTGTTCCTACTTATGATGTACATTATACAGTATCAACTGAAAAGAATATAATATTATATAGCAAAAATAATGATGTTATTCAATATAATATTGTGGTTAGTGATAGTTCTTTTACTGATGTACAAAAATATAGACGCTGTGCATTTGATGGAAAAACTACTGTAGATATTAATAGAATATTGAATTGTAAAACTTATCACATAAATAAAGGTGAGTTGGAAAATTCATTAATAAAAACTAGATTTTTTACACCAAATGAGCAAACTCCGTTAATGTATAAGTTAACAGAAATATCCGTGTATGTAGCTAATAATTATATACAAATATCATACATTGCACCTTATGTTATAAGTGGCAATGCTCCAAATAGATTAGTTACTTCTTCAATAAATTATTCTGACGAACAATTTTTAAGTTTAACAGATTATACTGATTATTGCTCAGAAGTAATAGTTGATGTAAATTCACAGTGTCAAATAATAACACCTCCTAGTCCAGTACAAGGCAAGTATTATACTACAGGATTTGGTTTTGAATTAAAATCGTATTATAATATGCATTTAACTGAGATTAATTTAATATCAGGCAGTCAAATATCACCACTCTTAATAAGCGGTTATCCAGTAAGCATTAATATATTAGGTCTTTACAATATTTCGAACGATGTTTTGCGTACATCAAACTTTGATAATGGTATACAAATAGATGTTACTACACAAGGCGAATTAACCTTTGATGTATTCGACCACGAAACAGAGTTATCGCAATTCTTTGTAAGTAAGGGCAAGAACTTGTATATAAACGCGCAAGGTTCTAATGTCGGTGTAGATGACTTCAAATGGTACTTCCCTGAACGAAACGTGCAAGAGTTTGACTATGAAATAACAAACTTGCATCCTATATCTACAACTGAAATTGCGGTATTCTTGCAAGATAGTATTTATTATGTTAAGCCAGTAACAACTACTATCGATGGTATTGAAACTATTGCATATAGTTACTATAAATCACGTATACCTCTTGGCTGTGAACAAGGCAGCGATGTAATAACATCATACGACAACAAGTATACTATGTTTGCAACTAAACGCGGTTTTGTAGCAATGAGCTATCAAGATTTTATTGCCTCTGACGAGCAAGCGTTGACGTTCTTGTCTGATACAATATACGATATGTTCAATGAATGGAACCAAGGTGCAATCAAATTGTTCCAGTATAATTTTTGGATAATATTGTACAGAACTAATACCGGAAAAGCATTTATCTTTGATATGCGCAGTAATAGTTGGTGGCCAATTGAATATAATAGTAACGTAAAGAAGTTTATTGAAATTGATAGAAAACCGTTATTATTATCTGGTTTGTACTTATATAAACTTGATACTTCAAACGACAATTATTTTGACGGAAACTCATTAAAAGACGGTCGCATTGATTGGTACTTGTCAAGTCAGAAACTTCACTTAGATGCAATAAACTATTATAAGCACATTGTAAATCTAACTTTCTTTGGTTACAATTATGGTGACAAAGATGTAAATGTTAGATTTAATCTACGAGTCATAAATTATCGTAAACAGACTGATACAAATGAAACTAAATCATTTTCGGCAGTCGATTATAAGATTCAACTTACTCGAACATTTGTAACTCGTATAAATTATTATAAAGTGAATCAAGTACAATATATACTTGAAAGTAGTAGAGATGAGGATGCTGAGGATAAAATACCAGTTCCTCTCAGTCTTACGGCGATAAGCCTTAAGTATCTTGTAACAGGGCAGGTGAGATAATGGCAGTAGGATATATACAAACTAGTGACCAAGCTAAAAAGTTTTTACAAGGAATGCGTAATGCTACAGGGAGTCGTTCATTCGGCTCCTTGTATGCTGCAAATGAACTTGCTGGTATGAAAGCCGAACAACAAGTCGAGCAACAGTATGGCGAACAAATAGGTCAAGCATATAAGTCTGCGATGGCTCAACGCTCAAACATCTTGTCAAGCAATCTTGGTACAGGATATAAAGACGCAATGCTCGGCGATACTGACCAGTATTTAACTAAGGCTTATGACCAGTATATGAGTAAGCTTTCACAAAGTAAGCAAGCTATTGCAAGTAGCGTAAGTGAGGCTAATGAAGTAGTAACTGACGAACTTGAAAAACAAGCGGCTAACGTTCTTGAATTGAATAAGAGTTATTCACCATATTCAGAATATTACATGGAATGGATTAAGAATAATTTAAGTGAAGAAGAATATAGTAATATTGTCAATAGTCCTGACTGGCGAAATTATATGACCGCTGATTTTGGTGATGATTCTGAAACTAAAGCAAGATATGATGAACTTGCCGCGTTAGAAGAGGCTGGTACATTGTCACCTGAGCAAGAAGCCGAACTTAAAGAACTTAGAGCATCTTACTATCGTTTGAAGAGTGAACAAGAACTTGCTACACCTTCTTATGTCGAAGAGGTAGACCCTGAAACTGGTGAAACGTATAAACATTGGACTTCTATTGTAGATGATGAAGGAAATCTTACTGAAGCAGGTATTAACTATTATGACTTCCTTGAAAACTATGCAGCTACAAGACAAGGTAAAGGACCTTCTTGGGAACAATACTTATCGGAAACAAATCCTGAACTTCTTGATTGGGCTAAGACATACAATCCCTATCTTGCAGGCACAAATGACCCGTTCTGGGCAGGAACTATGCGTACGGCACATGGCACAATGTCCGATGACTATAAGTATACATTTCTTGAAAGATTTGGTGGCTTAGGGCAAAAAGAAGTTAACACTGTGTTCGGTGACATGACTAAACTTGCTAATAAATCAATAAATGATATTAATGTAAATGATATTAAAGGATTTATAAGTCAATACAGAAAACTTGCTGAACAAGTTGGTATAGACAGTGAAGTCGTTGATTGGGAGGCCGTTGAAAAACAATCTGAGGTTTACTTACAGCAAATAAAAGAGTACGAAGAAGAAATAAAGGCTAAAGATACTGGTAAAAAAGTAGGCGAAGGTATAGGATATGGTGTAAGCTCTGCTGCAATTTTAGGTGGAATTGCATCTATTATTGGAGGATTAGTATCTATTCCTCTTACCGCTGGTGCAAGTGCACCTGCTGCTGGAGCAACTATTAAAGCGGGCGTTGGATTAATAGTCAGTGGTGCTGCAGGAATAGGCACTACTGCTGCAGCTGCTGAAAATACTCAAAAACAGATTGATGCTCTTAAAGGTAATAAAAAAGCACAAGAAGACTTGCTTAAACAAATGTATCTTGATAGCTTGATAAATATGGTAAACGAAGTCAACGCTAAAAAGCGTGAACAACAAATACGTGAGTATCAATCTCAAAGATGATTATAATATATAATATTAAATCATCGATAGATTAATCAAGATTCATTATAAAATCATTCTATTATATATTAAAATTGATAAAATCGATATTTTGATATATAATAAAGATATTCAAAATATCTGCGAAGAGCAGTAAAGGAGTATATAAATGGAAATTAAAAACACAGGCTTTTTGAACCCTTACGAGGGACTCAAGCAAAAATATGCCTCTAATGCTATCGTAAACAAGTATAGAGATGACTGGAATATTTTTGCTAACCAAGGTAAACTTGATGAATATCTTGGAACAATTGACATGTTTGAGCAAAAAGGCGGTACATTGTCTGGCTTAGAAACTGAGTATAAGCCAGACTTTTTGTCGTCTCAGGAACGTTTACTTGCTATGGCTAACGAGGCTGTTGGTGACCGTGAGAAACTTGTAAAAAAGAAAAGAGAAGTTGTAGATGAGGCTACACAACAACTCAAAGAAGAAGAGTATGAAACTACGGATTATCAATATACAAAAGACCTTCTTAAAACTATTGCTGATGAACGTGAATTAGCTTATGCAAAGCAGATGCGTAATGATACTGTTACTGCAAAGGACGTAGGTCTTTCAGTCGCAGGTTTCTTTACAAGTGCAGCGCAAGGTATTTTAACAGAGTTAAATGACGTTTATAATATTTTTGAAGGCGTTGCAAAAGGGTTTGACGAATGGGTTAAAACTGGTGATTATAAGCAGTTTGATAAAGGCTATCGTAGTGCATTTACTAATGACACTTGGATTGATACAGCTAGTGAGGTATTACAAAGTGTTGTCATAGACCCTGAAACAGGTGATTACGTCACTAAGGCTGCAAGATATTTGTATAGCGCTGGTGAGTCATTTGGTCGCATGGTTCCTTCAATGATTTTGCAATCAATAGGCGGAGGCGTTGCTAATCACGCATCTTCTGCAGGCAAGGCCGCTGCTCTTGTAGGTAAAGGTGGTTCACTTATTGCTAAGAGTGGACAAGCATTTTATTATACTGCTATGGCATCCAGTAACTTAAAGGAAAGCTTTAACAACTCAGAACTTTGTACTCGCCCTACATTAGAGTTAATGGCTAATGCTGCTATAAAGACTGGCTTTGAGTATGGTGTTGAAAGACTGCTCGGAAAAGCATTTGGTGCAACTGCTATTGATAGTATGGCTTTTGGTTATGTTAAAGCAGCAAGTAAAATTGGAAAAGGCAGTGCTATTATTCGTATACTTAAGGATGCTATACAAGAAGGTACTGAGGAATATTTACAAGACTTCAGTAGCTATATGGTAGACAGAGTTTTCGGACTTTGGGCAGAAGATTATAAACTTGCTTCTGAGTGGAATATGCAGGTTGCAACTGATGCTTTTGTAATGGGTGCACTGATGTCACTTGCCGGTTCGTCATTCAAAGTATTTGTTACTACGAAAAATGTCGATACTGGAATTGCTAAAACCGATAAAAAAGGAAATGTTAAATATGACAAAAACGGCGAAGTAAAAACTAAAAAGCTTGGCAAACTTGCATCTTACGAGTACTATACAAACTTTGATAAGCTCACTTCCGATATGAGTAACTACATAAGAAACGAAAAACTTACTCGTGAAGAACGTACAGAACTTATGGCGGGTATGCTTACCACCGTTAAAACTCTTACTGATGTATTTGGTGAGATGGGTGAAGAGCGCTATCGTAAAGCTGCTCAAATGCTTGATGCTATATCACAAGTTGAAACTAAGGCTGAACAATACAGATTGTACCAAGATATTGAGAAACAAGAAATTCTTGGTAGCCGTAAATATGCTAAAACTAAATATAAAAGTGGTGAATATGCTCAAGACGGTAAATCTGTATACGAGCAAATGCGTGCTGAGTATTTGAGTGGACGTGAATACATTGTAAGTCCTGACGAGGAAAGAAAAGCATCAATTTTTGAATATGCTAATGCAGCACCTACTGATAAACGTTATAACTATGCTGATGCTATAGCTGCTCAAAGAAAAGGTTTACGTTCTTCTAAACCTGCAATGGATGAAAGTTTGTTGAGAGCTCGTGTAAATGATTACGTTGCGGCTAACCTTCTTATGAGCAAAGCCGAACTTCAGGCTAAGGCTGCAGAATTTGTAGATACTGTAAAGAAGTTTTCAGACAAAAAACTTACTAAAGCGGCATTAAAGCATCTTGAACTCAAAAAAGATAAGATTGCAGAAAACCGTATAACTACACCCATTGTAACTATAAACAAGGAAGATACTGAAGTAGATACAGATAATCTTACCGAAAAAGATATAGAAGTAGTTAAAAGTGTATTTGGCACAAGTAAATACAAAAGTATTATTGTATCTGAAGATGGTGTATCGCCGTTAGAAGTTGATAGTACTACTATTATTGTGCCTGCTAACAATCTGTCGCAAGGCGCTAACGGTATTTATAAGACTCTTGCAGAAACAAAAATTGTAGAAGAATGTAATACATATCAACCTTTAAGACTCGTTGTAAAAACTATAACTGAAATATATAGAAAAAATTTTAATGACGTTAACGCCACGTCAGAAACAGCAGTTAGACGCTTTTTGTACGACGCAAACTTTGCATCTACTATATTATTTGGCAAGGGCGACAAAGATATGGTTCAGTTCATATCTGTGCTTAACAACATTATTAATAATACTGCGTCAGATACAGCAGCAGATGCTATATACAAAAAGGAACTGCAAGATAGACAAGCTGATTTGAAGCGAGTATTCAAAAAGTATGTTACACAACAAACATATGTAGACTATATGTCGTTGTCTATTTTTACAGCGGAAGAAAAAACAGAAATAAAGAATGAACGTTACGGTTTAGATTTTTATTTAAGAACTACTAAAAGTGGCTATAAGCCGTCTGAGCATTTAGATGATGGAAGAATGTTTGCGCAACGAGTGAATGCTCTTCCAAGAATAACTGTCGATCAAAAAGAAAAACTTGTGCAAGATTTCTATGGTAGTGATATAGAACGTGCAAGTGCAATTAATAAAGTCAATAGGTATTATGATTATATTTGGACTTCTAAATATAACGGTGTTATTTATATGCCTATGGACAATCTTAAAAATACTACATTTAACTCTTGGTTAAATTCTATGGGAATAACCATAAGAGAGCTTACAAAGGTTAACGGCATAAGTGATGACGTACGTTCTAATATCGAGTCACAGTATGGAAGTGTGAATACTAAAACCTTGCTAAATTACTACCAAGAATCTTTTGAAATGTTTACAAGGAAAGATACTGATAGTGCTCCAGCTTATACATTTGAATATGACGAAACTGCTAAAGAGGGTAGCAAAGTTACTGTAAAAGAAATAACAACTCAAAAAATGCAGCCTGTGGTAGGTGATGCTAAACAATATATACGCAAAGAACAGCATCATATGCAAGATGATAAACTTGTATATAAACCGTCTGGAGATGCGCCAAAGTTTGATATTTTTGACAAAACAAAATATAGTAAAGCTGTGCGTGATACTATGACCTTTGATACGGCAATTAGAGACGTATCTACTTTGTCAGAAGATATACAACAAGATATAAAGCAAAAGTTTGGCTCATTAACTTCTACTAATGCTTATTTGTATCTAAATAATAAGCTCATGACTGAAACAAACAATAAATTTGGTTTAGTCTTAGCTGGAGATGGCGCAGTGGTAGTAGTTGATTTAGTACCATTCAAGGAAGCCGTTACAGATAATTTTGATAAGTATATTGAAGGTATTGTAGATGGCAAATATACTGGAAAGTCCGCTAAACTTAGTGCGTTATTCAAAGACTCGTACTTAAATAACTTAACTAAAGACACTAGAGTATATGCAATAGATGAATTTAGTAGTGAATATGACCATACTACAAAAGCTTATTATGACGAAGACATTAATGAGATTACGCTATTTTTGCCTGCCATAAAAAGTATATCGCCTAAAAATGAGTTAAATGTGTATTACGAACAAGCATTAAAAAATACTCTGCTCCATGAATACTTGCACGCTGTACAAAAAGGCAATAGACTTGTTAATGGCGGTGACCCTGATATATTCTTGTCTTTTAGTGATGAGGCAAAAGACGCTATAGTTGCGGATATTAAAAAACATATGCCTGAAGTAGCGGATAGAATTAAGCGATATGGTTATTCTAAAGAAGAAACTTATAACTATATATCGCAAGTAATTTATTTCGGTATGGGTGGTGAAGCCAGTTCATTTGGTTATGGCTTTAAGCTGTCATCTTATGCTCCTTGGCTTGCGCGCGAATCTTATGGCGACACTACTTTTGTTTCTCCATGGGGTTCAGAATACAGCGAGGAAGGTGTAGTTGTTAAAAGCAAAATCTCAAAAATGGCCGTTGACGAAGATATATCTAATGACTTAAAAGATGTAAAAGAACTTACTGGCAAAGAGTTTGGCCAAGCAATGAACCAAAAAGCTGGCAAAACAAAACGAGTTAAGAGCGAAGGTCGTTCATTTACATTTAAGGAAGAAGCTTCCCAAAGCAATATGAAATATCTATGGGATGCTGCTCATAAAAAAGGAAAGCCCTACGTTCTTACAGATACTCGTATTAAGGATATGATTGTTGCTACTACTGGTATTGAAGATGAGTTAGACCCTGAATTTATGAATAGAGTCAAGGACGGAAGAATGAGCACTGTCTCTGATATTCTTGAATATATGAGGTCTTACGAACAATTAACGCCTAAAGTAAAGACGACTGTTGAGTTAATTAACAAATATTGGTTCAAAAATGATTATATCAAAAATGCTACAACACTAGAGTCTATGGCCGTAAAAGGTGCAGCTATGCTTTATGCTACTCGTTCTGCAATAAGACAATTAATTGCTAATGAGCCTGAGTTGGCAGAAAAACTAGGACTAGTTGAAGGCTTAGTTAAACCTATGCCACCTAAAGATTTGATGACTGTTATAGCTAGACTTAGTAAGATACCTCAGTTTAAGGCCAGATACCAGCAAGTTTTAGACGGCTATGAAATGGTTGGTAAACGCTCTATAGACGTAGATACTAATGCTATGCGTATTGCATTACTTAACAACTTTGATGGTACAATACAATCAGCCGCAGCAGTTGCATCATGGGCTCGTTCATTGGCAATAAACCAAAAACTTAGAGATTCTTCAATATCTTTAGACTCTGAATCTGATAGCAAAGATGGTGGTTCAAGAAGTTTAAGTGAAACTATTGCGGATGCTAATGCAGAAATGAGCCATGAACTTGGCGAAGTATGGTTTAATGAAATTGCTAATACGTCAAGAGAAGAAAGAGAGAATCTAGTATTTGAAAATAGGCGAAATGAATATATCGCAAAATTACAAGAATCTTCCAAAGAAGCTCTACTTAAAGATATACGAACTATTCAAAAAACTTTAAGCAGTGATACTGATGAAGAAGGTAATTGGATAAGTCCTTTGAGGCAAGAAGTTGCTGACATGAGTGATGACGACCTTAATACGGCTTATCTTGCTTATGAATATTCTGCTGGCATTGATTTTGCTGAGCTGCGCAATCAAATAGCAGACCAACTTATTGATGCCAAAGGCGGTACAGCCGAAAGACCTCGCTATAAAATTGTTCAACGTGTAAAATATCTTGCTGATAAGATTAAGCGTTTACTTACACCAGATGAACTTAAGACCTTTACTGAAGAATACCCAGAGTTAACTTACAATGATAATGGGTCTTATGTTTTGCCTCGTGAAGATATTGGCGATGGAAAAACTACAGCAATATCTATTGAGAAAGTACTAGAATTAGAAGAACTTTTCGATGAGTTAGCTAAAAAAGCTTATGCTATCAAAACAGCACGTCAACGTTTTTTAACTGCTGAAGATGCACTGGCTAAAGCTAAAGAAACTATTAAAGGACTTAAAGCTAAAGTTAAGGCTGAACGCGAAGCAACAAAAGCTGCTAAAGCTCAAGCTAAACTAGTATATGCTAAAGTACGTAATAATGTAGAAATTGCTATTGTAAGCGAAACAAATGTACCTGACAAACTTAACGTCTTGCTCAGTACAAATTTCGACAAATTAGCAGATACTAAAGTAAAGTACTTAACTACTGAAGGACAACAACACACTATAAAATCTCTTGCTAAATTTACAGAAGATAATGCAGAAATATTAGCATCAATGACTAATGCTGAAGCAAAGGAATTTGTGTCCTTCTTTAAGAACTCTACAGTTATAACAGATGGCGCTAACACTGAAACAGTTACAACGTATAATGCTGTAAGATTGTATACTCTGGCATATATCTATAAAAATGCTACTGGAGAGTACTCTCAATTCCAATTAACAGCTGACGAAATGAAAGCCATTGAGGATATGGTACTTACAAGAGCTAGTTCTGCTGGTACTGAAATGTCAATTTCACGCCAAGTCTTGGAAGAGTTTAAGCCTGCAGAGTATATCATAAAAAAATTAAGTACTGAAGTCAATATAGACTTTTCTGAAGAAACTATAAATGAACTTGCTGAGTTGACGAGTAAATTTTCAAATAAAGACTTTGCTAAAATGAGTGAAGCTGATGTAAAGGCTGCCACGCTTGAAAATATTGCGGCTCTCAAAAAAGTATTCCAGAAAATGTATGACGAAGGTTTGGCAAAGTATAAAGATACACATAAGTTTTCTGTGTTTAATCAATTGTGGAAATTCCAACGTATGGCAATGCTTAGTTCGCCAGGTACTTGGTTAAGAAATATCACGTCTAACTGTATAATTACAGCAGCTAATAAAGCTAGCGCAGTAATCGGCGATGCAACTTTCAAAGTATTGCAAAAAGCAGAAAACAAATTTAGCAAGACAAAGGTTGCGCCAAGACCAACCCGCAATTTGACAGATGCACAAAAAGCTAATGTGCATTTTGCAGAAAATAGGTTTGGTTATAATGGAAAGTTAACGTCGCAAGAGGCTCTTGATAATAACTATGAACTTGTAATGCAACGCATTGACAAACAGATTACGGCGCAAAATAATTTTGCAAGAAGTGTTATCGCAGCAGTTAAAGCAAGATACAATCCTGAGTTATTGCAAAAGTTACAAGATACTAAGGCTGCTTTGCAATTAGACCACGAATACCGTATAGCTGATTTAGAGTATAAGCAAAATGTCGCAGATAAAGTAAATGTTCGTAGAACAATGTATGGCCAATATCAAATTACTGGCACAGTCATTGCAGAAGACGCTAAAACATTTGTAAATGATTATATTCTTGATAGCGGTTTTTACGATATGATTTCTGAGTCTATAAATAAATATACGGCTGGAGATTTTACAAGAACTGCAAAAGCTAATGAAAATCTTGCGCAAATGATAGTTGCGTCTATACAGAGCGAGATATTCAATGACGAGTCATTCAAAGTACCTAACTGGTGGAAAAAGATAAGCAAAGCTGGTGATGATGCCTCCGGGTTAAATATGTGGAATAAAATTATTTACAAAGCCATAAGCGATGACCCGTGGGTTAAAAAAGCTTTCGCAAGCTATCTTGGTAAAATACTTACTGAAGACGATGTAAACCTTACAAAAGGCATAACGAAAGAAGTGCAAGCACATATCGTTGACGCTTACAAAATGGCGGCTTGGGACTATATGCATAAAACAAATGCTTTTAGTGCTGTTGAAAAGACAATACGACAATATACAACGGAAGGCGGCTACTTTATTTGGAAACAATTGTTCCCATTTGCTGTCTCTGGCTGGAACTGGTTCAAAGAAGGTCTTAACTACACACCTCTCGGTCTTGCCAAAGCTATACTAGATTATGCTAAGCTTGATAAAAAGGTTGCAAAAATGAGTGACGATGCAGCTAAGGGAATGGGACCGTCTGAGAGATTCGCCGGATATATTGTAAAACGTAACATTGGTAAAGGTACTATTGGTACAATAGGTTTCATTGCTGGTGCGCTGCTTGCTGGCTTTGGTGTAGCAGGTATAGACGAGGAAGACGATAAAATAAAATTGCGCGTCGGAAACGTGTATATTGATATAAGTCAATTGTTTGGTACACAAGGTATTCTGCTTGGTATGGTATTTGCTAATTTCTTTGCTGAGGATGGAGTTATTGCAAAATCTCAGGGCGACAAAGGCTTCGATATATTTATGCGTTGCGTAGGTTCGTTCCTCGATCAAGTATTCTTAGATAGTACATTCAGTGATTTATACAGTACTATTAGCTATACTCAGACTTTTAGTGATGTGCTTGTTGATATGACAGATAATATGTTATCTTCATTCATACCTAACTTCTTGAAAGTTGTTAATAATGCTACATACAACCACAAAGTAAAGTATAGCAAAGGCTTCCTTGGTATGCTCGAACGCAAAGTTGTACAAACAGTACCCGGTATTGCATATGCATATCCTAAACAATATGATGTGTATACAGGCGAAATTAAATGGCAATATGGCAGCGGCTGGTGGGGAATATTCCAGAAAGTTGCTAACAGCGCATTGCCTATCAAAGTTTATCCGTATTCTGTTAGTGATATTGAAAAAGAAGCAATTCTTAACGGAGTAAATAAAGGTCAATTAACTGGAAATTATGACAATATAAAACCCTTTACTCCTGCGCAAGTATCTAAACTTAACGAATATTACGGACAATTGAATAGTGCTGATTTAGCTGAGCTAAAAGCTAATAAAAAGAAGTATAAAGTAAAAGATGAAAAAACTGGAAAGTATGTTGAGCTTACTTACAGTAAAATGACTGCAAAGCAAAAAAATAACGTTATCTCCCGTATAATGGAAGATAACGCTGAAATTGCTAAAATTTATGTATATACTTCAAGCGGCGGCAAGTATTATGCTGAAACAGAAACAGCATTCCAAACGCTTAGAAGCTTACGAATCAAAAATGTATTCAGAGCTACAGGTAGTAAGAAAGGCTTTAATTAGTCCTATACCATCGCCGCTTTGTAAGCTCAGCATGTAACCAGTCTAAATCTTCTTGTTCACCTACTACGGTGATGTAGTCTCCTGATAGCGGGCATCTCAAATCGAGGTGCTCGTTATCCATTTCTATGAACCTTAATGATTTTTTTATTCCGTGGCAACGCTGCTCAATATGTTTTAAGCATTCTATTCTGTTAGGAAATTCATACGGTATATATGTGTCAGTTATTATAGTCATATTAACTCCTTTGTTTTAATATATAATATTTATTTCTCGATAGATTATTCAAGATTGATTCTAATTATCATCTATTATATATTAAAATTGATTATTCATATATAAATTGATTATTATCAATCAAATCATTATGGTATAATTCTTTCCACTGAATATCTAACATATTTGCAATTCGCTGTAAATAGTAAGTATAATCTAATTGCTTTTTGATTTCCTTAAACTCGTAAGTATTTAATGCCTCATTAACTACTAAACAATTATCAGGAGTATCTGGCATTGAGCCGTAAGATATATTACCTTTATAGCGTTTAACTTTATATAACTTTCCAAGAGACTTGTCTTTTGTTGCAATAACACGATTACATTTGAAAAGCTCTTCTTCGTGACCGTCAGCATATCTTTGCACAACCTTAAAATAAGTCGGACCTTTCTTGCAGGTTATTGCAAAGTCAGTAAGATTTTTACATTGCACTAATGTTACAGCTGGGTCAATACCTTCAACTAAATACTTTGTTGCAGCTTTAGAACAAACGAACGCATCAAGCGGGCCATACTTAACAGTGCCAGGTCTATGAAAATCATCCATAAGCCATGCGCCTTTACGTTTGATTTTACCACTTGTTTTAACCAACAAATAATTGTTAACGTCACGTTGCCATATTTTTGCAACTTCATCTCTGTCCATACCAATCCCAGATACTGCAGTCCATTCGTCCATACATTTTTGAAGTTTATCTAAGTCGTTACGATTGATATAAACTAAGATACCATCAGTGTTTGTTTGGATAATTCGAGCACTTGTTATACTATTATATATATTACATGCAAGCGCAGTCAAAAATATTTGACCAAGTCTACAGCAACGCGAGCACATATACGGGTCATACATATCAAGATACTTATTGCCTGACGCACCGTATGCCGTATTCAAAACAAGTTTAAGAGCTTTTTGCACTTGCTCATCCTCTTTTGTAGGATTATCTTTATGCTTAATTGCAATACGCTCATTGTATATATCAATAAACTTTTGTTTATCTTCGACTGTTCGGCTAAGACAATCAAATTGTATAAGCATCGACGGATAATATGAAGCCGCATCAACGTTTACTAAGCAATACTCTCCATCACTTTCTACATACAAAGCCTGTGTGTCTTTTCTATTTGTATCATACACACTATGAATACCACCGTTACCATAACTTACAATATTACCAAACGCTTTAACTTCCCAGTTCTCTTGGGACGTTAACAACTTATTTAATATTTGTGCAGGTACATTTTGCTTGCAATAGGCCTCAATTTTTGTTGGTAAACTTATTTCTATTTTTTCTTCATCAGCAAAATGCATGCGCTTTGCTCCAAGCACTTTTGAAATAAGCGACGCGTTAGTACTCATTCTCCATGTTTTTTCGGGAATACCATATTTATCGCCAAGTGCTTTTTTAGTCATTGTATACTCGTGAATAACCTCTTTGTAATGTCTCATTGAAGCATATACGTCTTGATTACAATAATATAGTATTTCAGCTTTATCTTCATCTGACAAGTCTTCTTTATCAAATGGGATAGATGTTTCTAATATATTAAGTCCAAGAATAGCTTCTTTTTCTTTAAGTGACATACTCTTGTCATCGTCGTCTCGAAGGTCTTGGTAAGTTATACCAGATAATTTTCTATTAGCAAAAGGCTGCAATCTGATATGCTCTTTTGTACTATATGCCAAGTCAGGCCTAATTATTATATCATTGACAATCTTAATTTGCTCAGGTGTAAAACCTTGGTATACCGCATTTGCAATCATTAAGTCGTAATGCTTAATATTATAACCAACGTTACAAATATTTTCTTCGCGCATTAAGTTTATTAACTTTTCTCGGCAATTAGTATCATCACTTGATACGAATACAAAATTTTGTTTTATATCTTCGTCAAACTGCATATCTTCAGGCATATCACCAAATACACAGCACCACCAATGAGGAAATACCTCAAAGTCAAAGAATCTTAATTTATTCATAGTCTCTCCTTAAAACGGTTTATAGTCAGGGTCAAAGTCACCTCGTTTATAGAATACTTGCGTTGTGCCTTTTGTTTCACCAATTTGCTCGTATGATTGCTCAACATCAAATAAAGTACAAATATCTTCTTTGAATGTAAAGTTTGTGCAAGGTTTACTATAACCATTGTTTCCGCACCACTCAACAAATTGTCTATACAAACTCATGCAACGTTTATTGTGCAAATCACCGAGGCGAATATCGTTTTCATAAAGCCACTCATTAAGTGGGCTTTGACGGCGCCTAAACACATCAAGCAATCTTGCGTCACTTTGTGTAACCTTAAACTTACCTTCTTCAATAGCAATCTTAATACCTTCAACTGCTTTATACAAGAAATATTCCATATCTTCTTCTGTTATTTTTGTATCAAACAGCGGGTCTGGATTGCTAATCTTTTCGTTAAGTTCAACAAGAATAAGTCTACGATACAAGCCTGATGTTTTATCCATAATCTTTGGCAATTTATTACAGTTAAATATAAGCGTTGAATACGGCACAAAATCCATAACTGCCGCATATATTTGTCTAACTGAAATCATATTACCAGATACTATAGACTTAAATCTACCTGTATTTTCAAGGAACTTTCCATCGACAACGTCGTCATCGAGATTAAGTAGCTTTGATACTAAGTTCGCAAGATAATAGTCTTTATCAAGTTCTGCCAAACCAACGTGAGCACAGTTATGGTCACCAACCATTCTTTGTAACAGCTTTTGATATGTTGATTTACCTGTACCGCCTTCGCCTTGTATAATGAAGAACTTTTCAAACAAGTTTTTCTTTAATAAACAATAACCTGCAATTTGATACAAGAACTGCATCTTGATAGGGTCATTGCCAGTTATATCACACATAAAGTTGTCAATACGTGGTGAGTACACCGGGTCAGGATTGTATTCGTGTGGTATAAAAATTGTATTTATATCACTTTTATTCGGCGATTCTAACTCGCCCGTAACAAGATTAAGTATGCCATTTTTGCAAGCTATTTTATACCAGTCTTTGTCAAAGTCCTCTGGTTTAACTTGAGTTTTTATTTTTATAAACTCAATTATTTCTCGACGTCCTGCTTTAGGAATATTTTTACTGAGCTCATAGTGAATAAGTTTTTCAACCTCTATTTCATTCAGCGGCTTATAATATATTCCATTAAAACTATAAAAGTTATCATAGAATGAAATAATATCGTTTTGTCCGATAAGTTTATCCGCAAGTTCATTATATATGTTTTGTTTCTCTGCTGCGTTTTGCTTAGCGTCTTTTTCACGTGAACGAAGCACAGTTTTGAATAACTCGTTATTTGCCATAGGCTCATCAAAGATATATTCGTTTATAGCTCGAATACTATTTTCAATTTGCTTTTCTGTAAATTTATGAGTTATTTCAAGTTTAGTACGCCACTTGAATAGCACGTCATTTCTGCCATCGCCGTTAACCATCCCTATAAAAGACGGAGTATCATCTTTTAGGGCAGGAATAAGAAAATACGGTATTTCTTCAACATAGTCGTTCCATTCACCCCAAGCTCTATGCGGGTCATTACAAGGAAGAATAATATAACCCGTGCCATTAGCACGAGTATCTATTGTTATGTTTAATGCACACTTTATATGACTCTCAGACTTAATCTTTTCAGAAGGGTCTTTGAGCAAAATATGCATTCCACGACTTGTATAATTATATGAGTATTTTACTTCCCATTTTTGTAGCAACTTTTCAAGATATTCTTGCGAGCGCGGGTCATCAATATTATCAATATCAACAACAACCATACCTTGTGGTACAACCCATCCTATACGCTTGCCCTCTGCTACATATTGTTGAGCCTCAGCATAAGATAGAGGTTTAGTTTTCCATTTATTGAGCGCAGCTTTATTATCTAATGAGCTATCATATTCTCTGTCCTTCCAAAGTTCTGGATTATATGATGGTATTAGCACATATTGTCCATTAGGATAGATTTTATTAAGTCTTGCTAAATTCTCGTCCATTAAATTGCTCCTTTTATTGACATAAACAAGTCTGCCATTTTCTCTTTGTTTTCTACAGCCTTCCAAATGTTAGATTCTACTGTATTATCAAATATAAGTATATCTATTTGTACAGGTTTATCTTGCCCCATACGCCATACTCTATGTAACATTTGATTATACTTAATGTAGCTATAGTCAAGTGTATAAAATATGATTCTACGGCACATTTGCAAGTTAAACGACTCACATCTTGAACATTGCAAGAATAACAAATTTGCTTTACCAGACTTAAAGTCGTCTATATTTTCAGTCCATCTTGCAAGACCAAACTCGTGCTTGAGTTCATTCAAATCTTCTGCAAATCTGTATACGATAACTGTAGGTTCATCAGTAAGATTGTCATTTAACCAGTCAAGCTTCTTGTTTCTTTCAATATGCCAAACTTCTCTTTTTGCTTCAACTTCATCAGTCAAATACAAGAAACCATTCACGGCTTGATGTAACTTTGTAATTGCTGCAAGTTTAGTCATAGTTGTTTCATAATCACCGATACTAACTACACCTTGTTCGGCTTGCAAATATTCTTTCGTAGGAGTATAAGGCAATTTAACAACATTGACATTAAGGTTAGGCATATTATCTTCTTCGTCATACTCTACTCTTTGCGTATACATTGCAATATTACGTTGCCAACCGGGTTGATATTGTTCTTTAATACCCACAGGTTGTTGTATCATACGACCACCAAAGTACTTGTTATCAAGTATACAGCATTGTTGTACAAATTGTGTATACTTAATATCGCCCCATTCACTTATATGCATGTTGTGGAATTGACAAAATATATCAAGGTCATTATTTCCACGAGGTGTTCCACTTAATCCCCATACATAAGTCGCCTTTTTAGATAACATAAATACAAGTTTACTTATTTGAGAGTTATGTGATTTAATTTTATGGCACTCATCAACAACTATAACATCCCATAATACACCTAAAAGTTTCGGTTTAGTCTTATCTTGTATAGCAGAAGTAAAACTCATAATAACCGTATTTTTAGGTAGTATTCCTTGTGGCTCTATTTCAGCATTCCACATATTTTTCACGGCATCTGCTGTTGACAAAATAAGAACTCTTGCTTTACCATCAAGTGCTTTATCAACATCTCGTATAGCATCTACGCAAGGATAAGTCTTGCCTTTGCCGGGTTTATAAAATAAACAAGCGTGTTTACGCTCTAATAAAAACCAATAGCCGTATTCTTGGTACGGCTTTCTATTTTCTAAGTATTCACTGTATAACATCGTCGTCTCCTTTGAACTTAATCATTAAGGCTTCTACTATAAGAGGGTCATCTACAGATAACCATATGCCATTAGCTTTCTTAATTTTACGACCTACGACTTCTTGTGCTTCTGTCGTACCATAACCATGGTCGCAATCACGCTTAATCTCTAATCCCACAAATAATCCTACTGTAGCATCTTCACCAAATATCTCTACAAGTTTAGAAAGTTTAGCAGGTATACACGCTGTTAAGTCAGGTCTACCTTTTTCTGTATACATATTCTGTGCATTTTTATAAACATAGCCTCCGTATTTTCTTACTACTGCTAATGTTCGTTCTTGTACCTTACGTTCTCTTTCAGTCTGTGCCATTGTTGCCTCCGTTGTTTTATTATGGTGCTCAAGACGAGATTCGAACTCGTACTTTACGGATTTTAAGTCCGTTACCTCTGCCGTTGGGTTACTTGAGCATATGAGCAGTTTAACGACTTGCTCGTGGTCGTCAGGAGGGTTATACAACGGGCTTGTAAGACTTAATTTTGTAACTGTCTACGGTTTCCTCAGTTGTATCAAAGGTTCCGTCGTCAAGAGGTACTTTAACTTCTTTCGTGTAACTTTCAATCTCAACGTGACCGATAAAATGTTTACCTATGAGTTCGGTGTGAATAGTCTCGTAGTCAAGTTCAAAGGCCTCAACTTTTTCAGGTGTATCAAGTTGGTCATGCAAGCAAGCCTTAATCAAGTTATTGTACGACCATCTTGCTTTCGGGTCAAGTGTGTGATACAAAGTTGATTTACCAGCTTGTTTACTTTCAACTTCAAGTTTTACCATCAAAGAGCCTCTCTTACTTTCAGTAAGCTCTGCGCTTTTAACTTCAAAATCGAAGTCACCTTCTTTGTTAAGAAAACCTACACTTTCATAATCACTAAACTTTTCAATCATTGTTTTATTCTCCTTTTATATTTATTTTAGTTTTCATTAGATGTTTCTTCATCTTTTGTTTCAGTTGCTGTATCAACTTCAGGAGTTAATACTTTTGTTTCACCAAGTACACCTGCTTTAATCAAAGCTTGCCACTTGTCATAATTAAAGTCCTCAACAAATTCGCCTGTTTCAAGAAGCATATCTCTTGTACCAGTGTCCATCAATGGGTGAGGTCCGACATAAGTAAGGAACTTTACTTCTTTTTCGCCTTTATCATTAAGACAAGTCTTTCTGCAACAATAGAAAATATTGCTTGCGTCTTTCATACATTTAATACCAGTCTTAATCGTAAGGTCAGGTATAATACGTATCTCTTTGTTAAGGCCTGAGGTTTCAGTAAGTTCTTGCTCACTCGTGTGAGTTATCCATACAAATGTTACACCTTGTTCTTCCGAAAAACGTTTCATATTATCTTTCAAGTTAAGAACCATCTTTGCAACATCGCCCCATTCTTGCATTGACAATGCTTTACCGCCTTTTGAAGTTTCAAGATAAACTTTATAGTCGTCTTGCAATGCCGCAAAAGTATCAATAACGATTGTCTTAAACTTATCTGCATTAGGGTCACGCAAATCTCTCAACAATTTTGCAAGTTTGTCGCAAGATGTTTCTTTAATCTTGCCGCCTACTGGCATATCGTTGCGAAGATTTTTAACTTTGATAAGACCTTTTTCCACGTCACTACGATATTTTGTCATAATGACTCGACCGCCACCATCATTGCCGATTGATACGTACAATAAAGGTTTTGGATATGATGCTGCAATGAGCGTCTTGCCTGACTTTGGCTTGCCCATATACATATCAATGCTATGAGTTACAAAACTGTCATATTCCATTGTTACCTCCAATTATTTATCTGTTTGTCCAAAGGCTGAATCGCCTCGCTTACCTTGTTTTTTGCAAGGAACATTTCTCATAGTTTCTATTCTTACAACAACGTACTGGCAAAATGCTATACCTGCAGGAAAAGTTATATCTTTGTCAGACAAGTTGTGCACTATTGCATGGATTTCTCCAGTATAATTTGCATCAACAGGACAGTGCGATATAATTATTCCTTGCTTTGCAGCAGAAGTTCTTTCAATAAGCATTCCACAAGTATCTTCTAAAACATCTGCCTCTACTTCGAGAGGTACTACTGTAGTTGAATGAGCCTTAAAAGTTATATCATAATCAAGAATTACATCAACTCCGGCATCTTCAAGATAACCTTTAATCATTTGTGACATTGCCAATCTCCTCGTCTATAACCAACGCTCTCAAAAGTACAAGATAATTTATTGCGTCGCCGATTTTTTCATCCCATTGTTCCGGTGAAAATACGGTTCCATCGTTTACACACACCATATCACGGATAGATATAAGGTGCTTTGTTAACTGGGCAAGACATGCCTCTTGAGGCGTTGTATCAAGGTATTGCGCCGCTCGCTTAAAATGCTCTAGTCTGTCACCACGGTTAAGTGCATAACTTTTACCTTTAGCATAAAGCACACTCGTTGTTTGCTTAACAAAATTCTTTGCAAATGCGTTAAACTTCTCTTGTGTCATTATCAGTCTCCTTTATTTTATTAAATTCGTGTGTAAGTATATCTTGTGGAGTATCAAGCAATGTATATGCTTTTCCACAACAAAATTTACCTTCTGGGCATTTTCCTTTCCAACAATCCGGCGCGCAGTTTAGGTCAAACAATACTTTATTGTAATTACGTAATTTTTCCCATATCTTAAGCATTACATATCTAGTTTCTAGTGTGTTACGCCTACAGATACGTTGTTTTATCATATGTGCCCATTGATAAGGCGTAGCACTTATAATCAAAACATTGCGAAGTCCTTGTGGAAGAACATACGCGGCTTCGTCATGGTCAACACCATCAACAATAAGCTCTTTGTATCTCTTCATACTGTTCTTACAAGTATTTATATACTCGTGAAGATTTACTTTTCGTAAAGGACTTTCTTCATCAAGCAAAGCATACGGTACTACAAAATCTGCGTCATCACTGTAATCACTATATTGGCAAGATGCTGACATAAACTTTACTTCATTTTGATGCCGTGTTATCTGCATTAAAAATCGCCTTGAGGCTCCAACAACTACTACGTTTATTACTCCAAACTTTTGGATAGTGGGATGGGGCAAATTGCGCATAGTTATTGCCGTATCTTGCTTATAAGATTTATTGTACAACTCCATAAAATCATCTAAGTTTTTAATTTTATGGCCGCCTTGTGTAAGTCTTGCTGCACAAACCATCATTTTTTCACAGTTTGTTATTACTTCAGGATTAAGCACTTCAACTTCTATCTTATTCATTTTCTTCCACCTTCTCGTTTGTATCAGGGCTGTTAATATACTTACGAAGCATTGTTGTAAATTCGCTCGGTCGTTTTATAAATTTTTCTTTTACAAGAACTTTTGCAAAACCCGCGAGTGAAAATGCTATTTCGTTAACACTTATTCCCGGGCCGCAAGTATAATTGTATCGCCCGTCCGCAGTTTCAGTAATTTGTATCACTAAAAATTGTTGTTCGTTTTCCATATAAACTCTCCTGTAAAGTTTTTATTTCTTTCATTATAATATATTCAAAAATTTTTGATTTATTACTCATATATGATAATTTTAATATATAATATGGATTGATTAGATATATCATAATATAATTAATCGAGAATCGAATATTATATATTAAAATCAATCATTTTTATGGGTTTGTTCGTAGTCCTCGAGTCGCTTTTGTAAGGAATCAGCAATAAGCATTATAATTACTATTGCTATGTCTATACAAATTATGATAACAAGAGGAATTATCCAACTCAACTCAGATATTATAAAAAACAAAGATACTATGAGTCCTATTATACACAATATAATAACTGTTGACCACATAGATTTGAGTTTCTTCTTTGCTTTATTTATTATATCAATATGGACTTGTTTCATTTTTATCAGTCCTTACTTTCTTCAAACGTGGAAATCTCAATGAGTATTGAGTGGTGCCATAAGTATTTTTGCTTTGTGACAAAGAGAAGTACGCAATTTCTACAATTTTGCCTATAATATCCATAGGATACATAGCCCATCTTGTACGTTGCTCATCACTAAGACCCGTTCCTACTTTGCAACTTATCTTACTACCATTAGGCAATGTTGCTTCACAATAAATATACCCTACACAGAGTTCATATTTACCTGAACCAAACTCAGTATCAACAACTCTCATATCAATTGTCTGTACTTGTTTAACTTTAAGCAAGTCATCTGTGCGCTTAGGTACATATAAACCGCTGCCTGAGTTAATCATAAGACCTTCACCGCCTGAGTTAACAATATCAGTAAGCAACTCATTGAGTCCGGTGTCGTCAACCATATTTTTGTACACTTTCAATGTAGGAAGAATACGAACTTCACCATTGCTCATATCTTGTTGATACATCATCTCATTTAAGGCTCTACGTCTATCACGATATGGCAGTCCAAATTCTTGTATATCGAAGATATTATATACAAGTTTCTTATTGTTTGATTTACTGTTTATAAGACCTGATGTAGCATTAAACTCACCTGAATTAAGTCGTTCGTATACTCCTTGTGCACGTCTAATAGATGCTTTAGTTTGTTCAGGACTAAGAACTTCACCGTCATATACAAAGTTTGTATCAAGACCAGCCATATTAAAGTCAACGTTCATCGGTTTGCCGTTACGAGAAGTAAACGTCCATTGACCATCTACAAATTTAGCGATGCAACGATTGCCGTCAAGTTTCTCTGTAATAAAGTAATCATCAGGTATAAGTCTTTGACCTTCGTATTTTTTAGCAAGCATCGGAGCTGTGGCATCTTTAACAAGCATTGAACGGCCTATGCCAAGTCGCAACGTTCTATTTACAATAGGTTCAATGAAGTCATTGTAATCGTCGACTTCTTCGCAGCATTTAGCAATGTACATCACACTCAAATCGTTATTATGTACAGGTTTAAACAGAGGTTCTATGAATTGGCGGAATGTCATTTCATTTTCATCGTGCTCTATCTTGTTGTATCTATTTACAAAAGTATAACCGAGTTTATGTTTACCGTCAAGAATTTCAAGGATATAATAGAAGTCGTCTTTTATTGCAGGCACCATTCTATTAATTATGCCTTCCTTCTCATTGCGAGAGTCTGTTGCTTGTATGTACGTTATATAATTTTGTAACAAAGAAATACGGCTTTTAAGATACATTACATTGAACTCCTTTTGTTTCTATTTTTGCACATCACGTATTCAGCGTCTATTGCTTCAATCAACTCACGAGTAATCTTTTCGTCAGGCGTAAGATTAAATTTTTTAATTTGTATACGCAAGAATGCTGCGAGTTTACCTTTACTGGTATTGCCGCAAAGTCTATCAAGTTTATCCACGGCTTTTGCTTTGTCTTCGTCGTCTAAATAAAAGTTAAAAAGATTCATTTTGTTCATTAGTCGTCACCTCCTACAGTCAACCAAGGTTTGCAAGCAGTCAAATACTCACAATCTTTGCAAGAATAACTATCGTACTTTTTAAGGAACGGCATCTTGTGGTCTTTCATATAATCAATCATTGAAGCTGCGTCGATTATGTCCTTAACTATTCCCTCATAAGCATCTTGCTCAAGGTATCGTGTATTCAAATAAGCACATTTATTATTTGCAAAATTACACCAAGCATCGTAATAATAACCACCTGGTTCGCAGTTATAGTAAGGGTCGTCACCATGGATTGCAACAACAGCTTTTTGATACAACTCTTGTGATACGTTTTGACTCTTTGCTCTTGACAATGTGCCGTTACTCAACAATGTAGGTTGACCGAACTCTTGTTTAGGTATATCAATATAACCAATCTTAATATTGCGAAGCGGTGTTCCAAACCTGTTATGTACAAGAAGAGCATATATTTGTAACTGACTGTTCATATCGAACTCGTCTTGTCCTTTAGTTTTAGTGGAAAACTTATAGTCAATTATTGTTGCGCAATCTTTACCAAGGAATAACAAGTCAACTACACCTACAAGCGGCTCGTGCAACAAATATCTGCTATATGGCAAAAGTTCTGCCGGAGTCATTTGCAATTTAAGCTCTCGATGTATCTCACATTTTCCGCATTGGTCTATTATATCTTGCCTAAGTTCTTTTTCGTATTTAGCAATTTGTTTTATGATAGGTGTAAAGTATTTTTCCCAACTGCTTATACAAAAATATTGTTTAAGCTCCGGATAAAGTACTTCACTTGGTATAATATTATAATAAGCATCTTTATCAACTACGCCGTCCTCAGCCTCGTCACGAAGTCTACCTGCTTTTTCAAGTACTTCGTGTGCCATTGTACCAAAAGGAAGGTGAGGTGACAATGGTTTACAAGGTGGTGTATGCAAGATATAATTGTGTTCATATTTCGCCATACAATTAGCGAAACAATTTAACGATGAATTGCTATGTGACATTTAGTCCTCCTTCAAAATTTTACTTTCTTTCAATTTTCCTTTTATACGAGCTACTTGACGTTGCCCGCGATTGGTAGTACATCTATTACCGTATTCACGTACTAATTGGTCGTATTGTCTTTCACCAATCATTTCTTTTACAATATTACGTTCTTCTGCAATAATCTGCTCATGCTCTTCGGCATCTTCTTTATCTTGTTCTTCGTATATAGCATTATAGTCAGGCAACATATCTTCAACAGAGAGCGCTTCTTGTCCTTCAGTACTAAAAGTTATGTCATTTAGGCTAGTTATAACAGGAGCATTCTTCTCTTTGCGCAATTGTATTAAAACAGCGTTATAAAAAGATTGCTCTAACAGTCTTTTGTTTACATAATATCCTTTTGTATACAATACACACATTGTAAGTCTACAAGTTTGCAACAAATCTTCATACTCGAGTTTAGGCCACTGTCTATGTTGTTTTAATGCAAGTTTGCGCATTAGCGGGTCAAACAGCTCACAAATTATTTCAAGGGGCGGCTGTTTATATCCAACAACATAAGAAACTTTTACAGAGTTATAATGCTTAATAATGTCCGCAGATATTTGTCCAACAACATCTGTAATGTCTAAAGTATTATATTGCTCATCTTGGCTAACTAAATATCTAATAGTCCAACCTTTTAGAGTTTTATTAGTATAATCAGCATATATCAAATATGAATAAACTTTGTCTACATTATCTAACAATGGTGCTAACAGCATCTCGCAAAGGTCATCTGGCCGTTCTGCATATTTTGGTTGTACAGTTACTGTTATCGGTGTAAGAATATTCTCGTGCATAGTTACCTCACAACTTTCCTAATGTTATAATAAAATTACTTAACTCTCTCGCAATGTCTTTATCTTTTATCAAAGGAATTATTTTTGCAGTTTTACCAATTGTGTCTAGTTTATAAGCCTTTATCTTTTTAAGAGTTTGCTCGTCATACAATCTAACAACTGGCCATTCATAATCTGTATATATTTCATTTTCTACAATATAACACAATAACTTACGTATAGATACTTTAGGACTTGTCGGTCCATATATTTCTCTTAAATTTTCGTAATAAGCATTGTTTATAACAACTTGAAAAGTTTTACTTGTTTCATCAGCATACACTGGCGGCAATGTTTCAAGCAATATTTCACCGTTTTCGCATAGCTCTAAGGCTTTAGCCGTAACTTCATCCATCGTACCAAACATACTTAATATGTTATAATACTCAACGGGAAGTTGAACGTTTACTTTAATCATCTTTATTCCTCCTTACAAAAGGTATTATCTTCGCCGTTTTAGGTTTATCGGGATTGTCTTTGTTCAGTATGTCATTTAATGCTTTTATGATGTTGTCATAAGCCATAATCTCACCTTCTATGCAAGACAATTGATTAGTTATATTCATAACTTTATTGATTCTCAACTTCTCGTCAGTTTCTTTTGGTATAGAGTATAATTGCAATTTACACTTTTCATAATACTCTTTACGTTGATTTGCTACATTGTTCAACGTGTCTATTTCCTCAAGTATAAAACCTTTAAGTTCATCGGTCATCTTTCTTTTTCCTTTTCTTTTTCTTTATTTTAATCTTTCTAAAGTTTCGCCAATCAGCGCAAAGCAACGGCAAACTTACAAAGAAGCCAGCACACAATATGCCTAATACAATAGATAACCACTTAGGCATTTGTAATCACCTGCTTTAACATTGCAGCATATTCTTTTTCTGCTTGTTTTACTGCTTCTTCAGCTTTTCTTATTTCTGTCACATCTTTCATGTAACCTTTGTTGTTATTATCAATTTTATATTCATAAGCTTTTATAAGCTTGTCCTTTTCGTCTAGTTCAGTAAATTTAGTAGGTAGTACTCCTCTAAAACACAAATCAGGGTGTGTCAGTTCAAATTCAGAATATTCTTCTGGATAGTTCTTTTGATTTTCAAGATACATAGCATATTGCATGCGTCTATATACATCTGCAATATCTATTCGGTGGCATTGAGGTTTATCTAGTTCATCAACCTTAAGTTTTGCAATATCAACTTTCAAAATGTTTTCCATCAGTATCTCCGTTATTATATAAATATATTTATAAAATGGGTTTTAGAAAAGGGACTGGCTGTGGGGTAACCAGTCCCTATTTTTATTAGTCTTCCATTGCAAGGAGTTCTTCGAGTTTTCTCTTTGCTGCTTCAATGGATTTTTCTTTACGTGCAATCTTTTGTTCTCTAGTCAAAGGACCACGCGGTGCGCGCTCTTTCTTAGGAGCATTTGCTTTTGCTTCTTGAGCCATATCAAGAAGTTCGTTGTATCTGTCATAATCCTCAGGAAGGATAAAATCTACAAGAGTTTTTGCCATATTAGTTTTCCTCCACATCAGTGTCGTTCTTCAGAGCTTCAAGTTGAGCTTGCATCTTAGCAATTTGTGCTTCAAGCTTTTCTGCTTTGGTCATCGGTTTCTTCTTTGCAGCATTCTTTGCTTCAATTGCTCTTGCAATAATCGCATTGTACTCGTCTTGGAGTTCTTGCGGCAAATAAGAGATAAGTTTCGCATTAGGAATACGCGTCACACTTGAACCAGCCGGTTTAGCTTCTTTGAAATACAAATAAACACAACCTTGTTCAGCAATTTCGCGTCTTGCTTTTGCTTTGCTATAATATTTTCTGTTTGCAGCATTCTTAGTGAGCATAATGGTTTTGTCATTTTCCTCGCAAAGTTTGCAGACTGGACCTTTGTTTCCGTCCAGGTCGACAACGTGGAAACCGTCGTCTTCTTCGATGATAGTTGCAAGATAGTTCGTATCTTCTACCATAGTTTGTAATCTCCTTTTATTTTAATGTAGTTTTTATTTTTATTAGAGCTGGCTGGTGCAAAAAGTTTATGCCCGACTTAGCCTCACGAGGTACCAGCATATTAAATCATTTATATTAAAGGTGGCTAGTGGTATTATGGCGTTTGATACAAAGTATAAGGGTTTATATGAGGTTTTATATGAGCAAAAAGAATCCCACGACTTAGCCCTATAGGGTACCACCTTTATTTTTAATGATTTATGTCGTTCATTATAATATATTCGAAAAACGAAAAATTATTACTCTATAATTTTTACTCTTTGCTATGTTGTTTTTCGTATTTATTTGCTGCGGCAGTAAGCTGATTAGGCATGTGCGTCCAGTACAAAACGTCCTCGCCTGCTATAAACTCATTCTCACCGCCAATGTCTTCTGTATATGAGCAATTAAAATGTCCTTGGCATACATTCAACGTTGTAATATAGCCTGTTGTTATAAATGCTACAACTTTATACACGTCATCGCCCGGTCTTGTTTCAGTTGCTAAATACCATTTAATGTTTGTTGTTAGTTCAGGTTTCATAAGTTCTTTCTCCTTTTATGTTTTATTACTCTTTCTACGTATGCAAAGTGGTCGTTACTTTGTAAACGGCGTTCCTCGCATATACGCGCGCGTTCATTAGAATATTGCGCATACGCGTCGCACGCGCTATGACAATTTTGATGACGGTCAGTGCAGTCTTTGCAAGGACATAATGTTGACGGTGGTTTCATAATTAGTGTCTCCTTGTTTTTCTTTTGTATTCTCTGTGATAGCGTTTTAGTGCTCGTATTTTATACATCTTTCTTGTCATTGTTTACCTCCGTCTCTTTGAACTCCCAGTACGTCGATTTGCGTTTGTTTGACTTGTTGCTCTCGATACTCCTGATTTTGTTGCGCTACAAACAATATTTGGTCTTGCGCCATTTGTATCGATTTCTCTTGCTCGATGATAAGTTTAAGGGCGTCGGCGCACAGAGTGTCAGTACAGTTCCCGAGGGCATCATACGGACAATCGTTGCAATTAAGGTTAATGTCGGCGCAAATCTCTAATGCTTTCTTAATCTCGTCTTTTGTCATTTTTCTATCTCCACACCGTATTTTTCGCATATTTGTTTGGCAAGCGAAACCCCGTTCACGTCGCATATTCTACAACATTCGAGTATTTCATTATCGATGCCCATATCATATAGCATATACAAAATCTCTTTTGCCGTATCCTTGCGTATATTGCTTGCTTCCGCTTTCAACCGCTCAATCTCGGCTTTGTACTCGGACACATCGCCGTAACCTTTACCCATTGCATAAACAAGTTTTCTGTCATAATTAGGGCAACCACCTTTCCATTTGTCACCGATATACATCGATAAATCTTCTGGATTATATGGGCAAGCACCGCAACCATAATAATTGTTGCAAGTGCTAACCATTTGCATTATCTCTTGTTCAGTTTTCATACTTCACACCATCCTCGTTTTTCTCGGTCTTGACTGGCGATAGAGTCTTTTCTTATTACGAATCATAACCATTCTCACCTTATGGCTATGTACCGTGTCTCCAACCAAACTTCCTACAAGTTCAGTCATTTGCCTTATTGCCGACAATGTTTCATAGTGTCCGTGTGTCTTCATACTCAGTCTTTATAAACCTCCTCCAAACTGTAGTCTGTATGGCAGCGTTGCTTAAGTAGCTCAGGGTTTTGCCACAGGTTACCTAACACCTCAATGTCTCTACACAATGTGTCGCCTTTAGCAAGGTAGTCTATGCTGTAGTTACTACGCTGACTCTTACAAAGAGTGACATATGCACCGTATCGCTCGTCGTATTGTACTAAGCGAACATAGTTCCTGTTCTTATTAATAATGTCACCTTCGTAGATAGGTGTACCATTGCAGTCGTCGCAGCCTGTGTATTCTGACAATGTATTAGTCTTTATAGGATACACCGAGCCGTCAGTTGTACGTATGGCATTCACCTTGCACGGGTATCTGCCGCTAGCGTCAGGCAATATGCAAGGTAGGCCATATATCCATCGAGGCGCCGTTCTGTATCGTGGTGTGCCAGTTGTGATGGCTCTGTACTGTGGTTTCCTTGTTTTAGCCACACCTCGTCTTTCCAAGTTTTCGTCAAGTAGCATACTCACTCCTCTTCTATGTCTATGTGGTCGAATGTGAGGTTGTCGATGTATTTGTCCTCGGGTATCTCGTCGGCCATGTCTTCTGCCTCGTATTCGTCCTCAGCGTAGACAGGCACTCGAGCTGTGTATACAAATGTTGCAATGTAGCGATGTAGCATAGTTAGTCCTCCTTAGTTATCGTCTATCATCCTGTCGTACAATGTGTCGCCACTCTCGACAGGTATAATGCCGTTGTCAATGAGTGTCTGCATATACTTCCTGCCGTTCTTAGCCTGTAGCATTTTAACCATCCAGCCGTGAGCCGCACTGTACAAGCACTCGTCATCCTTAGTCCACTCAACAAGTGACTCAAGGTAGTCAGTAATGAACTTGCGCACGTGTGTCCATGTTGTCTGGCTGTAGTGCCACAAATAACCAAGTGTCAGTGTGCCTTCGTCCTTGTCTATCTGTGCGACGTATGCATCGTAGCTACGCAATGTAACGTATCGTGGACCGATAATAGTTGCTCTGTTGCTTTGTTTGATTGTTCTTACCATAATGCACCTCCAAAGAATGCAATGAATGCTGCAAGGAAACCTATGAATAGTATAACTGAGAATGCCGTCATTGTTCTTCCTCCTCTGTGTCGTCTTCTGTATACTCGCTGTTCATACGGTCTACAATGTAGATAATATCCTCGAGTGTGGTGTACACGTCGCTGGCCTTTGCAATGAAGGCTTTAGCCTCGTGGATGTTGTCTGATGTCACCTTAGCATATACAGCGAACATAGCCGCGCAGATGCCGTCAAGTATGAACACCAAGGCAGCAGCCCATCCGTCAAATATTTCCATCGTTGCACACACAATACTTGCAATGGCACATCCTGTGGCCGCAATTGCAAGAATAATGACTATTGCTAGTTCCCAGTACTCGCGGTATATCTTGCGGTATGCTTTAAGCACGTCCTTCTGGCGCTCAAGGCAAAATAGGCCGTAGTTAATGAGCATCTCTGTCTGTGTTATGTTGTCCATCGTGTTCCTCCTTTATAGCGCTTAGTCTCTCGACTAGCATGAGTGTTCTGGTGAAGGCGCAGGCCTCTCGCAAGTACTGTTGACCGGGGCCAAGGTAGTGCAAGTGCTCGGTGTCTGTGTTAATGACAATGTAGCCATCAAGGCAGACAATGTCCGCGGTTTTGCCAGTGCTGCTTACAAAAGTAACCATCGCCGGGCGGCCACAATAACTGACAAGGTCGCCGATGTGGTAGTCATGGTCAGCTATGTGGTAGCAGTTGTCGTTCATTGTTTCACGTAGTTCTTGTTGTTTATTCTCGTCGTATGGCATGTTAGTCCTCCTGTGGTATGATAATGTACTGGTCCTTCGTGCCGTAGCCGTGGTTTACAAGATAGTCGCGAAGTTGTTCTGGTGATGTGAACTCTGTGCCTTTTACAACACAGCGCTCATTGCGAATGTGGTTAGTGTAGTTAACCTCAGCGGTCATGCACCAACAATTATACAAAGTGTCGTAGTAGATTATTTGTTGCATTGTTCTATCTCCTTAGTCATATTGTGTGCCGTCGTGTTCAGGTCGTTGTGTAGTTCGGCGACGCGATTACAAAGAACGGCATTTGTGGCTTTAAGTTCGTCGATTTCTTTTTGCATATATTGTACGGCAAATAGTATCTTGCAATCAGCCATACATTTGTAGAATTTGCAAGATGTGCAATAATTGTTATTGCAAAATCTGTCGTACAGGCTGCCGAGGGTGAGCGCTTTGTCGTCTTCGGCTGACGTTGGGTTGTGTGGTCTGAAGTTTTTCATAGTTTTAGTTTGCATTTTACAAGATGTGGTGTGGGTCAGCGACCGAAAGTCTCATAGATTAGTCGGATAATCTTGAGTAAATCTTATATGATATGGAAAATTTCTATATCTTATAAGATTTTTCATCATAAATTTTTAGAAAAATATAAGGGGGGGGGGCATTTTCCAGTTTATTTTATATATCATATACTGTATATACATATATATTATATATTATTTTTTTATTAAAAAATCTACTAAATAGTATGCTATCGGCCAATCTTACATGATATGGAAAATTTCCATAAGATATAAGATTTACTTATTTTGTAGATATAAAATTAAACTGCAAAATGGGGGCCCCCCTATAAAAAATCTAAAAATTTTCAATCAAAAATCTTATATGATATGGAAAATTTCTATAAGATATAAGATTTACCGCGATTTTTAGACTATTTTGGGGACTTTTGAGCCTATTTTGGCCATTTTGCCGGGCCATCGGCACCTCATTGCATCTTGTAGAGTGCGTTTTACCTCCTTACTTATTGAGTATAAGCCTGCAATATACTGCATAGACTTGCTTATCGGACATAGCGTCCACCTTATTTTGCCACGTGATACTTGCACTGATAGTACGATTGTACTTCGGCACTTGCTTTAGCGCCTCGCGCATTGCTTCTATGCTCATAACTCCTCCAAATCTACGTCCCAATCTCCCGGGAACTTGTCCAAAGCCCTCGCATTTGCGCCGTCTTCGATAACATCCAGCGCAACATTTGCTGACAAGGGTATATTGTAGTAGTCTACCATGAGCGTAACTTGCTCCTCAGGCTTTATCATTGTGCCGTATACCTCGATAAACTCGGCCTCCGTAAGCACAATTGCATCATTGCCGCGCCTTACGTGTATCTTTGCTGCAACTTTGCCATAATCGCTCATAGTAACTCCTCTCTGTAGCCAAGGCATTTAGGCATGTTCAAGACTCTGCCTTCTGCTGCATCTACGATAGCACCGTATGCTACTGCCGCCGGCATATCTATGATATAGTCACCGAGGCAGAATGTCACCTCATCGCTACTTAAAGTTTTCTTATAGTAAGCGAGACAGAAGTCCATCTCGCTATATGTTATACCATCAACCTTTATTATTGCTCTGTCCATAGTTCACCTCCGGCTTATTTTGCCTCTTTCAAGGCTCTGAGTTGTGCTTGCATTTTCTCGATTTGCAACTCAAGTTTTTTGACCGGGTCATTCGCGGCTGCCTTTGCTGCGGCTATCGCGGCCTCTTTGTTAGCCTTTGCCTTTTCTTGCAATGCAAGGTATGTCTTGCGGTCTTCCTCATCGAGATAGTCCTCGAGCGGCTTAGTTTCACGTGTGTACGGTCCGAGTTTCTTGCTTTCTTTGTACTCAAGTACAAGGCCTTCTTCGCCTATTTGCATACCGTCAAGTTTAGCCTTGCTAATCCACTTGCGGTTAGCCGGATTCTTCGGCAAAACTATGAGCGAAGGATAGTTCGGGTCCATCTTGTCCAGGCGAATCGTCTGCAAATCGCCATTGCCGGATTCGATAACTATGGCATAACCTGTGCCTGCTGCTGCATCTTTGATAATTTTCGTGTTCATAAGTCCACCTTCTTTTGAGTTTTTTTTTTTTTTATTCGAATACTGCTGCCAGTAGTTCGCTTACGTCTGCATCGCGCATATCCATGTGCAATATTTGCGCAACATCTTCCAAAAAGCCAATTTTGCCTTCTGTATAATAATAGTCTTCCTGTTCATCGTTAGTCAACGACTGCCAAATTTGCCTACCTATAGCGACAAACCTTTGCTTTTGCATATCTTTCATACGCACACCTCTAACTTTATTTATATAATATATTTATTATATATTTACATGTGAGATTTTACGGCCGCGAGTCTTGCTTGAAAATCCGAGCCTATATTATTATAATTATATTTAGGCTTAGTATAGCCACAGTCGCACGTGCCATCTTGATTTATTAACATATGACATTTAGGACAATAACCGCGTGCCTGTTCCGCATCGTGCAATGCCTGTGCCTGCGCCTGTTCGCATTTACGTACTTTCTTTAATATATAATATTTTTCTTTTTCGCGCCACACGTCAGTATTAGTCATTTGATAATTAGTATAATTATTATCGCATGCATTTGCTTTATAAATTTTATTATTATTTTTAATATACATACACGCACCTCCACGTATTTATAATTTATAATTTATAATTTATATTTTATATTTT